>Ga0049083_10000959_pt1 | contig 10777 bp, 9 predicted proteins | sample GreLakmeMI27MSRF_FD_66719 | JGI IMG/M metagenome (GOLD analysis project Ga0049083, IMG submission 66719) | Freshwater lentic microbial communities from great Laurentian Lakes, MI, USA - Great Lakes metaG MI27MSRF | ecosystem: Environmental > Aquatic > Freshwater > Lake | place: Great Lakes...
TGAGGAGAGTGCTGCGCGCGCTGGGACTCGCAACCGCTGGCCGCCAGCCCGCGCGGTTCAAGGATCAAGAAATGAGTGTTCGAGAGCTGTTCGCCCCGCGTTCTACCGCGTTAGTAGACCCCTAAATATAAGGCAACTTATAGCCGCCAAGCCGCAAAAACGCTTATAATAAGCTTATAATTGTCACGGATCCCATATTTGCCATCCCAGTTTGCAACTAGTTGGGCATACTTGTCCTGCTTTCTTTGTGCTCGTGCTGTCGCAGTGTCACCTTGTCCATAGGTCACGTCAGCTATGACAAACTCGACATCTGCGGAGGGAGAAGTGGGCGGTGGCATAGAGTCGTCCCAGCCAAGGATGAGGACGAGATCTGGGGTGAGGCGGCAGTCGGGAAGTGCCCAGTGGGGAATGGTGCATGTGAGCGTATCATTGGACTCTTGGAAGCGTCGACCTGCTGAGACGCGTAGGGAGAAGGGGCGTTCATGGTGGGCTTTGTTGATTGCTTCGACAATGGCATGGGTGGCATCGTCATGCCTGTGGGTACGTAATCCAGAGATGATTGGATCGCAGCAAGCACATAGTGTGTGGGAACCAGAGTCGTAGGGTCCTCTAGTGCAGTGCGGGCATTGGGGTGATGTCGCCATGCCCCATCTATGGAGGAGTCCATTGCCTATATAACGGTTTGCTCTCACTTGCATGATCTGGTTTTCCGTAGTGCGCCGGGTGAAGGGTCGGCGGCGGAAGAGGTTACTTTCCGTGTGAAGTGGTGAAGTCCAGGCCACGTCATCATCAAGCGTTCACAACCATCACAAGCCTTGCTCCCTTCGTCTGCTGCGGATGCTCCCATGCGCCACCGCCCCGCTCCGACGACCCTCCGTGCGGCCCGCCTCCATCCGCTGCTGCGTGCGCGCCATGGCCACGGCATCCACGGAGCTGCGCTTGAGCACCGCCGTGCCTTCTGTGCTATCGGATACAGCTGTGTTCGTGGGCAGCAAGCAGCGCCTGCTTTCACCCGCGGTGATTGCGTTGGTGGGAGAGGCGAGTGCGGTGTGGCCTTCGTTGGTAGAGTCCGCCTTCAGCGCCGACGCCGGTGGCACCGCGTCCACCTGGCTGCCTGCCCTGGCCGGCGGCAAGGCGCGCAAGCTGGGCTGTGCGGTGCTGCCTAGCGCCTGCTCTCGCCACAACTCGCCCGCGCAGCCGCACGCGGTCGCCTCTCTCGTCGCCTCGCTCGCCGGCACCGGCACAGCCACCGTGGTGGCCGTTGCGCCGGCGTCTCACGCGCTGGCCACCGCCTGCGCGCTGGGGCGCACGCTTCCGCTGTTCAGCGTGAAGAGCCCCAGCAAGGCCCTAGAACCCACAGCGACGGACTCCAACCCCGTCCTCACTGCCGTTCTGCTCACCGAGAACGCGCAGCCAGCCGTGTCCGCGCCCGCCCTCGCCACGTTGCAAGCGGCGTGCGATGCGGTACGCTTTGCGGGCCGCCTGGTAGACACGCCTCCCGAGGAGATGAGCACAACCCATCTGCGCGCCGAGGCGCGCCGCGTGGCGGAGGCGCTGGGCGCGCGCGTGTCGTACCACGAGATCGTGGGCGAGCAGCTACGGGACCAGGGGTTCGGAGGGATCTGGGGAGTTGGCAAGGCTGCGATGCAGCCTCCCGCACTGGTTGTGTTGTCATACACGCCCGACCAGCCGGATGGGCAGCCTGCGGTTGCTATGGTGGGCAAGGGCATCGTCTACGACACCGGCGGGTTGAGCATCAAGGTTGGCGGTGGAATGGTCGGCATGAAGTGTGATATGGCCGGCGCTGCCGCCATCCTGGCAGCATTCCAGGCGGCTGTCATTTCGGGGTGCCCGCGCCCGCTGCATGCGGTGCTGTGCATGGCTGAGAACGCCATCGGCCCGGGGGCCTTCCGCAACGACGACGTGCTGCGGCTCTTCAGCGGCAAGACGGTGGAGATCAACAACACGGATGCTGAGGGTCGCCTGGTTTTGGGCGACGGCGTCGCCTACGCCAGCCAGAAGCTCTCCCCAGGGCTCATCATCGACATGGCGACGCTCACGGGCGCGCAGCTGGTGGCCACCGGCAAGCGTCACGGGGCCGTGGTGGCCAACAGCGAAGCGCTTGAGAGGTTGGCTGTGGAGGCTGGGCTGTTTAGCGGCGACCTGGTGCACCCGCTGCCTTACTGCCCCGAGTTTTTCCGACCCGAGTTCAAGTCGGTGGTGGCGGACATGCGCAACAGCGTCAAGGACCGCTCAAACGCGCAGAGCAGCTGCGCCGCCAACTTCGTGAGTGAGCACCTGGCGCCGGACTACCAGGGCGGTTGGCTGCACGTCGACATAGCGGGGCCGGCGTGGATCGCGGACAGAGGCACCGGCTTCGGCGTTGGCCTTTTGCTGGCCTTGCTGCAGCTGCCGTCGCTGCGCTGAGTCTTTGTGCGGTCAATACGTCAGTTTTACTCACACTGCACTTGTTACCGTCTGCCCGCCTTCCGGCGCGTCTGCAGACCCTTCTGGGCCCAGCGGCGCAGCCTCCTCCGCCTTGGCCGCGCCCAGCTTGTGGAACATTAACGTGGCAAACGAAAGGCCCAGCGCCGCGCCAGCGGCGACATCTGTCCAGTGATGCCAGTAATCGCTCACGCGCGTCACGCCAACGTATAGCGCCAGAGCCAGCGGGCTCAGCGCCGCCATGGTACGCCAAGTGTTGCCAGGCTCGCCCGGCCGCACTCGCGCGAGCAGCGCCAGCGCGAGGTATGCTAAGCCCGCGGTGGTGAGTGACGTGTGGCCGCTGGGGAAGCTCTTGAGCCCCTCCGCCACGCTGTGTGGTGTGCCCTCGCACAGCGGCGTGCCTGGTACTCCTGCCACCGTTCCGTTGGGCCAACAGCGCGCCGCGAAGTTTGGCCGTGGCCGCCCCACAGCCACCTTGAGCGCGTTGGTCACCGCAAAGGTGGCCGAGCAAGCCGCCCACAGGCCCAGCAAGAGGCGACACAACGCTCGCCTCTCCAGCCGCTGCGTGGCGTGCAGAGCGCCCAGCACCGCGCTAGGCAGCAGAAAAGCGATGGGCAGAACGCTCCAGCTAGGCACCGTGTTTGGCAGCAGCGGATAGCTGTAGTGCCAGAGGACCTCCGTCTGGAGGAACTGGCGAGTGGGCGCTACGCCCTCCGTGCTGTGGGAGCAGACTCAGCGCTGCACGTGCGAGGCACCTGCGTGCAAGCGACGCACCTCAAGCCAAGCACCAGCAGCAGCGCCACCGCCGCCCAGTCCACCGCAGAAGCGCGCAGCAGTGAGCTCCAGGTTAGTTCCGGTGCGCCAGCGCTGTCCAATAGCGCTCCCAGGCGCCCGTTGTACGCCAGCGCCGCGCTACTGGAGCTGCGCATGCTGGTGCGCCTCGCCGCCGTGGTGAATACAGAGAAGGCGGGACAGGAGAGCGAGAGGGCGTCGCAATACCGTACGATCGGCGGCATGGCGGCGGTTTTTGACGAGTTGACCCTTGACGAGAGAACGCGTTGACCCCTGACCAACGGCCTAACCGTCTTCACATTCGGCGCCCCCTAGCCTCCTCTGTGCCACAACCCAGCGAGTGACTGGCTTGGTGAGACAGTACACAGTAGTGCGGACTCCACCAGCTCCTCGCCTCATGTCGCGCTGGCTGCGCGACGACGACGAGGAGGAGCTGCCACAGAGGTACGTCAGCCCAAGCCACGTGCAGCCGCGCGTAGAGCAGTGACGACAGAGCGCAGCGCCGCCATCAACCCTATGCGTCTCCCGTCTGACGGACATTCCGCCTCTCAGCGTTCCTGGCGCCCCTGCCGGCGAGCCTGACGCACCGGACGCGAAGCGCGCAAAGAAGCATAGCCCCATCGTGTGGCAGGAGCAGCCCGCGGCGGCCGCTGCCGCTGCGCCTTCCCGTGCCCGCTGGGGCTCCGCGGCGGGCGACGCGGCGCAGACAGCGCTGCGAGAGGTTGAGGAGTTCCGGGCGCGCCAGGCTGTCGAGGCTGCTGCGCTGGAGGCTTCTGCGCCGGCGCGACGAGCCAAGCGGCCACACGAGTTACTTCTCAGCCCCTCGTGCAGCAGCTCGCCCAGCGACACGCCCGCGCGGGCGGTGAGGGCGCTGCGCGAGGTGTCCCCGGAGGCTGAGGCTGGCGGAGAGAGCGACGAGGAGTTGGAGGCGCTCTTTGCGGGTCGCGCGCCGCCTGCGCCCCCCGTGGACCGCTCGCCAGATGCTGCGCCTGAAGACGTGCGTCCCGTAGAGGCAGATCCTCAGGCGGAAGCTCAGGCTCAGGCGTGCGCGCTGCGCGAGGCACAAGAGCGGGCCGACGCCGAGGCTGCAGCCGTGGACGCGCAGCAGGAGGCGCTGTCCGCAGCCGCAGAGCGCGAGCGCCACCTGGACATGCTGCGCGGCTGCCGCAGTGTGGAGCACTTCGAGCGGCTCAACCACATCGACGAGGGCACCTACGGCGTTGTGTTCCGCGCGCGAGACAAGGCCACCGGCCGCATCGTGGCCCTCAAAAAGGTGAAGATGGAGAAGGAAAAGGAGGGCTTCCCGCTCACCAGTTTGCGTGAGATTGCCATCCTGCTGAGCCTGCGTCACCCCAACGTGGTGAACGTCACCGAGGTTGTGGTGGGCAACAGCCTGGACAGCGTGTTCATGGTGATGGAGTACATGGAGCATGACCTGAAGGGCCTGCTGGAGAGCCAGAGGTGCGCCTTCACGGTGAGCGAAGTCAAGTGCCTGTTCCTGCAGCTCCTCTCCGCCACGCAGCACCTGCACGCCAACTGGGTGCTCCACCGGGACCTCAAGACCAGCAACGTGCTGGTCAACAACCGGGGGGAGCTCAAGCTCTGCGACTTTGGCATGGCGCGCGCGTACGGCTCGCCGCTGCGCCCATACACGCCCGTGGTGTGCACTCTGTGGTACCGCGCGCCGGAGCTGCTGCTTGGGAGCGCAACCTACAGCACGGCGGTGGACATGTGGAGCCTGGGGTGCATCTTGGCTGAGCTGCTGTCACGTGAGACGCTGCTTCCGGGTCGCTCGGAGCTAGATCAGCTGGATCGGATGTTCAAGCTGCTGGGCACGCCCACGGAGCGCGTATGGCCAGCCTACCCGGGTCTGCCGCTGGTTGGGCGCCTCAAGTTCGTGCAGCAGCCGTACAACAACCTGCGCAACCTGTTTCCCAAGCGGATCTCCACGGACGCACGGCCATCGCTGTCGGACGCGGGATTCGACCTGCTGAACCGCCTGCTTTCGTACGACCCGCAGCGACGGCTGAGCGCCGAGGAGGCGCTGGAACACCCCTGGTTTCAGGAGGTGCCCCTTCCAAAAGACAAAGCGCTTATGCCCACCATGCCCAGCCAGAGCGACGGGCGCGCGCCCCGGCGCGCCAAGAGCCCCGGGCAGGACCCGCTGGTGGAGCAGGCGCGGCGCGAGGAGCTGGCCAAGCGCATGGAGGGCGGCGCGGGAGGATTATTCGCATTTGCGGGGTGAGCGATGAACGCCTTCCATTGTGTCAGACCATTGTGGGCGTGCATGAACGCCGTCACACGCCTTCATTGTGTCAGTTCAAGCTCTTCCACGCACGCTGCACATCGGCACTCGAATCCGTACGCGAAGCGCAGCGCCTCCCGTCGCTCCTCAGCGGGCTCAGACGCATCAATGTACGTGATGGTGAGCTCCTCCCCCGCAGCAATATCTCGACGCGCAGCAAGCGTGATCTTCGAGTCGCCATGGCGCCACACTGCATCGACGTTCGGATCGCATGAGTGATTGAGCAGCGACGGCAGCGCATACACTGCGGTTCCGCTGCCATGCGCCGCGCTTCGTGCCAGCGCCGCCAAGTCGTGGACGTCCAGACGCGGAATGTCAACCCTGAAGGCGTTGAGGTGCAGTCTGGCAAGCACGGCTGTGTACCACTCCAGCGTCAGGAAGTGTGAAGAACTCGTGCACAGCGCAGCCTTGAGTAGTCTGTGCTCCTCAACCCAAAGTGGCGGCGGCGACTGGACTGCGCCGCGCGCGAAGCAGAGGGCGCTAAGAGCGTCCGGGTGCGCCAGCCCGGCAGTCACCTCGCACGCGAGGCGGCCCGCAATCAGCGGATGGAGCAGCCGGTTTGTTTGGCACAGCGCCTCAAACTCCCTGTACGCAGCGCTGGACAGGAAACGGCGCTCTGCGTCGAGAGTCCTGCAGGACGGGCAGCAGAAGGCACGCCCCGCGGCGTGCACTGACGTGGCGGGAAGCGTCCTCAGGCAGCCGTGGCACACGCTCACGTCGCCCGCGGGTGGATGGCAAGCAACGGGTGTCGCCGAGAGGAGTGTGGAGCCGCACGGAACATCCACCACAGCATACAGACCACGCCCTGCGCCCTGCACGCTGCCAACCACCACCGGAAGGCCGTCACACAGCTCAGAAAAGCTCGGCGCTGCCGCCGCAGCCGCAGCCGGGCGTTGGAAGGCGCGGTGGGCTCTTTGGGCGCGCCGCGCGAGCAGTCCGCGCAACAACATCGACTTGACAGGGTCGATATGATGCTAGGATGCAGTCATGCACGCACGGTCGTACCGAGTCTTAGTTCGAGACGCCGCCGCCGCCGTCGTGCGTGCACGTCGACAGCCATCGCAGCCAGAGAGCCCTCCACCATGGCCTCCACCAACTGTGCGTGCCCGCGCTGTGCGCTCTGCGTGGGAGCAGCCGAATTGCCGGAAGCTGCCTGAACCCAGCGGGCAATCAATATCTCGGCGGCGGCGCATGCGACGCGCCGCGCCTGTCGCTGTCCGCCGGCACGCGCCGCTCCGAGCGCGCAGGCCGGGATCTGCGCGGCGACGCGGCCACTTGGAAGGCGCGGTACCTCGTGGAGTGTGGGTACATGCCGTTGCCGGATCTGGGCGGCACGGCGTCGCGCCGCCCGCCGCGCACGCAGTCGCACTTCGCTGGGTCACACCAGGGCCGGTGCCTGGGGGGCCTGCTGGGCGCGGGCGCAGCTTGGCTCGCCTCAGAATGCTACGGCGTTCTACAGCTCTGGGCGGTGGCGCCACCCCACAATTCTCCCACTGACGCGCGCCCCTGCCCACGCACAGCCAACCTGCGCAAGGTGATCGTGCTCGTCGCGGCTGCCTCCGTTTCCGCCGCCCCGGGCAGCTGTGCGTGCCTTCGTTTTGGCACATGCCAATTTGCGCCGCTGTCACTCACTGTTTCTGCCTGACGACGCAGATAACTACAACTACGGCGGCGCTGGCTGGGGCATCTCCACCGCGCCGGACTTCTTCGGTGCTTCGGCGAGCCTCTGCGCCACTGGGCAGAACCAGAGCCCCATCAACATTGCCACTGCCGCCACCACCACCAAGACCACCGCCCTGCCCGCGCTGAACTTGGCCTACTCGAACACTATTGACTGGACGTTCGTTGCAACGGGTGCGCTAGCTGCGTGAACATGCCTACGACGAAGGCGTGTTCTGAAACCGTGTTCCGCAGTTAACTACATGGAGATTGGGGAGATCGAGGCCGTTGGCGCCAACACCACCTACAGCGGCGCCGGCAACTTGGGCACGGCCGTTACCACGAGCGGCAACGGCGTGACTATGGACAACTATGGCTATACCATGGCCGGCGCCTCTGCCGCCGGCATGTACGTCCCGCTGAGCCAGTACCACTTCCACACGCCCAGCGAGAACACCATCAACGGCGTGCACTATCCCCTGGAGATGCACATGGTGCACAAAAAGTTCGCCAACTCCTCCAACACCAGCACCCCGCTGCTGGTGGCCACCGTCATCTCCATCATGTTCCGCCTTGACGACAGCAACTTGTCCAGCCCGTTCCTCAACAAGCTTCTGTCCGGCAACTCTGCTATCAGCACCACGGCGCTGTATGCTACCGCTGCCAATTACAACGCGACCCAGAACCTGGATGGAGATGTCGTTTTCAACCTCATGACCGACGTGTTCAGCGCGAGCGGAGTGGGAAGCACCGCCTACTACGCCTTCAACGGCTCCCTGACCACGCCTGGCTGCACGGAGGGCCTCAACTGGCGCGTTATGGCCACCCCGCTGACCATGAGCAGCGCCCAGCTGGCCATCTTCCGCACCGCCCTGGCGCTCAAGCAGGGCACTGGCGTGACCGGGGCTAACAACGCCCAGGGCGGCGACAACCGCAACGTGCAGCCGCTGAACGCTCGCACCGTCCTGGCCTCGACTGCCACCGTCGTGAGCGCCGCCCCCAAGGCAGTCGCCTCCGTCGCCGCGCTTATGGCCGTCCTGGCCGCCGCGATCGCCTTCTAAGCCTCTTCAGCGAAGCTCTAGATGCAAGTGAAATATTAAAGGAAGTCACCCCAGGAGTCAAGCAAGCCCAACCCGAGTCAAGCAAGCCCAACCTGAAGTGTTTTTTGTTGAAAATGTGGCCGAAGTTGTACCAAACGGTAGCGAGACCCCGAGTGCCGAAATCGCTCACCCCCCCTCCTCTGCCGCCATAGCCGCCAGCCCAGGCACCCGCGCTCCCCTCCGTCGTTGCGTCATGCGCGCGGCCGCGCAACCTGACGCGGGTCAGGCTGGCGCGCCCGATACGCGCCCGTGCTGCAGCGTGCAGCTCGGGTGCACGTGGCCGAATCGCGCGCTGCTCTTCCGTTCCTTCGTGCTCTGGCCGCTGTTCACCTTTTGGTTTTTGGCGCTCGCGGGCCTGTCGTCGCTATCGCGGGCGTCGCAGGAGGCGCTATGCGCGAAGCTCATCCTCGAAACGCTTGGTGACGGCAACTGTGCCAGCATTGAGTCGCCATGGCGCTTCTCATGGTGGGTCCTCTTCCTGCAGCTGGCTGCATCACTCTTGCTCGTCTGGCCGCTACTGCGTCCCAGCAGCGCGCCCGCGGCGCAGGTCAGCGCGCTGGTACTGGCCGTGGTCACAGTGCTCCAAATGTACCAGTCTAACCAGTTTAGTGTGCAGGAGCCGCCTGCGGGCGCGCTTAGTGCACACGGCCTGAACGCGTATTTTGGTGCTACGCTGGTGCTTGCCGGTCTAGACCTTATTCTCGTCGTCGCCCTGCCGATTTTGCACGCCCGTGCCCTGGCCGCCGCCAATAAGTCGCCCCTACTGCCTGTGGTATCCCCGCGGCTCGCAATGCAGTCGCCCGTGCAGGCTCCCGCTGTCGCAACTGCCACGCCGGCGGCGGCGGCGGCGCCGCCCCTGTCTGCCACTGCTTGGTTGCTGCAATGCTTCCCAAGCGACCCAGCGGCGGCGAGTCAGCTCTACATCACCGCGCTGCGCACGCTGCCTGGCGCTCGCGATGCCGCACGGCGCGAGGGCGCTGCAGCGGCGCTCTTGTCCGCCCTGGATGGCGCTGTGGAAGACGGCACCCATGCCGCCGCTCTCGTCGCTTCGCTAGCTGCTTTGCTAGAGAATGACCTCACGGTGGATTGTGCGGTAGATTGTGCGGACGTGGTGGACATTGTTTCTGCCGCGCTCTGGCACCGCGCAGACCATCTTCGCCTACAGGCTGACGGCCTTCGGTGCCTGGCAGCCGTGACCACCGTCCCTGGCTCGCCCGCGTGCGCGCGCGCAATCTGCCGCGGCGTGAGTGCGCTCTGCGAGGCGGCGATCGCGCGCGGCGCACTGGCAGGGCACGACGCAGAAGCGGACGCTGTCGCGGTGGCGCACGCGGCGGCAATGCAGCTGCTTGCGCAAGTGCAGCCCGCGACGGCGGCGGCGGTGACCATACGCGCCGCGCTGATGGATGAGCAGCGGAACGCGCATGAGGAGGCGGCGCACGGGCGCAGCAGCGGGCACCGCCTGGCGCCGCAGCAGGCTGCGGATGAGGAGCGCGTGGAGGTGACTGCGGTCGGCATGGTGCCGGAGCCATCGGAGTCCTTTGAGGACGCACCGGCAGAAGCAGAGCAGGAGACTCCCAGGGCTTGAGGCGCAAACTAGAAAAACGCGGTGGAGGCGACGAACCCCTTGACTCCGGCCAGCTTCGGGATTCAGTTCGAGGTTAGCTTTTTGAACCCTTTTTACCCTTTTTGACTTGTCAAACACGATCTGAACACGGCAAAACAGTGGAATCCACATCGTCGTCTCGCCGTCTCCGTCGGGGAGTCTACTACGATAGAGCTCTAGTGCCTCCTGCGCTGGCGCTGCTAACACAAAATCTCGTGGCGTGCACTACACAGAACGCGCGCGGATGAATTCCCACGAGCACGGGGCGTGCCGTCCGGCTCAGGCCTCGATGGCGGCGGGCGCATCCTCCGCGGCCGCAGCAGTCTTCCACAACCCGCTCGGGTGATTCTTGAGCGCGCGCTCGATGTCGGCGGACTGGCAGTTGGCAGCCTTGAAGTGGCACACAGCCTGCTCCGCCAGTGGCTGCCAGACGGGCTGCGGGTCTCCCCGAGCGTGGCTCACCTGGCTGTGCTCGAACAGCACGTTGCCCAACAGGATGCGCACGTTGTGCGCCTGCGCCTGCGCCTCGCTGGTCTCGCCGGGCGCGGGGTCACCCTCCAGGCGCGGCGGGGCGTCCTCGTCAACCGGCTCAGCAGGGATGAGCGTCAGAGTGTCGCGGAACTTGCCCGCAGCCTCCGCGTACGCGGCGTCAACCTCGGCGGCGCTGCAACGCGGCGGATCCTCCTTGGCGCGCGAGCTTCGCAGCTTGGCGCGCTCGAAAGCCTGCTGGCCCCAGGCGATGCTGGGGTCCAGGTAATCAGCCTTGACCTCGGCAGCCGCCGCCCAGCGCGCCTTGGCCAGCGCGAAGTGCTCGTCATACTCCTCCAGGCTGTCTGCGGAGGTGCGTTCGATGGCCGCCTCCACCAGTGCGAT
>Ga0049083_10000960_pt1 | contig 10777 bp, 9 predicted proteins | sample GreLakmeMI27MSRF_FD_66719 | JGI IMG/M metagenome (GOLD analysis project Ga0049083, IMG submission 66719) | Freshwater lentic microbial communities from great Laurentian Lakes, MI, USA - Great Lakes metaG MI27MSRF | ecosystem: Environmental > Aquatic > Freshwater > Lake | place: Great Lakes...
CGAAGCAGCGGGCACTGCGCGTGCTGCGTCAGAAGAAGATGTGCGCCTGCCGTGCGCGTGCGCAGGAGCGTGCAGCCTCACCCGCACTCACTCGCTTTTCGCAGGTATGAGTCGCAGCGCGACACCCTCTACTCGCAGCAGTTCAACGTGGAGCAGACCTCGTTTGCCATGGCCTCTGTGGCCGACACGAAGATTCAGGCGTGACTTGGCAGGAGTCGCCTCTCACTCAGCCCACGCTCACGCGCGCTTTCGCCGGAGCCAGGTGCAAGCCATGAAGTCTGCCGCCAAGGACCTGAAGAAGCAGTTCAAGGCTCCCGAGCTAAACCTGAACGCGATCGACAAGCTCAGCGACGAGATGGCGGACCTCATGAGCGTCTCCGCAGACATCCAGGATGCGCTGGGCCGCAACTACAGCGTGCCTGACGACATCAACGAAGAGGAGCTGTTGGGAGAGTTGGATTCGTTGGAGCTGGAGTTGTCCATGGAGAAGGAAAGCGGAGCGGTCGACGCAGTGCCTTCCTATCTCCTGGACGCAGACCTGCCAGCCGCGCCGGTGGGCGCGCCCAGCGCGCTCGAGGAAACTGCGGCGCTGCCCAGCGCGCCGGCGCGGCTGGCGCCAACATGACAAACGGATGGAGAGGGAGGTTGGTTGTATACTTCGGAGTGACTACTGAGTTCTGCGCATCGTCGTCACCGACCGTCAGTGCCAGTGTGGAGTGTGCCAGGTCGTTTGTGCCCCCCCGGTCATAGAACCGCGCGCGCCATCATGCCACGTCAGCACACTTTTTCGCCCTAACTGTCTCCATGCTTTCTCTCACACCGTGTGCACCGTGCGTGCCGCGCACACACGGAGCACGCGCGACTGCCGCGAGCGCGGCTGCGGCGCGCGCGCACACGCGCGAACACACGCGCGCTGGCCGTCGCAACTTGCGTGCTTGCTCACACGAGGTTGGCCTCAGCCTTGTGCTGGCTGAGGAGCGCCGCCGCTATAGCCGCGAGGTGAGCCGCGACGGCGCCACGGCCGCGCCGGCGCCTGACTCCTACTACACGCTGCTGCGAGTGGAGCCCTGTGCCACTGCCGCCGACATCAAATCCGCCTACAGAGCACTACAGAAACAAGTGCACCCAGACCTTGCTGGCGCCACTGCCGCGCGGCTCTCCAGCCTGCTGAACCTCGCGTTCGAGACGCTGTCTGACGAGAACTCGCGTGCGGCATACGACGACGCACTGAGGGCATGGCGCGCCACTGTCGGCACATTCAACGGCCTTCCTGTCAGCGGCTGGGCTGGCACAGACGTGGACACGGACGCAGTCTTTGTGGATGAGTGCCGCTGCATCGGCTGCGGCAAGTGCGCTTCCGTCGCTGCCAGCACCTTCACCATGGAAGACGAATGGGGACGCGCGCGCGTGCTGACGCAGTGGGCAGACAGCCGCGACCTGATTGGCGAAGCGGTGGCAACCTGCCCTGTGGAGTGCATCGCGTACGTCAAACGCGCCGAGCTGGCGCTTCTAGAGTACGTGATGAAGTCTTGTCACCGCGAGAACATCTCAATCATGACTCGCCGGCGCGGCGGCAACTTCGGCGTCGGTCCTCCGGGCGATGATCCCTTTCAGTCTGCTGCGCAGTTCATTGCAGCGAGGCAACGCAGCGCGCTCCCGGACGCGCGTGCTGACAGGCAGCTGACGCAGAACGACGAGCTTGCAGCGGCCATCGCGGGCGCATGGCTGGCTCTCGATGACGAACTTCGAGCACAGACCTGGCCTGAGTGGAGCTCAGACGACATGAAGCTTGCTGGTGCACCGCGCCGGTCTGAATTCCTTGGACGATGAGGGCAGTATGGGGATCAACTTGATGCCCATGTTGCGTGGGACGGAGGGGGCGCCCGTCCTGCTGACAGCGGTGGTGTAGGAATTCTGGCATGGGGCCGTGCAACTCTGACCACACGCGTTGCAGTCGCACACGCCGCGCACGCGCATGCATGCCTCACTGGCGGCGCTGGGGAGCCGCGCTGGCCCAGACAAGTGTGGCGCAGAGCATCGCATTGGTAGATTCTAGCCGCCGCGGGGAAACTGTTCGGCTTGGGCTTGTCGCCCGGCAAGCCCCTGCCCGCCCCCGGCATGGCGCACAAGGTAAACTTGGTGCCTGCGCCCCAGGCTGTGCAGCACCCACCAAGTTCACCTTGTGCGCCACGCCGGGGGCGAGGCAGCAGGGGCTTGCCAACTTGAGACGGACTGAACGAGCGGATATATACTTTTGATCTGACGCGGAATGTCTCACTCGTCTGGCGAGCACAAGTCAATGACGCCCTCGTCCTCTGGAGCTTTCTGCTGCGACGGAGGTGGCGTGACTAAATCGATGCACTCCGCCCCAGCTTCTCCGGGAGCCCCTTCCTCAGGGTACTCCAACTGCTTTCGAATCACCGTGCCGCGCTGCGTGGCGGTCAGCGACGCCTGGGAGGCGTGGTGCGGCTCGGTGGGCGGCGTGGCGGCTGCGCGTCCAAAGAAGTGCGCGATGTTGCGCTGCACGGGAGTGCCCCCGCCGCCTGTGGCAGCAGTGGCGGCATGGGGCCGTGGTTTCTTGGGCGGCGTCGCGCTCGCCGCCTTCAGGGGGCTGGCTCGCTTGGCGCCTCCCGTTCCAAGCTCGCGCTCCTGCCAGCCCAGAGGCAGGCTCTCCCCTTCGCCGTCGTCCGGCGGCGGCGGCGCCGACGCGCCCTGCCGTCGCTCACCCGCGCACTCCTCCTGCTCCTCCTCGTCACTGTGGTCCTTGGCCAGACCAAACGCGCCCCGGTAGCCCATACTGCCGGCGCCGCTGCTGCTGCCGGAGGCTGCGGGCTTGGCGGAGTGCAGCACCGCGTTGATGCGCGGCTGCAGGCGCGCCTCGGTCAGCCTCTTGCCCTCCCTTGCCGCCCTGCGAGCCGCGGCGGCCGCCTTGGCCGCAGCCTTGGCCGCCTGCTCCGCGTCGCAGGCGGCCAGCAGGCGCGGCGCGTGCGCGCGCAGCAGGGAGGCGCGCAGCGTGCGCAGCTCGGTGGCCTCCTTGGCAGCCACCAGCGCCAGGCCGGCGGCGGCGTCCGACGAGGCGGCGGCGCTCAGCCCCGGTCGGGCCGCCCAGTCCACGGCGTAGGCTGCGCCGGGGGGCACCCCGAACTTGGCGCCGGGGTCGCAGGGCTTGAGGACGCGCGCCACGGAGAAGCAGCAGGCGGGTCCGCCCGCGGCGCCGGGGTGCTGCGCGTCCCACAGCAGCAGCAGCGGCATGACTTTGCGGAGCACCACGTCGCGGCTCCAGCCAGCCCCGGGGCCCAGGGACTGCGTCAGCTCCAGGAGGCGCTCCACGTCGGGCCGCCTCTGCCACGTCAGCACGCCGCCGCCGTGCGCGCGCTGCGTCTCCAGCGCCGCCGCGCGGGCGCGCGTCCGGCCGGTGGTGAATGCCGCCACGCGCGTCTCAAAGGTGGCCACGAAGCCAGCCGTCTTGCGCGCTCGACACAGCACTCGCTCCGCGTGACGCTCCTCCGCGTGCGCGTGGAAAAAGCAGCCGCACGGCGCGCCCGGCGCGCGGGGCGTGCACCCCTTTGCCGTGCCGCACCCCAGACAGCCGCGCAGCTTGTGCGCGCTGCTGTATGCGCTCTTGCTCGCGTTGCCGCTCTCGTGGCCGCAGTGCGCGCAGCCGCTGCATGCCACCGACGCCAGCATCTGCGCATCTTCAGGCGCGGCCAGGCGTTCCTTCAGCGTTGCCAGAAGTCCCACATCTGTACGACCGCCGTCTGCAGTAGGGCGGAGCATCAACCGCAATGCGCGGACTACACCCAGGCTGCCTACCCCGGTGGCCCCTTCCACCGCGTAGTCGCATCCGGCAAGCAGTGAGAGCGCGATGAGCATCTCCTCGCAGTCGGAGGTGCCTGCGATGCCAAAGAAGGCGCGCAGGTGCGCCACGTCCACGCTCTCCAGCGTGCAGCTGGCCAGCTGGGCCCGGGAGAGGTGCAAGGAGCGCCAAAGGCGAGTGGCGCCGAAGGTGAGGGAGTCACCGTCTGAGGACTGCACTGCGTGGACGGCACCCACTGCGCAGAGCTGGGCCGCCAGCGCCTCGCCCTCGCCGGGAGCCTTGACGCACACCAGACCCAGCGCGTGCATGACGTCCGCGCTGGAAGCCAGGAGTGTCTGGAAAAAGGAAAAATCGTTCCACCTGCGGCAATTGCGCGTCAGCACCGGCCTCGCGCGTCTCGGGGCGGCGCTCAGCGGAACGGGTGCGTAGCAAAGAGGCGCACGAGAGCACAACGCGGGCGCGGGGCCGTGCGTGTTGCGCGGACGTATGACCAGCCGCAACAGTCACGTGCCTGTATGGCGCACCGCCGCCGCGCAGGGCTAGTCGCTCCAGCTTCTCCGGCGGCGGCCTGCCCTCCGTGACTCCCACCGGTGTGAGCGAGAAGCGCAGGGCGTTGCTGCAACGCTCCAGGGTGAGCTTGCAGACCATTCCCCGTTCGTTATAGCCCGCCTCGCGCAGTGCGGGCATCTGCACGGCGTGACAAACCAGCTCGCTGAGGTCCACGCTGACGGAGCGTCCTTCAACCTCTGCCCAGACTTGCCCCAACTCCCCAGCCTGCGCACTGAGGGGGGTGCATACACCCTCCGCGTCCTTCAGCAGCGCCCACAGACCTGACACGCCCATGCAGCAAACGGGTGATGAGACTCAGCGCATGCGCGGGCACGGACTGACTACCGACGAAGGAGGCGGAGGGGCGTAGTGTGCGATAATTACGTGCGTGGTGCGTCGCACGACCTCGCGCGTTGTTGTTGATGAACGTTGACTCGACACAGGCTTAGCATCATCGTTCACTGCACGTCTCGTATATGGGCACGCCCTTGTGGCGCGCCGCGTCCACCTCAAGCGACAGCAGTACAGCATCGCCGGCACGCAACTCGGTCACGGCTCGCGGCCCTGCGGGCGTGGCCAGGCGCACCGTTGCAACGTTCTGCAATAGCGCTGCGTACTTCGTTCCCTCTATTGTCGCCTCCAACACAACCATCGGCCGACGCTCTACTTTGACTCTGCACAACGCCTCTGGGCGACACTCACCCGCTGCATCACAGACCAGCACCGCGCCGCCTGTGCGCAGCTCAGCCAGGTATGCTGTGCGATTGTCAGGCAGCATCACGTAACTCCCGACAGCGCCAGCGTTCACTCGGAACGGCCGCGGCGGAGCATACGGTGTCTCCTCTGTCTCCGCCAGCACCAGGAAGAGGCCGCGCGCGTACGCGCCAACTAGCAGGCCTTGGTCGGCATGCAGGAGCGAGGCAAGGTCGACGCACGCTCTGTCGCCCATGCCGACGGGCTCCACACGTGAGACGACGGCAGACTGCAGCGCGCGCCGAGGCGTCGTGGCGCATGCGCACGGACGCGCCGCCCGTCGCCTGCTTCTCTGCAGGCGCGAAGGCGGGCACGCGGGCGGCCCCAGCGGCGTGCATACACCGAAAGCCATGGGTACAACCCTGGCCTGGCGTTTCCAGCATTCCAGGGGCCAGGGCACTTTTGACGAACAGTCGTCGTCTCGTCGAACAGCGTTCAGCGCCGTCAGCGCACCCTTCCTCCGCCTCTTCTGTCCAGCCACTCTCGTTTTACCAACTCGCAATGGCCGCCGCCATCATGAACGTCGTCGCTGTGCGCGCCGCTGCTCGCAGCGGAACCTCCTCGGCGCGCCGTGCTGTCGCTCTCCGCGCCGAGCCTGCCGAGCAGGCCAGCGCCGAGCCTACGGCGGCCACCGTGTACTTCACGGCGAAAAACGGCGCACGTGTGTCTGGAAGCGACGAGCAGGTGCGTAGCAAGGCTCGCAACAGTTCTGTGGCGCCACACTCACTCTCACCACTCACTCACTGTTTCCCGCAGTATTCCACCGCCGTCGCCTCTGGAGACATTTATAAGGCGAGCTCCGTCACTGGAGTGCCCTCGCCGCTCGACGGCTCCGCCTTGAGCCTGGGCGACGCTATGGCCTTTGCCGGACCCGCGCCAGAGCTCATCAACGGCCGGCTGGCGATGCTCGCCTTCGTCGCAGCCGCAGCAGCGGAGGTCTCGAGCGGCGAGTCGATGCTGCGCCAGCTCGCCGACCAGCCTACGCTCATCGTGTTGTCCGCTGTTCTGGTGGCTGTGGGCTCTCTCGTGCCGTTGACAGGCGGCGGCAAGGACACGAAGTCGCCGCTGGGCTTTCTCACTGCGTCCGCTGAGATGATCAACGGGCGGGCTGCGATGCTGGGCCTGGTGGCGCTTGGATGCACGGAGGCGCTTCGTGGCGGCGCCGCGCTCTTCTGAACGAAGCAGCACTCATGTTTTTGTAACTTTGTCAGGATCTTTGTGTTCTATCCGTGGCGCTCGCCTGAACGTCTGCAGGGCAGGTAAGCGCTCCAGCCTCGCCAGGGTGCGACCCTGGAACCGCAACTCGCCTTCCAGCGCGCCAGTGCCATTGCCATCGCCATCGCCATCGCCATCGCCGGGGATGGTCGCTATTCTTAGTCTGGGCTGCTGCAGTGCAAAGATGGACTCGTAGAGGCGCCGCGTGTGTCTGGGAGCCTCTGCGGCTCGCGCCCCCAACTCCGGCCAAAAGCGAGCCTCAAGCAGCACGCAGTGCTCTGACTCCCAGTCAGGCCGGTGCTGCGGCGGCGTGAGGCCGCGCAGCAGCAGGCTGGTGCCCCCCGCAGCGCCTGTGAGTACCCTGCACGGCGGCACTCGGAGTACTAGCAGCGCCACGCTGCTGCTGCGCCCCGCACACTCCTCTGCACTAGGCAGCGGATAGGGCAGCGCCGCAAGCGGACCCTTGCCCTGCGGCCACTGTGCAGTGCCGCAAGGTGACAACGAGAGTCGGGAGATGTCAGCGAGCGAGAGTGACCATGAGGCAGCGAATCCACCGCGCACCAAAGCGCGAGCGCGCTGCTGCACGTGCATCACGCGCCCTCGCAGGCCATAGGCGAGCTGGAGCAGCGCACGGAGGTGCTCATCCTCTCCCCGAACAGCGCCGGCAAGCCGCCGTGCCGCCTTGCGCGCCTCGTGCAGCAGGTGCTTGACCCGCGCGCCGGACGTCTCGTGCTGTTCGCGTCTGCGCCGGGCGTGAGTGTGCGCGCGTGCACAGCGCGCAGAGGAGCGCAGGCGGCGCACCGAAAGAGGTGAGTCACGCGGCCCCACGCGTAGTGCCTTGCGCACGGGTCTTCCACTCGCCGAGCCAAACCCAGGCTCTTGCGATACAACGCAAGCGTCTGAGCGCGTGACATCCGCGGCACACCGCTGCGCGCCAGTACCGCTTTCGCGTAGTCTCGTTCACTCTCCCTCCCTTCGCCTGTGCAATGGCCTCGATGGCCTCGATGGCATCCTGCACCGCGAGGCCTGCGCGTGTCACAGGGGCTGCGACGGGGGCGCGCGTTGTGATGGGGCGCCCGCTCGCTGTTCCGGCGCGCCTGCGCGCTCGCCGCTCCTCCGTCGCCGCCCACGCCTCCGCCACTCAATTCAACAAGCCTGGCGCTGTGGAAGTGAAGGAGGGCAAGGGGGGGCTGCCGATGGTGCGGTTGCACCTCCACTCATGCACACACACACGCTCCACAGCTCGCACGCGCGCACCGCTGCTCCCTGGAGCCTGTGCAGCGCATCTGCGTGGCGCTGGGGCGCGGCCGCTGATCAGGCGGCGCAGAGGGCTCAGATAGGCTTCGCGGGGTTCCAGTGCTCTGTGCTCTGCAGCTCTCTTATTCTCTGGTCGCAGGTTGTGCTCACCGACAGCGCGGGCGCCAAGGCTGACGTGTACCTGTTCGGCGGCGTGTGCACCAGCTGGGTGCCCGCGGGCGGCAAGGACGTGCTGTTTGTGCGCCCCGACGCAGTCTTCAACAAGTCCAAGCCAATCTCCGGTGGCATTCCCCACTGCTTCCCCCAGTTCGGCCCCGGCGCCATGCAGCTGCACGGCTTTGCGCGCAACCTGGACTGGGCTCTGACGTCCACCACCGGCGGGGCTGCTCCGAGCGTGGAGCTTACCCTGGTTGATACCGCCGCGACGCGCGAGATGTGGCCCACTGCCTTCAAGGCTACGCAGACGATCACCCTGGCTTCGGGCAAGCTCACCGCTACGCTGACTGTGACCAACACCGACACCAAGCCTTTTTCATTTACCAGCAGCTTCCACACGTACTTCGCCGTGTCCGACCTGAGCGCGGTGGCGGTGGAGGGCCTGCAGGGCCTGAAGATGCTGGACCGCATGGCTCAGCCCGCCGTGGAGGGCACCGCCGCCGGCGCAGTGAATATCAAGAGCCCCGTGGACTCGGTGTACTACAAAGCCCCGGCGCAGCTCATGCTCAAGACTGGCGGCGGCAAGGCGGTGGCCATCAAGGCTGGCGGCTGGCCGGATGCGGTTGTGTGGAACCCCTGGACCGCCATGGAGGCATGCTACAAGGATTTCGTGTGCGTGGAGAACGCAGCGGTGGGGCAGCCAATCACCGTCACGCCGGGCGCGTCCTGGAGCGGCAGCATGGAGCTGACCGCGCACTAGGGGGCTCACCACCACGAGCGTTGCAACGCGCATTTACACCTTGCTGCTCTTGCTTGCTTTGCGCGCGTCGGCTCTGCGCGCCGCCAGGAGCGCCGTCTCCATGGAGTGGCAGGGCGTGCAGAGCGTCCTCAGATTGTCGAGGCCGCAGCTGCCTCCACCCTCGGCAACCGCCCTTATGTGGTCCATCTGCCAGAAGTGACCCGTCTGCAGCTGCCCCGCACGCGTGGCGGTGTGGAAGCCGTTTGCAGGCAACCAGGTTGCCAGCCTGGCCGCGAGTGCCACACTGCCGGCATCCGTACACGCTGCCGCTGCTTCGTCGGGCCCCTCGTCGGCTGACTCATCGCCGTCCTCCTCCTCCAAAGCCAGTTCCGCGTCGTCCACACACGTGGCGGAACTGATTGCGAGCAGCACCGGGGGTGGCCAGGCGTGTGCCGTAACGTGGCCCACAGCTGCTGCGAGCGTCTCTGCCAGTAGCACCGCCAGAGGCTTAGCCTTGCCCTTCACGCTGGCCCTCCAGCCGGGCAGCGTCGCCTTGAGGAGCGCCTTGAGCACGGGAGCGGAGGCGTTGCGACGCCGCCGGCGCGCAGGCGGCAGGCCGCAGCCTGGCGGGGCGCACCCCGCCGCCAGGTACACCAGGTGGGCCTGCAGCCCGCAGGAGGCGCAGCGCCCCTGATCCCGCTCGAAGGTGGCCTGGCGGGCATAGGTGCTGCTGCTGCGCAGCTGGTGCTCGTGCACGCAGGCGGCCGAGCAGAAGGAGCGCTGCGGGAGCGTGCAGCGCACACGTGTGAGCCACGAGACAGAGGGCGCCGGGCGCGTGCGCACCTTGGGCGGAGTCAGCTCCTGCCGGCAGTAGCGGCAGAGCGCCTGTCCCTGGGGACCCACTGGCAGCAAGCCGCGCTTGCGCACGTCGTCCACTCGCCCAGCCTCCGCCAGCGTGCGAGGAGGCTTCGCGGCAGGCTTCGGAGGCGCCTCCGCAGGCCTGTCGCGCCTTGTGAGCCGCTCCGCTAGACTGGGCAGCTCGTCGCCGCTGACGTCGGCTGCCAGCTCCGCAGCAGGCGACGCGCCCGTGAGGTCGACCAGCGACCCGGCGCTGCCGCGGCTCCTGCTGCGCCCGCGCCGCGGCTGCGGGGACGTGAGGTCGATCACCTCTTGGCGCTCTGGCTCAGAGACGACTGTGGATGCTGCGCGGCGCATGCGAGTGGCCGTAACACAGCTTGGCGAGAGACGGTGACGGGCTGCGTGCGCGCACGCACGGAGGAGCATATATAGGCCAGGATGAGGACACGAAGAGAGCGTCACAACACAGCACCCAAAGAATGATGAAAGGTCAGCAGCGGCGCTCTCAGCGCTCTCCACCCCGCCCGCCCCACTCAGTTGGTGTATCCCGTGGTGGTGATGGAGTCGGCGGAGTTGGCATCCGACCACAGGGTGTGGTGCCAGCCAGCCATGTCGGTGCGCTCATACGTGTGGCTGCCGAAGTAATCCCGCTGGGCCTGCACCAGGTTGGCCGGGTGCCGCGCGCGACGGTAGCTGTCGAAGTACGCCAGGCTGGCGCTCATGCCAGGCACGGCCACGCCCGTGGCAACCGCCAAGCCAACCACGCGGCGCCAGGCCGCCTGCCGCGCCGCCAGCGCCTTGGCAAACTCCGGGTCAACAAGCAGGCTGCACAGCTCGCCGTTGCGGTCGTAGGCCGCCTTGATGTCGCGCAAAAAGGATGCGCGGATGATGCACCCACCCTGCCAGATGCGGGCCATCTCGCCCAGGTTCAAATCCCACCCCTTCTCGGCGCTCTTCGCCCGGATCAGGTTCATGCCCTGCGCATAGCTGCAGATCTTGGAGGCGTACAGCGCCGCGCGCACATCCGTGATCAGCAAAGCCTTGTCCACGGGAGCCTTGGGCGCAGTTGCGGCGGGGACGCCGTACTTCTCCAGGAAGGCCGCGGCGGCCACGCGCTCCTCCTTGAGGCCCGACAGGCAGCGCCCGTCCAGCGCGGCTGCCATGGTGGGCACGGGGACCGCCAGCTCTGCGCCCTGCTGCACCGTCCACTTGCCGGTGCCCTTCATGCCCGTCTTGTCCTGGATCTTGTCCACCAGCGCGCCGCCGCCGGGCACCTGGTCGTCAGCCTTGCCCAGGATGATGCCCGTGATCTCAACCAGGAAGGAGTCCAGGTCGCCCTTGTTCCACTCCAGAAACGCAGCCTCCAGCTCCGCGGTGCTCAGTCCGCCGATGGTGCGCAGCACATCGTAAGCCTCGGCGATGAGCTGCATGTC
>Ga0049083_10000963_pt1 | contig 10746 bp, 4 predicted proteins | sample GreLakmeMI27MSRF_FD_66719 | JGI IMG/M metagenome (GOLD analysis project Ga0049083, IMG submission 66719) | Freshwater lentic microbial communities from great Laurentian Lakes, MI, USA - Great Lakes metaG MI27MSRF | ecosystem: Environmental > Aquatic > Freshwater > Lake | place: Great Lakes...
CCCGACGCCGCAGGCTGTTGCGTACGACACGCCCATCCCGGGCTACCGCACCGCCAACACCATCTCGCTGCGCCTGTGGAACGCGGAGGTGAGCGCAGGCCAGTTTGACCTGGCGGCGCACAATGCCAGCGACTACGCCACCAGCGTGGGCCCCGCCACCCTCGCCTTTGAGCTCTGCGCCGTCCTCTACCCGGGCGACGGCACGCGCGAGGGCAAAGCGCTGCGCGTGAAGCAGCAGTACATGCTGTGCAGCGCGTCGCTGCAGGACATCCTGACGCGCTTTGCGGAGCGCGCGGGCGGGCGCCCCAACTGGGCGGACCTGGCCTCCAAGGTTGCCATCCAGATGAACGACACCCACCCCACCCTTGCCGCCCCCGAGCTCATGCGCCTGCTCATCGACACCCACGGCATGTCCTACGACGCCGCCTGGGCCATCACCTCCAAGGCTGTCGCCTACACCAACCACACCGTGATGCCCGAGGCGCTGGAGAAGTGGCCGCTGGAGCTGCTGGAGGAGCTGCTGCCGCGCCACGTGGAGCTGATCAAGCAGATTGACGCCCGCTTCATCGCAACCGTCAAGAAGCAGTACTCGGGCATGGCGCCCGAGGCGCTTGCAGCCACTCTTTCCAAGATGGTCATCCTGGAGAACTACGAGCACCCAGAGGCTGCGGAGAAGAAGGCTGTCGCTGCTGCGGAGAAGGAGGAGGAGGCTGCGGCGCCGCTCGTCTCCGCGCCGCCCGCCATGGTGCGCATGGCCAACCTGTGCGTCATCGCGGGCCACAGCGTGAACGGCGTGGCGGCCATCCACAGCGAGATTGTGAAGGCTGACGTGTTCAACGACTTCTACAAGCTGTGGCCTCACAAGTTCCAAAACAAGGTGCGTGTGCTCGTGAGAGAGAGCTGGCGCCGCTGTGTGCTGAGCTCTCCCCTTGCAGACCAACGGCGTCACCCCCCGCCGCTGGCTGGAGCTGTGCAACCCCGCCCTCTCCGCGGTCATCACGCAGCGCCTGGGCAGCGACGCCTGGGTGGGCGATCTGGACCTGCTGGCCGGCCTGGCCAAGCACGCAGACGACCCCGAGCTGCAGGCGCAGTGGGCTGCCGCCAAGCGCGCCAACAAGGTGGCCCAGGTGGCCTACATCAAGGCGCAGACGGGCGTGACGGTGAGCCCAGACGTGATGTGGGACATCCAGGTGAAGCGCATCCACGAGTACAAGCGCCAGCTGCTCAACATCCTGGGCATTGTCTACCGCTACAAGCAGATGAAGGCCATGACCCCCGCACAGCGCGCTGCCTGCGTGCCCCGCGTCTGCATGGTGGGCGGTAAGGCATACGCAACCTACCTGCAGGCCAAGCGCATTGTGAAGCTGGTCAACGCGGTTGGCGCGGTGGTGAACAGCGACCCCGAGATCGGAGACCTCCTCAAGGTGCTCTTCATCCCTAACTACAACGGTGCGTTGCCTGTGCACGCGCACTGCTGTCGCCCACTCACGCGCCCTCCTGCCAGTGAGCGTCGCCGAGAAGCTCATCCCAGCCTCCGAGCTGTCGCAGCACATCAGCACCGCAGGCACGGAGGCGAGCGGCACCAGCAACATGAAGTTCTGCATGAACGGTTGCTTGATTATCGGCACCCTGGACGGCGCAAACGTGGAGATCCGCGACTGCGTGGGCCATGACAACTTCTTTCTCTTCGGCGCCCTCACCGAGGACATCCCCCGCATTCGCGCCGAGCGCGCGACGGGCCAGTTCGTGCCGGATGCGCGCTTCACGGAGACGATGGATTACATCAAGAGCGGCGCTTTTGGCGACTTCTCCGAGCTCCTGAGCTCACTGGAGGGCGACGAGGGCTTCGGCCGCGGTGACTACTTCTGCGTGGGCGTGGACTTCCCCTCCTACGTGGACAGCCAGGCTGAGGTTGACGCAGCCTACAAGAACCAGGCCCTCTGGACGCGCAAGTCCATCATGAACACCGCCGGCTCTGGCTTCTTCTCATCCGACCGCACCATTTCGCAGTACGCGGCCGAGATCTGGGACATCAAGCCGCACCCGGTGCCGAAGGCTGAGTGAGTGAGTGAGCTGGGGGCGGGGGGGGGGAGAGCTGCGTGCTAGAGCTCTACTTGTGGCGACGGACATTCCGCGCCGTGTTGTTTCGACTGATGAGTCTCTGTCAATCGCCCCCGTTGGGGCCTTTAGAGGCGCGTTCGTTGCTGCGTTGCGACTGATGATGACGACGGACAGAAGAAGTGCTCGGACGTGGGTTACTATAACACAAACGCCCAGATTGACACAGCTATAGCGAGGAGGTGCTAACTAGAAAAGCGCGATGGAGGCGACGAACCCGGCGGACAGAAGTGAGACAGAAGAAGTCGATTTGCCACTTTTCCACGCCCCGAGCAGCCTGTGCTTGTCCCCGCGATGGCGCGCTTTACAGTAACAAATTACGACGCGAGCGGAGCACCGGAGCGCCAGACGACGGTGGACGTGCCGCCTGCTGCAAGCTGTGCTGCACTTCGATCGGCCGTGGCCGCCGCACTGGGCCTGCGCGGCGCCTTCACGCTCTCCACAGCAGCCGTGGCGGACGTGACCAGCGACGAGCAGGCCGCCGCGCTGCGTTCGGGAGAGGTTTTGCACATCTGTCCGCCTGGCGCGCAGGCCCGGCTGAGTGAGCTCTGCCTCTTCGCGCCCCACCCCAACGTGATGCTAGACAGCGGTGACTACGTGGAAAAGTCAGGCAAGGCTCCGGTGGCTTTTGCGCTGTCTGACCTCGTGGACAACGCACTCGCGGCCACATTGCACAACGCAGCTACGGGACGGCCGCGAAACATCACCGTCGCCTTTGTGCGCGGCCGCAACGCCGCGGAGTCCCTGCTTAGCGTCAATGACAACGGCTGCGCGATGACGTGCGAGGAGCTGAAGCAATGGCGCGTGCTGAGCCCGTTCCCGCTTTGCAAGCTGACGTGTGCCCTCTCGCTTCCTGTGCCTGCAGGGCCGTGATGAGCCTCACGCTGGCCGACCGCGCGCGCCTGTCTGGACGGCCCAATTCGGGCGAGGGCGGCGAGATGCAGTCGTCGCGCTATCTGAACAGCGGGCTGTCATGGTATGGCGTCGGGTCCAAGCAGGCTGCTTTCTTCCTGGGAAGCCACGTCAAGGTGGTGACCCACGCACCCGGCGAGGCCTACGTGCACGAGCTGTGCATCGAGAGCAAGGCGTTGACTGAGCGGTGGGAGGCGAATCGCAACACGGCGTATGAGGACGTCGTTCGCCACCGCCCCCTCCGCTGCCCATCCACCCTCCTGCCCCACGAGCTGCGCCACCCGCAGCCCTTGCAGCGCTGGGTGGAGGAGGAGGGCGGCGGCGATGGCGCGGCGGGAGACGAACCGGAGGCGGCAGAGAGCTTCACGCGCCTCACCATTGGGGACCTCAACCCGGCCGTCTTCGCCGCGCTCTCCTATCCAGGGGGGGTGGAGCTGCTGTGCCGCGAGCTGGCGCACGTGTTTCACTATTACGTGCACGGTGAGGGCGGCAACCACGAGGCTGGGGCGCCGGCGCTGGTGCCCGACACAGGCCCTGCCCCGCGTGGGGCCGGCGGGCGGGGCAGCGAGGGCCCGTCACCTTCAGCCGCTGCGCCGCATGTGAGCGTGGAGGAGTGGTGGGGCGGGGAGTGCAGGCTGCGCAGGCCCCTGTCGCAGGTTGAGGACTGCCAGGAGACGCTGCTGCTGCGCGCCGCACGCGCCGAGTTCCACTTCCGAGTCGCCGTGCCGCCGCACGCCCTGGAGGCGGCGGGGCGCAGCGGCGCGCCCCCCGACGCGCCGGCGGTGGTGTTCGGCACCCTCGCTTACTATCCCCGCCTGGGCGACCTCGAGACGCTGCCCCAGGACAGAGCACAGCGACGCCGCGCGCGCGTAGCAGCCCGCCGCGAGGCTGCCGCCGCTGGCGGCGGGGAGGAGGAGGAGGAGGAGGCTGAGGGCGACGGCGAGGAGGATGAGGAAGAGGAGGGCGGGATGTTTGAGACGTTCTGGCAAGGTCGCCTCATCCCGGAGACCAGCGCCCCCGCGCTGCCCTTCATCGCAGCCGCCTTCGCGCGCACGCGCAGCGCGGCGGACAAGGATGCGCTGCCGGACTGCTGTCGCCGCCGTCTGCGCGGGCAGCTGTTCTTCAGCGCTGCATTCAAGCCCACGCGCAACAAGCTCTCTTTCGCCACCAACCTGCCCGCCGCGCTGGCGCAGGCGGAGCCGGTTCAGGAGCGGGCGCTGGAACGACGCTTCAAGGAGTGGCTGCTGCGCTGCCACGCCTCGCTGGACCGGGGCACCGAGTGCGTGCGCTGCTCTTGCGCTGCTCCGCCCCCTCGCTGACGCACGCGACAGGTTTGCCAAGCTCGCCCCTTCCAGCATGCAGGCCAAGGCGCGCCTGGCGCTGGATAACGACCACATCACCGTCTACGAGACCGCCACGGGCGTGCTGCGCACCGACCCAGCCGCCAAGCTCAGCAAGGGCGACCTGCTGCAGCTGCGCGACCGCTCGCTCATCACCGCCAAAGTGGTTGGCTTTTTGGCCCCGCTCGCCATGGACCTCAAAGCAGCCGCAGCAGCCGGTCCCTACAAGTGCAGCGGCGGGGAGGTGCTGTTCGTGCAGCAGCCGGCGGCGATGCACGGCGACTTCCTGCGCTCCCTGTCCCTGCGCCGCGTGGAGAAGCGCCTGGACGCGGCGGCCGCAGCTGCCGCGGAGGCTGAGGAGCTGAAGAAGGCGCCGGAGGAGGTTGTGGTGACGGAGCCGCTGGCCTGGGCGTGCGGGCTGGAGGGCATGGCCGCCTTCGCGGCTGGCCAGGCCAGCCTGCCGGAGATGAAGGTGCTGGTGCGCAGCGGCGGCGGCAAGGCTCTGAAGACCTTCACTCTGCGCGGAGAGACCCGCCCGGTGGTGGTCACGCAGCGCCTGCTGTACCGGGGCACCAAGGAGCGCCCCCTGGAGGAGGTGGTCAGTTGCACCGCCAACAGCACGCCGCTGGCTGGCGCCTGCTTCATCTTCCGGGAGCTGTCGGTGCTGCCCAGCCCAAGCGGGCAGCAGCAGCCCGCCATGGCGCGCGCCGGCTCCTACGAGCTGCGCTTCAGCGCCCAGCCGGCGCTGGGCAACGCGAACGCCACGCTGACGCACTCGGTGCACTTCCAAGTGCAGCCGGGCTGTGCCTGCGAGCTGGGCTCCCTGGGCGAGCCCTTTGGGGGGGAAGGGGGTAGCCAGATTGGGGCCGTGCGCCTAGGCGCCGCCGCGCCGCGCGTGAGCGTGCGCTACGCGGACGCCTTCGGCAACCCGGCCACCGGCAGGCTGGCGAGGGGCTACCCAAAGCCGGTGCTGCGCTGCACAGGTGGCGTCACCGCCAGCTGCAAGGCCTCTCGCGACGCCGCCGACCCGGGCACCGTGCACCTCACGCAGCTGCGCTTCAGCGGCAGCGGCCACGGCGGCATGGCCGCCTTCCTGGGCGCCGCCAGCGCGGCGACGGCGGTGCTGGGGAACGTCGCCGCCAGCGCCACCGGCGGCACGCGCAGCCACTCGTGGGCGCAGCCGCTGCTGCCCGGCCTGCCCGCATCCCTGGAGCTGCTGGACTGCGGCCAGGGGGGCTTCTCCTCAGACGCCTCCGGACAACCTCGTGTGCCGCGCGCCACGGGGGGGGCGCTGGCGCCGCCGCTGCGCGTGCGCTGCCTGGACGCATGGGGAAACCCCACCGCTCCCCTGGTCGGTCAACGCCCGGGGTGGCACCTCCTGGCTGCGGGCGAGGCGCTGCATGGCGGCGGGCCGGTGATGCTGCGCTTCGACGAGCAGGGCATAGCTGACGGCGCCCGCGCATCTCACCCGCTGCGCGTCGTAGCCGCCGGCGCGCCCGGCGCCGCGCCGGTGCACCTGCCCCTCACCCTGACCGTTGTCTGGGAGGATGGCGGGCTGGACGGCCAGCCGCCGCAGCCCAACGCAAGCGTTACCGCCGCCGCCGACGTGGATGAGGAGGCGGAGGGTGCTTTGGTGGCGCCGACGCCGCCATCGGCCCTGCCCGCACCCCCCTCCCTGGCCCTCACCCTGGCCGTCACCGTCACCCGCGCGCCCGCCCGCTTCACGCTGCAGCTGGGCGGTCGGGACGTGTGCGCGGTGGACTGCCGCGGCCCGGGGGGCGCCGTGCGCAGCGTGCTGCAGTTGGAGGGGGATGACGTTGTTGCGGGCGAACAGCTCAGCGAGCTGTCCGTGGCGCTGGTGGACGCCTCGGGCGCCCCCTGCGCTGCTGTGACGGGCACGATGCGCGTCTCCTGGGCGCCGCGCCCGGCCGGGGACGCGCGCGCCCGACGCGGCGCGGGCGCAGCCGCAGCCGCAGCCGCAGCAGCGGTGGCGGCTGCTGACCGCGAGTTCACGTTCACGGAGACGGCCGCCTGTCAGCTGCCTCCGCTGACGGTGCCATGCGACGCGGGCGTGGCGCACGCGGGCCACTACCTGCGCTTCACGCCCGACGACCCCGACACAGCCCCCGTGGAGGCTGACGTGGTGCTGCTGCCCTGCCCCGGCGAGCCATACGCCTGGCACCTGGCGGCGCTGCCTCTGCCCGGGCGCCCCTCCTCCTCCGCGTCCGCGTCGGGGCTCATCGACCTGCAGAGCGTCGCCTGCGACGCCCCCTTCCTCCTCGCCGTAGACGCCTGGGACGAGCATGGCAACCGATGCCCCGCAGCGCAGCTGGGCCTGCCGCCGCCGCGCCTTCGCGCCTGCGACGGCGAGGGGGGCGAGCTGCGGCTGTTGGGCGGCGAGGGGGAGGAGGGGGGGGAGGAGGAGGATGCGCAGCAGCCGGCAGCGGCATGGGGCCCCGAGGACCTCTTCACGCGCCGCGTGCGCCTGCGCGGCCCCGCGGGCGACATCACGCTCTTCGCCAGCGATGCCGGGGGGCTGCTGAAGGAGGAGTCGATGACGCTGGAGCTGGCGCCGGGGCCGGCGGTGAGGCTGGCCTTTGCGGGCCGCGTGGCGGAGGCTGCGCGCGCCGGGCCCGGGGGCGCCTTCCCCTGCGCCGCGCGCAGCCTGCTCCCCGCGCTGCAGGTGCAGCTGGTGGACGCGCACGGCAACGCAGCAGCCGCGGGCTCCGCGGGCGAGCCGGGCGTCGAGGTGGCCCTCAGCGCCACCGCCGCCGCGCTGGACGCGGGTGCGGTTGGCGATGCGGGCGAGGTGGCGCCGGGGCAGCGCCCCAGCGCCAGCGTGCAGCCCGTGGTGGGGCGCGCGCTGCAGCGGCGCTGCGACGACGCGGGGCTGGCCTGCTTCGGAGACGTCAAGGTGAGCGCGCCCGGCGCGGGGCGCTACCTGCTCCGGGCGGGCCTCTCTTTGCATCGCGCCAAGGGCGGCGCAGGCGGGACCACCCTGGAGCTTGCCCCCGCCACGCTGGTGCTCAGCGTGCAGCCCCTCAACCGGGTGCACGCCCTCAGTCTGACGCTGCCGGACGGCGGCGATGCGCTGCGCGCGGGCGAGCACCTGCGCTGCCGCGTGGCGTTGGAGACGGAGGACGGGTGCCCCCTGCCCCGAGAGGCGCTCGACGGCCTCTCCGTATGGGCGCTGCCCCCGGCGCGGGCCACCGGCGCGGCCGCGCAGCCGCCCGCAGGCAAGCTGGAGCTGGCGCGCGTGGACGATGTGGGGCGAGGCGCAGACGAGGAGCCCGACGAGGGCGGGGAAGCTGGGGGTGCGCTCTCCGTAGCCTTCTGTAGCCCCGAGCCCCTTCTCGCGGCGGGCGACTACAGCCTGCACGCCGAATACCGGGAGACGCGTGCCCAGCTGGCGGCCCTGCTGCGGGGCGAGGAGCGGCGATGCAGTTGCAGCATGGACGGGGCGCTGAGCGTCGCCCCCGGCCCCGCAGCCACCCTTTTCCTGGTCACGCTGGGTGAAGGGGCGCGCCTGTCGGCGGTGTGCGGCGGCGCGGGCTGCGAGCGGCTGCTGCTGGAGCGTGCGGCGGTGGAAGTGCGAGATGTGCACGGCAATGCGGTGGCGGGCAATCCGCCCGGCGCAGCCGTGCGCGCCTCGCTGGCCTGGGCGCAGGGCCCTGGGCCGGCCCCGCCCGCGCAGCTGCCCCAGCTGGAGGCCAAGGGCGAGCTGCTGTGCGGATTCGAGGGCGCCGCGCATCGCGCAACCTTCAAGGGCCTCTGCCTCGCCCCACAGACCGGCAGCGTGCCCCCGGGCGCCGATTCCATGGCCATCCACCTCCTCTTTGAGATGCAGCCTCCCGGCGGCGGCGTGGCGCCGCTGCGCGTGCCTGTGGACGTCACGGACAAAGCCGCCAAGCTGGCGGGGATACGGGACCGCGCACAGGCGCAGCAGCAGGAGCAGCAGGCCAGGCATCAGGCCAAAGCTGCCCGGGCCACCAGCGACAAGGCGGCCAGGGATGCCAAGCGGGCGCTGGCCGCCTTCAGGCAGCGCGCGGTGAAGTGCGGCGCCGAGCTGGCCACTGGGCCCCCGGATGCGCCGCTGCCCCAGCGCCGGCAGCTGGAGCGCCTGCTTGCGGAGGCGCAGGAGGGCGCTCGCAGCGCGCAGCAGGCGAGCGCAGCCGCCGTGCCTCGCACGGCACGGTGGGGCAGCACGCGCGGCTCCACACCCACCGTGCCCCGGTCGCTGCTCCACGTCTTCAACAAGCAGTCGCCCGCCGTGCTCGGCTGCGCAGCCTCGCTGGGCTACGTGCAGCACGAGGCGCTGTGCCGCATGCTCAGCTGGCACCTGGGCAATCGCATGGCCACCTGCGTGGTCAACGACACCGCCGCCATGCTCTCCCTGCGCGCAGATCTGCGCGCGGGCGCCTGGGCGCAGAGTGCAATCTGCCCGTTCGTGTCTCTGGCGGCAGTGACAGCCTCGCCGGCCGGGGCGCTGTCGCTGCCAGATGCGTGCGCGCGCTACGCGGTGCCTGGCGAGCCGGGCGAGCACGTCGCGCGCCGCGTGGCCTGGCTGCGCGACGCGTGCGCCGGGAGCGACGAGGCGCTGGGGCTGAGCCTGCCGCACGTAGAGGGAGTGCGCCAGCGCAGCAGCGGCGCGGCGGCTGCGGGCCGCGGCGGCGCCGGCTCCGCCCCCCTGCCGCACGGCCTGGTGGCGCACGCGGTGAACCTGGTGCGCCCAGCGCGCCCGGGGCTGCGTCGCACCGTCTGGTTTGCGCTGCTGGGCGACACGCTCGTCTTCGACACACTGCAGAACATGATGCGCTACCGAGACGCATGCAAGACGGCGCAGCTGCGCTGCCAGACGATGCTGTCGCTGGACTGCGAGCGCGTGCAGTCGTCGGGCATCACGGAAGGCAGCAAGCCCCCGCCCGCGCGCCTGGCGGACATGGACGTCTGTTTCGGCACCGCGCCCGCCGCTGCGCGCGCAGCTGCCGCTGCGGACGAGGACGGAGAGGAAGAGGCTGACAGCGAGGATGTGGCGGACCTAAGGGCGCTACTGGAGGACTGGGATAAGGCGTCCGAGATGGCTCAGGCGGCGCAGGCGGCGCAGGCGCAGCTGACCCGCGTGCAGGCCGGCGAGGCGGGCTCGCCAGCTGCAGGGCGCACCCGCCCTCGCCCGGATGAAGACGAGGAAGATGCGCCGCCCGTGCGGAGGGCCAAGACGGACGGAGGCAGCGCCGACGGCAAGCGCGCGCTCAGGACGCGCGGCGCCGCGGATGACGTACCTGTGGCGCTCAAGAAGAGCCGCAGAAGCTGAAACCAAGCTGATGAGCTCTCATAACGTCGACGACAGGTCGCGCTCTGGCCAAATCTCATCTCACAACCACCGACCGAGCACCGAGGACGACTTCGATTCACTTCACCGTTTCATCATACCCTCTCACCCCCTGTTCTTCGCCATGACAGCGCCCGAGGCTGCGCCCGTTGCGGCTTCGGAGCTGCGACGCAGCTTTCGGCGCAAGGCGCGCCAGTGGTTGGCGCAGTCGCAACAGGAGCAGCCGCTGGCAGCGGGAGCGCTGCGTGTGGTGTCCCTGCGTGGACTGCTGGCCTCCGGTTGGCGCGGCTGCGACGCTGGAAGGCAAGCGGCGCATGCGCTGCAGCATCAGGGAGCGTTTCTGCTAGAGCTGTCGGCGCTGGAGGTGGTGATGTTGGGAGAAGCGCTGGGGGCCTCTGCAACGATCTTCGCGCCGCGACACGCCGGCCTTACCACGCCGTTGCATGGCGGCAAGGCAATGGTGGAGTACCGCGCGGGCGATGCCGCAGCAGGCACCGCGCCAGCGCTGCCAACCCACGTGCGCCGTGCAGCTGAGGTTGCGCACGAACTGCTGGCCGCCGTTGGCGCCGCGACGCTTCGCGCGCTTTGTGGTACATACGACCCGCATGACGTGGCTTTCCCGCTGGCAACGCCAGTTATGGATCTTGAGGCGCTGCTCGGCCAGAGCATGCCCTCAACACGCGGCAGCGGCAGCGCCCGCGCCCGCGCCCGCACAGCGACTGCCACGCCCGCTGGCGACAGTGTGCTTACCTTTTTGCACTATGGTAGCGGCGCAGAGGCGGCGGCACACACGGACCGCGGGCTTCTAACACTTGTTTACGCTGTTGAGGCAGGGCTGCAGCTGCGCCTGCGCGGCGCTGGCGGGGCCTGGACGGTCCCTCCTGTCCAGGCGCACATGCTGCTGGTATTCGCGGGCGAGTGCCTGCAGCTGGCCACGGGCAACGCGGTGCCCGCAACGTTGCACCGCGTCGTGCCCTGCGGGGCCGCCCGTCGCTCGCTCGTGCTCCGCTTGCGGGCCCACACGCAGGCGCCCCTTCCGCTCACGTA
>Ga0049083_10000965_pt1 | contig 10737 bp, 8 predicted proteins | sample GreLakmeMI27MSRF_FD_66719 | JGI IMG/M metagenome (GOLD analysis project Ga0049083, IMG submission 66719) | Freshwater lentic microbial communities from great Laurentian Lakes, MI, USA - Great Lakes metaG MI27MSRF | ecosystem: Environmental > Aquatic > Freshwater > Lake | place: Great Lakes...
CCTCTAAAAGATTTCATCACACCATCACGTTGAGCTTGCGATAAGTCGCCATGCAAAGCGGCAGCATTATATCCATCTTCTATTAATTTTTCAGCAACAGCTTGTGTGTCACGTTTTGTTCTACAAAAAACTACAGAAAAAATATCCGGATTAGCATCAGCCAATCTTTTCAAAGCTTCGTAACGATCACGTGCATTCACACAGTAAAATTCGTGTGAAACGGTGGCCGTACCCGAGTTTTTACTTCCAACAGTTACTTCGGCTGGATTGTGCATGAACTTCTTTGCAATTCGTGCTACTTCCGCAGGCATAGTTGCTGAGAATAACCAAGTATTCTTTTCGTCTGGAGTATCAGATAATATCGAAACGATATCATCATAAAATCCCATGTTTAACATCTCGTCTGCTTCGTCAAGAATACAGAAACTGATATTTTTAATGTTTACTAAGCCACGGTTAATCATGTCTTGCATTCTACCTGGTGTGGCTACAATTACTTGAGCGCCACGTTTGATTTCTCTTGCTTGTTCTGTGATGCTTGCACCTCCATAAACTGCCACTGTATGTAACCCTTTTACATATTTTGAGTATTGTTTAATCTCGTTGGTGATTTGTAAGCAAAGTTCTCGGGTCGGTGATAAAATTAATGCTTGTGTACTTCTGTCTTCTGCATCAATTTTTTGTATTAAAGGAAAACCAAATGCTGCTGTTTTTCCTGTTCCTGTTTGTGCTAAAGCGACTAAGTCTGTGTTTTGTTCCAATAGTACTGGAATCGCTTTCTCTTGCACTTCTGACGGATTCTCAAATCCTAGATCTTTGATCGCCAGCAGTAACGATTCATTCAGACCTAATTGTTCAAATTTATTCATATTGTATTTTAAATTGGGTGCAAAGATACTTTTTAAATACCATAAAAGCTAATTTGTTTGTTTATGATAATCAGCACATTATGTTTAAGATGAAAGTCAGAAGTTGGTAAAGATTAACTAACTAGGTTAAAAGGATGTAATTTTTACACTGAAAACTTCCATCTTGCTTTCTTTATTTCAAAAAATTAACCAACTGCTTTACTGCCAAACCGCGATGACTGATAATCGACTTCTCCTCTATCGTTAACTCGGCAAAGGTTTGGCTATAACCATCTGCAACGAAGATTGGATCATATCCAAAGCCATTGCTACCAATTTTTTCTTCGATAATTTTGCCTTTAATTATTCCAGTAAATAAGGATTGATTTCCGTTTAAATTTAAAGCGATCACGGTTTTAAATTGTGCATTGCGATTGGATATTCCTTTTAAGTTATTTAATAATTTATCCATATTATCCGTCGCATCTTTTTGCTCACCTGCATAGCGAGCCGAATAGACTCCGGGTTCCCCGTTTAAAGCTTCAACTTCTAAACCAGTATCATCGGCAAAACAGTTGCAGCCATACTTTTCAGTAACATAGTTAGCTTTTTGAATAGCATTACCTTCAATGGTATCTGCGGTTTCGGGTATTTCTTCAAAACAACCTATATCTTCTAAACTCAGAACTTTTATATATTGAGGAACTAATAATTGTATTTCTTTGATTTTGTTTTTGTTATTGGAAGCGAATACGAGTTGCATTATTGATATTTTTAATTTACAAATATAATCTATGAAAAGCTCATAAAACATGATTCCTTAAGCATAAATTTTAATAATTAATTATTACTTTTGCAACTATTATACATAAAGTGATTATGGCTAAAGATTTATTCGAAAGAATACAAAACAATAAAGGTCCATTAGGAAAATGGGCTTCACAAGCAGAAGGTTATTATGTTTTTCCAAAACTTGAGGGTGAGCTTGGACCGAGAATGCAATTTCATGGGAAAAATATTTTAAATTGGAGCTTAAACGACTATTTGGGCCTTGCCAATCATCCGGAAGTTCGCAAAGCCGATACAGATGCTGCCATAAAATATGGCGCAGCATATCCAATGGGAGCTAGAATGATGTCTGGCCATACTGATGCTCACGAACAATTAGAAAACGAATTGGCTGCTTTTGTCCATAAAGAATCCGCTTATTTATTGAATTTTGGTTATCAAGGAATAATGTCTTGTATTGATGCCTTAGTTACAAAAAATGATATTATTGTTTATGATGTTGATGCACACGCCTGTATAATTGACGGTGTGCGTCTTCATATTGGAAAACGATTTACTTACAAGCACAATGACTTGGAGAGCATGGAGAAAAATCTTCAACGTGCAACCAAAATGGCAACAGAAACTGGCGGTGGAATTTTATTTATAACAGAAGGTGTTTTTGGTATGCGGGGACAACAAGGTAAGTTAAAAGAAATTGTTGAACTTAAAAAGAAGTATACCTTCCGACTTTTAGTTGATGATGCGCATGGATTCGGGACATTAGGAAAAACTGGCGCTGGCGCTGGCGAGGAACAAGGTTGCCAAGATGAAATAGACGTTTACTTTTCTACATTTGCAAAATCAATGGCAAGTATCGGCGCCTTTTTAGCTGCTGACAAAGAAATAATTGATTATCTAAAATACAATTTACGATCCCAAATGTTTGCAAAAGCATTGCCTATGATTCAAACCGTTGGCGCATTAAAACGTTTGGAATTGTTGCGTAATTATCCGGAGTTAAAGGATAAATTATGGGTAAATGTTAACGCACTTCAAAATGGTTTAAAAGAACGTGGTTTTAATATAGGAGATACAAATACTTGTGTAACACCTGTATATTTAGAAGGATCTATTCCCGAAGCTATGGTAATGGTTAATGACTTGAGGGAAAATTATGGTATTTTCTTATCAATAGTAGTATATCCTGTTATACCAAAAGGAATAATCTTATTACGAATGATCCCTACAGCATCTCACACTTTAGAAGATATCAATGAGACTTTAACTGCATTCAATGCGATTCGGGAAAAACTAGAAAATGGCACCTACAAGAAGATTGCAGATGAGACTACTATAGATGTTTCCTAGTTCACTTTCATTTGGTTTTACAACCCATGTGTAGTATTCTTTTTTTTTAAATTCTAACATAGGATGGTTTCTAATATAAATTATTATTACATATGAGAAAGGTTATTTTAATTTTGTTTTCATTGAGTTTGTTTATTTCAAGTTGTAAAAAAAACAACAAATCAGCCTATGTGAATGCGAAGGAAAATTACGGCGAAGAAATTAATCGACTAGCTATAGAATTTGATTTACCCTATGAATATCTTATGGCATTGGTTGTTTTAGAATGCTCTGGTGCAAATCCAATTGAGCCAAGATTTGAAAAACATGTTTATAAAAAATTAAAACTATTTAGAGATGGAGATTTAAATAGATTTGAAAACCTTAATAAAGAATCTATAAAAGATGCATCAGATGAAGCGCTGGAAAATTTAGCAAAATCTTGGGGTCCATTTCAATTAATGGGTTATAAATGCTTGAAGTTGGGTGTTAAAATAAATGATATCAGGGGAGATAACTCGCTCTATTGGGGAGTATATTGGATAAATAAGGAATATGGTGATTATCTGAGAAGAAATAAGTTAGAACAAGCTTTTAGAATACACAATACTGGCAGTCCTTCAGGAGCTACATATAACTCTCGTTATGTGCGAGATGGATTAAAACATATAAAATATTTCAAAAAATAATACTAATTTAAGAATTAGGGATTCTCTTCAAACCACCCTTACCCCTTATTTAATTTCAATATTATTATTATTTTAAAAAAAAATCATAATAAAAGCTATTAGAAATTTAACAATTCTATTAATTCTTTTTCAAAACGATTTACAGGTAAATATTGATCTTCAAGAGCTTTTACAAAGGGTATGGCAGTTTCTATACTACCTACCCTTTTGACGGGCGCATCAAGATATTCAAAACATTGTTCCATAATCATTGCTGAAATATCACTTGCAATACCTCCAAAAAGAGTATCTTCTTGTAGTATAATTACTTTATTCGTTTTCTTTACAGAAGCTATAATGGAATCAACATCCAAGGGTTGTAATGTTCTCAAGTCTAATAAATCAGCACTAATTTCGGGATGTTTTTCTAAAACACCTAAAGCCCAATGCACACCAGCGCCAAATGAGATAATCGTAATTTCATTTCCCACTTTAAGAAGTGCTGCTTTTCCAAATGGAATTGTGTAATAATTTATTGGTACATCTTGATAAATAGATCTATACAATTGTTTGTGTTCAAAAAACATAACTGGATTTGGATCATTAATCGCTGTGTTTAGCAACCCTTTAGCATCAAATGGAAATGCAGGATAAACTACTTTTAAGCCGGGAGTTTTAGTAAACCAGGCCTCATTAGTTTGAGAATGAAATGGCCCTGCTTGAGTACCTCCTCCACAAGGCATTCTGACTACAACATCTGCTTTCTCATTCCATCTGTAATGTTGTTTTGCTAATAAATTTACAATTGGATTGAATCCTGTAGAAACAAAATCGGCAAATTGCATCTCTACAACAGCCTTAAAACCATTTATTGAAAGCCCCATACCCGCAGAAACGATTGCGCTTTCACAAATAGGCGTATTTCTAACTCTATCTTTGCCAAACTGTGCAACAAAACCATCTGTAATCTTAAAAGCACCTCCATATTCTGCAATATCCTGACCCATTATTACTAAATTGTCGTGCCGCTCCATAGATTGTCGGAGTGAATTTGAAATAGCATCAACAACCCTAATATTTTCTACTTCATTTGAAGACTCAAATAATTCAAAATCATAAGGATGATATACATCATTTAACTCTTCTTCTAAGTTTGCAATAATATCGGGTTCAGATTGTGTAATAGCCCAATGTTCGTCTATTTCTGTTTTTAGAGCCAATTTAATCTTACTATCTTCTTCTTCAGACAAGACGCAAATTCTTTCTAAATATGATTTATAATTAGATATGGGATCTTTTTCAGCCCACAGATCCATTAATTCTTGGGGTACATATTTTATTCCGCTTGCCTCTTCATGACCCCTCATTCTGAATGTCTTAAATTCTAATAAAATAGGTCTCGGATTTTCAATTAGAGCGGCTTTAAGTTCCAGTATTTTAAAATAAACTTCTAGAATATTATTCCCATCCATTACATAGCTTTCTATACCGTAACCAATACCTTTATCTGCTAAATTTTCACATCTATACTGCTCATTGGTGGGTGTTGAAAGTCCGTATCCATTATTCTCAATTACAAACAAAACCGGTAAATCCCAAACAGCCGCCACATTCAAAGCTTCGTGAAAATCGCCCTCAGATGTTGCGCCTTCTCCAGTAAATACAGCGGTAACCTTACCGTTTTTTTTCAGTTTGTTTGCTAATGCTATGCCATCGGCAATCCCCAACTGTGGACCTAAATGAGAAATCATCCCAATAATATTAAATTCCTGTGTGCCAAAATGAAAACTACGATCTCGCCCTTTTGTAAATCCAGTTTTCTTGCCTTGCCACTGAGAAAACAGGCGATGTAACGGAATATCTCTTCCCGTAAATACCCCCAAGTTTCTATGCATCGGCAATATGTATTCCTCCTTATCTAATGCGGCAGTAATTCCAACTGAAATAGCCTCTTGACCTATTCCTGAAAACCATTTAGACACTTTACCCTGACGTAATAAAATAAGCATCTTTTCTTCTATTAGCCTAGGCTTAAGTAGTTTTTTGTATAATCCCAATAATTGAATGTTGGATAAATCTTTCCTATCGAAATTCATTTTTTTTATTTTAGCAACGCAAAAATATAAAATTAGAATTGTAACTGTTGTTTTTATTTGTCTTATCTAACTCATACTTGATTAGTGTTGACTCAAAATATCAACAAAAAAGCTACTATTAATAAAGTATTTTAATTTTAAGATAATTTTAAAAATACGTTGTTATATTTCTCTAAATAAATGCATTATTTTTGACAAACTAAATCCAGTAAGAAATTAATTATATGAGAAAATTTATATTTTCTTTCGTTTTATTTTTCTCATCACACATAGTTGAGGCGCAATCTGATTATGAAATTACAATAAATCTTAAAAATTGTAATGACACGGTTGCGTATCTAACGTTTTATCAATTTGATAAGACACTAATTAAAGATACCTGCACCAATGTTAAGAATGGAAAAATTGTTTTTAAAGGGAAAGAAAAACTTGAAAAAGGAATTTATTCATTAGTAAGTCAAGGAAAAGGGATTTATTTTGATTTTTTTATTGATGATTCCACCCAAAGATTACAACTAGAAACAGAGCTTAGTGCAAATATTGGAAAAGAATTGATTGCGTTAAATTCACCTTTAGAAAATGAATTTTTTAAATACGTTCAATTTATCAATACTCAAAACAAAGATTTTCAAACTTACAAGCAAGGTCAAACACTAACAACCAAGAACGATACGATTGCTTTAAAAAACAAACAAAAAGAAATAGAAAAAAGCATATCCGATTTTGAAGAAAAATTTATTGCCATTCACAAAGGAACCTATATTGGTGCTGTTATGAATTTAAAATTGGAAAAATTATTAAAGGATATTCCAAAAGCTACTAACGGCCGTCCAGACAGTATAGCAGTTTATAATTATTACAAAAAACATTATTGGGACAATGTTGATTTTAGTGATGATGGTGTTATTAGAAACCCTTTCTTTACTAATAAACTAAAACGCTATTTTGAATCTGTTGTGCCTATAAATCCCGACTCTGTTACTGTAGAAATTGACAATATAATGAGTAGAGCAATTCCCAAAAGTCCTACTTTCAAACTTTTACTAGCACATTTTACATATACGTATGAGACCAGTAAGATAATGGGGTTTGACAAAGTATTTGTTCATTTATCAGATAACTATTTTAAAACAGGTCAAGCGAACGGTATTTATGAGGATCAAGATGTAGTAAATAAAATAATAAAAAGAGCCGATAAATTAAAACCCTTGCTAATTGGGGCTACTGCTCAGGACCTTTTTATGATTAGAGCTGAAGATTTTCCGAAGATGAAAGCCATGGGCTTTGAAGAGGCAAAAAACAGTGCCGAGATGACCGATGTTTATTATAAAAACGAGTCACAAATAACTAAGATGTATGTCAAATTAAGTGATATAAAAGCAAAATATACTATTCTGGTCTTTTGGGATGTCGACTGTGGACATTGCCAAAAAGAAATTCCAGTATTGCTTGAACAATACAACGAGTTACTCAAAGAAAACAAAGACGTAAAAGTATTTAGCGTTTACATGCAGCACGAAGGGGAAAAATATCTGAAATACATTGCTGAACAAAAACTATCATGGATTAATGTTTACGATGGAGCACATTTCAATAATGCAATTGAAAAATACGATGTTTATTCGACACCGGTTATTTATATCCTAGACCAGAATAAGAAAATAAAAGCAAAACGTATTGAAGCTTCACAACTAAAAAATTTGATTCAATTAATTGAAAACGAAAAAAATCCAAAAAAGTAAACTAGTCCTTAATTTCTAGATACTTTCCTTTTTTACTACCTTCATAGATTTCATATTTTACTAATCGTGCTTCTAAGCTTCCATTAAATAGTTTAATTTTTCGAGACGGGCGTAGTCCGACAAACTTCAAAGCTTCCAAATTGGCTGTAATAAACCAAGCATTTGTATTCGGATAATTACCCTTAAAAGTATCACCAATTTCTTTATAGAATTGTTCCATTTCAATATCCAATCGTTCACCATAAGGTGGATTAAAAACGATATGTAACGGACCGCTTGATTCCTTTTTGGAATCAAAAAAATTAGCTTGGCTAACCGATATATAATCCTCTAAATTGGCATTAGTGATATTATCTTTTGCTTTTTGAACTGCGCTAGGAGCTTTATCAAAACCAATGATTTTATAATGGAACTCAGTAGTTTTATTCATCAATACATCAATTATTTTATCAAATAAGTCATTATCCCAATCGTTCCACTTTTCAAATGCAAATTCTTTTCTATTAATATTGGCTGGAATATTACAAGCAATCATTGCAGCTTCAGTTAATAAAGTCCCAGAACCACACATGGGATCTAAAAAATCGGAGTTACCATCCCATCCAGAAAGTAATAATAATCCGGCGGCAAGCACCTCATTAATTGGAGCTATATTGGTAGCGGTTCTGTAACCACGATGATGCAACGAAACGCCTGAGGTATCTAAAGCAACAGAAACTTGATCTCTGTCTATGTGAATATTGATTCTTAAATCAGGGAAATCTTTATCAATGCTTGGTCGTAGTCCGGTTTTCTCACGAAATTGGTCAACGATAGCGTCTTTCGCTTTTTGGGAAACAAACTGCGAATGCTTAAAATTATCCGAATGAATGGTTGTGTCAATTACAAAAGTTTGGTTTTCACCAATATATTTCGACCAATCAATACCTTGTATGCCTTTGTATAAATTTTGGTCATTTGTGGCTTTAAAATAATAGATAGGTTTTAAGATCTTCAAAGCGGTTCGCAAAGACAAATTGGCTTTGTACATAAAGCCTTTATCTCCTTTGAAACTAACGGCACGCGTTCCAATTTCAACCTCTTGTGCGCCTAATTGTTGTAATTCTTTGGCTAGTATTTCTTCAAAACCAAAAAAGGTTTTGGCAATCATTTTAAAATTCTCCATAAAATCGCTGTGATTCTCTACTTTGTTCTCTGTGAATCTTTGTGTTATACCTATTTTTTATATTATCAAAGAAGACACAAAGTTTAGTAAAGTTTAATATCTGTGGCAAAAATACATTAAATTTGCACGTTCAGAATTCATTTGAAAAGAATAAATGTCTACATCAAAAAATCCTAAATCCAAAATTGTCACTCTGAGCGCTGTCGAAGCGCCAAATCTTAAAACAAATACTTGGTATTCATCCTGGTTTGATACGCCTTATTATCACATACTTTACAAAGACAGAAATTATCGAGAGGCCCAGATTTTCATGGATAATCTTACGCATTATTTAAACCTTCCCGAAAAAGCAAAAGTTTTAGATTTAGCTTGTGGTAAAGGAAGGCATTCCATTTATTTAAATCAATTGGGTTTTGATGTTGTTGGTGCCGACTTGTCGGAAAACAGCATTGCAGAAGCTAGCAAAAATACCAATGATACATTACATTTCGTAGTGCACGACAAACGGGAACCTTATGATGAGAAGTTTGATGCTATTTTCAACTTGTTTACCAGTTTTGGCTATTTTGATAACAGAGAAGACGATATAAAAACTTTAGTTGCCATTAAAGAAAGTCTTTCTGAATATGGTTTTGCCGTTATTGATTTCATGAATTCACAAGTGGTAATTGACAATTTAATTCCGGAAGAAACCAAAGAAGTAGATGGTATCACTTTTCACATCAAGCGCTTTGTAAAAGAGGATTTTATCATTAAGGAAATTGATTTCGAAGATAAGGGTGAAGCCTTCCATTTTAGCGAAAAAGTTAGAGCCTATACATTAGATGATTTCAAAAATATGATGGAAAAGTGTGGTATTTATCTTTTAGACACTTTTGGAGATTACAAATTAAAGAAATATCATAAAAACACGAGTGAAAGATTGATAATGATATTTAAGTAATATTAGTAGCTAAATTTAAATTACTTTATAAATTCGATTTTTTGAATTTCTTCAGCATTCACACTATCAAAAAAACCTTGTTCATTCATCCAATCATCACTAAATACTTTACTCATATACCTTGAGCCATGATCTGGGAAAATTGCAACAATATTGCTTTCTTTTGAAAATTCACCTAGTTCAGCAAATTGCTTAATTGCTTGCATAACAGCTCCCGAAGTATACCCTACAAACAAACCTTCCGTTTTAACAATTTCTCGAGTAGTGTGGGCACTATCTTCATCAGTTACTTTAATAAAACTATCAATTAAATCAAAATCGGTTGCAGTTGGAATTAAATTCTTTCCAAGACCTTCAATTCTATAGGGATAAATTTCATTAGAATCAAACTCTTTAGTTTCATGGTATTTTTTTAACACAGAACCAAATGCATCTACCGCTAAAATTCTGATAGCTGGGTTTTTCTCTTTTAAAAATTTTGCAGCTCCTGAAATAGTCCCTCCAGTTCCGCTACAAGCAATTAAATGTGTAATTTTTCCATTGGTCTGTTCCCAAATTTCGGGACCTGTTGACTTATAATGGGCATCTATGTTTAATTGATTAAAATATTGATTTATATAAATAGAACCTTTCGTTTCCTCATGCAAACGCTTTGCAACATTATAGTACGATCGCTCATCATCTGCAGAAACATGAGCTGGGCAAACATATACTTTGGCGCCCAAACTCCGTAACATATCAATTTTATCTTTTGAAGATTTAGAACTAACAGCCAAAATACAATTATAACCCTTAATAATACTAACCATGGCCAAACTAAAGCCCGTATTGCCTGAAGTTGTTTCAATAATTGTATCGCCTGGAGTTAAAATTCCCTGTTTTTCAGCTTCTTCAATAATATATATGGCTATTCTGTCTTTGGTGGAGTGGCCTGGATTAAATGCTTCAACTTTAGCAAAAAAATTACCAGGTAGAGATTGTGTGATTTTGTTTAGTCTTATAAGAGGTGTATTTCCTATTAAACCTAAAACATTATCGTGTGCTTTTATATCTTGTTTCATAAATAAATTAGTCAAGGCATATTTTAAAGTCAAATTTGACTTAACAACTTTGCAAATTTAATAAAATATTTTAAATTATTTTTTAATTCCTTCTAA
>Ga0049083_10000968_pt1 | contig 10722 bp, 7 predicted proteins | sample GreLakmeMI27MSRF_FD_66719 | JGI IMG/M metagenome (GOLD analysis project Ga0049083, IMG submission 66719) | Freshwater lentic microbial communities from great Laurentian Lakes, MI, USA - Great Lakes metaG MI27MSRF | ecosystem: Environmental > Aquatic > Freshwater > Lake | place: Great Lakes...
CATCCCTCTCCAGCTCTGCCGGCGTCGGCGCTGGCGGCTGCTGTTTGAAGCGCGCGGGGGCGGGCTGTTGCCGCGCGGCTCCGCAGGGTGCGAGGAGGCCCCTGGGAAGGTCTCGCCGGCAGATGGAGCAGCGCAGCACTGGTGTGCGCAGCACGCCCCTGCTCGCCGCCGGGTAGAGCACTCCGCCGCAATCGTGCGCGTACGGTGGAGGTGCGTGGGGCTCGCCGTCGGACTCCGCCTCGCAGCGCGCGCAGTCGCAGGCAAAGTTGAAGTGCCTTGTGAGCACCGCCTGGCGCTCCTGCAGTCCGTCGCAGAGGGGCACGTAGCTGAAGGTGACCTGCTCGCCCGCGGAGAGGGGCCGCAGCGCCCGCACCTCCACCCTGAAGTCAGCGGACTGCACCTTTGCTGCGTTTGGGCAGCAGGAGTGGTTGAACATGGCCGCCCCTGGCACCAGTCCCACGGCGAAGCGCTCGTAGTCCTTGGTCCAGAAGCCGAAGCCGTTGCACTCGTCGCGAGCGAACAGCCCAAGCACCTCGGCAGCGCTCGGCGCGGTGGCTGGAGGCAGCACCTTGGCGAAGGCTGCGTGCGCCAGCGCCGCCAGCTGGCGCGTGCGCTCCGGAAGCTGGGCGGGGTGGGAGCACTGCTGGAGGACGTCGCGGTAGGTGGGCGACCCCCACTCACGCGTGCGTGGCAGCTCCGCGTCCGACTCAGCCTCAGCGTGCGTCAGCACCGCCGCCAGCACCAGCCGCACGGTGGTCTCCTCGTAGGGCTCCGGGGACAGGGCCACAGCCGCGCGAGCGTCAGCCTTGCGCAGCGCGGAGACCACCGCAGCCTCCCAACCGCACACCGGCCGGTGGCGCTCGCCGCCGGGCCCGTCCCGGCAGGCTGGCGAGCAGTAGAAGGCGCCCTTGCACTCCTGTGGAGGGACCCGCGTGAGGAGTGGCCTTGCACGCGTGTGCCGGTTACACATCTCCTCTGGGACACACCTCGCAGCGCAGGGACAGCGGCGTTTTAGACAGCGACGCGCAGCCGACGCAGACGCTTTCCAGCCACTCAGGGTCCACCGCCACAGCGTAGCAGGGGCAGCTGCTCACCAGGTCCCCTGCTTCCACAGGGGCCGTGAGCACCGCGCTCCGCCCGCGCTCGCCCGACTGCACAGCCACCGGCCAGCTGCTCATAAGGTGGTGCGTCATCGCGCGGACAGAGCGACAACTGTGGTCAAGAACGAACAACGAAGACTTGCCACCGAACGGCACACCAAAGATCACGGGGCTCTGTGCTTCCCTGTACACTCGTGAGATGGCGTCTCCGTCAAACGAGCTGGACATTGCGCAGCCGGAGCACTGCCTGTGGTGCCGCAAAAAAGACTACAGTACGGTTTACGGCGATCGGTTGCTGCTCACCTGCGACTCCTGCCTGGTGCGGCGCGGCGCGTGCAGTGTACACCAGAGAGGCCCGTCTGACGCGCCCGGAGCGCAGAACGCCTTCTGCCACCTCGCCTGCGACGCCGTGCGACGGGGGGGCCCAGCTCTCAGCCGCGAGGCCGTGGCCGGCACCACGCCCTGGTTTTGCAGCGAAGACTGCGCTCAGGCGCGTCTGCACGCCCCAGCCACCGCGCGGCGCGCTGCTGCGCGGTCGCGGGAAGCCCGCAACGCCCTTTTGCAGCGCCGTGATGCGGAAAACCCTCGCAGGTCCACGCCGCGCTGGCAGAGGCCACCAACGCGCGGCGCACTCCGGTTAGCCGCGACGGCGCGTACACGTTCGAGCTGGTGCAGCACGCCCCGAGCGGCCCGGGTGGGGGCAAGAGCGAGGGCAGCGCGCAGTACACAGCCACTGCCTGCGCCACCGCCGTCAAGGTGTTCCACAGCGCCTTCAGCCCGCTTGTCATGGAGGACGGACATGACATGTGCGCCCCCCCCATCTGCGCGCGCGACTGCGCGAGCCTGACTGCGTGCTGATTAATGATTGGGTGCAGGGTGGAGCTGGTCTGCCACAGCGCCTTCGACAACGCCAACGGCACAACCGACTTCTCCGGCTTCAGAACCGCGCTGCTGCGGCACCGCGGCACCGTGGTGTGCGCGGCCACGGTGCGCATACATGCTCCTGGATCGCTGCCCGTCCCTCCCTCGTACTCAGACTTGACTTGCCCGCGGGCCTTTTCATTCCCGGCAGCTGCGCCTGTTCGGCAAGGCGTTCGCGGAGCTGCCCTTCGTGGCAACGCGCGAGGGGCAGCGCAAGGCTGGGCACTGCCGCCGCCTGCTGGCTGCGCTGGAGGCGCGGCTGCTGGCCTGGGGCGTGCGCCACCTGCTGCTGCCCTCCGTTCCGGAGACGCAGACGCTGTGGACGCAGCACTTTGGCTTCGTGCGCATGAGCGCCGCGGAGAGCGCAGCGGTGCAAGGTGCGTACTCGCGTGCGTACTCGCTGCCGCAGCGCAGCAGGGCTCTTGCAAGCTCGCGCGGCCCACCCGCCCCCACCAACAGCTCACGCCCTCTAACGCATGCGCGCAGAGCGCATCATCATGCCGGAGGCTGAAACGACCGTGATGCTGAAGAAGAGCATCTTGGCCCCGGCGCAACCCATCGCTGTCCGAGGCACGGCGGAGATGCAGGTCTCGCCCGAGCTCCCGGAGCCGCGCAGCCGCGCGCGCCCCGCCGCGGCGGAGGGCGCCAGCGCGGGCTGCGCGAGCTCGGATGCGCCCCGACCAGCGGCGCCGCTCGCGTGCGCGCCCCGCGGCACGGGCAGCTTCAGCTCGCTGTCGGAGTCCTTTCGGTGCACCAGCAGCGCCAAATCCCCGCCGGGCGCCGCCGCGGCCGCATTGGCCGCCTCCAGCATGGAGTGTCACAAGCTAGGCCACATGTTGGCTGATGTGCTGCTGAGCACGATGATCGACGCGGATGACGAGCGCCGCACCGCGCAGGCGGAACTGCACGCGCTGCGCATGTGCCTGCAGGAGCGCGACGAGCGCCTCGCCGCGATGGAAGGGCTCAAGTCGGAGCTGCTCGCAAAGAACCGCTTGCTGGAGCGCTCCGCGGCAGAGGCGGAGGCGCGAGTCGCGCGCGTGGATGCACTGGAGATGTCCGATTCGGCGCTGGCGGCTCAGCCCACGGAGATGGAGCTGGATGTGGGACCGCCATCGCCGCCCTCCTCTCCCGGGGGCCCTTCTGTCATCGCGGCGTCGCCGCCGCGCGCGCAGCAGCAGCAGCAGCAGCAGCCGACTGCGATGGCTGTGGACGAGGATGGCGATGCCGCTATGGCCATGCTGCGCGCCATCGCGGCGGAGCCAGATGAGCTCGTGGTGCGCACGCCAGCAGCCGTGCGCACGCCTGCGCCCACGCATGCGGCCACCCCGCAGGCCGAGGCGGATGCCGACGTGTGCCCCGCGGAGACAGCTCACACGGCGGCGGCGGTGCGCGCCGAGTCCGAGCAGCCGGCTCTCCCGCTGCCCGAGGTTGGCGTGGGACGCGAGGAGGCTTTGCGCATGGCGGCGGCGGTTCTGCGTCGCCTGCCGCCGGGCCAGAACACCTGGTGGCAGTCGGAGGATGCGGAGTACTGCCACAGCAGCAGGTAGAGAGGGGAGGAGGAGAGGAGAATGAAGAGGAGCACAAGGAGTGTTTTGATAGTGCTAGGATATGAAAAGAAAGGAGTTCGTCACAGGTCAGGCAGGTCGTAGTTGATGAGTGGCGCGCCGGACGGGCTGGAGAAGCACCCGCCCGACGGCCCCGTCTGCTGCCCGCCGGCGGTGCTGGAAAACAAGCCTCCCGCGGGAACGAGGGCTGCTTGCACCATGGGCGCCCCACGGGTGCTCGTGAAGATGCCGCCCTGGTCCACTCGGCCAGCAGCAGGCAGCGGCACGCCTCGCGGCGGCGGCAGGCCCAGGTCCGCGCTCAGGTCCCCGTACTGCTCCCCGCTCTGCACCGGCGGCGGCGGCGGCGGCGCTGTCAGCTGTCGATTTGCAAACTGGGGCTGCACTGGCGGCGGCCTCTGCTGCTGTGGCGGGGCGGGACCGAAGCCCCCGAAGCGAGGAAGGGTGGCCATGGCTGCGCGCGAGGCTGCAGCGGGGTCATCCACGGACACGGCAGCGTGCTTCGGCTTGCCACCTCGCCCGCCGGCGTCCTGCGGCCACTCCGGGCGCCCCACCTCCGCCGGGAAGATGGTGGCCACGCACGCGTTGGACACCACTGCACCTCGCTGCTCCGCGTCCTGCAGGAGCGAAGCCCAGTGCTCTCCCGCGCGCAGGTGCTGCGCGTTGCCGACGATCCAGAGCGCGCGTCTGGCGCGGGTGAGGGCGACGTTCATTCGGCGAATGTCCGCCACAAACCCCAGAGCCCCCCGCAGCTGCCCCGAAGAGGAGCCCTGAGGCTCGCCCTGCGGTTGCTGCGCGCGCGGGTCGCCGGAGCGCACGAGCGACAGGATGACCACGTCCCGCTCCCGTCCCTGGTATCCGTCCACGGTGTTGACCGTCACCTCGGACATCACGTCGGGTCCCAGGCGCCGCTTCAGCGCATCCTCCAGCGCCTTCAGCTGCGCGCGGTAGGGGGTGAGGAAGGCGACGCGCCCCGCCGCCGCGCCCGTGGGCAGCGACGCCTTGAAGCGCGCGTACAGTGCAGCCGCCAGCGCAGCCTCCCCCCGGTTCATCCACGAGTAGCCCCCCCCGCCGCCACGCTCCTCCCGCCCCCCGCAGCAGTCCAGGAATGCGTAGGGCCACAGAGGCTGCAGCGCGTAGAAGGGCTCGTCCGGCTGGGAGAGCACAGAGTCGCTGTCCACCAGCCGGTCACCGTAAAAGTGCGCGCTCGGCCAGCGCCGGATAGACGGGTGCATGCGGTACTGCACAGCCAGCAGCAGGCTGGCGGCGCCGCAGTCGGAGAGGCGCTCGAACAGCGAGCGCTGGAAGAGGCCGCTGCGCGCAGCGTCGGAGATGACCGTCGCAGGCAGCTGCTGCGGGTCGCCCACAAGCACCACAGCCTTGGCTCCCAGGCGCAGCGGCACCAGGGTGGATATCTCAGTGGCCTGCGCCGCCTCGTCGATGAGGATGACGTCAAAACCGTGTTCCAGCCGCGCAAACACGGTTCGCGCGGCTGTGCCCAGCGTGGTGAACACCAGCTCAGCTTCGTTCACGAAGCTCGCCTCCAGGGTCATGCGCGCCTGGCGACGCGCCTCGCCCTGGCGCTGCGCGGGCTGCATGTCAGCCTCCAGCAGCACCTGCAGGCGGCTGAGCTCAACCAGCGTGCGGTCGTACTGCTCCGACACGTGCACTAGCTCGCCCAGCACGCGGTCCAGCAGGCCGGGCTCCACCGGCGCGCTGGCGGCGCTGCGCGGCGGCGCGGCTGCGAAGTCTGCGCGCGCCCGCAGCTCTCCGATGCGGAACTGGAAGGCGTGCGCGGCCGACGTGTGGTGCGCGATCCACTGCGCACGCTCCTGGCCGTGCATGTCGACCAGGCTGTCCACCCGTTTGGAGATTGAAACCTCCGCGATGCGCTGGGTGATGGTGGCATCCTCAGAGGCGAGTCGCACCACGTCAGGCCGGTACCGCTCCCCGCCCCCTCCCACAAACTGCGCCTCCATGCAGCGCGCCAACAGCACGTCCACTGCCGCGTTGGAGGGCGCGCAGACCAGGATGCGCGGCTTGGCGGCGAGGGAGTTGAGGGTGCGCTGAAGGTCACCCCCTAGGGCGGCCAGCGCGGCGTTGAGCGCGCCCGCGCCCAGCCCCGCGCCGCCGCCCTCCTCGTCCCCGTCTCCGCCTTCCTCGCCGTACAGCGCGCGCGAGGCCGCCGCCGCGGCAGCCACAGCAGCCGCCTGTGCGTGCGCCTCCTGCGCGGCTGCCGCGCGCGGCGTGAGCGCCGCCAGGAGCATCTTGTAGTAGCGCTGGTAGGCTGTGAGGTGCAGCACGTTGAGCATGCCCCACACGGTGTGGGTCTTGCCCGTGCCTGGGGGGCCCTGCACCAGCGTGAACGGCCATCGCGGCGGTGCGCCCTCTGGCGGCGGCGCAGCCACCGCGGACGCTGCCCAGTGGATGGCCATGCGCTGCGGGTCGTTGAAGCTGGCGGACAAGTGCTCCATGAAGCGAGGCAGCCCCAGCTCCGCGCTCAGCGGCGGCGGCGGCTCCAGCGCGTACGCGGGCAGCGGCGCGCCGCAGCTGCCCGGGTCCAGCAGCGCGCCCCGCAGCAGCGGGTGCAGCGCGCGGGTGGCGTGCAGCGCCCGAAACTCAGCCAGGCTGGTGCCCAGCTTGCCACAGCTGGCCAGGCGCCAGGGGCCCGCGCCGGCCAGCTCGCGCAGCCGGGCAAGCACGTCGGAGGGCTGGAAGAAGAGCGTGCGCTTGTCGGGGGGCTCGTCCTCGGGGATGAAGAAGCGCAGGTAGAGGGCGGGTGGCTCGCCGGGGCGCAGCGCCTGCACGCGAAGCACGAAACCCGCCACGTGCACGCACCCGCTGGCACCTGGACGGTGCTGCTGCTGCTGATGTGCCGCCCCGCCGCCGCGGCGCTGCTCTGTGGCCAACTGGCCCTCCTCCAGCTGCGCCGCCACAGCCACGGCCGCGTCCGAGTCGTCCGCAGCCTTGAAGTCGCGCCAGGGGTCTCCGCCCGGCTCGCCGCCGCTGAGCACTGCCAGTCCGGCGTCGTGCAGGATGCGCTTGTCGGCCAGAAGGGCGGGGCTGTCCGGCTGCAGCTGCGCCACGTGCCAGCCGTGGCCGTCTGGGCGCAGCGACACGACTCGACAGCCGTGCAGCGCCCGAGCGCTGCAGGCTGCGCCCCAGACGCTGCGCACCTCCTCGCGCGCCTCCTCGAAGAGCAGCGGCTCCATCACGGACAGGTACTGGTCGGGGCCCCCCGGGTAGCGCAGCGGCGCCGGCGCAAAGGCGTCGCTGCTGGGCCGCCGCCAGAGCGAGAAGTCGGTGGCTGCGCAGCGCAGGCGGTCCTCCTTGGCAGCCAGCGCCGCCGCAGCGTCGGCGCGCTTCTCGTCAGCCTCGCGAAGCAGCGCCACGTCACGGCGACGCGCGGCGGGCGCCTGGCGCGCGGCCGCAGCGACCGCGGCGGCGGGCACGGCGGCAGCAGCAGCAGCAGCCTTGGGTGGGGCGCGGGGCAGGGCACGGGGCAGGTGCACCTCAGCCACCTGCTGACTCTTTTGGAGGCTGAGCGAAGCCGTTTGGCGACCGCGTGCGCCGCCGCTCAAGCCACCCTCCTCGCCCGCCGCGGAGACTGCGCGCGCGGTCACCTCCTGGCCGTCATCCTCGTCGGGGTCCGCACGCGCGGGTGCCGCGTCGCTCACGCCGCTGGCAGCCGTCCTCAACCGCTTGTGGGGCGGAACGCCGCTCATGGCTTCTGAGAAAGCACACGAGCGTCCAAGGTGTGCGTCCAGCATCCCGAACTCTTCCCGAACTCTCCCCGGTCGCTTGGTCAGACCAGATCGCCGCCTTCTTTGTCGCTGCCTCTAGCGCTTCCAGAGGCACGCCATGTGACGGCCAGATGCTGCTGTCTCGGGTAGGCGCGGTCTGGGGGTCCTGCGTGGACAAGCGTCGGCAAGCGCGGGTGCGTCGTCTGGTGGTGGCTCTCCAGGCCTCGGCTCTGCCTTCAAGTGCGCCCACGGCCTCCGTGGTGCGCCAGGCTGCTGTCACGTTGGCCTGTGTGCTGGCGCAGCCGGAGAGGGACGCACAGGCGCTGGTGCGTACGGCTCTTCGCCATGGCTCTCGCGCGGCGGAGCTGGACAACGACGACCGCGCACGGCTGGCGACGATGGTGCTTGGCTGCTGCGTGCTGCGGGCTCGGTTGGACTACCTCCTGCGCAGCGCAGGAGCAAATTCTGCGGAGGCGGCTGTCGAGGAGTACGCACGCCTGCTTGTTGCGCTGTACTTGCTCCACGAGGCGCCTGCCAGTTGGACGCCCGTGGATGTGGGTGCGCTGGGACTGCGCGCAGAGACGCTGTCAGCGCTGCGTGCCTCGTCCCCGGCACTCTTGAGCTGGCCCGCCGACGCAGCCGAGAGCCTCGCGGCGAAGCGCTCGCTGCCTCTCTGGCTGGCAGCAGCCTTTGTGCGCCGCTTCGGCGACGACGGCGCCGACGCGCTGGGTGCGCAGCTGAACGCCGTCGGACCGGTCACGCTGCGCGTGAACAGCGCCAAGGCGAGCGTTGGGGCGGTGGCTGACTTGCTCAGTAGTGCTGGCGCAAACACGATGCCGGGCCGCTACGCGCCCGATGCGCTGCGCCTGACGGCTGGGCGCCCGCCGCTGGGCTGTTGGTCCCTGCCTGGCTGGCAGGCTGGCCTCTGGGAGGTGCAAGACGAGGGATCGCAGTTGATCGCGCTCGCCACGCGTGCACAGCCGGGCGAGACGGTGCTTGATTACTGCGCCGGTAATGGTGGCAAGACGCTCGCACTGGCAAGCATGATGCACAGCACAGGCTGCATCCTTTGCTGCGACATCTCTCAACGGAGGCTGGCCGCGCTGGCGGCCTCTTCGCAGCGCGTGGGGGTGGCGCACTGCGTGCACGTGTGCCTTGACGTGGCGGCACTGGCGGTTGCAGTTGCTGCGTCGCCTGTTGACTGTCTGCTGGTGGACGCGCCCTGCTCGTCCACCGGGGCCTTGCGGCGCAGGCCCCACGCCAGATGGGCGCCCGGGTTTGAGGCTGAGGCTGCGGCGGCGCCGCAGACACAGCGAATGTTGATGTCGCAGGCGGCTGAGATGCAGCCCGCGCGGTTGGTCTACGCAACGTGCTCGCTGTTGGCCGAGGAGAACGAGGAGGTTCGCGCCTGGTTCGACGCCACGTACGGCACGCAGTATCAGCCCTGGCCGTTTGACGCCGCTGACCCTGGGCCGCAGGCGGGCCCTGCGGCGCACGAGCGCACCATGCTGCCGCACATCCACGGCACGGACGGATTCTATGTGGCGCGCTGGCGGAGGGTTGTCAGCTCGGTTGACAAGTGACGTCATCGTGACGTGGCTTGTTTGTCGGGCGCGGCGTCGTAGGAGGACCGACCAACGGACCGATGCGCGCCCTTCATCATCCAAACGACTAGCCTATCATGTCCTCGGACTGTCCGACAGAACCGTGTCGGACTGTCGGACATGATGTCCGACACCCTGATGCTGCCGGCCGGCGCCTGCGCGCCAGTAGAGCCGCGCCTTCCGCCGGCTGAGCCTTGGTTGTCAGCGCGTAAACCGTGAGGCGTGATCCAGAGGTGCGCGCGCGGCGCCTTCAGGCGTGCTGCAGCGAGCGATGCACACGCACACGCGATGCGATGCGCACACATCTGCGCAGCTGCACCCCGCGGCCTGCGCGGCCTGGCGCACGCGGCACAAGGCGCGCTCAGCGGCGGCCTGGGCGCATCGGTGCTGCGCGTGGCGGCGGGCGCGGCGGGCGCGGTGGCGCGGCGGGCGCACGACGGGCTGTGGGGTGTTAGGGCGATCTGTGGTGGTTGCTCAAGCTTGCTCTCGCCTGCCTGACGCGCGCGTGTGTCCTCGTCGCAGCCAATGGCGAACAAGCAGTCTCTGCTGGTGGTCCTCTCCACTGTGCTTCTCTGCTTTCCCCGGCTTGCACAGGCAGGCATTATTCCTTACCTGCAAGGGTGGCCCCGGCCGCAACCCGCCTTTCCCCAACAGCGCGCCGTCCAACACCGAGTACAAACACCAGTGCCCCTGCCCCTTCGGCACCTACTGCGACACCACGCTTTTCGACAACTGCCAGATTCTGCCCTACAACTGCCCCGGTGGTAAATATGTGCCCAACTGCTACAGCGGTGGCAGTCCGCCGAGCTGCGTGACTTGCCCAGCCAACTTCTACTGCCCGTCTACTCTGGGCTCTCTGGGGAGCAACGGCATATTCGGCCCCGGCAACTCTCGGCTGCCAGCTGCCATCAAGAATGGCCCCCAGGCTTGCCCTGCTGGTACAACGTCTCCTGCTGGTTCAGACAGCGCCTCGGACTGTGTTTCCCTTCCGCCGCCGCCGAGCCCCAGTCCGCCGCCGCCGCCGCCCAGCCCCAGCCCTCCTCCTCCGCCCAGCCCCAGCCCTCCGCCGCCGACTGTGTACACCAACACGCGCGTGGCGGTTGGCAGCCAGCCCTTCAACGGCAAGGTGATCGGTGGGCCCACCACCGTGCTGTCCAACAATGGCGCAACCTCTAGCAGCACGGAGACCACCGCCAGCGGGTCGGTTAACAAGTTCGTCACGACAACCACCACCGACACCAACGGCAACGGACAGGGACAAGTGCATCATCAGAGCACCACCACCGACACTACCTTCATCGGGCAGCGCGTTCTTGGTCAGAGGTTCAACATGCCCCCTCCGGCGACTACTGTGCCTTCCCCCGTCCCCGGCAAAGACTATGAACAGCCCGCTGACTACGGCACAATGATCCCCACCGACGTTAACCCTTCTACCAGTGACGATGCGCCTGTCCAGCCCGGGCCTCCAATCTGCAGCGGCAGCCAGGTTCTGGTGCAGCTCAAAGGACCTACCAATCAGTGCATGTACGTTTCTGGGTCCGTGACAAACGGCGTGTTCGCCGTCAAGACGAGCATGGGGCGCCCCGTAGTGCTGAAGACGTGCTCAGCCAACAGCCCGAACCAGCGCTTTCAGTGGGTGCCCACATCCAAGGGAGGTGAGCTTATTCACGTCGCCTCCCAAATGGCACTGTCTCTCCGCGATAGCAGTCCTGTGGAGAAGAACGACGCTGTGACTGTGGTCTCCGCCAACGCCGGCCTGGGCCAGGAGTGGGTCTGGGAGAACGCACAGACT
>Ga0049083_10000973_pt1 | contig 10709 bp, 12 predicted proteins | sample GreLakmeMI27MSRF_FD_66719 | JGI IMG/M metagenome (GOLD analysis project Ga0049083, IMG submission 66719) | Freshwater lentic microbial communities from great Laurentian Lakes, MI, USA - Great Lakes metaG MI27MSRF | ecosystem: Environmental > Aquatic > Freshwater > Lake | place: Great Lakes...
AAAAAAATACAAAAAAAAGTTTTAAGAAAGAACTCCCTGAATCATTTAATAAAAGAAAGCTATAAAAAAAACCTTCAATTTTTAGAGAATTATATGCTAAGCCTAAACAAACAAATATTAAAAGAATTTGAAATATTGTTTCTTTATAAATAATTGGAAAATTAAAATCTAACTTATTGATAAAACGACTGTTGAAAACAATCTGTAAAAAAATTGAGACTGAAAAAAATATTTCAGGCAAGAATGCTTTCAAAAAAGCGGTATCCATATAAAATTTTTATCACAATTACTCCCTACTGGAATTGAACCAGTCTTGTTACTGTGAAAGAGTAATATCCTAACCGATAGATGAAGAGAGTTCTATTTTTCAATATAAAGTAAACTTCAATAACTATTAAATAATTTAAGCGATTAAGCTATTCTATAAAATATCGAGGTTGAAAAAAGAAATTTAAATTAAATAAATATTGTATGATAGTAAAAAAGCTATTAATAAAAGTAGTATAAAAAACTAATTTTGTAATCTCGCTTACAACTAAAAGATTTTTATAAACAATTAAAACAATTAATGGTTGTTTTAAATATTCAAAAAATAAATCGATTTTTGAAAATGTTTTTAATTTTAAAGGAAATTTTAAATTGTTATTGGAAACAAAGTTACTTAAGTATTTTAATGACAGACGAAACAAATTATACGAAACATCATGGTTTGTTAATGACCTTTGTGACTGAAAAACAAAAAAATCAGTTTTTTGTAAAAGAATATTAGTAAAATTTATATATAAACTTTTTTTTAACATAGGTAGGAAAGTATTGGGATAAATAAAATTAGTTCACTCTTAATTTGTTAGGTTTTAATTTTTTTTTTCGAATATACGCTAAAAAAAGAATTTTAATTCTTGTTTTAAAAAGTCGTTTTTTCCATTTTTTTGTTTTTCGTTTAATTTTTGAGTTATAATAACGTTTTTTTGATTGAATTGATAAACGATAGTAAATAAAAGAAGTTAACGTTTTAGGTAATAAATGATTTTTATTAGGAAGAAGTAAATTTAAATGATTTAAAAGTTTTATTTGATATCTTTTTTTTGAAAATGCCAATAATTTTTTATAATTAAATAATACTAAATTAAAAATCATTTTAATTGTAAAATTACCGTACAATAGTTGAAGTTGTAAGTACTTTAATACGGAAATTTTTATTTCCTTATTAAACGAGTATTTGATTTTGATAAACAAATTTGATAAAAAACTTTTAGCTAAACTAGAAAATTTTCTATTTTGTTCTTTATTTGAAACTATGAGTTGAGAGAATTTGGTTTTTAATAAGCTTTTTTGATATAAGTAGAAAACATGTTTACGTGGGAAAAAACCGCAAACACCATTAAAAAAACAAGAAATACCACCGTGTTTAGGATTTACTAAAAGTAATATTTTTTTTGAACTTTGAATAATCTTTAATTTCGTAAAAAGAAAATTAATATACGTGGAGTTAGATAAACTAGAAGTTAATAAATAAAATTTAAATTGAAATTGTGGGTTTGAATTGGTATAGATAAAGTTATCTAAACAAAGTGAAAACCCAATTTTAGCATTTTTTCTTTTAAAAAATGTTTTTTGAAAATATTTGATATTTAAATTAATTGTATATAGCTGTGAATTATTATCAATTACACTCACATTGTTAGCATGATGTCTACCTACAAAAGTATGACGAATAAAATATTTAGTGTATAAGGTTTTAGATAATAATTTTTTTTCTAGCGAATGAATAAAAGATGAATTTTGATCTAAAAACATATTAAAAGAATATTTTACTATTGATAGATAGTCTAATCTGAACTAACTTTAAAGCTTTTACAGCAAGATTTACAAATTCTGTTTCGATTTCCACTAAAATCATTCCAGGTCGAACTTTGAAAACCCAATGATCAACGGAACCTTTACCTTTACCCATACGAATCCCTAAAGGTTTTTTAGTTACTGGGGTTTGCGGATACACATTTATGTGAATGCGACCAAGCTTTTTTAAGATTTTCATAATTGTTTGTCGTAAGGTTTTAATTTCACTAGATGTTAAAAAACCAATAGATACAGCTTTTAAACCGACTGAACCAAACTGCAATTGATTAAATGTTATATTTTTATTAATGCGCAAACTAGATTTACCTTTTTGTTCTTTTTTATATTTTGAGTTTTTTGGAATAAACAGCATAAAATCGTTAATATCGATAGATCCAAAATTTAAAACCAAAAACACCATATCTTGTAAAAACATGTGTTTTTGAATATTCAATATTATTGGAAATTGTTTGTGTTGCAACTTTTCCGACCTGAATACAAGATCTTTGTGTTCTTAACTTACCTTTTAATTTACCAGAAATCAAAAATTTTAAACCAGATATAGAACTATTAACATTTTTGGTATCTTCACAAAAGGTTTTAAATAATTTTTTAATTAACAAAAGAAAACGGGCATGCTTACGTTTAGGTAAAATTTTAAATAATTGAACAATTAAAAACAAAAACAAATTTGAAGTTACTAAATTTTTAGATAACAAAAAACTTACTTTTAGTAAATCGAAAAACAAATTATTTCGTCTAGCAAACAAACCATCTTTAAACGCCCGATGTCTTAAATAAAAAAGTTTCAAAAGTTTATTTTTTTTAAAACTCAAACAAAATTTATTTAACAAAGTAATCTTTAAAACTAAAACATTTACGCCTAAAATTTTTAATTCTTTCAAAATAAAATTTGAAACACCATTTTTAATTTGATTTATTGTTTTAAAAAAAAATTGACCTGTAATTTTCTTTATTCTAGATGAACAAACAAACACGGAGAAATTTAATTGAATTCTGTTAGCTATGAAATTCAAATTTGAAGAATTGATTAAAACATTTTTAACACGAAAAAATTCGTTAAAATAAGTCAAAAGGTTAAAACCTTTCGAAAACTCCACAGGAGATAGCGTAACTAAATTAATATTACGTAATATTTTACGAATTGTTTGTAAATTAGCTTTCTGACTCATAAATATTACTTTTTACTCTTTTTTTGTTTTTTTATTGAAGGTTTAGTACGAGTTTTTACAAACAAACCAAATTTAAAACCAATTTTTTCTCTTGTTATTTGTAATTTTTTAAATAATTTACCATTATAAACAAAGACAGTAAACCCAAGTAAAAGATTAGGGATTATAGAAGATCGAGACCAAATATATAACGTTTTTTTATTAAAAATACGTTTTAAAAAAATTGTATCTAAATAATTACCTTTCCAATTTGAACGAGACATAAAAACTAATTTTTTTTTTTTACGGTGGGTTTACCTCTAGTAGGAATACCCCAAGGTGTAACACACGGTTTTCCACCGTTAGTTCTACCCCCGTGTGGATGATCAACAGGATTCATCGCAACACCTCGAACTTTTGAACGTTTACCTTTTAATCTATTTTTACCGGCTTTACCAATGCAAATTAAGTTGTGCTTAGTATTTGAATTAATTCCAATAGTAGCAACGCTTAAATCCGAAACAACAATAATATTACCAGATGCTAAACGAATTTTAAAAAAATCGTTTGCTTTTTGAATAATTTGACCGGAAGTTCCAGCGGATCTAATATATTGTGTTTTAGAAAATAAATTTATTGATAAACCGTGTATAAAAGATCCAGCAGGAATATTTTTTATTAAAGTTCGATAACCAAGTTTTAAGTCTAAAAATGAATATTCAAAATTAAATAAAAGAATAGAGCCTGGATAAACATATTCTGTCATGGTCAAAAAATCAAATTTTTTTTTAATAAAATTAAAAGTTAAAGATATAAAAGCACTACGATAAGGATCATAAAAATTTCCTAAAACAAGTAATTTTGAAAAAAAATTTCCAAAATTAATTAAACGATAAAGTTTTTTCACACCACCACCTTTATGCCATACAGTAATATGTCCTAAATCGGATCCACGACCATATTTACGTTGATGGTATTTTGTTAAGGTTTTGCCTAAAAAGTTAGTTTTATTAAGTAAACTTTTAGTTAATATTATTTGGTGACGACAACCAGGTGTCGTAGGATTTAATTTTCTAATTTCCATAAATACATTGTTGTGGGAGTTGTAACTGAGAAATAAATTTATAATCGAATTACAAAGCAAGTAGTGAGAATCGAACTCACACAGTCTGTTTGGAAGACAGAGAATCTACCATTAATCTATACTTGCTATTTAGTCTATCGTAAAGAATAGCGAAATAAATCTATATTAAAATATTGTTTCATTAAAAAAGAATTTTTAAGAATATCAGGATTATCAAAAGAATCGACAATAACGATGGTGTTTGTAAAAAAGTCTATTTCTAAAAAAGATGAATCTAAAAACGTTTTTTTTAATCTTTTTAAATTAGAAAGAAAATTTAACTTACCATCAAACGAAATAATATCTCCTGGCTTAAGGAGATAATTACCTTTGATTTTTTTAAAATTAACTTTTACTAAACCACTGTTGATAAAAAATCTGGTTTCATTTGTATTTTTAAAAAAACGAAATCTCCATAATAAAATGTCAAGTCTAAATTCAAATTGGGCAAGACTTTTTAAAAAAGTTATTCGTTTACTTAGATCTTTTGTTTGAAAAACAGATCGTTTCATTTGCTTATATGCTAAATTATTATCGTATAATTGTCGATAAGATCGTTGAATAAATAATGCTCGTTTAGGTACGTTTTCTATACGATCCCACCTTTTTAAGGAAACACGAGTTAGAAAATTATTAAAAGATAAACGACTTAAATAATTTATTTTAGGTTTTTTAAGATTATATTGAGATAAAATATTTTTATATTTTTTTGATTTTAATTTTTTTTTTAAATAAAAAAATGAACTTAATCGTCGTCGATTTTGAATATAAAAAAGTAATGTTGACCATTTACTACGATTAAATTTTAAAATTCTTACAGGAATGTCTAAACGTCTATTTTTGTATTGTAAATTGAAAGGTTTATATTTTTTTTGAAATCGCATATGAATATATATAAGATTAGAAAATTAGTCAGAACTATTCAAACACTTTTAAAAACTAAATAGCTTAATACGGAAATGAGTGTTAACCCTTTTTTCTTATTAACAAGATTTGCCGTAAAAAGCCTAAAAAAAATAAAATTTTTTTATAATCACTAAGAATATTAGGAATTTTATAAGTATTAAGTAGCGTTTGTTGATTAGAATATATTTGGAAAAGTAAAAATAAATTTTTATTTAATTGTTTTCTAAAAAAATTCTTATCCTTTGAAATACTATTGTCTAATAAAAAACCCATTCGAGGGGTTTTTGAATTGAAGTTTTTAGGTAGATTATGAGTATTTGAATTAAGAGAAAAAGAAACTATGGATTTTATTGACTTATTTTGTAAGACGGTCTTAACAAGTGAAGACATCGTGGTATTATTTTCATCTAAAAAAAAATGTAATTCTTTTTTAAGTGAACTTGATTTTTTTATAAATTGAAAAATACGAATTAATTGTTTAAAACCTGTAAGAACTTCAAAAGGATCTAACGAAAAAAAATTTTCTTGACTTTTCGAAAGCAAAGTTAAGCGCTTATATCGAAAGTTTTGTTGTTTTAATTTTTTTTGTTCAACAATTAAAAAATCAGATGTTATTAAAGATTTTATTAAATTTTGATTTAATACTTTTTTCATAAAATTATACTTTTTTTACAGGTTTTAATTTTGTTAACTCATTCTTAAACCAAAGACCTTTACCTTGATAACTATCGGGGTATTTTAGTTTACGAATTAAAAAAGAAAAGTTACCCACTAAAACTTGATCAAATCCTTCAATAATCAATAAATTTTTACTTCTAAAAATCTTAAGATTACTTGGTATGGTAACGTAAAGTAAATTACTAAAGCCCAACTTTAATTCAAGTACATTTGAATCTACACGAATTCGCATGCCTAAACCTTTAATTATTAGTTGTTTTTTAAATCGTTTATTAAAAATTTTAAGAAAACGAATTATAACCTTTTGAAAATTCAAAAATGATAAATAACTTTCTTTGTTTGGTAAGTATTTAAAAGAGTAATAGGTTTTAGACTTTTGAAAATAAGAACCCTTTGTAACAGGTAAGAAGTTAAAATCACAAGTAGCATTTTGTGAAATTAAAAATTTTTGATTATTTACAGAAAAAAAATGGATTGGATACTTAAAAGAGAATTGAAACTCCTGAGTTTGATTATAAAAAAAAGAATTTTTTTTTATTTTCATAAATACTTTTTATTAAATACTAAATAAAAGTTTTCCACCAAGATGTTGATTTTTACACTCGATTAAACTTAATAGTCCATTATCCGTGGTCAATAAAATAAATGTTTTTTTATTTGAAATTCGGCTTAAATCGAAAAACGAAATGAATTTCTGATGTGAGGGAACTGAAAAAAATTTTATATTACTCAAAACATTTTTATTTTGAAAAAATCGTAAATAAACAATAATTTGTAAATTATTTATATCTACGTTAAAACCTTGAATAAAACCTTCTTTATATAAAATTTTTAATATTTTAAGTGAATTTTTATGAAAAGGTAAACGCACGAAGGTTTTGCCAAAACGACAACCATTCTTTAAGGTAACTAACGTTTTTATTAATGAAATTCTCATATAAATACTATTTTTTTTTAATGTGAAAAATACGTGTAATTTGTTGCTTACTATTGGACTTGAACCAACATCTTAAAATAAAGAACAGATTTTAAATCTATCGCGTATACCAATTTCGCCAAGTAAGCTGGAGAAAAATGGGATTCGAACCCACAATCGTCAAAACCACAACTTGATACTTTAACCATTAAGCTATTTTCACCAATAAATATCAAATATTATATTAATACTGCTCTACAAAAAAAAGTAGCGCGAATAAAAAGCATAATAAATTAAAAAATATAACTATATTGGACCAGCTTGAAATAATTATTAAGAAAAATAAGATAGAAATCGAGAATAAAAACAAATAATGATAAACAAAACCACTTTGAAGAAATTTTAAAAAAGATGATGAAGAAGTTACTGAAGAAACAATGTCGGAAGGTCCAAATCTTTCTAAAATACCACGATCCACATATTTATATGAAAAGGTGTAACTTAGGTCTAAAACGGGTTGAGTTATAAATTGATTATAAAAACGATCAAAATACCATTTTTTATTTAAGAATGTGTAACAGTATTTAAAAAACTTAGATTTTTTTAACAATAAAAAAGAATTTAATTCAAAAGAATACAATAAATATGCAAAAGAAAATCCTAACAAAGTTAAAATCAATGGAAATAATTTTGCAAATAAACTAATAAATTCAATGTCCGTTAAAATATAGTTTTGAGGCAAAATAAAAATGGAAGAACCCCAAAACTTCGTACCAAAACCAATAAAAAAATCTTTAGTTAAAAAACCAATCGTAATACTTAAAATAGATAATATGAATAAGGGTAAACCTAGATACCAAGAACCTTCATGAGAATTTAAAATTGTGTGACGATTACCATTAGGTTCGGATAAAAAAACCAAAAAAAGTAAACGAACAGAATAAAAAGCTGTAAAAAAGGCTGAAAAAGATCCAAGATAATAGGCAAAATGTCCCCAAACACTATACTTAGCGTATGCGAGTTCTAAAATGGTATCTTTTGAATAAAACCCAGTTAAAAATGGAAAACCTATTAAAGCTAACGACCCAATTAACATAACAGCGTATGAAAAAGGTAGTAATCTCTTTAAACCACCCATTTTCCTCATATCTTGCTCGTCCGCAACAGCATGAATAACGGAACCTGCTGATAGAAAAAGTAATGCTTTAAAAAAAGCATGATTTGATAGATGAAAGATTCCTACTTGATAGTTAGATAAACCACAAGCAAATACCATGTAACCTAATTGACTACAGGTAGAATATGCAATTACTTTTTTCATATCGTTTTGGAAAAGACCAGTAGAAGAAGCAAAAATTGTTGTAAGAGAGCCAATAAATAAGACAAAATTTAATGCTATAGGTGAAAATTCAAATAAAAATGAACATCTGCCCAACAAAAAAACACCGGCGGTAACCATTGTAGCCGCGTGAATTAAAGCCGAAACAGGAGTTGGACCCTCCATAGCATCTGGTAACCAAGTATGCAAACCTAATTGAGCTGATTTACCCATTGCCCCTAAAAAAAGTAAAATACAAATAACATCAATTACATTAAAATGTAAACTAGAAATAACTAATTGATAATCTAAAAAAAATGGAACAAGAGTAAACACAACATCATAGTCTAAGCTATTAAAAATCGAGTATATAGTAAACATTGCCAACAATAAAGCGAAATCACCTACTCGATTTACTAACATAGCTTTTATAGCTGCCTTATTTGCTTGGATACGTGTAAACCAAAAATTAATTAGCAAATAAGACGATAATCCTACACCTTCCCAGCCAACGAACATTTGAAGAAAATTATTTGCAGTAATCAAAATTAGCATGAAAAAGGTAAACAAACTTAAATAAGACATGAAACGTTGTGAATGAGGGTCATGTGCCATATACTCAATTGAGTATAAATGAACTAATGTTGAAATAAAAGTTACAACGATTAGCATTATAGACGTCAAACTATCAAAACAAAAAGACCAATTAACCATTAGAGAATCAGAAAAAACCCAAGGAATTAAAGTTAATTTACACACGATTTCATGTGTGATAACATCTTGAAATAAAATAGCGGAAAAAATTAATGATAAGAGAAGGTTGACGGTAGTAATAATGGAAACACCAAAACCCAAAAACCTACCAAAAAAAATACCACTTAAAAACCCAAATAATGGCAGTATTATTATTAAAAACAACATAAAAAATTATAAAATAATTGAATTTTTTTAAAATAAAAGTTAAATACTACAATGGAATTAATCCCACCTACAGAATATAAAATTAAATAATCACAGAAGAAAATAAATAATAAATTTAAAAAGATTTATTAGAATTCCACTTATTTCCTTGCGTAAGAGTTACGTAAATAATATAAAAGAATAGAATAGCGGATATAGCTGAAATATATGAACCAAAAGAAGCTACAGAATTCCAACCACTATAAGCATCAGGAAAATCAGGAATTCTTCTAGGCATACCGGCTAGACCTAAGAAATGCATTGGAAAAAATGTTAAATTAACTCCAACAAAAAATAACCAAAAATGAATTTGACCTAAAACTTCTGGGTAGGTAAATCCGGTTATTTTACCAATCCAATGATACCAACCAGCAAAAATAGCAAAAACTGCTCCCATTGATAGGACATAATGGAAATGCGCAACAACATAATACGTATCATGCATTACAGCGTTAATTCCAGAATTAGAAAGAACTACACCTGTTAAGCCACCTAAAGTAAAAAGGAATATAAAACCGATTGCGAAAAGCATTGGAGTTTCAAAAGTTATTCGACCTCCCCACATAGTTGCAATCCAGCTAAAAACTTTAATAGCTGTAGGAACAGCAATAATCATTGTTGCTGCGGTAAAATAAGCTCTAGTATCAACATCAAGACCAACTGTATACATATGGTGAGCCCATACAATAAAACCAAGAATACCAATAGAAACCATAGCATACACCATACCTAGATACCCAAAAACTGACTTACGTGAGTAATATCCAACGATATGACTAATAATACCAAAACCAGGTAAAATTAGAATATAGACTTCTGGATGTCCGAAAAACCAAAATAAATGTTGGAATAAAATTGGATCACCACCACCAGCGGCATCAAAAAAAGTTGTATTTAAATTACGATCAGTTAATAACATGGTAATTGCTCCCCCTAAAACTGGTAAAGAAAGAAGTAATAAAAACGAAGTAACTAATACCGACCATACAAAAAGTGGTAAACGGTGTAAAGTCATACCAGGAGCTCTCATGTTAAAAATTGTGGTAATAAAATTAATTGCACCTAAAATTGACGCTGCGCCAGATAAGTGTAAACTAAAAATTGCTAAATCAACCGAAGGGCCAGAATGAGCTTGAACACTACTCAGGGGTGGGTAGATAGTCCAACCGGTTCCTGCTCCAGCTTCAACTAAAGTTGATGATAGTAAAAGAAATAAAGAAGGTGGTAATAACCAAAATGAGATATTATTCATTCTTGGAAAAGCCATATCCGCTGCTCCAATCATTAATGGAACTAAAATATTACCAAAACCACCAATCAAAATGGGCATAACCATAAAAAAAATCATTAAAATAGCATGACCAGTAACTAAAACGTTATAAAGTTGATAATTTCCCATTAAAATTTGACTACCCGTTTGAGATAATTCCATTCGAATAAGAATGGACATTGTTGTTCCAAGAACTCCAGAAAAACCTCCAAATATAAGATAAAGAATACCAATATCTTTATGATTTGTTGAAAATAACCATCTAGAAGAAAATAAATAAAGACTGTTCATAAAAATTTAAAATGAAAATCATTGACGAAAGAAGGAATCGAACCTTCAACGAAGGATTATGAATCCAAAACTTTACCAATTAAGCTATATCGTCGAACGAAAGGGGAAATGCTTACCCTAAAAAAAAAGTAAACATTGCAATTTTTTTAATTTGTAAACCATTAGAAACGTAGCTCACTAAAACTTTTGAACGAATTTTTAATAATAAAGCTAAGTTGCTAAGATAATCTTTTAAA
>Ga0049083_10000974_pt1 | contig 10701 bp, 6 predicted proteins | sample GreLakmeMI27MSRF_FD_66719 | JGI IMG/M metagenome (GOLD analysis project Ga0049083, IMG submission 66719) | Freshwater lentic microbial communities from great Laurentian Lakes, MI, USA - Great Lakes metaG MI27MSRF | ecosystem: Environmental > Aquatic > Freshwater > Lake | place: Great Lakes...
TCCTGACTTCCCCGACTTCTTGATCACCCGAAGCAAGCAAAGCAGCCACCGCGGGGCTGCGGCTCCGCCTCTTCCGCCGGCGCCCCACCCATCAGCGGCAGCACCGAGTCCACAGCCTGTTGCGGCGCCTCGTCCCCTGTTGCATGTGCGGGCACCTCGTCCGGCTCGTCAACGTCCGTGACCCCCGGAAAGCGGTGGAGCTCAAACACCAGCGCCAATGAGCCACTTGGCACGTCGATGAGCGGCAGTGTGTCCGACACGCATCCGCCGGCGAGCTCGCAGCGGCACACGATGTCCCGCAAATCAGCCACGCAGCGCCCGCAGAACGCCTCCCCGTAGTCGTCCTTCACTTCCTCAGCCTCCGCGTGCGTGCGGGGCACTCGGCCCAGCAGCCCGCCGGTGCGCCCGCGCAGCTGCAGCTCCTCCGTTGCAGCGCCGCGGCTGGCGCCCAGGGTGACGATGCTGGCGGCGCCGCTGACGATGCTGGCGACGCCGGCGGCGGCGTCCCCGATGGCTGCGCCGACGGCGCCCTTGAGCGGGCCCGCAGAGAGCACCATGTGGAGGCGTGGCGTCTTGGTGGCATCCACGTGGAGAAACTCGAAGAGCTCTTGATAGGCTGGGTTGTCGCCCACGCTGGGCCTGCTCACGCGCTCCTCCTCGCCCAGCGTGAGGGTGACGAACGGCCTCATGCGGCCCCATCCGGACGGCGCGCGCAGGTCCTTGGCAGCCAGCAGGCGCACGGAGAGCACGCAGCCGGTGGGCATTGTCCAGCCGGGCGGCAGGCGAACCTTGGGCGAGGGCAACGCCGCGCCCAGCTTGGCGTACGGCACGTGGATGAACTCCAGCAGGATCTCGCCGCCGTCGCTCATTACCGTGGACTTCTGCTCCGGCTCCCGCCCCACGGACATGCGCGGCATGAGCGGGCTGTTCTCGCAGCGCTTGAGAGGAACCCAGGCGCTGAAGAGCGTGGCGCCGCCGGCCAGCTTGGTTGAGGCGCCGTCGCGGGACAGCACCTCTCCGATGAAGATGTTGGTGGTGCTGACGCGCTTGTCTTTGGAGAGGGTGTTTCCGTCCCAGAGCTCAATCTTCAAGTCCTGGTGCTGGATGTCCACCAAGGGCAGCACAACTTCCAGGTTGAACACAGGCGAGGTGGTGTTGCTCTTGTGCACCGTCTCCACAACGGTTGGATGGTTCTCCACGCTCACCCTCATGTACGGGTCTATGCTGGCACCCGGGCCAAAGTCCACGCGAGGCAGGTTGCGCGCCTGCTTGAGGCGCAGCAGCAGGGCGCCCGTGGCACGAGGCTGCAGCGCCGCCACGTCAGCGTCTGCGACCAGCGGGATGACCATGCGCTGCGGCCACACGTACGCCTTCACCGCAGCCTTGACGGCCTCTGCCACGGCGCTCTCCAGACCGGGGATGGCCAGCAGGTCGCCCCGGATGGCCGTGAGAGAAAAGTCCAGAAACGGGTACCCGATCAGGCTGACGGTAAGCGCCCCCACGGGCGGCAGTCTGGGCCCCAGCTGCCGAAGCACGATGCGCGCCACGCCGGAGAACTGCAGCGCCGCCAGCTGGATGACGAGCTCTGTTCCAGTCACCAAAGTGATGACGGCGACTGTGTTTGGATCAACGCCAGATACGCGGATGTCCACATCCACCACGATAGCGTCCGGCTGCTCATCGCTGCATCCCCAGGTCTTGAGGCCCGCTAACTTTGGCGCTGGGCCCAGACTGAAATGGGTGAGTGCAACCTTGCGGATGCCGTATTTGCCCAGCGCCAGGCCGCCAAGCGCCTTGAGCACCTGCGCGTGCACGATGTCGCCCACGGCCTTGTCGATGCAGGGGAAGAGCTGCCGAAGGATGGTGTTGAACCAACGGGCCTTCTCAAAGCTGCCGTCGCGCACCCAGGGCGGCAGCTCGCCCAGGATGCGTTTCAGGTCCTCCGCAGAGGCATCCGAGAGTGCCAACGCCTGAGCGCGCCAGCGGTGGCGCGCGCGGCGCTCTGCTCCCTTCAGCGTCGCCGCAGCACCCAACAGTATACCCAGCAGCAGCGTCAGCCAGCGCGCCGCCAGCGCACTGCAGAGCGAGCACAGCAAATGAAGTCCTTCCTTCAGCATAACCGCGATTCCAGCCGTGCGGAGCTGCGTTCCTTATAAAGGTGCTGCAGCAAGACAGCGCATTGTGCGGCGCGAGCTACAGCGAGTGCGGGAAGAAGGCGCAATGAGCGTTCGGCAGAGCGGAAGAAAGACCGGAGCACAAGTCCGGCTGCACGTGCTGCTGACGTAGGGCACTGCTACTGGCAACGCAGTGCGTCACACGGCTCACCAGGGCGGCGAGGGCGGCACAATTCACTACCACAAAGTGACGTGGCAGTCGGACGAGAGGTCGAGAGCCCGAGACGCAGATAGCTTCTCCGCATATCTCGTCGTATAGCTTCTCGTTGCCAATGCGGGCCGCAGGCTGCGCGCCCTCGCGTCTCCTCACGGCGCGCCCTGCTCGCAGTGCGCTCCCCTCACCCGCGCCGCGCACGCCGCCGGTGCGCCGATGCGTGTGCGCGCCGCGCGCCTTGGCGGAGCACGTGCAGCCCCTGTGGGACCTGGCCGTGGGCGTGGGGCTTCCCTGTACGGTAAGAAGGGACTTGCTCCACCCTCGTCCGCAGTTGCGCTCACCTTCCTCCCTCCCTCAGGTGATGAACTGCGGTGACGCGGTGTATCGCAGCACCTTGGACGCAAAGCTGCGGTTGGAAGAGGCACGGCCGCGCACCCCTGGCTGCGGTCATGTACCGCTGGCTGACTCGTGCGTGAGCGCAGCCCCCGCTGATCACGGACGGCGGGTTTGTCATCCTGCTGCTTCTCCTGGGCTACTTCGCGCCGCCCCCGGGCGCGCTGGCCGGGTTTCTGGACTACTACGTGCTGGCCCCGATCGCAAAGGCGAGGCAGCCTCGGTATGGCTTAGACGACTTTGTGTTCCAGAAAAAGCTGGGCGAGGGCGGCTTCGGCGACGTGTGGCTCTGCAACAACCTGCGCAACGGCAAGGCTGCTGTGGTGAAGCGCGCGTACGCGTTTGGGCAGGTGGAGGCGTGGATGAACGAGCGCGCCTCTAGAGCCTGCCCTGGAAGCACCGCAGCCTTCCTGGGCTCCTTCAGCGACAGCAGGGCGCCAAAGCTGCCCGCAGGCGGCGGCGGCGGCGCGGAGGGTGGACGCAAAGCAGCCTTCCAGCTGCCGACGCTTCCCGAATGGAGCGACCTCGCAGCCGGGCGTTTCCCCTGGAGCGATAAGCCCGGCAACCCATCGCAGCGCGGCGGCGCCCCCGGCGACGCGCTCTGGCTTGTGTGGGACCTGGAGGGCACCGCGTCACTTGCGCAGCTGATCGACGCTGCAGACTTTCCTTATAACCTCGAAACGGGACTCTTCGGCGCGCCCCTGCAAATGCCCCTCGGGCCCCAGCGCAAGGCGGCATCCGTCCGGGCGCTGATGGCGCAGCTGTTGGGCGCCCTGAAGGCGCTGCACGCAACGGGCATCGTGCACCGGGACGTCAAGCCCGAAAACTTCGTGCTGGCGGACGCGGATGTGCCAGGCAAGGCGCGCCTGCTGCTCATCGATTTGGGCGCGGCTGCTGATCTGCGCGTGGGCATCAACTACGCGCCCAGAGAATATTTGTTGGACCCGCGTTTCTGTGGGCCGGAACAATATGTCATGAGCAGATCGACACCGCAGGCTCCGCCGGTTCCCGTCGCGCTGCTGCTGTCGCCCGCGCTATGGCAACTCAACTTGCCCGACCGGTTCGACATGTACGCTGCAGGGTTAGTGTTGCTCCAAATGGCGCTTCCCAGCTTGCGCACGGACAACAGCCTGGTAGCGATGCGTCGCGCGTGGGACAAAGGGGATCATGATTTGGAGGCGTGGCGTGACGTGTATGAGCGCCGCGGGCTGGCGGGCAACGCAGAGGGGTGGGCGCTGCTAGACGCGGATGACGGCGCCGGGTGGGAGCTGGTGCGCCGGCTGTGTCGCATCCCAGCGCCGCTGCGCCTCTCCGCAGCCGCAGCCGCGCGCCACCGCTTCTTCTCCTCCTCCTCCTCCTCCTCTGTGGCGCCTCGGCTGCTGCGCGGCGTGGACACTGCGCTGACAGCGCTAGGAGACAGCCCGCAGGGCGCGCAGCTGGGCAGCCAAACCGATTGGGTGCTGCGCCGCATGGCGCGCTCTGGCACCGCCAGGGGAGGGGGGTTTACGGAGGCGCAGATGGAGCGCATTGCGGCGCTGGAAAGAACCCCGACTGCGAAGGAAGCCAGCAGCATTCTGGGGCGAAAGGGCGCGGCTGGCACCATCGCTGCGTCAGAGGGCAAGGCGCCAGCTCGGAGGCGCAGAGCGCTGGAGGAGACGCGCACCGTCGCGGCCAAGGCGCGGGAGGTTGTTTTGGGGCAGGCTGGCCTGGGCAGGCTGAACTTCTGGGGCGTGTGGGCACAGACCAAACAGGGCGAGGCGGATGCATGATCGTGCGAGTAACACACAGCGCCAAAGCCAAAGCTCTCAAAGCCAACTGTGCCGCCGGAACAGCATCAGGCACGCTCTCTCGTGCCTCGCGCTCGGCTTCCGCGCTGCTCAGTCCGTGCGCCTCGACTCCTTGGAGGCGCCACAGCGCTTGCAGTCCGTCAGCAGCACGCGGCGGGTCTGTGCAAGTTGCCGCCACGCTGCTGCTCACCCAGACTCGGCGTCTGTGGTCGTCTTGGCGTAGACGGACAGCCACACCACCATGCCCACAAACGCGCCGCCAATCAGCAGCAGCGGCGTGCGGACAGGCGTGCGGGTCTGGTCGTGGGCCAAAGACGGACGGCAGCTGAAGGTCTTCTTCACCGCACGCGTGAAGCGCTCCAAGCACCCAGCGGTGGGAACCCCCTCAATCTCCATGCGGACCAGCGCGAGCCTGCAGAGCGCTAGCGCAGGAGCTGCGCGAGGCGAGCGTGCTCTCTCATGCTCTCATGTGCCAGCGGTACGCACGGCAGCGCTGCATACACGCACGCGCATGCGCGGCGTGAGCAAGCGGAGGGCGACAGAGAGAAACGCCCAAGCGTAGTAGCGTACGGACAACAACAACAGAAGATTGCTGAAGGGCTGCAGACACAACACAAGGCACGCAAGTTTCTGTTGTAGCACGCGGTCTTGGTCATCGCAGACCAAATCCCTCCGAGTTGTCGAGTGCGAGGAGGAGCCTCTGTCGCAAGAATTGGTCCGTGGAGTACTTTGGCAGCAGGAGGGTGTTGAAGCACGTACTCGCGGTGGGGAGGCGCACGTCTCCGTCTCCGTTGCGCTGAATTCGGAAGGCGAGCGCGCCCAGACCGCCGATGGGCACCCGATCGCTGCCGGTGACAAATGCGAGCAGTCTCTTCTTTTGCTGGGGGTTCAGCGCGTGCGCCACCCGCCAGAAGCTGCGGCAGAGGTCATCCCCCGGGTGGGCGCCGTCGCCGTAGGTGGCCCCGCCTTCCAGCGCCTGGAAGTCCAGCTCCTCGGAGCCGCACAGCAGCTGCTCCAGCTCCTCCGGCCGGAACAGGCGCAGCGCGGGGCCGTGCGCCAGGCGGGCAAAGCCCCGTCGAAAGGCGTCGCACTCGCGCGCCACGGAGCGGGTGAGGAGCCAGTCCGCGTAGGCGGCCACGTAGTGCCGCACGTTGTCGCCCGTCACGCACAGCTCCCGCCCGCCAGGCACCAGCTCGTCGCTCACCGCGGCAGGGGCTGCGCAGCCTTGGGAGGCTGCCGGCGTGTAGCTCGCCTCAAAGGTGAGCGCCATGTCGGCCACGCTGGCTGGGTCGGCCGCCAGGAGGAGGGTGAGCGAGCGGTGCAGAGTGGGCGCCACGTCACGCAGGTCCTCGAACGCGGGCACCCCCCCCTGCAGCAGCTTGTACACCAGCCGGGGAAAGGCGAGCTCCAGCAGCGTGCCGTTGTAGGCGGCCAGGGCCAGCACCGTGCCGGTGAGCTCGTACTCCTCCTCCTTGCCGGCCTGCGCGCAGGCGCCGGGGGCGAACCACAGGCACCGGTGCTGCTCCTCGGCGGCCACGAACATGGCGCTGTCCGGGCTGAACACGCAGCGGGTGAGGCAGGTGAAGAACTCGCGGGTGGGGCCCCCCTCGTCCACCCCTTCCTCGCCCAGGAAAACAACCTTGAGGGGCTTGTGCAGCTCCGCCCGGCGCCTGTTCAGCTCCCGCAGCGCGTCACGCACCACCCGCTCCCGGCGCACCCGCAGCACCAGGAACGGACACGCCGTGGCGTCCAGAAAGGTGCGGAACACGGCGCCGCTGAAGGCGGCCCGCTGGCGGCCTGCGCACTCGATGGCCAGGATACGCGCCTTGGTGGCGGGCGCGTACAGCCACGGGGCGTGGCAGAAGGAGGACGGGTGGGAGGAGGCTGCGCGCGGCGGGGCTGCAGCTGCTGCTGCGGCTGCTGCGTCTCCGGCGGCGCCCTGCGCGGCCAGCTCGGCGGCCCATGCGCCGTAGTCCGCTGCCAGGAGGGACTGCCCATGGCGGGGGTGCCCCCCGTCGGCCGTCCAGTCGCTGCCGTTGAGCGCGTCGTTCCAGAAGCACTCGGCGCCCAGCTGCTCGCCAGCCCCGCGCAGCGCGTTCGCCTCGAACAGCACCCCAAGACAGCCCACCAGCCCCCCGACGGCGCGATACAGCTGCGCAGGGCGGTCCAGGTGCTCGTAGAAGCGGGCCAGCAGCGCGCCCTGCAGCGCCTGCAGCAGCTCCGCAAACTCGGGCCCCGGCAGCGCAGCAAGCGCCAGGGAGGCGCAGCGGCGGTGTGGCGCGGGCAGCTGGACAATAGCGTCGCAGAGGCGGCGCAAGGGGGCGTGGTAGCTGGGGTCGCGCAGCGCCGGGCACGCCAGCAGCAGCAGCAGCGCGCAGCGCAGCGCGCCGCCGCAGCCGGCGGGCGCCTGGGCTGCCGCCTGCAGGCGCAGCAGGGCGGCGTTGAGGGCGGCTTGCAGGGGCGCGTCCAGCGCTGGACAGGCGACCCGGGAGCACTCCACCCACTGGAAGCACTCACGCGCAGCCTCCGCGTCCACGGACAGCCGCGCCACCGCCAGCGCTGGGGTGGGCGCCTGCGGGGTGGGGGGCACCGGGTGCGCGCTGGCGGGCAGCAGGAAGGAGCGCGACAGCGCGTCTGGGTCAAAGAGCTCCGCGGCTGCAGACAGCAGGTTCGCGCGCGCGCTCGCCTCCGCTGGGCCTCCCACGGCCAGGCTGGCCGTCAAGGCTGCGCACGCGGCGGAGACGGCCGCCGGGCGCACGGGCGGCGCGGCCGCCTGTGCCGCCAGCCGCAGGGACAGGGAAGCAGCCTCGCTGCCGCTCACGCCGGACGCCACCGCCAGGCGCGCGAAGTGAGCGCGCACGGAGGCGTCGAAGTCGGCCAGGGAGGGCGCGTAGTCGCACGGCGCGCTTCTAAGGGAGGGAGTACGAGGGGACTCGACGTGAGTAGGGCGGACGTTTCTCGCAAACGTGAGAAGCGCTGTAACTGGAGGGCCAGTCACGCACGCATCGCACCCGTTTATGCCGGCCATGCCGCCCGCTGCCGCGGCGTGGCGGGCGCGCTTGTCCGGAGGACGCGTTGTGCGCGAGCCACCGGGCGCGCAAAGCGCCTCAGCTGCACGCCGAAGCGCGCACAAAAGCCGCGAGGGAGCAGCGCAGACACCGCTCTCGGCGCTGCGACGCAGACAGCCACCGGAGGCGCACACTTCTTTGATCGCTCACACCGACCGCCTCCGTACGTCGTACTACGACGCATCGACGCTGTAGACACACTTGTGGCGCTGGGCTGGCGCATCTTCCTCATGGCGTGCACGCGGTTGTCTGTGGCGCAGCCCAGCAGTGGCGCGGCACCGTGTCGCTCCTTAGCAGCACCGCCTCGCGCGCTGCCCGCGCCGCGCAGGAGGCGCTGCGGTCGCTGCGGCGCGTCTCGGGTGACAGCTGCGACGCTGAGTTCTGCGCAGCGCACGGAAGAGGGCGCATCTGAGCTCGCGTACGGCGCTGCGCTAGTGCAAGGCAAGAGGGATGAGCAAGAAGACGCCTTCACCGTGTTGCCCAACGTGGCGGGAGGATACCTGTATGCTGGTGCGTGTGCAAGGCTAGGATCTGCGGCGCTGCCAGCGAAGGCACAAGGCTGAGAAGAGGTGCTCCTTCTCCACCGTCCGTGCGCTTGCAGCGGTGTTCGACGGCCACGGAGGCTCCTCCGCCGCGCACTTCCTGCAGCGTGAGCTTCACGGCGCGCTGCGTGGAGCGCTGGCGCAGGCGCGTGCGGGCGCGCCCGTGGCTGCGTGAACCGCTTGCTGACCAGGCCCTTCCCTGCGCGGCCATGCAGGACGCGCTCTCGTCCGCGGACACCACGCTGGGTGCGCCCACCCACCCCACACCTGACGCCGCGTTGGCCTGGCGCTCACGCGCCGCCAGCAGCGCTGGCGCCCGCACTGAGCGCGGCGTTTGAGGGCACGGACGAGGCGCTGCTGGCCCACCTCGGAGGGGACCCCTCGGTGCCGCAGCTGGAGCGCCTGGCTGGCAGCACCGGCACGGTGGCTCTGGTGCGTCGCGAGCGGCTGGTTGTTGCTAACGTGGGAGACTCGCGCTGTGTGCTTGCAAGGGCTCGGGGGCGACACTTGGACGTGTCGCCAGACCACCGCCCGTACGGCGCCGGCGCAGCCGCCAAGCGGGAGGTTGCGCGCGTCACCGCAGCCGGCGCCTGGGTGGCTGACGGCCGGGTGATGGGCGTGCTAGCCGTGAGCCGAGCCTTTGGAGACTCAGAGTTCAAGGCTGGACGCGCACAGTTCCTGCTAGACGGTACCGCCAGCGGATACTGGCCCGCAAACATGGCTGCCGGCCGCGTGTTGACCTCACCACCGGTGATTGCCACCCCCGACGTGTCGGAGGTTGAGCTCCTGGAGGGGGATGATTTCCTCATACTAGCCAGCGATGGACTCTGGGATTGTACCTCCTCCGCGCAGTCCGTGGCCTTTGTGCGCGCAGAGCTGGCGCGCAATGGACGTGACGCTACGCTAGCGGCGCAGGCGCTCGCGGACAACGCGGTGGGCAAGAGGCGAGGACAAGACAACGTGGCGGCTATCATCGTATTGCTGCAATGATCAGAAGAAGAACGTGGCATCGATACATACGAAGAGCCGCACTCGATCCTCGAAACCGATTGCGTCGTCGAACGCGCGACTCCACGCAGCAGCTTTCCACCCTCCGTCTTCTCGTTCCCTTCATGCAGTTGAGCTGCTCTTAGCTCCCGCGCGTGTCGAGCATCGCCAGCCAGCCAGTGCGATGTGCGGCGAAGCCCAGCCTCCGCTGCTGTGGTTGCTGGCTGGATACCCAGTGCGTGTGGAGAGCGCCAGCTCCGGGCGGCGCCTGCTGGCTGCGCGCGACCTTGAGGAGGGCGACCTGGTTTTGGAGTCCCGCCCGTTTGCGCGGACCGTCCCCTGGGGCGCACGCAGACGCTGGTGCTTCCGTTGTCACGGCCTCTCCGCGGAAAAGCCGCTGCGACTGTCTTGCCGCCACGACTGCGGCGCCTGGTTCTGCTCCTCCGCCTGCCGCAGCGCCGCGCAGGGCAGCCACAGCGCAGCCGTCTGTGCCGCTCGGAAGGCTTTCAGAGCTGGCTGCGTGCCGCCGCTGGACGCAGAGTGCACAGCGCTCGCTGCGCTGCTCTTGGACGGACTGGCGCAGCAGACGGTCCACGAGAGCGACGACGCGCTGAGTACGACGCCGCCGCAGCCGCTGCTGACGGATGTCCTTGCCATGTACACGCCGCCCGCTGCTGCGCTACAGAACAGCCTCGCGTGCTGGCCAGCCAAGTGGGCGGCCGTGGCGGCCGCCGTGCGCACAGCCGTGCGCGCGGCTGAGCTGGAGCATCTGGAGTGTGGGCGCAGCGTGCTGGCCGGTATGGACGACGCTGCGCTCGCCAGGCTTGCCAGCAAGGATTTGTCGAACAGCTTCGGGTTGTGGGACCGATGCGGCTCCTGCGCGGAGGCGTCCCACCGCAGCGGTGGGCACGCGCTGTTCCCAGCTGCCGCGCTGCTGAACCACTCGTGCGTGCCAAACGTGGCGCACGCGCACTGCATCGACGCCGGCGGCGCGGTGCTGCGCTGCCACGCGCTGCATGCCGTACGCGCGGGCGAGGAGCTGTGCATTCGTTACGTGGACCCATCTGGCGGCGACGCTGAGCGAAGAGCAACCTTCCTGGACACGTGGGGCTTCTGCTGCGCCTGCGCGCGATGCGAAGGGGAGGAGGCTGACCGGGCGGCGGCGGCGGCGGCGTGGGACGGGCGATACCTGTGCGGCTGCGGGTATGGGCGCCCGGGCGCGGGGCTGGGCGTGGGCGCCAAGCCCAGAGGCAAGAGAGACTGCGACTGCCCGCAGCCGTGGCTGCTCGCTCTGCCCGCGATGGCGAAGGCACGGACGCGGGATGAATGACGGCGGGAGGGACGAGGCAGCGAGCTTGTCAGAGAATTATGAGCACGCAGGTCCATCGGATAGGCTTACGCGTCCTGTGCAGCAGCGGCTGCCAGCAGGCCCTCGAGATAGGCGCGCTTTTCAGGTTCGTCGCGCCAGCGGTTCCCGTCCACCACAGCGACGCACCAGCCGTGCGCCCTCAGCGTACGGTCGCGCAGCTGAGTCGGTCCAGTTTGCTGCCCGTTCTGGATGTAATGGGAGGGGCCATCTACCTCCAGCGCAATGCG
>Ga0049083_10000975_pt1 | contig 10698 bp, 5 predicted proteins | sample GreLakmeMI27MSRF_FD_66719 | JGI IMG/M metagenome (GOLD analysis project Ga0049083, IMG submission 66719) | Freshwater lentic microbial communities from great Laurentian Lakes, MI, USA - Great Lakes metaG MI27MSRF | ecosystem: Environmental > Aquatic > Freshwater > Lake | place: Great Lakes...
GGCGGTGGCGGAAGCGCGGCGAAGCCAAAGGAGAGCAGTCCGCCAGAGCCGCCCAAGGCGGACCGCGGTGCCTGCCCCTGGAAGGACTGCAGCTGCGGCGCTGGGTGCAAGTGCGGCAGCAACTGTAGCTGCGGCTCCGTACGCAAGTGATGAGAGGCCTATCGGCGGCTGCTCTGCGGCGAGCGCACAGCCTGCTGCCGGACGCTGGCGCACTGGCAGCGCCAGCGCACTCGGCTGGCGTCTGGTGCGCGCTGAGCGTGCGGAGGCGACGCGACCTGCTATTGGGGAAGTGCTGCGCTACCTACACAAACGCGTCCACCTGCGATCCAGGACGTGGGGGGCGGCGCTTCGCAGCCGCACGTGTGCCCTGTTGCGGGCGTCTCCTGTGCGTTGCTGGCCGCGGCCTGAACGATAGAACGACGCGTCACCGGATCCACTCACACAACGTCTGAGACAATGCCGACGAGTTGGCACAGAACGGTAGCACCGCATTGAAACTGAAGCAAGTTCATGCTCTTGAGGAGTGCCAGACGTCTGCACACGTCAGCCAACTCCAGTGCTGGTGGCCCTGGTTTCTACACCATGGCCACGCCGGTTGCGCCCACCGACTCGTGCGTGAGCAGGTGCGCCAGGTTGGTGGGCGCCTGCGGGTGGTTGCGCGCCGCCAGGGCCACCTCTGCGTCTGTGAAGAGCAGACGGTAGGCTGCGTACTCCTTCAGCCACCCGCCCCCCCGCCCGCCGCCAGCCTGCGCGGCCGCGGCTGCGTCCGCTGGCCCCAGCGCGCCCAGGTGCAGCAGCGCCTCGAAGGCCCGCAGCGCCACGTCGCGGGGGAAGTGCACGGATGCGCCCAGGGCACAGGCCATGCGCTCGTACTCCCCGAACAGCGCCGCGAAGTTGAAGGCTGTCAGCTCGCGCATGCGCTGCAGCCGCTTGGCGGCCACCAGCAGGTGCAGCTCGCAGGGGGGCAGGCCCAGCAGGCTGCCGTCCAGCGGGTCGCGCCCGCACGCCGCGGCCGCGCACACCAGGTGTCCCTCCTCCAGCAGGCCCGGCCCGGTGGGCTCGGGGCCCGCCAGCGCCAGCAGGCACAGGGCGGCTGTGTCCCGCGGCTGAGCACTACGGGCGCACGCCTCCGCCAGCGCCGCCGCCACGCGCGGCGAGGCCAGCGCGGCGGCCAGCGCGCCGTTCCAGCGCGCCGCGAAGGCCGGGTGGGGGAAGGAGGGTGGCAGCGCCAGCAGCAGCCCCACAGCCTCGCAGGGCCCCCCGTCCGCCTGCGTCTGCGCCGCAAAGACCAGCCGCCTGTGGCTGAAGCGCGAGCGCACGCGCTTCTCCAAACGCTCCGCCGCGTTGTTGCAGACGGAGAGGCCCACCACCACCGCGCGCACGCTGCTCGCCTGCAGCGCGTCCAACAGGTTGTACAGCAGCAGCTGGCGGCGGCTCACAGGCGTGAACACGTCGAACTCGTCCAGCACGAACACGGCGCTGCGCTGGTCGCGCTCCAGGGCGCGCATGAAGCCTGCCAGGAGGGCCATGGTGTCGAACTTGGACACGCGCTGCAGCGCGTCCGCACAGCCGTGCTCGCCCAGCTGCACCGCCAGCTCGCGCATCGCCACGCGCTCGTCGCAGTGCAGCAGGCCGGTGAGGTGCACGTGCACGCAGGCGTCACCATGGGAGCGTGCCACACTGGCCAGCGCACGGCGCAGCACCAGCGACTTGCCGCTGCCACGCGGGCCCAACAACAGCACGCTGTTGTTCTGGGACCCGCTCAGCGTGTCCTGCAGCAGGCTCAGCAGCTCACTGCGTGGAGGGGCGGGAGGGCGTGAGAGAGTCCAGCCTCTGCCGGCCACAGCACCAAAACGCACGTGTAGTTCTGGGACAGCGCGGGGCTCAGCTCTGCGCAGCCCTCGCCGCGCAGCAGGCGGCGACGCAGCAGAGCCTGCGCGGCGTGCAGGGGCACGGGCGACGCACAGCCGCCCGCCCACGCCGGGTTCAGAGCACGAGGGGCGGGCGCCTCGGGCACCGGGCCCGACTCAAAAAGCTCATCAGTCAGCGGCAGAACCTACGAGGGAGGAGAGAGGGTGAGAAAGGGACATGGCTGAGAGGAGGAGCACACACAGTTGGCAGCTCCGCTCCGGGCGAGAGCAGCGGGCCAGAGGAAGGCCCGGCACCGTCGTCCACTCGCGCCTGCTTGTTGGCGCGCGCGGGCGGCGAGCAGTCCAGTGGCGGCGAGCACGCCAGTGCTCGCGCTCGTTTGTTGCGAGAGGCTCCACCGGATGCTCGCGCCTCCGCAGGCGTCACGTCCAACGGCTGCGTGCCTCGCTGCGCGGATGGGACCGGGTCCAGTCTCCCAGCCGAACGGGTCAGCCTCGAGGTGCCGCCAGACGCTAAAGCCTCTCCAGCGCGTGGCGTGGCGTCCAGAGGCTGCGTGCCTCGCTGCGAAGGCGTCGTGGCATGAGCCATAGCGCTCAACAGCGACTACAGGGCGCGTCGGTGGCAAATTTTGATCAGCGCCAACCAAAAATGCCTCTTAACCCCCCCCGCCTCGCCTGGTCGCGCTGTGCTGTGACTGGGTGGAGACTGGTGTACTGGTGGAGGAATGGACGTATCTCAGGTGCGCTGAGTCTTCGGGGCGCTTGGCAAGTTGGCGCTGTTCCTGACAGCGCCGCTTGCAGACTGTCGCCCGCCAGGCCGACTCGTTCGTGCGTACCGTGGCGCGCGCCTCGGAGAGCACAGGCGCCTCTCTGGTCAAGGCTGAGGAGAAGGTGAGCAGCAGCGCTGTGTCTGGGACGCGCCTTCTCACGCCGCGCGCAGTTGCGGAGAGACGTGCCGGAGGCTGTGGCCGCCTGTCAGGCGCTGCTGGACGAGCAGCTGCCGCTGGCACTGCAGGCTGCTACGGCGGGCGACCTACGGGCGCGTGTGGAGGCGGCGGTGCTAGCTCACGACGCAGGCCTGGGCGCAAGGGCACAGGAGCTGCAGGCGCTCACCGACAGGCTGGTGGTACAGCAAGACCAGCAGTTCCTGCTAGCAGCAGCCGCGCAACGGGAGCGCCACGCGGCGGAGCTGCAAGCAGCCCTGACAGCGAGCGACGCAGTGCAGGCTTAGAGCACTGGGCTGCGATGCACTACGCGAGCTGTATGCTATGACAACGCTCTTCAGTCTCTAATTTTGTAGTCTGCTGCGTCCACGTCGATTATGCGCCCGCTGCTGCGCCCACCGCCACTGCCGCCGCCACCACTGCCGCGGCTGTCCACGCGGATGGAATCTCCGGTGGGCAACTGCACGCGGATGTCGCTTACGCCGTTTCGAGCAGTCACACTCACGCGTGCCACGCGGCCGACGGAGCTTTCCACCGGAAACTGCAGGCTGGTGACACTCGTTGTGATGCCGTTGATGCTCTGAGAAGAAGAGCTGACCGCGGTAGGCGGCCCGCAGCGTACTTGGCCACCCAGCGCTGCCGTCACACGTGCGTCTCGGGCCACCGCTGAGGAGGCGGCCGCGTGCAGCTCATCGGAGGAGCGCATTGCTTCACGCACCGAGCCAGCAACCGCCTTGAGCCCAGCCCCGACGAGGCTCGATGCAGCACGTCCCAGCAGACCCGTGCCGAAAAGCGGAGCCAGCACCGAGGATACATTGGGCTCTGGCTCAACCTTGACACGCGCCGGCGGTCGGGGCACGAGGTCTCGCACGGGCTTCACGAGCTTGGTGAAGGCGTTGCTGCGCTCAAGTGCGCGTGAGGAGATGACTTATGTCAGCAAGGCCGCAAGCTCCCACCTTGCGAGCTTCGCTGCGTCGCGCGCGATGTCGCCCCAGCTCTTGTCCTCGTCGCCGCTGCCGCTTCCGCGCGAGGCGGCATAGCAGCGCAGCGGCGCAGAGGCGTGCAGATTGGCGGGCGAGCGACGCGCCAAGCGGCACGACTGGCACAGGAGGCTGCGTGACATGCTCGTGCGACGACGTGCAGCTGGTGCTGCGGTTGCGAGGATCACTGGGGACGCAGGCATGGGATGCACAACAAAAGGGTTAGCGATGGAGGGTGAAGGCCTGGCCTGTGGCAAGATTTTGCTTGGCACCACGCAGCAACGTAAGAAGCAAACGCCATCTGCTGGCAGCGTATCATCGTTAGTTTACAAACATTGTCACATCGCAGCGGTGAATCCAAAGGTGGGTGACCCGGGTCGTCCAAAGGCGCCCACCGGCGAGCCGGGGCGGCCAAAGGCGCCGTTTGGCGGAGGGCGCTCCCTGCCGGGGCTGCCCACGCGCAGCAGCGGCTTGGCCCCAACGACATTCTCGGCGGGCTTGCTGCCCGCGCCCACCAGCGCCACCAGCTGCGCGATTCCGCCAGCACGCCGGATCTCCTCTTTGTTGGCAGGGCTGCGCGCCAGGTACCAAAGCGCGGCAGCCGCCTTGGCGGTGATGGCCGCGCCCGGTCCTGCCTGCAAGAGGAGGACCAGGGGCTGGATGCCACCCGCCTCGCGAATCATGTCACGCGCAGCGGCCGAGGTGTAGGCCATCATGCTCAAGGCGCGCGCGGCGACGGCGGTGACGGGTGCACCCACGCCTGCTGACAGCAGATTGACGAGCGGCGGGATGCCCCGCGCCGCGAAGATGGCCTCCTGCGCAGCCCCGCTGTCCGACAGAGCTGCCAGCGCGGTGGCGCCCGCCAGCGTCGCCTCTTTCTCAGCGCCGCAGTCCAGCTGGGCGACCAGGCGCGGCAGCACGCCGCTGAGGCGCACAGCCTCCTTGCCCTCCGCCCAGCCGAGGGTCGCCAAACCATCCGCCAGGCTGGCCAGCGCCCAGGAGCAGCGCGTGGCCAGCGGGCCATCAAGCGGCGCGCACACGCAGTCGGCCAGCGCCTGCACCCCGCCGGCGGCCACCAGCGCCGCACGCTGCACCTCGCTGTCCGCCACGATTGCCATCAGCGCAGCCGCAGCCACCGTGGCCGCCTCCGGGTCCTCCGCTGCGCCCTCCAGCAGCGTCAGCAGCGCGGGCAGCGCCCCGGCCTGCACCAGCTCCGGGCGCGCGTCGGGGGCGCGAGCCAGGAACCACAGCGTGCTGGCCGCCTTCATCACGCACGGGTGGAAGGAGGGCGCGCCCAGCAGCGCCACAAGATAGGGGATACCCACCTCCTCCACGATGACGCTGCGCGCGCGGGGGCTCACCTCCGCCAGCTTGGCCAGCACGGAGGCGCAGATGACGGTAATGTCGTGCTCTGGGCCCGCGTTCAGGTGGCCGACCAGCAGCGACACGCAGCCGGCGTCCAGCAGCTCGTTGTGCGCCTCCTGGTCGTCCGCCAGGTGCGACAGCGACACCGCCCCGATGAGCGTGCACTCCAGGAAGCCCTCGCCCTCCAGCAGCTGCACCAGCGGGGCAATGCCGCCAGCCGCGCGGATGGCCTGCGCACCCAGCGGGTCCTCCGCCAGCGAGCACAGCGCGCCGGCGGAGTTGAGCGTGACGCGCCCGGGCGCGCCGCCCAGCAGCGCCAGCAGCGGCGCCACGCCCCCAGCCGCAAGCACAGCCTCCCTATTGGCTGGGCAGCCGTCCGCCAGCACCCACAGCACCTCCGCCGCGTTGGCGGCGGCCGGCGAGTCTGCGCCGGCGGCCAGCAGGCTGACGAGGCGCGGGATGGCATTTGCCTCACGCAGCGCCTCCTTGCCCTCCGCCACCGACGCCAGGTGTCCCAGCAGCGTGGTCGCATCCGCAGCCACCGGGTGCTCGCCGCCCGCGTCTAGCAGCGCCACCAGCGGCGCCAAGCCGCCGTCGGAGGCTATGCGCGCAGCCGCGCCGTCGCTGCTGTCAGCCATTGAGGCCAGGGAGCTCACCGCCGCGCGGGTGACCTCCGAGTCTGGGTCGCCGCTCAGGTGGCCAACCAGCTGCTGCACGACGCCGGAGGCGAGCAGCGCCTCCTCCTCAGCTGCGGCTGCGCTGGGCGGGGCCGGGGGGGCGGAGCCGAAAGGGGCATCACCCCCCGCCGCGGAAACGGGGCGCTGACCCGGGGCTGGCTGCAAGAAGGGGGTGGGGGGAGGGTATCGGGGGGAGCCGATGGGCGTGGCGCTGCGGCCGGGGCCACTCTCCGCCAGCCGGCCCAGCAGGCGCGCGGCTGCCGCTGCGGCGCCGCTGCTGGGGGGCGCCTGCAGCAGGCGGGTCAGCGCCGCCATGGCGCCCGCCTCGCGGAGGGCCTGCTTGTTGGCGTCGCAGTCGGTGGCTGCGGCGACAAGCGCAGTGGCTGCGCTCTCCGCAACCTCCCCGCCGCTGCCCCCGCCCAGCGCGCCCAGAAGCAGCAGCAGCCCGCCGCCGCGCCGCAGCGCATCGCGCTCCATGGGGCCGCCCTCGGCCAGGGCGCCCAGCGCGGCTGCTGCGGCTGCGGCTGCGGCGGGCGCCTCCTCGCAGCAGCGCAGCAGCGCCAGCAGCGGCGCAACGGCGGCGGCCTGCAGCTCGTCGCGCAGCAGCGGGCCGCCGCGCGCGAGCGCGGCGCAGGCTGCTGCTGCTGCCGCGGTGGCGTCGGCGGTTGGGGGGCCGTGCAGCAGCCCCACCAGCGAGGCAACCCCGGCCTCCAGCCGCACCTGCTCCGCCACCGCGGGCGCGCCGTGGGCCAGGCAGGCGATCGCCTGCGCGGCGGGGAGGGCAACCTGCGCGCCGTCTTCGTGCACGGAGAGCAGGCGCACCAGCGTGGGCAGGCCGGCTGTGCCTCGCAGTGCCGCGCACCCCTCCGCGCACTCCGCCAGGCGCGCCACCGCCGTGGCCACCACCAGCGCGGACTCCTGCTCCGCGTGCGCGGCCAGGAGCAGCGCAGCCAGGGCTGGGGCGCCCCCACAGCTGGCGATCTCAGCCCCGGCCGCCGGCGAGGCTGCCGCAAGCGCGCCCAGCGCCCCAGCAGCCTTGAGCGCGCCGCGCGACTGCGCGCCCTCGCCCAGCAGCGCCACGAGCGGCGCGACGCCGCTGGCCTGGCACACGGCGTCTGCGTTGGCACCGCTGCCGTCTGCCAGCGCCCACAGCGCGGCAGCCGCCTTGGTGGCTGCCTCCGAGCTGACCTCGGGGCTGCCCAGTAGCTCCACCAGCCTGCGCACGCCGTCCGCCTCGCGGATGGCCCAGGCGAGCGAGGGGCTGCGCGCCAGGTGCCACAGCGCACACGCCGCGTTGCACGCCGCCGCGCGCCCGGGCGGCGCCTCGCCCAGCAGCGCGCACAGGGCCGTCACACCGCCGGCGTCGCGGATGCGGTCGCGCGCCTCCGGGCCAGCCTCCGCCAGCCTGGCCAGCAGGCCGGCGGCAACTGCCGTCACCTCCCGCTCCGGCCCCGCGCCCAGCAGCGCCACCAGCGGCGTCACGCCCCCCTCCGCCACAACCTCCGCCTGCGCCAGGGGGCTGAGCGCCAGGTTGGAGAGCGCCACGGCGGCGTTGAGCGTCACCGCTCGGCTGGCGCCACAGCGCAGCAGCGCCACCAGCGGCGGGATGCCCCGCGCCGCGCGGATGGCGTCCTTATTGCCTGCGCAGAAGGCGAGGCTGCCCAGCGCGCCCGCAGCCTTGAGCGTCGCTTTGCGCTCGGGGCCACAACCAAGCAGGCGCACCAGCGCGGGGATGCCCCCAGCCGCAAGCACAGCCTCCTTGTTGGCCAGGCAGCCGTCGGCCAGGCTCCACAGCGCGGCGGCCGCCTTGACGGTCGCCTCGCAGTCAGGCCCGCAGCAGAGCAGGGTGATGAGCGGCGGGATGCCCCCAGCCTCGCGTATGGCATCCTTGTTCTCGCCGCTGCGCGCCAGGTACCACAGCGCGCCCGCCGCGTGCGCCGCAGCGGGCGCGGCGTGCAGGTTTGGTGCCGAGAGGCGGGCCACCAGGGCTGGGATGCCACCTGCAGCGCGCACCGCGTCGCGCACGCCGGGGCTGGTGTCGCTCATCCGCGCCAGCGTGCTTGCGGCCACACTGGTCACCTCTTCCGCGTCGCCCGCGGCCAGGAGGGCGACCAGCGGAGGCACCGCACCCGCCGCCAGCGCAGCCTCCTTGCAGGCTGCGCTGCTGGCCAGCGCGCCCAGCGCCCAGGCCGCCTTCAGCGCCGCCTCGCTGTCGGGGCCGGCTGCCAGGAGGCGCACCAGGGCGGGCAGGGCGTCCGCCTGCAGGATGGCCTGCTGGTTGCGTCCGTCGCTCCCCTCCGCCAGCATCCACAGCGCAGTGGCAGCCGCGGACACGGCGGGCAGCTGTGCGGGAGCTTTCAGCAGCGCTGCGAGAGCGGGCACCGCGCCCTGGGCCACGATCTCGTCGCGGTTATCGGGGCAGCGGGCCAGCATCCACAGCGCCTCCGCCGCCGCGCCCGCAGCCTCGTGCTCCGCGCCCGCGCCCAGCAGCGGCAGCAGCAGCGGGATTGCGCCCGCCTGGCGGATGTCGGCACGCAGGGCGTCCGAGTGCTCCGCCAGGCCCGCGAGGGCGCGTGCGGCTGCGGGCGCGCACTCCTCGCCGGCGCCGCCGCGCAGCAGGCCAACCAGCATGTCGGTGCAGCTGGCACGCAGCAGCACCTCCACAGCGGCAGGGTGGGCCGCCAGCGCGGCCACGCAGGCACAGGCAACCTGCACCAGCTCGCCCTCAGTCACTGGAGACCGCTCCAGCAGCGCAACCAGCGGCACCAGGCCACCAGCCTCCTGGATGGACTCGAAGTTGGCAGCGCTGTGCGCCAGCTTCGACAGGGCGCCTGCGGGGCGGCGAAAGAACAGGGCGGTTATGGAAATGGCAAAGTGATGTGGGTGTACAGCACCCGGCGCACGCACGCACCCGCAGCCTGCAGCACGTCGTCCTGGTTTTCGCTCTGCAACATGTAGACCAGCGGCGGGATGCCGCCAGCCTCGCGGATGGCGTCCTGCGGGAGTGAGTAAACGCATTAGGGCTGACGGAGAAGCGCAGGGCAAGCCAGTGCCCCTACTGCGCGTAAAGAGTGTGTGCGAAGCGCGCGGCGGGTGGGCACGCGCCTGGTTGACGTCGCTCTCGGCGGCCAGCTCCCAGAGAGCGCCCATGGCCATCGACAGAGCGTCCAGCTCTCCCGCAACCGTCTGCTTGTCCAGCTGCGGGCCGGGCAACCCGTCGCCGCCCTTGCCCAGCGCCTTGAGCACAAACGCGTCGGTCTGCTCCAGCGAACGCTGCGCAAAGGCTGCGCTGAAGGGCTGCGAGGCGAGTGGCGACAGGTCCGTGTCATCATTGGCGCCCCACTCGCCCTCCCTCACCGCGCCGAAAGAGCCAACGCGCGGTAACCCGGCGGCGCCCATGTACTCCGGCATTTGGCACACGCCCCGCACTGTGCAAGACAGGTGCAATGTGCACCTCCAGGGGTGTTGTCCCTCGCTTTTCGCCGCTGCTCGCGTGCGCTGCGACAGCGACGGACTTGCGTAGGGCGAAAGGTGTGCCGTTCGAACACGAGGCACGAGCTCGTCGAACAGCCCGGGCGTGTAGGACGACGTGCACATAAGAGCAGCGCCTGCCCGCCGCTCAGTGCCGACGTCACTAAATGCTGCACCAGGCCGGCCGAGCCCCGCAGACGCAGCTGCAGCTTCAGCGCAGCAGAGGGCTGCAGAGGGCTGGTGCGCGGCGAAGCAAGACACCTCGCCGCGTGCTTCAAGCCTGCGCCTCAACGGACAGCCCGCAGCATCCACGCGAGACGGCTGAGCTGTGGAACGTTGGCATCTACTGGACCAAGAGGCCAACACACATCACCGACTCGCTGGGGAACGTTCCAGAGGAGAGCCTGGAAAACCTGGTGGACCCACCGTCCTGGGACGCGGTACGCGGCCTCCCCCTTCGCTTGGCGCTCCAGAGCCTGACGTTGCACTCACAGGAAGGAAAGCTGCGGCTTGCCAAGACCATCGTGGCCCGCGACCTGGGCGTTGACGTGTCTGTCGTCTCTGCTCGCCTGGACGCCCTGCGCGTACTCATACCAGACCTTGGAGTTCGCTTCGACACGATGCGCCCCGGAGACTTGGCAAGACTTGCTCTCCTCCCCGACGTCGCCGCTGCGCTGCTTAGGCTGCGGGAAATCTTTCCCACCGCCAACGTGTCGAAGATGGTGGCGCGGCGGCCAGAGCTGCTGTTGATGGGCGCCGCTGACGTTGCTGCTCGAGCAGAGGCGCTGCGCAGTTTGATGCCAGGCGTGGACTTGGGGTCGATAGTTGCCGAGCAGCCGCGGCTGCTGAACACGGAGACGACCCGCAAGGCGCTATTAGAGCTCCAACGCCTGATGCCTGGCGTGGACGCGGCACGAATGCTGGCAAACGACCCCTCGCTGCTCTCTTCCGTCGACACGGGCGAGGATCTCATCCTGTATGACAACGGCTCGCTGGCCCAGCTGCAGGAGAGTCTGCGCGGCGGACCGGATGCCGCGCCAGACGGGTGGTAAAAATGCCATTTCCTCCTCCCTCGGAATCGCGTATCGCGTATCGGTGTAGCGCAGCTTTCTCCCTTTGCACGCCGTCGTGCTGGAACAAGCTGCTGACCGGCCCGCAGCTCGAGTTTGCGATGCGCCGGCTGCTCCGCCTGCCCCTGTTAGAGCTTGAGGGCACCAAGTGCAGCTGCGGCGCCATCATTGACGGCGACGCGGACTACGCGGACGTCTGCCCGCACCAGCACGGCGAGCGCCACAACCGGCACACGCACGTGAACGTCAAGGCCGTTCAAGAGCCAGCCCGCCAGGCCAAGTTGTCCTCTCAACCTGAGGTCCCGAACCTCGTGGAGGACACG
>Ga0049083_10000976_pt1 | contig 10695 bp, 9 predicted proteins | sample GreLakmeMI27MSRF_FD_66719 | JGI IMG/M metagenome (GOLD analysis project Ga0049083, IMG submission 66719) | Freshwater lentic microbial communities from great Laurentian Lakes, MI, USA - Great Lakes metaG MI27MSRF | ecosystem: Environmental > Aquatic > Freshwater > Lake | place: Great Lakes...
GGAAAATTTTTCGGGAAACATAAATTAGTTGAACGCATTTCACCAAAAAAAACTTGGGAAGGATTTGTTGGTGGAGCACTATTCGCCCTACTTAGTGGATTTATTATTTCAATTTTCTACCATGATCTAAACACGATGCATTGGATTATCCTTGCAGGTATTATTGCCATAACAGGAACGCTAGGCGACCTAGTAGAATCTATGTTCAAAAGAAGCATTGGAGTTAAAGACTCGGGGAAAATTTTCCCTGGGCACGGAGGCATTCTTGATCGATTTGACTCTTTTTTACTTTCAACACCATTTGTAGTAGTCTATTATTGGATTTTTGCTTTCTAACTACGAAAATATGTATAGATTTCAATATTAACGAAATTGGACCATTGAATGAATACATTTGATTACCAATGAATTACAAATCCGAAATTATACTTAAATTCGTGCGTTAATTAAACCAATAATTTAACTAATATCAGATTATATATCTGCAAAAAATGGAATCGACTACTAAACCAGACATCACAACTCACCAAAGCATGTTTCATGCTGTGCTAGCACGATTAGATAAAGCTGCTGAACTGTTCGGAATAAAACCTGAGATAGCAGAAATACTTCGACATCCGAAGAAGGAAGTTAAAGTAAGTCTTCCTGTAAAAATGGATGATGGATCCATAAAAGTTTTTGAGGGCTTTCGTACAATACATTCTACACATCTTGGGCCATCGAAAGGTGGAATTAGATATGCAATGGATGTGAACGATGATGAAGTTAGAGCACTTGCTGCATGGATGACCATTAAATGTGCTATTGCAAATATTCCTTATGGTGGTGGAAAAGGTGGCGTTAAATGCGATCCTCGAAAAATGTCGGAAGGTGAATTAGAGCGTATGACACGTGCTTATACACGTTCAATGGCCGATATTTTTGGTGAAAATAAAGATGTTCCAGCACCCGATATGGGCACAGGAAAACGTGAAATGGCATGGTTGCTTGACGAATTTAACCGCATCAAAGGTGAAGACTGTCCAGGAGTTGTAACAGGAAAACCAATTACACTCGGCGGTTCAAAAGGTCGTGAGGCTGCAACCGGCAGAGGTGTAATGGTAGCTGCACTTGCAGCTATGAAAAAAATGGGTATTAATCATAAAACTGCAACTGCTGCTGTTCAAGGTTTCGGAAATGTTGGTTCCAACGCTGCACGCCTACTCGCATCTAAAAGCATAAAAATTCAGGCTATTTCCGATCATACCGCTGCCTACTTTAATGCCAATGGAATTGATATTGATGCTGCCATAAAATTTGCTGCAAGCAATGGAAATATTCTTAAAGGATTTACTGGCGGAGAAGAAATCGACAAAAATTCTATCCTCACATTAAATGTTGATCTACTTGTACCTGCAGCTATCCAAGGTGTAATAACTGAGGCAAATGCAAAGGATATTAAAGCTAAGTTAATTGTTGAAGGAGCAAATGGTCCTACAGAAGCAGAAGCCGATGAAATTTTAAATAATAAGGGAATCATAGTTGTTCCAGATGTTCTTGCAAATGGTGGAGGTGTTACTGTTTCTTACTTCGAGTGGGTACAAAATAAATACGGACACTACTGGACAGAAGAAGAAGTAAATGCAAAACATGACACCTCGATGGCTCAGGCATTCGAAAACTGTTGGTACAATTCTCAACAATATAAAACGAGCATGCGAATTGGGGCTTACATTACAGCGTTGAAACGTTTGGACAAAGCGATTCGTTATAAAGGAAGTTTCTAGTTAACGATTAATTATTAATAATGCTGAATGGGAAACTGTTCGGCATTTTTTTTTGCTCTTAACATTTCTCTCTTTCCAGGTGGCCCTTGTAATCGTTCCACAGAAAACCCTGCCGCAATCATATTCCTCCTCACCTGCCCTTTTGCGCAATAGGTTACAAGAATTCCTTTATTTTTCATTGATAAAAATAATTTTCTGAAAATTTCTTCTGTCCATAATTCAGGTTGAACAGTTGGCGAAAATGCATCAAAAAAAATTAAATCGAATTTATGTGCTGCTGGCCTAAAATCCGTAAATTCAATTTGAAGTTTAGTTAAAATAAAATTAGTTTGAATTTCGACATTCGTATTCCATTCACACTCGTGTATTTTCAAAAATAATTGTTGATACAAATCGTCCGATGCATAATTCAATTGCTTTGCAATCTCTAAATTCAGAGGAAACTTTTCAATAGAACAATACCTGACACTTCTTGAATGATTATGTAAACATTCCCGAGCAACAAGAAATGTATTTAACCCGGTTCCAAAACCAATTTCAAGAATATCAAGTTCATTGGTTGTCACAAAATCAAAACCCATTTCCATGTACACATGCAACGATTCCTGCATGGCACCATGAATGGAATGAAAGTGTTGGTTAAATTGAGAAGAAAAAATTGTATCCGATCCATCTTGAGTTTGCACTACTTGATGATCCAAGATAACATTCATGTTATTGAAAATTCAGAAATTCAAATTCTTAATAAAACTAAAAATAGAACCAACCTATTTTGAAAGAATCTTAAACTCTGTTCTACGATTATTAGCGCGTCCAACTTCTGTATCGTTTGAATCGATAGCATTGGTTTCACCAAATCCTTTAAATTCTAAACGAGTTGATTTTATTTTATGCGCCACTAAATAATCCACGCAAGCTTTTGCACGAGCTTCAGAAAGTTTTAGATTGTACTCATCGTTACCACGACTATCAGTATAGCCCGATAATTCAATCCGCAAAGTAGAATTATCCTGCAAAATATCTACTAAACGATCTAACTCTATTGAAGATTCATTTTTCAAAGTAGATTTATCAGTATCAAAGAAAATATTTCGAAGTACAATTGTTGCACCTACATCAATTTTCTCAAGTTCTATGTTTTTAATTATTTCCTGATATGTAGCAATGACAGGGATATCGAAATTTTCGGATTGGAAAAGATAACCATCCATTTTAACTGCAATTCCATAATTTTTTCCAGAAGGTAAGGAAACAAGGTATTTACCTGTAACACTATTTCCAGTAAATGTAGCAATAGTCTGATTGAGTGTATTGTCAACAATTTCAATTGAAGCACCTAATGGCAATTGAGTTGCTTTATCCGTAACAGTTCCCTTTAAAATAGTTACCTGAGCTGTTATGATGTCAACAGGCATTAATGATTCAACATTTTTAACAGGCCGTGCTACTCCGGCAAGTAAATTATCCTCAGCACTTAATGCTAATGTTTTTTCGGGACCTAAAAATGTGATTTTATAAATATCTTTTTCTCCGTATCCGCCTGCCTTATTCGTAGCAAAATAACCATGTTTTCCATTAGCAGAAATTACAAAAAAAACATCGTCATCGGGTCCATTAATTGGCCAACCTAAATTAATTGGCTCGCCCCAACTACCATTCGAAAATTCACTTTTAAAAATATCATACCCCCCCATTGTATTGTGTCCTTGTGAAGAAAAATAAATTGTTTTTCCATCCGGATGAATGAATACACCCTCTTCGCCATAAACAGTATTAATTGGAACACCAATATTAGTTGAAGGACCCCAATTGTTTTTTGAATCCATAGTAGAAAAATAGATGTCACGATTACCAATTCCTCCATTCTTATCACTAATAAAATATAATTTTTTCCCATCGTAAGAAAGGGAAACTGTAGATTCATGTTTTTTCGAATTAATATTTTTATTCATTCGTTGTGGTTCAGTCCAACGATTTCCTTTCAAAACAGATTCATATAAATCGCCGCCTTTTGTTTGACGGTAAACATATAATTTTTGTCCATCAGGTGAAATGCCTGCAGTGGCATCATGAACATCACTGTTAATTGGTTTGCCAATATTTACTCCAGCCGACCACTTACCATCAGCATAAGTTGATTGATACAAATCTTCAAAATACTGCTTGTCTTTATCTAATTTTTGCTTTCCTGTTGTTGCACGGCGAGATGTAAAAAACATAGAACTTTCGTCTGCAGTGATAATTGGAGAATATTCAGCTTCATTAGAATTAATCATCTCACCTATATTATCAATAAAAACACGTTGCGGATTTCGCTGCATTTCTTTACCTGCAAAACACTCACGGCTTTTACGATCTATATCCACAATTTTAGCTTGATTGCCGTCCGGATTACTAGTAAGTGTAACGCGATAAGCACCATAAGCAATAACAGCCTTGTCCCACTGCGCGTGCAAATGATATAACCGCCCAAGATAATATTGTGCAAGTTCATCAACCACAGGATTAAGCATAATGGCTTTTTCAATATAGGATAAACCCAATAATCGTTGTGCAGGAATATTATAATAACAAATTGCCATTTTGTAATTTAAAATTGCACAATTGGGATTAAACAAATAGGCAATTTTAAATTCCTCAAGTGCCTTTTTAAATCCATCCAAGCCAGCGCCTTGCATTTCATTAATTCCGCTTGGTAAAAAATAATTGTCGTCAATAAAAAATTTAAGTTGGATATTGTATATTTCACTTGCTTGCTTAAACAAAATACGACCTTGATCAAAATGTTTTGCGGCCTCCTTGTATGCTTTTTTATCGGAAAAATTTTCTGAAATAAAATCTACATTAACCTGAGCATTCAACCTTACGCTTAGAAGTAAAGCTATAGAAAAAAGAATGTATTTAGTTTTCATAATTATTTTGTAAATTAAAATTACAACTATTCTATTGTATATTGTTTAGCGCTATTTACACCGAGTTCATATGCCTTTTTAAAGTCATCGATAGCCGTATTATCACGTAACATCTCTTTTACAATGCCTCTATTAAGGTATGCATCGCCATAATTTGAATTAATAGTAATTGCTTTGTTACAATCTTCCAAACCTCCCGCATAATCCTTTTGTTTATAGCGAACAGCAGCACGATTAACATATGCAAATGCGTAATCTGATTGATACGTAATGGCGCGATTAAAATCAGTCAAGGCTCCAACATAATCAGCTGCTAAATATTTTGCATAACCCCTATTATTGTAAGCAATACAATAATCGGTTTTTAAACTTATTGCAGTAGTATAAAATTCAATCGCAGTTTTCAATTCCCCTTTCTCCCGATATGCACTTCCTAAATTATTGTGTATAAAGGGTAATCCTGAATTGATTGAAATAGCCATTTTATAATCCTCAATTGCTCCGTTCACATTACTTAACTGACGCTTCGCACTACCTCTGTCATTCCAATAATATGCGTCTTTACTATTGATCTGAATAGCATGGTCGAAATCAGAGATGGCAGCATTGTAATTTTTTTCTAAAAAGTGAAGCACTCCAATATGGTACCAGGCCTTATCGTGCTCGGGCTTAATGCGAACTGCATTCTCATAATCATTCAATGCACCTTTGGGATTTCCATCTAATTCTTTTACTGATCCCATAGAAAAATAAGAATAATCTGCTGCTGGATTAAGTTCAATACTTTTCATAAAATCTTCAATCGCAATTTTATGCATTATTAATTCAACTCTACACAATCCACGACTGTAATATGCTTTTTCGAAATCGGGTTTTAATTCAATCGCTTTTGTAAAATCAGGAAGTGCGTCAACATATAGTTTTGCATTAAATTTAGCAGTACCATTATTGAAAAATCGTTCTGCATCTTGAGAAGGCATAAGCGTAATTGCTCGAATCGTATCCTGCGCAAAACAAATAACTGAGCAAGAGAGCAAAAAAGTAATTAATAAAACGGATTTTGTTTTCATACTTATGTTATTAATATATCGTCTAAAAATAGTAAAATGTTTGAAAGTAAAACAATTCAAAAAATAAACATATCACCAAGCATTGTTAACTTGTCAAATCAAATAAAAAACCTCATATTCGTAGTACTTTAAAGAAAATTACAATGGCAAAATTAAAAATTGCAAAAAAAAAGGGTTCTATTGTCGGAAATGAGGAGCTTGACTTCCTTAAAGCCTATATAAATAACCCCTCACCTACCGGCTTTGAGTCACCTGGACAACAACTTTGGCTTGATTATATAAAGCCATACATTGATGAGTATTTCGTTGATACATACGGTACTGCGGTCGGAGTGATCAACCCAAAAGCTCCTTATAAGGTAGTGATTGAGGCCCACGCTGATGAAATTTCTTGGTTTGTACACTACATCACAAAAGACGGGTTCATTTATTTGCGTAGGAACGGTGGCTCTGACCATCAAATTGCTCCATCTAAGCGTGTTAATATTCATACCGATAAGGGAATTGTAAAAGCATTTTTCGGATGGCCTGCAATCCATGTTCGTGAACCAGGCAAAGAAGAGTCACCTAGTGTCAGAAATATTTTTCTTGATTGTGGCGCCGCAAGCCAAAAAGAAGTTGAAAAATTAGGGGTGCATGTTGGTTGTGTGGTAACCTATGAAGATGAGTTCATGATTCTAAACGACAAATTTTATGTTGGTCGTGCATTAGATAACCGTGTAGGTGGATTTATGATTGCACAAGTGGCTCGCATGCTAAAAAAACAGAAAGTGAAACTCCCATTCGCACTTTACATAGTAAATGCTGTTCAGGAAGAGGTTGGACTGCGCGGTGCAGAAATGATTTCTGCAAGAATAAAACCTAACGTTGCAATCATCACCGACGTTACGCACGATACGCAAACTCCAATGATGAATAAAATTGCGCAAGGAGATATTGCTGCAGGGAAAGGACCATCACTTACCTACGGGCCTGCTGTTCACAATAAATTATTGAAACAAATCATTGACACTGCTAACAAAAATAAAATTCCATTTCAAAGAGAAGCTGCATCCCGATCGACAGGTACAGACACGGATGCTTTTGCATATTCTTCTGGTGGAGTTTGCTCTGCATTGATTTCTCTTCCGTTGCGTTATATGCATACAACTGTAGAAAGTGTGCATAAAGATGATGTGGAAAGTGTCATTAAATTAATTTTCGAAACACTGAAAACAATTAAAGCAAATCAAGATTTTAGATACATAAAATAAATAATGAAATACATCGTAAATCATTATAAATTCGTTTTAGGGCTGCTACTCGCTTCACTGATTTATTCGTGTGAAAACAGTAATAAATCGACTGTCATCGAAAATGATACAATTACTGAAACCAGTATTATTGATTCTACAAGGATTCGTTTCAGAAATTTAATTTCTAAGATGCCAATACCTTTCGAATCATTAAAATCATTTTCAGCAGCAAAAACGCGTTTTAACGCAAACCTACTTAATAACCCTAAAAATACTGAGGCATACAATAGCAATAGAATTCAAGCATTAAATTTAGGCATTTATGGAGCTGATTTAGCTTACCTAATTGCACAGGATAAATTAAATGAAGCAGAGCCATTTTTAAAAAGCATTCGAAGATTATCAGACGCAATTGTTGTGCCTACAGCATTTAATGGTGCTGTTATAGATCGCTATGAGGCAAATATTAATAAGAAAGACTCCTTGCAGCATTTAGTTCAACAATCTTTTCAAAAAATAGATAACACGCTACAAGAAAATGATCGAATTGAACAAGCCTCATTGGTTTTGGCTGGCGGATGGATTGAAAGTGTGTACCTAACAGTACAGTCCATCGAGAAATCTGATCCAAATCAAAAAAAACAAGTTTTGATTGATATTCTTGCCTTACAGCGCAGTTATTTAAATAACATTACAGAACTCATTGGTTCATTTCAAGATGACAGCGTTAGTGTAAAACTTTATTCCGATTTATTAATTATTAAAAAAATATTTCCCAAGAAAATAGGTGCTAAAAAGAAAAAAATAATACCAGATTTTCAAATCCTACAACAACAAATAACCATCACAAGAAACAGAATCATTAAGATTAAATAATTTTTAGTTAAGACTGCTAAAAATCGAGAAAAGAAAATGGCAATACTTGGAAAACTTTTAAAGAAAACAATTGATTTAAACCAAATACTACCTAAGCTTAGAAATAAAAACGCATACCAAAAGCAAGAACAAACTTTAAAAAAACTTTTGAGAAAAGCAGAATTCACTGCATTTGGCGAACATTATAATTTTACAAAGATTCTTTCAGAAAAAGATATCGTAAACATGTTTCGCTCAACGGTAGCTGTGCATGATTACAATTCCATGTTTCGCAAATGGTGGTATAGAGCATTAAATGGCGAAGCTTATGTGTGCTGGCCAGAACGTGTTAAATACTTTGCTTTAAGCTCTGGAACATCAGAACAATCGAGCAAGCACATTCCTGTTACAAAAGATACAATAAAATCGATACGAAGAGGAAGTGTGCAGCAAATTCTTGCATTAGCTAAGTATGAACTCTCATCGGATTTTTATCAAAAAGGAATTCTGATGTTAGGAGGCAGCACCCATTTAAATTATAATGGAACATACTATTCGGGAGATTTGAGCGGAATTACAGCTATTAATATTCCATTTTGGTTTCAACATTTTTATAAACCAGGGCGACGCATTGCACGTGAAAGAGAGTGGAATAATAAGTTAGATGAAATGGTGCTTAATGCAAAAAGTTGGGATATTGGTATTATCTGTGGCGTTCCAGCATGGGTTCAAATATTATTCGAAAAAATTATCGCATTTCATAATGTTAAAACTATCCATGACATTTGGCCGAATCTCGAAATTTATATTTGGGGGGGCGTTGTATTTAAGCCCTATAAAAAAAGTTTTGAAAAATTATTAGGCAGAGAAATAAAATACCTTGAAACCTACTTAGCATCAGAAGGATTTATCGCCTTTCAAAAAAGACCAAATTCAGAAGGCATTCAACTACTACTCGACAATGGAATATTTTTTGAATTCGTACCTTTTACATCCGATAATTTTGACAGTGAAGGGACAATCTTACCAAACCCAACTTCGTTTATACTATCAGAGGTTGACAATCAAACCGAATATGCCATTCTCATCAGTACATGTTCAGGAGCATGGAGGTACTTGATTGGAGATACCATTAAATTCACTGATGTTGAAAAGGCAGAAATAAAAATTACTGGTCGAACAAAATTATTTTTGAGTTTATGCGGTGAACACTTATCACAAGATAATATGAATCGCGCAATCGAATTAGTTGCTGATCAATTCAATATTGGAATCAGTGAGTATACCGTTGCCGGATTAAATTATGAAAATCTATTCGCACACCATTGGTACTTGGGTACAAACGATGTTGTTGATAAGGATAAAGTCCGCTTTGCTATTGATGAATTTTTAAAAACGTTAAATGATGATTACCGTGTTGAACGTATGGCGGGATTAAAAGAAATATTTATTGATTTGCTTCCAAACCATGTATTCAATGATTGGATGCGAGAAAATGGAAAAGAGGGGGGGCAGCACAAATTTCCACGCGTTATTAAAACAGAAAGGTATGAAAGCTGGAAAGCCCATGTATTAAAATACAAATTAGAAAATTCAATTTCCTAATATGATAACAGCTATAGGTCAAGGGATTTTATTCGGTATTGCACTTTGCTTTTCAATAGGACCAGCATTTTTTGGCTTAATTCAAACCAGTTTGAAACACGGTTATCGAAATGGAGTCGCTATGGCATTAGGGATTTTTGCAAGCGATTTAACGTACCTCCTACTTGCTTATTTTGGAATTTCAAGCATATTAATGAATGAAAAATATGCGATACCAGTAGGATTCGGTGGGGGTATCATATTAGTTGTTTATGGACTAATTCAAATGTTAAAAAAGCCAGTTGTACAAAATGAGGATGGGGAAATAATAGATATTAAAAAAACAACTTATACCGCATCGGCATTGAAAGGATTTATTATGAATCTTTTGAATCCATTTGTATTATTTCTATGGATTGGGGCAATAACATTGGCTTCAAATAAATTGGACAAAGACCCATTGAATGTTATTGTTTTCTTTATCGCTACTCTTTCAACAGTTTTAGGAACAGATATTTTAAAATCGCTTGCAGCAGGGAAAATAAAAAACTATCTCAATGACAAAACAATTTGGAAAGTAAATATGATAGCAGGAATTATTTTAATAATCTCTGGTATTATATTAATAATACGCGTTGTTGTAGAACATCCTTGGATAACATAAAATATTCTACTTCTCAATGATTCGCTTAATATCGGGTCTAAAATAATTCGTTCCTTTCAAAACTTTACCATCTTCACGAAATATTGGTTTTCCGTTTTCATCTAATTTGGACATGTTACTACGATGAATTTCATCGAAAACCTCCTCGATTTTAAACTGCAATCCGTGACGAAGTATAGTGCCAAAAGTGATGTACAATAAATCACCTAAAGCATCAGCAATTTCAACTAAATCTCCATTTTTACATGCTTCGAGGTATTCCTCATTTTCCTCTTTCAATAAATTAAAACGAAGCGTTGCTTCGTCAGCAGGCACTACTCCTGTAGGAACAAATCGATTACCGATATTAAATATATCATGAAACTCTTCCACACTCTTAATTTTACTCAAAAGCGAAAGAGAAGAACCACTTTCAATAGCCATATTTTTTTAATTAATTAGAAAATATAAATAAAGTCTATACCGAATAAAATTTAATAACAAAACCATATCCCGCCCCTACGGGGCTTCTAATACGTGCTGGATGTTGTTTTCTACCAAGATTTCGTCCCTACGGGACTATGTTTAATAAAGACCATATTTAAGTCCCGTAGGGACGAAATCTTGGTA
>Ga0049083_10000984_pt1 | contig 10651 bp, 10 predicted proteins | sample GreLakmeMI27MSRF_FD_66719 | JGI IMG/M metagenome (GOLD analysis project Ga0049083, IMG submission 66719) | Freshwater lentic microbial communities from great Laurentian Lakes, MI, USA - Great Lakes metaG MI27MSRF | ecosystem: Environmental > Aquatic > Freshwater > Lake | place: Great Lakes...
GCCTTTTTAATAATACCTTTTGATTGTATTGTTATCCAAAGCGGGTGCAAAAGTAATTATTCTTTATTAACTAACAAGCATTTTTGAAAATATTTTTTTTTATTTTTTTTTATTTTTTTTTAAAAATATAAATACCTAATAAAAACTGTTTTTTACCATTGCGGGGAGCAAATATAAGTTATTGTAAAAAACTAATCCAACATATTTATAACCTTTTTTAAACACTTTTTTAAAAGCCTGATATGTAAAGTAATACTCTTCAATATTACTCGATATTAATAGATATAGAAGTAATTTGACCCTAAAAAATAATTCTCTCAAGGGTTTATACCTATTATATCTTGGAAGTGTTTTTTTTATCTTATATATTTGCAGTCCATAAAAATTTTAGGAATGATTAAGATTACACTACCAGACGGATCGGTAAAGGAGTTTTTAGAAGGAAATACGGCTATGGATGTTGCTAAAAGCATTAGTGAGGGCTTGGCAAGAAATGTTATTTCTGCTGCTTTTAACGGCGTTACTGTGGAAGCCGAAACAGAACTAACTGAAGATGGTTCACTTGTATTGTTCACTTGGAATGACCTAGAGGGTAAAAAAGCTTTCTGGCATTCCACTTCACACATTATGGCGCAGGTTTTAGAAGAACAATTTTCAGGGATAAAATTAACATTAGGCCCCGCAATTGATAACGGCTTTTATTATGACGTAGATTTTGGTGATAAAAAAATAACAGATGCGGACTTCAAAAAAATTGAAGATCGAGTTTTGGAAATTTCAAGAGAAAAGCATGAGTTTAAATTGCGTCCGGTTTCAAAAAAAGAAGCGCTTGAAATTTATAAAAATAACGAATATAAGACCGAATTAATATCAAACCTTGAGGACGGCACGATTACTTTTTGTGACCATTCAAACTTTTTCGATTTATGCAGAGGAGGACATATTCCAAATACAGGAATAATTAAGGCAATGAAAATCATGAGTGTTGCCGGAGCCTATTGGCGCGGTGACGAAAAAAACAAACAATTAACGCGCGTTTATGGAATTTCATTTCCAAAACAAAAAGAATTAACCGACTATCTTGAATTATTGGAAGAAGCCAAAAGACGCGATCATAGAAAACTTGGAAAAGAATTAGAATTATTTGCGTTTTCTCAAAAAGTTGGACAAGGCCTTCCATTATGGCTGCCAAAGGGTGCCGCACTGAGAGATCGATTAGAGCAGTTCTTAAAAAGGGCACAAAAAAAAGGAGGCTACGAACAAGTTGTAACACCTCATATAGGACAAAAGGAACTTTATGTAACTTCCGGACACTACGCAAAATATGGTGCCGACAGTTTTCAACCTATAAACACACCTGCTGAAGGAGAAGAATTCTTGCTAAAACCAATGAATTGTCCCCATCATTGTGAAATTTACAATACTAAACCATGGTCTTACAAAGACCTTCCAAAAAGATATGCCGAGTTTGGAACGGTTTATAGATATGAGCAATCAGGAGAACTACACGGATTAACTCGTGTTCGCGGATTCACACAAGACGACGCACATATTTTTTGCACGCCTGATCAATTAGATACAGAGTTTAAAAAAGTAATTGACCTGGTACTTTATGTATTTGGTTCCCTTGGATTTGAAAACTTTACTGCTCAGGTCTCTCTAAGAGATAAAGAAAATAGAGAAAAATATATTGGAAGTGATGAAAATTGGGAAAAAGCAGAGAATGCAATTATCAATGCAGCTAAAGACAAAGGATTAAATTATGTTATCGAATATGGCGAAGCTGCCTTTTATGGACCAAAATTAGATTTTATGGTGAAAGATGCACTTGGAAGACAATGGCAACTTGGAACAATACAAGTTGATTATAATTTGCCAGAGCGCTTTGAACTTACTTACAAGGGGTCTGATAATGAACTTCATAGGCCTGTTATGATCCACAGAGCACCGTTTGGGTCTATGGAACGATTTATTGCAATTTTGTTAGAACATACCGCCGGAAATTTCCCTCTTTGGCTTATGCCAGAACAGGCTATAATATTGTCTTTAAGTGAGAAATATGAAAATTATGCGAAAAAAGTTTTAGAATTGCTAGAAAAACACGAAATTCGCGCCCTAATTGATAACCGTAACGAAACAATAGGGAGAAAAATTAGAGAAGCAGAAGTTCAAAAAATGCCGTTTATGTTGATTGTAGGTGAGGAAGAAGAAAAAAATAATACGATTTCAGTACGTCGTCACGGTCAGGAAGGTAAGGGGAATATTACAGTAACAATTGATGAATTTGCCGCAATTGTGAATGAAGAAATAGAAAGAACATTAAAAACATTTCAAGTTTAACCATCCTGTTATTAAACAGGTTAAAATTATAAAGTTATAGCAATCAGAAACAACAGAGGTTATCAACCTCGAGTAGAAAAAACAGCAGCTCATAGAATTAATGATTTAATTCGTGGCGTTTCAGAAGTTCGTTTAGTTGGTGAAAACATTGAGCCAGGGGTTTTTAAATTTACCGATGCATTGCGTTTAGCCGAAGAACAAGAAGTTGATTTGGTTGAAATTTCACCAAACGCTGTTCCTCCTGTTTGTAAATTGATGGACTATGGTAAATTTATTTACCAACAAAAGAAACGTGATAAAGAATTAAAAGCGAAGTCCACTCAAATTGTTGTAAAAGAAATTCGTTTTGGACCTCAAACAGATGAACATGATTACGAATTTAAACGAAAAAATGCTGAGAAGTTTTTGAAAGAGGGTTCTAAATTGAAAGCATTTGTCTTCTTTAAAGGTCGTTCTATTATATATAAAGAACAAGGTCAAATTTTATTGCTTCGTTTAGCACAAGATTTAGAAGAATATGGTAAAGTAGAGGCCATGCCTGTACTTGAAGGAAAGAGAATGATCATGTTTATTGCTCCGAAGAAGAAAACAAAGTAATTAGGCAATAGGCAAACGTTTTAAAACGAATGGCTAGTGGCAAATGGCTTTTCACTCAAAATAAGTAAGTAAGTTAAATTAAATAAACTAGGAAAAAATGCCTAAAATGAAAACAAAATCCAGTGCAAAGAAGCGATTCAAAGTAACTGGCTCTGGAAAAATCAAGAGAAAACACGCTTTTAAGAGTCATATATTGACAAAAAAATCTAAAAAGCGTAAACTAGCTTTGACACATTCTGCTTTGGTTCACAAAACAGATATGAAAAGCGTAAAACAACAATTAAGGATAATCTAGTATTCAGTCGCAGTCACAGTGAGCAGTAACAACTGAAAACTGAGACTAAAAACTGTAAACTTGACCCTTTAGGTTAAAAAATCATTAAGATAACCTTGGAGTACGGCCTTAAGTTCCTTTGATTAAATTCGGGACGCCTGCTACAAAAAAACAGAAAAATTATGCCAAGATCAGTAAATTCAGTTGCTAAAAGAGCAAGAAGAAAAAAGATAATGAAGCAAGCCAAAGGTTTCTTTGGACGTCGTAAAAACGTTTGGACGGTTGCTAAAAATGCGGTTGAGAAAGCCATGTGCTATGCTTACCGTGATAGAAAAGTGAACAAAAGAAATTTCCGTGCTCTATGGATCCAACGTATCAACGCTGGGGCAAGACTGGAAGGAATGTCTTATTCACAGTTTATGGGTAAAGTTAAAGCTAACGGAATCGAATTGAACCGTAAAGTTCTTGCAGATTTAGCTATGAACCATCCAGAAGCTTTCAAAGCAGTCATTAAAAAAGTAAAATAAACGTTTGTACAATCATATTTAACTTACTTACAAAAAAATCCCAATCTAAAGTTGGGATTTTTTATTTTTTTCTAAACAATAATCTTTCTTTTACTTATTATATTAGTTCAACATGGGAATCTGCTAGCAGAAAAAGACTAATCAAGTTGTGTTTTTTTTAGTAGAATTTATATATATTTTAAATTTCTATAATTTGAAGAAAAAATGAGAATTAAAACAAATATTTTTTAAATTAAATCAAGATCATCGTCTTTTATTATTTTTTTTTCGTAATGTTACAAGCATTAACCATTATATAATAAATTAATTATCAATTAAATAGTCATATACTAACATACTAATAAAACTATTTTTTACAACAAAAGCAGCTACATAAAGCAACAAATTATAAATTTAGTAGATAGTTCCACACATTAACATTTTTAAACTAAGTACAAAAAATTATGAAAAACAGTAAAACAAATCAAAATCGGTTGGTAAAAATTGCATCCGTACTAATTCTATTTTTAATGCTAAGTTGCTCCGATAACTCCGGCGACAATTCTAATATATCACCCGAATTTAATTACAACCAAGGAAATTCGGTTAATAGAAATTTTCAAGGACTAATTTTAGATACATCTGGCAATCCTGTAAACAATGCAACGGTACAAGTTGGAAATTCCTCAGCTCAAACTAACCCAAGTGGTTCATTTTCAATCGTTGGCGCTTTAGTAAAAGAACGGTTTGCACATGTTAAAGTTAGCAAAACAGGATTCATCAGTGGTTCGCGTGTTCTAGTTCCAACATCGGGCAACAATAGAATTAATATTATGCTCATTCCAAATACACCTACTGCAATCATTACTTCGGGCGCAAATAGTGAAGTTAGCTTACCCAACGGAACTAAAGTAAAATTTGACGGATCGTTTAAAGATGCTAGCGGTAATGCTTACTTAGGTAATGTTCAAGTTTCTTTATATCATTTAAAACCCACTAACTCCTATCTAAGTGAATTAATGCCTGGCTCTCTTTTAGCTAGCAATGCCTCAGGTGAAGCTAGAGTTTTGGAAACTTTTGGTATGCTTCATGTTGAACTTACAGGTAGTGCTGGAGAAAAATTAAACCTTGCCAACGGTCATACTGCTGAAATTTCTATAGATATTGATGCTTCACAACTAGGGACATCACCTACAACCATTCCGTTATGGTCATTTGATGAAGCAAACGGAATTTGGGAAGAAGAGGGAACCGCTACCCGCGTTGGAAATAAATACATTGGTACTGTAAGTCACTTTTCGTGGTGGAATTGTGATGCACCGTTCCCACAATGCAATCTGACTGTTACAGTAAACAATAGCGCCAATCTACCTATTTCAAATGTAAAAGTTGCCATCCGTAGACCTAGTCAAACATATGCTGTGACAGGGATTACTAATACAAGTGGACAAGTAACTGGAATTATTCCTGCCAATGAAAGTTTGACCATACAAATTTTAGATTTCTGCGGTAACATAATATTTACAACCACTGCTGGCCCATTTTCTGTTGGTAGTTCAAATACGCTACCAACCGTTACACTTTCTAATTCAGTAATCTCTACGGTAACTATAAACGGTTCTCTAAGAACATGTTCTGACTCAAATGTTACCAATGGAACAGTGCAATTAAATAACACTTCATCCACTGATTATTTTGGGAGTATCATCCAAAACGTAACTAATGGCTCTTTTTCATTTGTAACTAATATTTGCGGCACAAGTCAGCAATTCGAATTACTTGGTGTTGATAACACTAACCTACAAATCACAAATCCAATACTCTTTTCCGCAACTGCTCCAGTAACGAATATTGGGGTGATTGCCACATGTACTTCTACCAATGAATTTATTACCTATCAAGTAGATAATGATCCTGTATATACATTAATAACGGGCATCAGCTGTAATTATTCAACTTCACAAGGAAACAACTTAAATATCAATACCCAACAAAGCAATAATATATTCTTTTATTTAGGCGGTTCAAATGTAACCGGAATAGGCACTTACAATAGTACAAACTTTGGTATGGAATTTAGCACAACTACTGGAGGAAGTGGTCTAGGAAATCCAAATACTGTCCAATTTGTAATCAGCCAACTTGGTTCTGTTGGCGGCTACGTCGATTTAACATTCAACGGAACATACACCAATTCAACTGGAAACCATACATTATCAGGAACCATACATGTGTTGCGAGACAACTAAAGGTTTCTTATTAATAAATTAAAAACGCTGTGATTTGAAAATTACAGCGTTTTTTTATGACATTAATTTAAATAGAAGCAGAATTTTAAAAAAGTAGAGACGCAGATAAGAGCTTCATTTTTTTGGGAACATTCAAAAAATTCTATTTTATTAAACATTCAAAATTGTCTAACCAAAAACCTCCTCAGTCTCACCATCATAACTAGCATAAACCATACACGGATGCGAATCTTGATGAAAAATATTCCCTTCTTTGTCAATAGCAATCGCTCCCGCAAAACCATCATAAGGTTTCAATTCGGCAAACGTTTTTTCAAAAGCTTTTTCTAAAGTAAATCCGTCGGTAACTCGGGTAACAATTTTGGCAGCTACAGCACCACTAACTATATCTTCCCCAACTCCAGTTAAACTCACACCACAAAATTTATTTGCATAATTTCCTGCTACAGTGGCCGAATCGGAAATTCTACCCGGAATCTCAAATCCTTTTCCGCCAGTTGAAGTAGCTGTCGCAATCTTTCCATATTTATCAATAGCTACACACCCAACAGTTCCCAAACCATTTGAAATTAATTTTGCTTCATATTCTGCCTTACGTTGTGGGATTTCTGTTGAAAATTTTTCAAAACCATGTTGTCTGGCGTAATGGGTAGCGCCACTCCCGCCTATAACCCTATCGTCTTCTTTCATTAAAAAATGCGCTACCTGAATTGGGTTTTTAACGTCTTCGATATTGATTACGCCACTAAACTTCTCGGTAGTTCCATCCATTAAAGATGCACTCATTCTAATTTTACCATCGGACTGAATTTGAGAACCAATACCGGCATTAAACAACTCGTCATCTTCTAATAATGTTACAGCAAACACAGCGGTTTCTATTGCTGAATGATTATTTAAAAAAGCAAATGCATCTTTAACTATTTTTAGTAAGGCTTTCTGCTTTGCAAGTTTTGTTTCCAAATTGGTTGCTGATTCTGAAAAAAAGCCACCGTGAATAATAATTTTCATTTTTATTAATTGCGTAATTATTTCATACTTTAAACTAAGAACAACCCAATTTTAAACATATTGAGACGACTTAATAGTCATTTTAAAAGTTTCTAAATCAAAAGTGTCATGAATACTCATTACATGTGTTACCAAATGGTTAATAGAAATTGGCTGACCTAGTTCAACTTGAGTTAGATTGGTGTCTTTGATTTCTCTTCCGTCAACCAAAATGACTAATCCAGATCCAATAGCTTCCATTTTTGAGTTGTGTGTAATTAATAATCCGGTATCTTCACCCAAACCAATCCCAAGTACCTTCGGATTTCCTACCACCGACTGGAAAAGTCTTCCAATTCTTCCGCGTTGAACGAAATGTGTATCGATTATTACACCATCTATAAGACCGAGCCCACTTGTGATTTTTACTTCACCTTTGAGTAAAGCTTCAGAACTACTACCCTGATAAATCATGTTTTTTGAAGCAGCTGCTGCTCCTGCAGAAGTTCCTGCGTAAACAAAGTCTTCGTTGTAGTATTTATCTAATAAAATATCATGAAAAGTAGTTCCGCCCAAAATTGAGGTTAAACGAAGCTGATCTCCACCCGTAAACATAACGACGTCAGCTGCAAGTAATCGATCCAACACTTCCTTATCCATAGCTTGTTCACGTCGTTCTATATTTAAAATGTCAACGTTATCAGCGCCTAAATAATGAAGCGCCTTCACATACTCGGGTCCAATCTCTATCGGGATTTTTGATGCCGTTGTAATAACCTCTATTCTAGAATTGGCTTTATACTTAGATTCGTCAATTATTCTTTTTAAAATTCCAGCTTCAAAAAAATTCAAATTCTTTGTTGCATTGCTATCTAAATCGGTTTCGGCAAAGCTGCCTTTGTCAACAGCACCGCCTATTATTATTAGTTTTCCTTGTATTTTCATAGAAGTAAAAATAATAAAATATTAAGATCTACCATTCCTTTTTCAAGTTTTTTAAAAGCATTTATTAACGTACTTATCAATAAAAAAACAGTATATAGTTACGGAGAAATTGGGTTTAAAAGTCCTAATTTATATTATATTTGCGAAGACAACTACTACAAAAATTGTTGTTAACACAATGGAAATGAATCTTACTCGCATTAATAAATTTCTTTCGGAAGCCGGATTTTGTTCGCGACGAGAAGCTGATAAATTATTGGAAGAAGGCCGAATTACAATTAATGGTGTCATTCCTGAAATGGGTACTAAAGTTTCTTATGATGATGAAGTTAGGGTTGACGGGAAATTAGTTAGAGAAAAAAGAGAAAAACCAATATACTTAGCATTCAACAAGCCCGTAGGAATTGAATGCACTACAAATCAAAATGTTCGGGATAACATTGTTGACTATATTAATTATCCAAAGCGTATTTTTCCAATTGGGAGATTAGACAAGGCAAGTGAAGGCCTAATTTTCATGACTGATGATGGTGATATTGTTAATAAAATACTACGAGCAAGAAACAATCACGAAAAAGAGTATGTTGTAACGGTTAACAAACCCATTACCGATAAATTTATTCAAAAAATGAGTAATGGAATTCCAATTTTAGACACAATTACTAGGAAATGTGACGTACAACAAATGAGTCAATTTAATTTTAAAATTATTTTAACACAGGGACTAAATAGACAAATTAGAAGGATGTGCGAATACCTTGACTATGAGGTAAAGGCGCTTAAAAGAACCCGAATCATCAATATTTCACTTGATGTACATATTGGGAGATATAGAGAATTGACTCCAGATGAGATTAGAGATTTAAACAAACTAATTGAGCCTTCTATAAAAACTGAAGAAGCAAGTCTGCCAAAATCAAATAAAAGTTTGAAATTTGAGGATTTAGGCCTTAAAAATAAGAGAACTCCTAATTCCTAATGCGGCTATGCTAAAAACAGCTTTAATAATAGGCTTTGGTGGTGGTTTAGGTAGTATACTCCGATACTTTACCTCAGTTTTAGTTTCAAAATATTGGTCGAGTAATTTTCCACTAGCTACATTTATTGTCAATAGTATGGGATGCCTATTAATTGGTTTTATCATCGGTTTACTTGAAAAAAATCAGCTTTCAGACAGTCGTTTAAAATGGTTTTTAGTTACCGGAATTTGTGGCGGCTTAACGACTTTTTCAACCTTTGGAATGGAGAATTATAATTTGTTTCAAAACAACAATTCTTTATTAGCTTTTGTGTATATCGCAATGAGCGTTATCATTGGTTTATTGGCTATTTGGTTCGGAATTTTTCTCTCAAAATAAAACTTAAAATCTCCTTAAACTGTACAAAGTATATTTCATTTTTTAGTACATTCGCCAACAATGAAAAAAGAAGATATTTTAGCAATTCAAAATTTATTGGCTTCACCGAAAAACGTTGCCATTATTCCGCATAGAAGTCCCGATGGAGACGCTATGGGATCAACATTAGCTTTATACCATTTTCTTAAAAAATTAAACCACAAACCCGTTGTTATTTCTCCAAATGAAATTCCAAACTATTTGAATTGGCTCCCGTCATCTGATACAGTATTAGTTTATGAAAAAGACAAAGAACTTTGTGGCGAAAAGATTTTACAGGCAGATTTAGTATTCACATTAGATTTTAATGCTTTACATAGAACTGGTGAAATGGAACATGTCTTAAGTCAGGTGAACAAACCAATAGTTATGGTTGACCACCATCAAAAGCCTGATTCATATGCAACGATAACTTATTCAGATACTTCATTTGGTTCTACTTGCGAAATGATATTTAATCTCATCGCTTATTTAGATCAGAAACAGCAGCTAGATAAAACAATCGCAACCTGTATTTATTGCGGAATAACAACAGATTCTGGTTCGTTCCGATATCCATCCACAACTAGTAAAACTCATAAAATAGTAGCTGAATTACTCGACTTAGGAATTGACAATAGTGAAATTCACAACTTATTGTTTGATAATAATTCGGCTGAGAGATTACAACTTATTGGCAGATCGCTTCAAAATATAAAAGTCTTTCCACAATATAAATCCTCATACATAACAATTTCTCAACAAGAGCTTGATGCGTTTGGTTACGAAAAAGGAGATACTGAAGGAATTGTAAATTATGGTTTAACTATCAAAGGGATAAATTTTACAGCCATTTTTATTGAACATTCAGATGAAAATATTATTAAAATTTCTTTTCGATCGCAAGGATCTTTTGATGTGAATGCCTTTGCTAGAGAACATTTTTGCGGCGGTGGACATATTAATGCAGCAGGTGGAAAATCCTATGATACCTTAAAAGCTACCACGGATAAGTTTGAAAAATTAATATCTAAAATAACAATTTAAAAACATGCAAAAGCTATTAAAAATAATGTCCCTTTTTGTGTTATTTATAATTTTACAAAGTTGCAAACAGCAACAAGCTAGAATGCCAATTTCTCGTTCGTCGGGAACATTCATGAAAGAATCTGTAGAACGAAATAAAAAAATAATTGCAGGGGAAGAACGAATAATCGATTCTATAATTAAGTCGAATCCAAAAATAAAATATTATGCTTCAAAAAAAGGGTATTGGTATCATTATCAAATTAGAAATGAAAAAGACACCATCACTCCTAAACGTGGTGATATTGCTCAATTTGATTATGAAATCATGGATATAAAAGGCAATGT
>Ga0049083_10000985_pt1 | contig 10650 bp, 10 predicted proteins | sample GreLakmeMI27MSRF_FD_66719 | JGI IMG/M metagenome (GOLD analysis project Ga0049083, IMG submission 66719) | Freshwater lentic microbial communities from great Laurentian Lakes, MI, USA - Great Lakes metaG MI27MSRF | ecosystem: Environmental > Aquatic > Freshwater > Lake | place: Great Lakes...
GCGCGGGAGAGGCGAGGGTGGTGCACCTGACGCTGCGCCAGCTGGCGCTTGGCGCCACCACCGCGCGCATCTCGCTCGCGCTGGGCGCCGCGTCGACCACAGCGCCGCACGCGGATGACGTGGCGGCGGCGGCGGCCTCTTCTTCGCTGCTGGTGGAGGTGCACTCCTTGGGCGCCGTCCCCCGGCTGCGGCTGTGCGCCGCCGCCCTGCCGCGCCTCACGCCCGAGGCGGCCTGGCTGCAGCTGCGCGGGGACGCGCTCAACGGGGCGCTGGACGGCGAGGGAGGGGCAGGGGCCTGCGGCGCGGAAGCGGGCGGCCAGCTGCCAGCTGCGGGGGCGGTGGTGCCGGCGGTGCCGGTGGTGCCGGTGCTGCTGGGTGTCGCGGCGCCGGGCGAGCCGCCCAGCACCGCCGCCCTGTGGCTGCACAACCCCTCCCCCGTGGCCGCCACCTGGGCGCTCGCGCTGGAGGAGGAGGAGGAGGAGGCCCGGGAGCTGCGCCTCTTCGACTGGGCGCCCCGGCGGGGCGTGCTGCGGCCCGGGGAGCGTGCGTGTGTGGCAGTCGCATACGCGCACGACGCCCCGGGCAGGCACGCTGCCCGAGCGCGCCTCTCCCTGGTGCCGCCCTCGCACGCGCGCGGCGTGGCGGCGGCGGCGGCGGCGGCGCCGCGCCATGTCACCCTGCTGTTCCAGGGACGCACAACCACCAGGGCTGCAGCCCCGGCGCTGCGCGGGCCCGGCCTCTCCTCAGACGGCAAGACGCTGCTCGTCACCCTGCCGCCGCAGCCACTGGGCCTGGCCCAGCCCGTCACGTGCTGCGTGGTGCTGCGCAGCGCGTGTGCCGCAGCGTGCAGCTACTCGCTTGACACGGCTGCTCTGGAGGAGCTCAACCGGGCCCAGCAGTTCGCATTCCCCGTGCTCGGCTGCGCCAACCCCAGCGGCATGCTGCCTCCCAACGGCGCCGCTGCGCTGCACTTCACCTTCCGCCCCATCCAGGCGGGACACATCGCGCTCGCCATGCCGCTCCTGCTCCTTTCCGCCGCCGATGGCGCAGTTGGTCAGGCGGCCGAGGTGGTGAGCCTGCAGCTCTCCAGCCGGGGGTTCCACCCTGCTAAGGAGGAGCGCGAGGCGAGCACAGACACGTTGTTGCCCGCTGCATCGATGGAGCCGCCGCCGGCGTCGCCAGGGCCGCTGGGCTGCGTGGCGCCCGCATCTCTGGCATTCGAGGCGGCGGTGGCGCCGGGGGGGCGTGTCAGCGCCCAGGTGCTCGTGTCCCCAGCTGGCGACGGCGCCGCCGTCTCCTTTGCATGGGCGCTGGCGGAGGGCAGCCTGCCTTGTGGGGCGACGCTGAGCGTGAGCCCGCAGCGGGGGCGGCTGCCTCCGCAGGGCACCCTCTGCACCGTCACTCTGTGCGTGCCGTCCGGCGCCCCGCCCGCCATCCTCTCCACGGCTCTGTGCTGCGCATTTGCGCCCGCCCAGCCGCACAACTCGCGCGCCGCCAAGCTCGCCGCCGCGACGCCGCAGCGTGCCGCTGAGCAGGCGGCGGCGGCTGGCGAGGAGGAGGAGGAGGTTTTCGCGCAGCATCCGCAGTTGCATCCGCGCCAGCCCCGCCCGGAGCGCGGCAGCGTGCTCACATCCGCCACCATCAGCAGCGCGCTGAAGCATCCGCTGGCCCTGCGCGAGATGTGGCCCCCTGCAGCTCTCCCCGCCGCCTCGCTGGCCGTCACCTTAGCCGCCGCGGGCTCTGCGGGCGAGTCGCTGCTGCTGGCCGTGAGCGCCACGGTGGCTGCCGCTGCTGCTGCGCACTGGGGGCGCTCTGCAGTGGAGGAGGGGGCAGCCGCGTTTGTGGACGACTACGCTGACCTGGCGGGCGACTTTGAGGAGGAGGAGGCGGCGGATGTCCTCCAAGAGCTGCCTGAGCGCGCGAATGGCGAGCAGCCGCCTTCCGCGCCGCCCAGCCGGCCTGGCAGCAGCCACGGCGGGCCGCGCGTGAGCGCTGCGCTCTCGCGACTCTCCACCACCTCCACCACCGCGGTGGAGGGCGCGCTGGAGGAGCTGCTGGACGATTGGGAGGACCAGGGGGAGCTGCTCAACCCGGAGGATGCGGATGATGCGGCAGTCGCAGCCAGCGATGAGTTCCTTGACGCTCTGGAGGACATGCTCAATGGACTAGATGAATCGGAGGACTCGCCGACGGCAGAGGACTTTTGATTGAACGCAGCGTCGACAGACGACGACGAGTTAAGTTCTTCTGAAAATCTGAATAGCTTCGTCAGTCGAGCTGCCCTCGCTCGTTGGTTTGCGCGTACAGCACGATGGACTCTTCTCCGCGCCACAGCTGCCTGCATTCACTCGCTGCGTGGCGGCCCTTCTGGTGGGTATCTACTAGAGATGCAGCCGTGGTTGCACATGCCACGAGCGCACAGCCTGGTATCCCATCCCTTGCCGTCACCGCGGCCGTGGCCGCGGTTGCAAAGGAGCTTCAGCCTGGCGACGCGGCCCAACCGCCCGCACAATCCGCACAGCCAAAGGACGGAGGACGGAGGGCGGAGGACGAGGCTGGCGGTGAGGAGGACTGGGTGTCAGAGCTGAGCGTTGGGGAAGTTCCTGGCCAGGCTGCGGAGGCGCCGAAGACCAAGCGCTGGTTGAGCCGTAACCTCAAGGTCCCGTCGGGAACCAACCCTCTGGAGTCTGCGGAGGGCCTGCTGACCGCGGACGAGCAAGACGAGCAGGAGGAGAAGGCAGCGGCTCGCGCCAGCAAGTGCGCGCTTTCAAGGCGCAAGAAGGGGAGCGGTGAGGAGGCACATGTGGCTGCGCCCGCCGCAGCAGCAGAGGAGGTGGAGGCCGCCACTGGGCTCCCGCTGGTGGAGGCAGCCCCTCCAAAGGGGGCGCCCAAGGGCAAGGTTGCACGCTGCCTGCCCTCCAAAAAGAAGGCTGCTGTCGCTGCTCCTGAGGAGGCGGCGTGAGGCATCTCACAGTGCTCATCTTCACACAGCTGCACTTCGTCTCGTCTCTCGTCTCACTTTACATCCATCCCCTTTCCGCCCTTTGCGACGATGAGCTTCAGCGTCTCGTCGAGCAGCTTGTCCGCATTTTCTTGCGTTGCCAAACTGCCCTTGATGCGCCACTCTTTCGTGAAGCCGACGTTCCACTCGTTGGGGCCGTACATGCCGCCCCCCTTGCCTGCCAGCTCCGGCGCAGTCGCTGCGTAGAGCGTGGACAGCGCGCCAACCGAGGGCGAAACCGCCAGGAACGAAGAGACGAGAATCATGGCGCGAATGTACCACGGTGCCTCTGCGCTGGACGCCCGGACCAGCATGGGCGTGGACACTTGCCCAGGGTTGACAGCAAACGCCTCGATGCCTGCCTCCTTGAAGCGTGCGTTGAGCGCCAGTGCGTACAGCGCCAGCTGCAGCTTGCTTGTCCCGTAACTGGTCATGTTCGTCTCGGCCGTTTTCTCGCCGCCTATGTCCTCCAGGTTCAGCGCGCCCAGCGAGGCCAAGGCGGAGGTCAGGACAACCACTCGGCTGGACTTTGCAGCCTTGAGCAGCGGCAGCAGGCACTGCGACAGGTACACGTGCGAAAGGTAGTTGACGCCCACCGTCACTTCAAAGCCCTCCGCAGTCTTGCTGAACGGAGGGATGAAGACGGCCGCACTCAGCACCAAAATGTGCAGCGCCTTCACCTTGCTTTTCAGCTCTTTCACCAAGGCGTCGACGGAGCTGAAGGACGCCAGGTCCACCACGTAGCCTTCCACTGCGGCGGTTGGCCGTGCGGCCTTCAGAGCCTTGACGGTGGAGTCCACACGCTCCTTGCTTCTCCCAGTGACCACCACGCGAGCGCCGTGCGTGGCCAGCACCTTCGCCGTTTCATAGCCAATGCCGCTGTTGCTCCCCGTGACCAGTGCAACCTGGAGCGAGAGAGGGTGAGGGCGGAATGGGGGCCAGCACGCCTGCTTGCGTTGGCCTTACCTTGCCAGACAGGTCCGGAATGTTTTCCGTGTCCCACTCTGCGTCGCCGCCTAAGCCTGATGCGACGCCCATGCTGCAGTGTCGCGACATGCGCGCACGAGGACCGCGAAGGGGGCGTATCGCTGTGTTAGAACAAAAGGGGTGTTCAACTACTAGCTCCTAATAACTGCACCACTCTCCTTTGACACTAGGAGGACAGCGTATGGTCGCCCGGCTGGTCGAACGAGAACTCGGCCGCCTCTGTTTTGGTCACCTTGAAGCCTCTGATGCGCTGCTCCTCGGCCGCCTCCGCCTGCTCCTCCTGCGACAGCGCCACCCACTGCCAGCCCGCGTTCTGCACGCGCAGGCCGTCCACTGTGACGCGCGCGCCGGGCGCGGCGGTGACGATGAGCGTGCCATCCAGGGAGAGGCTGCGCAGCACAACGTCTCCTCGCAGGATGAGCACGCTGCGAGAGGAGAGGCTCACGCCCTGCTCTGAGGGGCGCACCACGCGCTCTTTGAGCTCCGTGAACGTTGCGGCTGTGTGCGGTGAGAGGACCACCCGGGGCCACAGGTGCAGCTGTGTGCCCGCAAAGACAACCTGCTGCGGTTCGCCAACCTGACAGCCGCACAGGCGCAGCGAGCGCGCGGCTGCGCCCAGCTGGTCGCACTCCCCGCCGGCGGCGCTGTGCGGGGGGCAGCCTGCCGCCACTTTTGCGAGCGCGTCGGCGATGCTGTTCTTCACGGGACTGTATCCCACCCACACCTCCTGGATGACGGTGAAGCCAACCTTGGTGGTGGGGGGCACCGTCTTGGCGTAGTCCTGCATCATACACTCCAGCCGGGTGGGCGACTTGAAGGCGGTCTTGCTGGCGTCTGCGTACTTTGGGTTCACAAACTCAGCCACGCAGCCGCCCGTGGCGCCCAGCTGAGCGCAGTAGGCACCCAGGGCAAACACCAGCTGGTTGATGTTGCCCGGAAACGCAGAAAAACCAGTCTGCGGGTCGTTGGTGTCCCCCTCCGGAAAGCCAGAGGCCCGCAGCAGCGGGTCCAACTGGTTATACTCCACGTTCACAGTCATGCCGCTCCCGTCCGCCCGACTCAAACGTGCAATGCCGCCGATGGCCTCCTTGGCCTTGCGGGGCACGCAGAGGCTGTTCACGTCGAAACCACAGCGCTGGGAGACGCCCAGTGCGGCTGGAATCGCCTTAAAAACCAGCGCATTGGTGTCTTGGAAGAACACCACCCACTTCAGCCCGCGCGCATGCCACGCCTTGGCCAGCCCAGTGCTGTGCAGCAGCGCGTGCACATCGCCGTGGCCGTGCGGCTTGGTTTGCAGGCAGAAGGCATCCTTGGCGTCCAGCGCCATGCGCGCCTCATTGTCGGCCAGACAAGGCACCTTCTCTTGTTTCATCAGCGTCACCTGCCCTGGAGTCAGTCCGTAGTATCCGTGCGCCTCCAGCAGCGCCAGCGTGCGTTCGTGAGTGTCGCCGCTCGTCATGATGGCCAGGGGCAGCGGCTGCGCGCCGTCGCCTGCTCGCGCCTGCAGCGCCAGGATGCTCTCCGCGTACAGCTGCAGGTAGCAGGTGCCGGTGGCGCTCTCGGTGGGGAGGGCCACCTTGACACCGCTGTATCCCAGGCGCTCGCCCAGGCCGCCCGCCACGAGCACGAAGGCTGCGGAGGCGCACTCGGCGAGGCCCAGGCGCTCGGCGTCGCAGAAGGCGTCGCTGCCGTAGGACAGCGTCTCGCCCTGCGGGAACGAAACGTTGTTTCTCGGCGTCAGCGGCCCTGTTTTGGTGGGGGCACAGCGGCCCCGCCTGAGAGAGAGCCCCCGCGCGCGCCTCGGGCACAGAGGGCGTGTAGCCCTGGAAGGGGTTCACGTCGTGCTGGGAGTCGGCCAGCAGGGCACGAGCGCGCGCCAGGTACGAGGCGAGCCCGCCCGTGCCCCCAAGCGCGCCGTCCAGCTCCGCAGCCTGTGCGCCGCGGGGGGGCGCCCGTCAGGCAGGGCGCACAGGGAGGCGAGGCGAGGCGGGAGGGGGCGCAGGTGCGCGTGCGAGAGCAAGAGGGCAGCGCAGGTGCTAGCAGCTCCCGTTGCCGCCGCCAGCTCCCTCGTCGCCAGCGCACAGCGCCCAGCGGGCCCGCGCCGGGCCTCCACCCCACGTGCCTGCGCCAGCAGACGCTTCTTGTCCGCGTCGCGCTCGCCCGCGGGCGGCCAGCCAGAAAACAGGTGCGCCTGACCGGCCGCGAGCAGCGCGCTCGCGGTGGCACCCTCAGCCTCGCTCAGCACAGACCAGTTGGCCTGCAGCTGCGGCGCGTCAGCGCCCACAGGAAAGGAGACGCCCATGGCGCGACGAAGGGACCCACGAGAAGCAAAGGACGGGCGGAGGAGCTCAGATTGGCGGTCAACGCACAAGGCAGATAGAACGTACGCAGAACGCAGCATGAAGGGAGATGTCCCAGCAGCGCTCTTTTACGCGAGCGGACGCACGCCTCGTGTGAGGGGTGAGGCAGCGTGGAACGGAGACGCAATGTGGCGCAGTGCCAAGTCCTTCACATGACACGCGTAGCGGGCCCGCACGCGCGCGGCAGGCAGCAGCGGCGGGCGCCAGGCGCGGCGTCTACAGGCGGCGACCGCGGCGACCACCCTTGCGGCGGGAAGCGTCGGTGGGCATCGGAGTCACATCCTCTGCGAAAAGGAAGCAGGGACAGAGGGAAGGAGAGTGAGTGAGTGCCGTGCGCGTTCACGTAGCCCTGGCACAGCCGGCGTTGCGCTGGAGGCTGAGCACGCACCGATGCGGCCGATCTTCAAGCCCGAGCGGGACAGGGCGCGCAGCGCAGACTGTGCGCCGGGTCCCGGCGTCTTGGTCTTGTTGCCCCCGGTTGCGCGCAGCTTAATGTGCAGCGCGGTGATGCCCAGCTCCTTGCACTTCAGCGCCACGTCCTGGGCGGCAAGCATGGCTGCGTACGGCGACGACTCGTCGCGGTCAGCCTTCACCTTCATGCCGCCTGAGCGCAGGGAGGGGGGGGCGTGAGACGGGCTGGCTGGCTGTGTAGAGCAGCGGCGAATGCGCACCGGTGACGCGGACCAAGGTCTCCTTGCCCGACAGGTCGGTGATGTGCCTGACACACGCGCGCCAAGCGTCAGAACTACCGCCATGGCTGTCTGCAACGGGGTGCATGCAGCAGCAGAGCAGCGCGTCGCCGCCTGATCAAGGAGCTCAACCCTAGGCCCTCGAAGCGAAGGCGCCTCGCCGGCTCGCCTCGTCCGCAGTGCGCCGTCCAGCCGGCCCGACGGCGCGTGCGTAATTGCGGCCAGCAGTCGAGAGGCGGAGTCTCGGTGGCGGAGGGTGGCGGCCCGGCGTGCAGCAAAACCTAGTGCGTTCGCTCCGCTCCGGGCACGCACACGAAGGTGTCGTTGAAGCTGGCCAGGATGCGCGCCACGCCGAAGACGTGCTCGCCCTCGCGCGCGCCCGGTCCCAGCGTCACGTTGGTCACCGGCTCGGTCGGCTCGCCCTTCTTGGGCGCCTGTACCGCTCGGAGTGAGCACGAAGAGACGCAAGGCAGGGCACACGCAGACGCTGGACGTACCATGGTATTGGCGGCGGGCGACTGAGAGGCCGCGGAAGGGGCGGCCTGCGGGGCGAGCCGCCACGGCAGCGCACGTGACAACAAAGTGCCCTTGCGCACTCTCGCTCTCCGCGCACTCTGTGCGCCCCACATGCGCACCGCCGCCGCTCCCAGCGCTGCGCGCGTGGCGCCGCGCGCGCGCTGCGGCGTGCGAGCGGCCGCCGTGGCCGCCGCTCCTCAGCTGAGTCCAGCGGAGCAGGTGTCGCGCCAGGCGCTCGCGCTGCGCCCCATCTTCGCGGAGGTGGACGCCACCACCCAGGCCAACCTGTCGAGGGTGCTGAGCGCCTTCCGCAACGCTCGAGTGGGCAACCACATGTTTGCGGGTGCGGCCGCCGCCTGGCTAAATACGTGTTCTGTGTGCTCACCCGTGCGTGTGCGTGCTCACAGGCTCCACGGGCTATGGCCACGAGGACGAGGGGCGGTTGGCTTTGGACGCGCTGTTCGCAGAGCTGGTGGGCGCGCCCGCAGCGCTGGTGCGCCCCCAGTTCTTCAGCGGCACGCACACCATTGCCTGCGCGCTCTACGGCGCGCTGCGCCCGGGCGACGAGCTGCTGGCGCTGGCGGGACACCCGTATGACACGCTAGAGGAGGTGATCGGGCTACGCGGACGACCGGGCGACGGCTCGCTCGCAGAGCTGGGCGTCACATACCGAGAGCTTCCCCTCGCCGCCAACGGTGGCCTGGACTGGGCCGCAATCCAGTCCGGCGTGCTCAAGCCCAGCACGCGGTGCGCACACACAGCGCTTGGTTTCGTCAACCCGCCACTCACGCGGCTGGGGCTGCAGCGTGGTCCTCATCCAACGCTCCAGGGGCTACGCCATGCGTCCGACGTTGAGCACCGAGGAGATCGGGAGGGCCATCCAGGCGCTCAAGGCCCAGCGGCCTGACATCATCGTCATGGTGGACAACTGCTACGGCGAGTTTACGGAGACGCGAGAGCCCACGGTGCGTGCCTGCCGCACTGCTGCACCACACTGCGCAGGCTGAGTGGACGGGGCACGCGCCATGGCAGGCTGTGGGCGCAGACTTGATCATGGGCAGCCTGATCAAGAACCCGGGAGGCACCATTGTACCCTGCGGCGGGTACGTGGCCGGCCGGGCAGACCTGGTAGCCAACGCGTCTGCGCGGCTCAGCGCCCCTGGCATCGGCCAGGATGCAGGGGCAACTTCGGGGGAGTGGCGGCGCTTGTTGTTTCAGGGCCTCTTCCAAGCGCCCGGCATGGTTGGAGAGGCTGTGAAGGGGAGCCACCTGATTGCGGCGGTCATGTCTGCAGAGGGCTACGAGGTTGCGCCGGCGGTGGGTGTCTCGCGCCACGACATCATCACCTCCGTCGTCTTACGCTCCCCAGCTCGTCAAGTCGCCTTCTGCGCAGCCATCCAGCGCGCATGCCCCATCGGCGCCTACGTGCGCCCGGAGCCGGCCGCGACGCCGGGGTATGCGTCAGAGGTAATCTTTGCCAACGGCACCTTCATTGAGGGCTCCACGGCGGAGCTGTCTGCGGATGGGCCCCTGCGCCCGCCCTACGTGGTCTACTGCCAGGGAGGGACCCACTGGACGCACTGGGCGCTGGCGCTGGAGAGCGCGGTGGAGGGGCTGCGAGCCACGGACGCGCCGGACGCTGCGGACTGGCAGACGTGAGGCGAGCGCACATGGTCGCCACTTTTGAATGATCTCAGACACAGCTGCCTCGTTTTGACGGATACGCGCGCGCTGAGAGGTGCTGAGTGTCAGCAGAAGTGTTCGACGGACGTCTGACGACTGTTCGTTCGCGTGTTGCTTCGGGTGTTCGCGAACTCTTCACGCCCGCCTTCCCGCTCACCCTGTCACGATGACCGCGCTGGGCTTGCGAGCTCCTCCGCGGCTCGCAGCTCCTGAAGCAGCTGGCCGCCGCCGCCGTCGCTGCGCCGCTGTCGCTGCTGCGCCGGCGATGGCTGCCGACTTGCGCAGCCGCATGCACAGCCTAGGAGCCAGCGCGAGCGAGACGGACGGCCTGCTGCCCTGGCTCCTGCGGGTGAGCAAGGACATAGAAGCTGAGCGCCGAGCGCGCGAGCTGGAGGCAACCGGCACCATCGTGAGAAGAATACGCCACCGCTTACCAGAGACGCTGGACGCTGTGGTGCCGTGTGCGCTGCGCCTGGAGCGTTTTGCTTGCTTGGCTCCAAAGGATGCCGTGCAGTGCGCCGTCTTCGACCCAGAGCTTTGTAGGCTGCCGCCATCGGAGCTGGTGCGCCGCCTACTGGTGCTGCGCACGCTGCTGCCTGGAGGCCTGGACCTGCCCGCGCTGGTGAGCAGCGAGCCGGGGGTGCTGCTGCTGGGCGCAGAGAGCCCCGACCCAGAGAGCCTGCAGATTGTCGTGAGCGCAGCGCTGGCAGAGCTCCGTTTCTTGCCAACCCCCGTGTTGCGTGTTGTGCTGCAGGACGAGCCACAGCTGCTTATGGCTGGCTGGCTGCGGCTGGAGCACCTGCGCGAGGCGTGGCAGCAGTGTGCGCTGTGCGCTGTGAGCGAGGAGGAGCTGGAGAAGCAGTCCACGCACGCACGGTTCGAGCAGTACATTCGCAACACGTTGATCAACTATGGGTGAGAAGGAGTTCAACGCGTGTTTCAAGGCTCCAGCCGGGCGCACTATCTACTGGGACGTCGCGAAGCACCTCTGAGCACGGGAGTGCCTGCCATCCGTGCGTGCACCTTCGACCAGCTGGCCTCACGATGGGCGCAGTGGATTTGCGCTCCTCTCTTGCCATGTGGAAATGGCTGGAGGGGTACATGGTTGCGGGCGACTCCGGGACTCCCGACTCGACGACGCGCTCGGGCTGGAAGGAAGACGACCTGACGACCAGCAGACAGAGTGGACTGAGCTGCGAGCATTTGAAGTGATTCCAGCGGACGCGCGGAAGAGAGACGGGTGTTCGACTTTGTTCGACATGCGCGAAATACGTTGGCTGTTGGGGCCCGATTTGAGAGAAACACTACATTACAGTCGCTACGAAGCCGCGCGATGACTAGCCGGCCGAACCGTTTTCGCAGCGCGGGGTTACCTGCGGGCCACCACCCCAGTAGCGGCACTCAGGGGTAAGGG
>Ga0049083_10000986_pt1 | contig 10648 bp, 8 predicted proteins | sample GreLakmeMI27MSRF_FD_66719 | JGI IMG/M metagenome (GOLD analysis project Ga0049083, IMG submission 66719) | Freshwater lentic microbial communities from great Laurentian Lakes, MI, USA - Great Lakes metaG MI27MSRF | ecosystem: Environmental > Aquatic > Freshwater > Lake | place: Great Lakes...
ACCATGCATCACAGGGGCTTCCCGAGGTGTTCCCATCCTCAGTACTGGTCCTGCCCAAACCGATTTGACTTCCGGGTGCCGATGGGTCCGGGTATGTTTCAGTTGGTATGAACGCATGATAGACAATTTTGGGGCAGCAGCGCGTACATATCGCTGCGCAAACAAAAACTGCCAAACAAACCAGGGGCCTGTTGGGTGCAGGGGCCTTCCGTGGCACCCTACTTACTGCAGTGGTGACCACAGTGCCTCGAGCCACGTCCCGGCCGCATGAGGGACTCCTGTCGGTTCCTCTCCCGGGCGTCCCTTCGCTCGCGAGTCAACGTCACGCAGTGTCGCTTCGCTTCTCGCTTAATGACGCATCAGCCAGCGCACCGTTCCGCGCGAGAGTTGGCGCGTTCGGTGCGGCGCAACCTTGCGCACAAACGTATGTTTTTTGGGGGGCGAACGCGGCAACGACGCGCGCGCGAAGGGCGAAAGAGTGCTAAATCGAAGATTTTCAGCCGAACATTCGGCCGAATCTGCCCACGTGCCCATGTAGAGGCCCCTGATAATATTGCACAGCGGGTGTGCAAGAGCCTTTGCGGCACTGAACCTCCCTCCGCACAGCCTGCGCGCCTGCAGTCACCTGCTTGCGCGCAGTCGTTGCTGGCCGTGGAATGGCGCAGCACCTCGGGAACGGATTGTCCTGGATCGCTTCCAGCGCTGCACGCGCCCTCTCCGCTTCACCTGCAGGCGCAGGCGCAGCCCACCCGGTTGCGATGGAGGTCGCTTTGCGCGCCGGCGGTGCGGATGCGGGCGCTGGAGACACCACTGAAGCAGCAGCGCTCCTGGCGCTGCAGCAAAGCTCTGCGCAGCGTGCGCGGCGCTCGGGCGACGCGGCGCTTGCGGAGCAGACGCGCAGCGCTGTGGCTGGCGCTGGTGCGGAGGAGGAGGAGGCTGAGGAGGAGCCGCATGCGCCGCTGATGCTGCGCCTCAAGGTGACGGCCAAAGACGCTTCCCCTGGGTCACCCTCGAGGGGGGGTGCCAAGAACTATCCGTACAGCAGGAACCCGGCGACCGGCTTCTTCGGGGTGCACCAGCAGGGCCGTGTGTTCACCGGCGCATTCAGCCTGTATGGAAAGCGCTACACAAGCGTGGGCCACCCGACGGCAGAGCTGGCCGCGCGCGCGTACGACGAGCTGGGCAGGCAGGTGGGCCTCCCCCGCGAGCGTCTCAACTTCCCAGACGGCTATTGCGCAGCCGCTGTCGAGGCCACCGCGGAGGGTGCCGCCGCGGAAGAAGCCACCGGCGGTGATGCCGATGCCGAGACGTCCGGCGCCGGGCACAAGGGCCCTCTCTACAGCTGCTGTTACAAGCTCACTTGCTCGCTGGGCCCCTCCGCACGGGGAAAGCCCGGGTTCAAGCCGTTCCACTTTGCGCGCAAAAAGTGCCCCTCCTGCAACTCCACAAAGCCCGGCGTCGGCTGGCCTCGCGCAAAGCCGAGCAAGCGCACCCGGGAGCGTGAAGATCCAGCAGAGCCGGCGGGTGCCATCCGGGCAATCGACCAAACGGACCCACGCTGCTGCTCCCGCGCAGGCTGCGCGTACAGCCACCCTCAAGTGGCTACCAAGACGACGTTCTACGGGTGGGGCCGCAGCAAGGGCACCTGCGACGGGTGCCACATCATCCGGCCCAAAGAGGGTTGGCCGCTGTTGTACCCAGAGCAGCCCCTGTCCATCTCGCTGCCCGGCGCCAAGATGGGAACCAAGAAGCGCCGCATGGTGGAGGCGAAAGCGGCGAGAGGCGACGAGCGCAGTGACGTGGCACCGCAAGTGCAGCACGCCGCCGTCCCAGCGCAGGCGCCGCCGCCGCCTCTGTGGCTGTCGCCCGCACCCGCACCGTCCTTCACGCCTGCGCGCGCGCCCGCGGGCGTGGAGGCGTTCATCCGCGACATCAAGGGGCTGAGCAATGTGGAGGGCGCCGTGGCTGCTGCGACGCGCAAGCGGCTCAGCCTGAGTGATTTCCAGGAGGCGCGTGCAGCGCTGGCCAGCCCGGACTCTGCTCAGGCGCGCAACGAGGATCTGTGCTTCTTGGCTGGGTTGCTGGACGTGACGGAGGAGGCTGACATCTACCGACTGCGAATGGCCATCCGCAAGCTGCCTGCGATCTAAGCCGATCGTGTGGTTTATACGGGCGTTGTGAATCAATATGCGCGATCTTCAGTGCGTCTCAGTCGTATGAGAGGCTGACACTGACAACTGTCCAACATTTCCTCAATTTGTCAAGGTGGCTTGGCTGTCACATTCACACCCTCGTCTTGACCACACAATCTCTCTCCGTTGGCGCTTCCTGTTCACGCGGCGGTTGTTCGCAAACGGCTCGCACAAGTCGGCGCGGCCGCAGCGCGCGCAGGCTCGTCCAACAAGCATCATCGGCGGGCGCAACCTCGTCGGTTCGCTTCACAGTTCACTGATGGAGACTGTTTGTTTTCTCAACGCGCCTCCGTCAGTGCGCGCAGCGCCCGTGGCGCTCGCGGAGGGGTGCGGTGAGGCGCCCGCGCTCCCCTCCTTCCCTGAGACTTCGACCCCCGAGCACCCGGCCACTGCCCTGGCTCGCCCCCAAGAGCAGCAGACCGCGGACTGCAGCCTCAAGGCTGCGCTGCTGTCTCGCTTCACGGGCCAGCCGCGCGCGACGGTCTGTTTGCAAAAGGCCAATGCCGACGAGGTGACAGCGACCCTGGTTCGCCCTGACGCCATCACCGGCGCCCCGCCCCCTTGGCGCGCACAGTTCGCTATTCGCGCGTCGGCGCAGCCGCTGCCGTTGGTGACTGAGCAAGCTCTGCGCGAGTGGGCCAACCAGGCGGCACCTGCCCTCTCCAAGGACGCAGGCCCTCCTGCATACGGCTTTGAAGCCGCCTCCCTGCGCGTCCAGGCGCCGGTGACGGCCATCGCGGATGATACGGCGCGCCTGGCATCCGCTGCAGCCGCCTTGAGCTCGCGCGCAGGCTGTGGCGAGCCGGGCAGTGCCGACGCTGATGTGAACGTTGCCACCGCCACCTTGCCCCACGATGCCGCGCAGCGGCCCCTCTTGCACAAGCGCAAGCGGACGGAGCCGCAGCGGCGCATCGGCGCTGCATCGGGCGCTGCATCAGGCGTGGCGTCGCCCAGCTCAGAGGGTATTGCCGGCGGATTTGGCTGCGGCCTTGCGCCGGCCACCACTGAGCCGCTAGACGAGGATGTCGTCGCTGCGGGCGACGCATGGGCGCACGAATGGGATGCGAGCGGCGACGGCGAAGAGAGCGATGGCGCTGGCGATGAGGATTTTGTGGTTGCCCACAAGGCGGCACCCAAGCGCGCGGCCAAGCAGCATCCCCCGGGGCGCAGTTTCGTCGGCGGCGTGTACCTGCGCCGCTGCTTCAACCCGCAGTGCCGTCTGTCGCGGCGCTTCCCCCCCGCTTGCCAAGGCGTCGACGAGGAGTTCGCCGGCTTCGGGCACGCCACGCAGCGCTGCCCCCTCAAAAAGGGCGGATGCGGGGCGCTGAAGCCCGCCCAGGCCGGCGGATGGCCCCGCGCAGAGTGGCGGGCAGCGTGGCGCGAGGGCCACGGATTCGCGCTCGTACAGCAGACCGAAGAGGCTGCGGATGCGGTGTCGGCGGAGCTGCGGCCGCCGCCCAGCGCACGGTGGCGCAGCGGCAGCCTGGGCGGCGCACAGCGCCAGGGGGAGGCGTCAGCGGGCGCCGAGGAGGATGAGCGGGGTGCGGTGGAGGCTGGCGCGCAGGCGCTGATGGCGCTGCCGGCGGCCTCGGCCCCCCGCGCAGTGGGCGCCGCCATCACGGCAAGCTCTGCACAGGAGGGCCAGCACTTGGCCGCCTTCCTGGCGTTGATGCATCCGCCGCTGAAAGAGCCCGCCGTGGCCGCCGCCGCAGCTCTGGGTCACGGGGTGACCCTGGAGCTGCTGAGCGCAGTGGCGGCCACGCTGCACGACCGCAGCTGCAGCGACTTTGTGCGCGACGGAGTGCTCACCAAGCTGGGCGCGCTCTTCGGGCTGCACAGCCAGGCGGACGTGCTCGCGCTGCGCATCGCCATCGGGGCGCTCTTCCAGCCGCGCCAGGAGTGTGAGCAGCGAGGTCTGTGAAGGAGGCGATGGCTGGCGCGCACGCGCAGGCTGTCGCCGCCCGGGCCGAGACTATGAAGGAGGCGCTGTGAAGGAGGAGCGCCTCCTTCATCGTTTCGGCTTGTGCGGCGGCAGCCTGCGTGTGGGCGCCAGGATCTAGGGAAGGGCCGGGTGGACTAGAGTGAAGGAGCAAGGAAGAGGAAGAAGGACCGGAAATGTAGGCTGCGCGGATACGTACAAGCCCATGATGTCAATGCAATCGTGAAGGACACCTCAGGAGTCGTGATCCCGCCTCGCCTCGAAGACGACAATCTCTCAGCAACTTGGATGAATCGAAGCACTGCCAGTCGGATCACTGCGCCTCGCTCCTCCGGGGCCGCTGCGTCGGCCGCGCGCAGCATGGCTCGCGCGAGGCGGCGGAGCAGCAGAGTGGTGGAGTGCTCGTTGGTGAAGGCAGGAGTGGCTGGAACGGTCCGCCTGTCCCACCCCCGCTGGCTGCGCGCGCTAATGTGTGTCATGGCGCTGTTGTTGTGCGCGCGCGGCGCGGGCGGCGTGCGAGTGCCAAACCCGTCATCCGGCGCTGCGCTCGTGCTGCCTCCGTCGCTCTTCAGCAACGCAACCGCGCGCGCGCTGCTGCAGGCGGGTGGCGCGCCCGCACCCGCGCCCGAGGGCGTCGTGGAGGCCTTCGCTGAGCGGCAGCCTCTAGAGCACAACTGGACGCTCTTCCACAACTGCAGTGACCTCAACTGGACATCCACTCACCACAACGAGAGTCTCCTCCACAACTGCACCGGCGCCGGCGACGAAGCAGATGAGGCGTTCAGCCTGCTGGGCACTGACAAGCTCCTCATCGGCTTTGCGCTCGTAGCGTCCTTCTTCATCTGCTTCGCCTTGCTCCCCACGTACTGGTTTCCCTGCCCCTCCGTCTTCGGCGCGTCGCTCTTCAGCCCGCTAATATTCGGCATGGGTCCGCCCAACAGCGGCACAACCATCATCGTGGCCCACTGATGAGTTGAGTGTAAGCCTAAGTTATGTCCGCGTTCCGCTCAAAGTGACGCGAAGATGGTGGCCAGCGCGGCTGCCAGCGCAGCGGCTGAGGCTATGAACGTTGCGCGCACTTGGTTGAGCGCTTCAGCCGAGGGCGCAGCCGCACTGCGCAGCGACTGCAGAGTCTGCTCCAGCGGCTTGGTCAGCGTCTGCTGCACGCCCGTGCGCGCAGCCTCCACGTCCGCACGTATGTCTCTGGTGAGGACCTCCACCTCCTCACACGCTTCCACCACCGCCCCACACGCTGTCACCACCGACGCTGCAGCTGCAGTCAGGTCGGCCGAGCCCACAGAAACGTCGCGGCAGCAGGCGGAAACGTCGCGCAGCGTGCGCTGCAGCGCCAGCAGCGTGGCGCACAGCAGTGCGCAGAGCGCGCAGAGTGCGCAGAAGGCGAGCGACAGCGCAGCGACGGCCAGGGGTGGCGCCGCTTGCAGTGACAGCGCCATTGATGCCAACGAAACTGCGCGAGGAACGAGGCGTACACCGCGAAGGCGCCCGCCACTGAGTCTGCAGGCGCTCCCGGGCGCGCGGAAACCCGCGGATGTGGTGGTGAGCGTTTGCTGACACGATGCACAGCGCACCCCCGCTCCCGCTCTCAACTCCCTCGGCCCCGCCAGCCGGCCCGCACGGGCAGAGGGCCGCGCAACAGCAGCGCCCGCGAGGAGCATAGGTCGGAGAGTTCGTAGGGAGAGCAGGGCGTCGAGGTGCTACGCCAGCTTCGAGTGTCGTATGTCGTACGAGTGTACGAGAGGGCAAGCAAAAGTCCTGCTCCCGCGTCTCCCATGCCGCTCGCCGTGTCGCTGTGCGCCGCGCCCGCAGCGCGGCCGCGCAGAGTCGCTGCTCGGCGTCGTTCCGCCCGTGCGTGCGCCACGCCCGACGCCCAGACGGTGCGCACACGCACGCCTGCGCGCGCTGCGTTGCTGAGCGGCCCTTCGCTACAGCCCTCCGGCTCGTGCCCCTCCTGCGGAGTTGCAAAGGCCAACATGAAGTGCGACGGCTCTGGGCGGCAACAGGGCGGCATCGGTGCAGTGCCGGGCTTCACCTGGTGGCCCATTAAGGTGAGTGGCGTACCGAAGGCGTGCGGCGCCTTGCGTGAGCTTGCGAGAGTGTGCAAGAGCGTGTGTGAGATGAACAGCGACAGCGTGCCATGAGTGCTGATTGCTTGCTCCCGCCCGCGCAGGCGTTCCGGCCGTGCCCGTCGCTAGTGGAGTCGGGCGGCACGTACAACAAGTGCGTGGCGCGGCGCGGGGATGCGCCTTCGCTTGCGCTGCGCTGTCATCAGCGCTTCAGCTGTTCCGTCGCTGTGCAGCCAGCTCTCACCCGTCGCTGTCACAGGAAGGGGCAGGACCTAGACGAAGTCATGTTCGGCAAGAACCGGTGAACCAGCGCAGCGGTGGCCACTGTTTGTCATCCACCGCGTCTGTCAAAGCCCCGCCTGCGCTGCCTGCGCTCACGATGTAGTGTATGCCTGTGCGATAATCCGTGTGTTGCCACCGTGGTGCGCTCTATCTGCACTCGCTGCTGCTCGCTGCCACGTCACATCGTCACTGTGCAGTCACTTTTCAGGCCCCTGCACTCGCAATGGAGGCGCTGAGCCGCAGCGCGTGCGTGGCGCCTCGCGCGCCCAGCCACTCGCGCGGTCTGTCTTCGCGCGGCGCGTGCAGCGCGCCTTTGCGCGCGCAGTCTGCGGCCCCTCGTCGCGCGCAGCTGGTGCGAGCGCAGCCCCCTCCGAGCCTTTCCCGCGTTGACGCGGGCTGCGCCAGACGCCCGCGCTGGCTGCCAAGGGCAAGGGCGACAAGGGCGACAAGCCCGCCAAGGAGGGCAAGAAGGGGGCGGCTGTGGCTGCGGCAGCCGTCGTTGTCCCTGTGGCTGCGCCCGTGGCGCCTGCGGACCCTGCGGGCTCCACCGCCCCGCAGGAGTTCACCACCCCCAACCTGGGCTTCAAGGTCACCGTCACGTCGCTGCCCAGCAGCCGGCGTCGCCTGCGCGTGCGTCCCCCCCGCAAAGCGCAAAGCCCTATCCGAGGGCAAGCCGCCGCGCCAGCTCACACCCGGCCTCACGCCCCGCCCCAACCTATAGGCTGAGCTGCCGCTGTCTGTGCTGCAGACCAGCTACGCCGCAGTGCTCACCGAGCTGGGAGAGGGCGCCAGGCACGTCGCACGCGTCGGCGCCACCGTTTGCGCCACTCACGCTCGCTCACACGCACACACACTCGCTCAATCACTCACGCTCCTTTACTCACTGCGCCGCTCTCGCAGCCTGCCCGGTTTCCGGAAGGGCGCCACTGCGCCGCCTAAGGTTCTCGTGGCTGCGGTGGGCAACGCGCGCTTCCGGGCGGCGTGCGTGGAGCACCTGCTTCAAGCAACCCTGGAGGAGGTGTGCTCTCCTCTGCGCGACCAGTCCTTCCAGGACAGCGAAAAGATCGTCACCCCAATGGAGACGCTCACCCAGGCCTTCGCCGGCGCTGCGTGCGCGCCCACCGCGGCGCTGGTGTTCGACACGGAGGTCGACGTGATGCCTTCGCTGTCGTGGACGCGAGACTACCGCAAGCTGGCGCTCACCGTGCCGTCCCCCCCCAGCGAGGAGCAGCTGGAGGCCTCTGCCAAGGCTGCGCTGGCCACGCGGCGCAAGGAGCTGGGCGAGCTGCGCGTGGTTGCCGGCGGGCGGGGCCTGATGGCGGGTGACGTGGTGCGTCTCAACATCTCAGCGCAGCGCATCGGCGCCGATGGGGCACCCGGGGAGCTCATCTTGTCCATGCAGCACAAGAACCTGTTTTTCGACACGGAGGTTGACGGCGCGCAGCTGCCTGGCTTCGTGGCGGCCTGCGAGGGCTTGAAGCCTTCTGAGAGCCGCGTGTTTCAGCTGGCATTCCCCCAAGAGTGGAACACCGAGGCACTGCGTGGGGTGACCGCCTCATTCACCGCCGCCTGCCTGGAGCTGTTCTCCCGTACGCTGCCTGACGTGGACGACGCGCTGGCGCCGAAGCTGCGCGACGGCTGCCACACGCTCGCAGAGGTGCACGCGGCGCTGCTGTCCGACGCGCGCGCATCCGCCGCCGATGCGGCCGACAACGCCCGTCGAATGGCTGTGCTGGACGCCCTGTCCTCCGCCGCCGACGTCCAGATCCCGCAGTCTCTGTTCCAGGAAACCGGGCGCAACCTGTACAGCGCGCAGCTGCTGGAGCTGCAGGCCAAGGGGCAGCTGAGCCCCGGCGCCATGCGGCAGATGATGGCGGACTCGCTGGTTGAGCAGTTTTTCAAGAACAAGCGAGCCGACATCGAGAGCAAGGTGCTCACCGGCCTGGCGGTGGCTGAGGTTGCGCGCGCCGAGGGGCTGTGCGTGTCCGAGGAGCGTCTGGCTGCGGAGGTTGCGCAGGGGGTGGCGGACTTCAAGCGCTGGGGGGCGAGCTATGATGAGCAGCGGCTGACGGAGCAGGCGCGGGAGGGGCTCTTGGCGCAGCAGGTGCTTGACTGGGTGCTCGAGAGAGCCACAGTGACCGAGCAGCGTTGAACTGAGCTGGAGCAAGGGCGCTCAACATCGCGTTACCAGTTCTCATCGTCAGCCACGTCTCGCTTGTCCCATACCACGTGGGGCGCCAGCTGCGGCTGCGGCTGCGCGCCGCCGGGAAGCAGGCTACGCGGTGTCGTACTACGGGCGGTGTCGGGCGCAGCACTCAACACGGAGCGTGCGCCTGATGCTCCAACACTCCGCGCTGCCTCCAGTTCGAACGGATGCGTCTCCAAAAAGCCAATGCCGACATCTCCGAACTCTGCGGCGCCAGAAAAGGGCAGCTCGAAGCCAGCCTTGCGAGCCTTCAGTGCCAGCGCAGCGCGAGCATAAAGCCTTGCCTGCTCCGGCTTCCCCTCGCTGGTGCGGGCTAGCCACGCCGCACGCTCCATGCACGCCTGCGCGCGGCCCAGCTGACGCTTGTGCTCCAGCGCCGACGCAAGCTGCGCGTGTGCTCTAGGCCAAGCGGGGGCTGCGCGAACAGCGGCATGCGCATCCGCCAAGGCATCGTTCGGCCGTCCCAGTGCGCCTCGTACGGCCGCCCGCGCGGCCAGCAGGCGCGCGTGGTCTGGCGCGAAGCGCAGCGCCTCTGAGTAGAGCTGCTCTGAGAGCGTGAAGGAGCGTCGAGCCGCGTGCGCCTCCGCACTGCGCTCTAACTCGTGCGCCAACGCCTCGCTGTGCAGCGCCTCGTAGGCGAGCACCTGCGCGCTGCGCGCACCGCCGGGAAGCGCGCCCAGCACGTCGGACGGCGCAGCGGGTGCCGAGCGAACGCGGGTGCCGCGGGTGGAGATGCCAGGGGCCGCCTGGGGCGCCTCGGCCGCCAAGCCGGAGTGCATGGCGCACGAAAGAAGGAGCGAGGAGGCAAGGGCGACAGAGAGTGCGTGTCTTCGGTTGCAGCACGCTTTGATCTGGTGCCAGTGCGTCTTCTTAGTGGCGTGTGAGGTATCCATGCATCACAGGCTGCGCCACTCGCGGCAGATGCGGTAGGCGTTGGCGTTGAGAGTCCTTCAAGCGGCTTCCTCGTCAGCAAGCACGCGAGCCTTCAAGATGTCCTCCACCTCCTCCATCGCCGGCGGCGGGTCTTCCTCTTTCATTCCCCATTCGATCCCCTGTGCATCAAGCCAGCGCAAGCCATCCAGTTCACGGAGGCTGGTGTTTGTGCGCACCGCAGGAAGCACCACATCGCGTGCAAAGTTTTGATTGACTGCCATGCTTCCGTATAAAATGAGCTCCACCAGGGTCAGGCTTCCACTCAACGCCTGGAAGATGGGCGTCATGCCATCCTCATCCAAATGGTTGTCTCCCAAGCACAGAGCCCGCAGGCTGGTGCTGCGCGCGATGAGACGCGCCAGGCATTCACCAGCTGCTCGCTGTACGGTAGACGGGCCAACTTCGAAGTTGGCAAGCAGTTCAAGCTCATGCAGAGCTGGGAGCCCCTCCAGCGCAGCGATGAGCTCGGACGCAGATGCCATGTCTTCCCAGAGGTTAACACCCATCAACTTCAATTTCTTCAGGGTCGTGCTGTTGCGTAGCGCCTCGCAGAAAGCGGGCAGCGCAGGGCCCTCAAATAGGGCTGACAGGCCTTCGATGACTTCCAGACGTTCAAAGCCAGGCGACTGGATCAGCCGCCCCAGGGCAGGCAGCGAAGCTTGAGAGAGGCCACAAGTTTGGAAAGCCGCGTCCTTGATACCGGCAGAGATCGCAGCGTCCACAAGAGCATCCAAAACAGCCAGTGTTGTCAGCGGCGCACACATGATCAATTTCTCCATCCCAAAGTACCCCATAAGAGCGGATGCCAGGTCCAGAACTGGTTGCGCACCTTCATCGTTATGCTCGACTGCTACAAGAGCATTGATGGTGAGCAGAGCGAAGGGAGGCTCACGGCGCAGCAGAGGCAGCGCCTCCACAGTGTAGCACTCCAAGCCGCAGCGCACACGGCACAGCGGCAGAGCGCGGCACAATGCAGTCACATGGTCAACGATGAGTCTCATGTGCGGAGCCA
>Ga0049083_10000988_pt1 | contig 10642 bp, 6 predicted proteins | sample GreLakmeMI27MSRF_FD_66719 | JGI IMG/M metagenome (GOLD analysis project Ga0049083, IMG submission 66719) | Freshwater lentic microbial communities from great Laurentian Lakes, MI, USA - Great Lakes metaG MI27MSRF | ecosystem: Environmental > Aquatic > Freshwater > Lake | place: Great Lakes...
GCCACTACCACCAGCAGCTCAGCCATGGCGGCATCGGCAGCCCTAGCGCGCGCCTCGCCGTCATCCTGGCGGCTGGTATTGTCTGTGAGCATGCAGAGTGCACGCGCCAGCAGCAACGGAGTCTGGGTGCGCGCGCCACGCTCGGCTGCGGCCACGCTCGGCTCCTCGTCGTCGTCTCCAAAGTCAGACAGGCTCTCGCCGCACAAGTCCAGCACGCTCTCGCGCTCCTCCTCGCGCTCAGCAGCCTGGACTTTCAGGCGCGCAGCCGCGACAGCCGCGCCCACATCCGCCGCGGCAGCCCGACCCTTGCCCCGCCGCGCGCCGCCAATGGCTGAGATCAGCGCAGCCTCGGCCTCGCCCATGAGTTCCGGACCCACATGTTGCTTCATTTCAGCGATGTCCAGGGCCATCCAGGTGAGTAACCGTGCGGCGGAGGCGCGAAACCTGGGCAGCCTCTCCAGTGCTGCGAACATCGGGAGGGACGCTACTCCAAAGCAATACCTTCGGCCGGGTTGTGTGGCGCAGCTGGGCCGGCCCTGAGCGCGGGCGGGCAGGCAGCAGCGGCCGCAGCAGAAGGAGAGCAGCTTGGAGGCGTCCCCGCCAGTGTACACGTCCTGAAAGGCCGGGAAGAACACCGGACTGTACACGTACTGAAACACCCAGCGGTTCACAACCTCGCTGCCAGGGTGCAGACGCAGCCACTCATACGCCTGCGCCAGGGTGCCGAGCACCCAGTCTGCCAAGTGTGGCGGCAGGGATTCCTCGCCCGGAAACAGGAGCAGCGCGGAGAGCAGGGCGCGTTGCACGCGGCCAGCGGCGCGCAGCGTGGAACGCCTTGCTTTGGCCTGGTGCGGCTCCGGGTTGTCGCACGCCTCCTTGGCCCAGGCCAGCGCCTGCTTGAGCAGCCTTGGTTTGTGGTCAGCAGGGTCGGTCTGCATCGCAGTCTCCAGCAACAAGTCCAGGCAGCGCTGAGCCCCCAGCTGGCGCAGCAACGCCTGGCAGCCGTGGGGCCCCGTCTCGGCGTGCAAGCCGACAAGCCCCAGGATGGTGTCAAAAGCTGCTGTGGCAAGCTCGAAGCGTCGGGTGTCCCACCTGGACTCATAGCCTTCGTCGAGGCTATTCAGGAGGTCGTAGCAGCACTCCAGCCCCTCCCGCACACGCTCCTTGTCCAGCACGCTGCGCCCCAACGCCTTGAGAAGTGCCAGCAGCGACAGGGAGGCTGTAGAGCACTGGAAGCTTTGCTGTGAGTCCAACGCAAAGTCCAGGGCGCCCGCTGCCAGGCAGCTCTTGCGTGCAATCTCGCCCTCCACGCCAGGCTTGAGGCACGCGTCAGCCAGGCCGTGCGCCACCGCCCGTGCGAAGCAGCACTCGTCCTTTGGGTCGTGCGGTCGCTGCGGGTCATAGTAGTACTTGCAGCACGCACAGACGCCGCGTCAGAGATAGCTCAGAGCGCACGCGCACGCCGTGGCTAGTGGAATAGCGAGTGCGCTGTAGCGGACCCGTTAGCGGGCCGTACCTTAAGCGCGCCTCGGAAGTCGCCGCGCCTGATCAGCAGGTGCACGTCCGCCTCCTGTGCCTGAACGTGAGGTGAGGAACTCATGTTGCTCACAGCGGCGCAGACAGAGGGGCGGAAGATGCAGGCAGTCCCGCCACCGCGCCACCACGCCGCCGCCAGCACCCAGTGGCAGACCCAGTGGCCTGGTGCGACTGGAGGGGACGCGAAAAGACAGGCAAGCAGAGCCGCCATCTCTTGCCACGCCCCGCTCGCTGAGCGCGTATCTGACCTCATGTTGACTATGAAAAGCCAGCAGAGTAGGGCGACAGTGACTGTGACTGAAGCGACGGTTGCGACGCGACCTCACAGCAGACGGCCTGCGCACCCCACGCTGGGCCATGCTGCTGCTGCTGCTGCTCGCAGCCGCCGTGGTGTCACAGCTGCCGTGGTGTGCCGCCACCGCGCCGCAGCTGCTGGGCGAGCTGCCTGCGGTTGAGAGCTCTGATGGCTATGCACTCCCGGTGCCCTGGGCTCACGCCACGGACGCCTCTTTTCCCTTCGTGCGAGCCCGTGGCGTGCAGCTGTTGGTCGGCGACTCGCCCTATTACCACGTTGGCGCGAACCTGTGGCACGGCGCGCACCTGGGCGCAGCTTCTGGCCTCGGGAGCGACCGCGAGCGCCTCAACGCTGACCTGGACGCGCTGGTCGGCATGGGCGTCACGCACGTGCGCGTGCTGGGCGCTTCGGAGGGGCCAGACACGGAGCCTTGGCGGGTGAGTCCCTCTCTGCAGCCGTGCCCTGGCGTCTACAACGCCGCGGTGCTCGACGGGTTCGACTATCTGCTGTACAGCCTGGGTAAGCGCCGCATTCGTGCCACGGTGGTGCTTGGCAACGAGTGGCCGTGGAGTGGCGGGCACGCGCAGTACGTGAGGTGGGCTCAGCGCAACGCCACGCAGAGGCAGAGTGAGTGCAACTCAGCCAGCCGGCATGCCAAGCCGGATATGTCATCTGCTAACTGGCGCAAACACGGCTTCCAAAGCCTGCGCTACCCTGGTTCTGGCGGGGCACCGTGGGGCGATTGGATGGAAACTGCGGGTCAGTTTTACGTCTCCGACGACGCTCAGGCGATGTGGCGTGACACCGTGCGTTTCCTGCTGACCCACGAGAACCGTTACACAGGCGTCGCTGCCGTGGACGACCCCACGGTGCTGGCGTGGCAGCTTGCGAACGAGCCGCGGCCAAAGGGCGGCAGCGCGCTCTGGAGCCGCGACATTGCGCCCTTCGTGCGCTGGCTCAACGACGCGGCGCTCTTCATCAAGGGCCTGGCGCCCCATCAGCTGGTTGCCAGCGGGATGGAGGGCGACACGGCGCACGTATCGCTGGCTCAAAGCACGCTGCTCACACAGAACTCGAGCGCCATCGACATCGTCACAGCGCACGTGTGGCCCATGAACTTCCGGTGGCTGGACCCCTCCTCACCTGCCAGCGCCGCCTTCTCGCTCGCTGCCTCCCGCGCCTACCTGGCTGCTCACATCGCCACCGCGGCTGCCCTAGGAAAGCCGCTGCTGGTGGAAGAGTTCGGGTGGCCGCGGGATGGCGGCTCACTGTCGCCGCTGGCGCCCACGGAAGGGCGCGACCTGTTCTATGAGGCTGTGTTTTCCATGGTGCTCGCATCGGCTGAAAGCCAAGGCGCATTGGCTGGCGCCTCATTCTGGGGCTATGCGGGGCTGGGGCGCCCCGACGTGCGCTACTCGCAGATGCCTTCCACGCTCCCTTCTGTGTGCACCGCCCAGCCCAGCTCGGAGCTGCGCGCCCTGGACGGCGGACCCATCGACTGGGGCGCCTGTTTTTTCGACGAGGGCGCGCGTCCCGTCGCCTGCCCTTACTGGGTGTGGACCACGCCGCCAGCCTCTTGGCCCAACGCCACCTTTCGAGGCCAGAGCGCGCTGCTCCACGACCCGCCGCACGAGGTGGCGGGCTGGTACAGCGTCTACTCCTGCGATGCGAGCACCATCCACGTCATCGGCACCGCGGCCAAGCGCCTGGCGAAACTCACGGGCTGCGCCGCCAGCGCGGTGCACTCTGCGCGCGCCGCCGCCCGCGACGCGGGCGTGGAGCACGACGGGCTGTACGGCGCCGCCTCGTGCGTGGCGGCTGTGGGGCAGCCGGCGACGGAGGAGGAGCAGAGCCACACGCAGTTGCTGTCGCCTCGCACCAAGGCGTGCATCGCAGCCGCCCTTCCCCTCAAGCACCACGCGAATGCTGCGCCGGGGCCGGATGCGTACCGCCATTTCAGCGCGTACGATCAGGCCGAGATGCCGGAGTGAGCTGTGGCCACCAGCCGACCAAGCGAGGAATAGGACCGACATATATGTATGACTCTTCACATTCTCCTGTGCTACGCTGCCCGATACCAGCCGTCCAATGAGCTCTCGGCAGGCTGCGCTCCAGCTGCGTCGACTGGCTCGCGGCCGTCTGCCTTCGGAGTTGACGCAGCCGTCCGCGTCACGCTACGCCTCCTCGCCCGACACGCGTCTTCCCGGGGCCGCGCAGGCGCGTGGGTACCAGCTGGGTTGTGCGGTGCTGCGTGCGTGCTGAGGGCGACACACGCACCCCGCAGGCGCTTTTTGCCTCGCCGCCTGTGAGCCTGCAAGCACCACCTGGTCCCAGCGACGACCCCACCGCCGCCGCACTGGAGGCTGGTGAAGTGGGCTTCTTCCGCCGCGCGCTGCTGCGCCTGGGCGGTGCGCCCCCTTGCAGCTGTCGCGCTCACGACGTGGCGACCCCCCACGCGACGTGCTCGCCCGGCGCTCGCCCAACCTCACGCGCCCCCGCCCAGGCTTCTATAGCGCTGAGAGCACGCGCATGCGCGCGGCGCTTCGGCTGCAGCGCGCGATCCTGGAGCAGGCTGACGACCCGGCACTCCTGCAAGGCGTGTGTTCTCACGCAGCCTGCTTGCGCTCACTCCACGCCCGCCGCACTCACGCGTGGCCCCTCCTGCAGCCTTCAACCTGTCTCCGGGCGACTTCCGGTGTCGCTTTGCGCTGGCATCGCTGCACCTGTGGCTATCGCTGGTGCGCCTGCGTGGCGAGGGCGAGGCTGGCAAGCTGCTGGGTCAGGAGCTGTACGATCACTTTTGGGCAGAGATGGAGACCCGCGTGCGCGGCGAAGGCGTCGTAGTGCGGCTCTCCAAGTGGATGCGCGAGCTGGAGGGTGCCTTCTATGGAAGCAGCGCAGCCTATGACGCCGCGCTGGCTGACCAGCAAGACGGGCCGGTTGGTGCCGGGCGGGACGAGTTGGCGTCGGCTCTGAGGCGTAACGTATACATGGGAGACGGGTCGCTTCAAGACTCGCAGTTTCTGGCGCGCTACGTACGACACCAGCTCGCCTGCCTGGCGCTCACGCAGAGCGAGGCGGTCATGGCGGGTGCGTGGCTGTCATTGTGGGCGCGCTTGTGACTCGGCACTGACGCGAACGCTGTGCCGGGTGGCCTCAGGACACCTGCGCTATGGCCGCAAGACACGGTAACTGTTATGCTATTCAGCGCGCTATGGCTGCGTCTCTGTGCATCTCAAGTCTCAACTGAACCTCGCGTTGTCCGACGACAGGTAGTGCATCGTGATGTCGTCAACTCCTTCGGCTGTCGGACGACTCACGACTGCGCGCAGAACCGCGCCCCTGGGTACTCGATAGTCGTGACCTTGTCTGTGTATCGCCATGGTGCTCGTCGCGCCCACGCAGCTGTGCCTGTTGCGCGGCGGCGTGGCGCAGCGGCGAGTGCGAGCCGTCTCGGAGACTGCTCGGCCAGTCCGACTGGCCACCACGCGCTGCAGCGCCGAGAATGGCACCGCGCCGGTGGTCGCCGCCGGAGGCACCGCGCCGCAGGCCGCGGTGGGAGGCACGCGGCGCCGCAGCCCTCGCGCAGTCTCGGTGGTCGCTGCGCCAGTGGAAGAGGCGCCAATCGCAGCCCAGCAGTCCACCGACGCCGACCGCGTGGGTGAGGCTCCGGAGCAAAGTCGCAGGTACGAGGCGGACACCAGCTCGCAGCGACTGCAAGGCCGTGCGGGGCTCCACAGCTCGCATGGCACTCGCCCTAAAAGGCGCCGTTCTAACCACCTCGCCGTTTTCGCCTGCAGTGCGCTCAGCTTCGAGATCACCATGCCGCCCACCAAGGTGGAGGGCCTCCAAGAGGACTGCACCGGGCTGACGATTGAGGTGCGCGAGGGCACGCTGACCGGGCGCATATGCTGCGCTGAGCTGCTTTCTCAGGAGCTGTGCACCTCCGACGCGGTGTACAACCACGAGATCAACTGGCTGTCCTTTAACTGGCGTGTGATAGCGATGGCGATGGACCCGTCCACACCGCTGTTTGAGCGGCTACGCTTCATCTCAATCGCTGCGCGAAACCTGGACGAGTACTTCGCCAAGCGCGTGGGTGCGCTGAAGCGGCAGGAGGCTGCTGGCGTTGAGAACCTGCTCAAGAAGCGCGACAAGAGCATTTGGACGCCAGAAGAGCAGCTGCGGCTCATCAGCCAGGGCGTCAATGAGATGGACGAAGCCATCGCGCAAACGCTTCTGGGGGACGTGCTGCCCAAGCTGCGCTCAGCAGGCGTGTTCTTGCTGGATTACGATGAGTTGAACAAGACTGAGCGCGATGAGTTGCGCGAGTGGTTCATGGAGAAAGTGGAGCCGCTGCTCACACCGCTGGCTGTGGATCCGGGCCACCCGTTCCCTTTCATCGCTTCGTTGACGCTCAGCATTGCGGTGGAGCTGATGGACGAATATGCAGACGACCACCTGGGCGCAGGCGGCCTCGAGCGCCACACCCACTTTGCCATCGTCACAGTACCGTCTGGGCTGGCGCGCTGGAAGCGACTGAGCGGACGCGGCGCCAATGCCTTTGTACCAGTGGAGCAGGTGCGCGCGTAAGCACGCCACTCCCCGTACGCACATCGCTGAGCGCCTCGCCCCTGTGCAGGTGATCATTGCAAACCTGGACCGGCTGTTTGGCGGCATGCTGGTGCTGTCGGCCAACATGTTCCGCCCCACCCGCAACGCAGACGTGGTGCGCAACGAGGAGGAGGCTGAAGACTTGTTGGAGATGATGTCCGACGAGGTTCGCGAGCGTCGTTTCGCGCCTTTCGTACGACTGGAAGTGGAGGCGTCCATGCCTGCATCGCTGGTGCTGCGCGTGGCTGAGGAGATGTCGCTGGGGCCGCAGGACGTGTTCACAGTGAGTGCGGGGCCGGTTGGCGTAGGCGAGCTGGATTCGATGGCCGTCCAGTTCGGCATGGATGCCTCTCTGCTGTACAGCCACTGGGCGCCAGCCACGCACACCCGGCTGCTGCACGTCAAGAAGAAGAGGACGCCCGGCGACGCACGCAGCGAGAGCATATTCTCAGCCATCCGACGAGGAGACATCCTGGTGCACCACCCCTACCACAGCTTCGCAACCAGCACGCAGCTGTTCGTCGAGTCAGCTGCGCGGGACCCCGCCGTGGTGGCCATCAAGGCTACTCTGTACCGCACCAGCAGCGACTCGCCAATCATCAACGCGCTGGCCATGGCGGCTGAGGCCGGCAAGCAGGTTGCTGTGCTGGTTGAGTTGAAGGCTCGTTTCGACGAGGCGCGCAACGTGGGCTTCGCCAACAAGCTGGAGGATGCTGGCTGCAACGTGGCGTACGGCCTGGTTGGTCTGAAGACTCACTGCAAAGCCATGCTGGTTGTGCGCCAGGAGGACGATGGCCTGCGCACGTACGTGCACTTGGGAACGGGCAACTACAACCCGCGCACTGCCAGCCTCTACACAGACGTGGGGCTGCTCTCCTGCGACCAGGAGCTGGGCGCTGACGTCTCCGACCTCTTCAAGCACCTCACGGGCTACCACCGCCAGTTTGCGTACCGCAAGCTGCTGGTTGCGCCGCACGCGATGCGGCGCCAGTTCTGCGACCTCATCGACGCCGAGATTGCCAACGCGCAGGCGGGCCTGCCCGCAGCCGTGACGGCCAAGATGAACGGCCTGGACGACCGAGTGCTGACTGAGAAGCTCTACCAGGCTGCGGCCGCGGGCGTCAAGATCGAGCTCATTGTGCGCGGCATCTGCCGTTTGCGTCCTGGCGTGCCGGGCATTTCCGAGAACGTGCGCGTGGTGTCCATCATCGGCCGTTTCCTGGAACACCACCGCATCTTCCGCTTTCACAACAAGGGCGACGCCAAGTTCTACATTGGCAGCGCTGACTGGATGAGCCGCAACCTTATTCGTCGCGTGGAGGTGTGCACGCCCATCACCAACGACATCCTCAAGGCGCAGCTGCAGTCCATCCTGGACGCGTGTCTCATGGATGGCGTCAACGCGTGGGAGATGCTGCCTAACGGGCGCTACCATAAGCCCATCATGGCGAGCGCCAAACACACACCCTTCGGGGATGATCGGCTAGGCAATCGCGCCGCGCTGATCGGACTGCACTCGGCGCTGATAGAGGTGCGTTTGTTAACCTGGCCCCGCAACACGCTGCTGATGGCTGCGTGCGCCTGCGCGCCTGCGCCTCTGCGTGCGATTGCGATTGCGATTGCGATTGCGCGCGTCAGGAGACAGAGCTGCAAACGGCGCTCGCGGTTGCGAAGAGCCCGGCGCACGTCGGGTGGAGCACGCCACCGCTGGGGCTCTATCGGTTGGAGCAGCCGGCGCTGCCCGCTCATCGCTCACTGGGCAAGCCCCCCTAGGCCACCAAGCGGGAGGTCAGCGACGCGGAGAAGGAGGACCGGGCGGCGGAGAAGCAACAGGCTGCGCGGCGCAAGGCGCTGCGCGCGCGCACGCAGGCGGCTGAGCGAGAGTTGCTGCAGTAATTGCTCTCGGGACCCGTAGCTTAGCACGCACTATCAAGAGGACAGGACAATGCATGTACCCTCGTACTCAGAACCGCAGAGCCGAATAGTCCAGAGCCCCTCGTACAGCTCTACCACACTTGGCTCTCTGCGCTTCTGTGTGCTGTCATGGCGTCGCCACAGAGGCGCACGCGCAGCTTTGCGCTGCGCGTGCCTCCTCAGGAGCGTCTGCGCCAGCGCGCCTTCACGCTGCTGGGTGCGGTGTCAACGCCCTTGGTACGCTTGCTCTCGAAACTCCTGGGCGGGCGCCCGCGCCCGGAAGCCACCAAGCTGCCCACGCGGCGCTTTGGCGACACCGCTTTCTGCACGCCCGCGGCTGACCTCGAGTCTGCGCTGTCTGAGCTCTCTGCCGCTGCGGCCGCATGGGCGAGCACCCCCTTTGCCGAGCGAGCGCGCCTGGCGCGGGCTTGCGCACGCCTTGCTGGTGACAGCTCGGAGGCTCTAGCCGCGTCCGCCACCTCGTATAAGGGGACCTTCGAGACGGGCGACGGAGAGGAGATTGCAGCGTGGGCTGCATCGCCATGGCTTCTCAACGAGCTAGCCACCACACTTGACGAGCTGGCGCGCGGGTGTGCGCGGGCGCCCGCATCCGTGCGCACCACCAAGGCCGGCCGCAAGGTGGTGACGGTGTTCCCGAGCAGTTTCTTCGACCACTTGCTCTTTGCAGGTCTCCGGGGCGAGCTCCATCTGTCGCCTGAGGCTGGAACCCCCACTGCTGGCGGCTCCGCCGTGCTCGGCGGACCCGGCTGCGTGTGCCTGGTGCTGGGCGCTGGAAACCAAGCCACCGTGGCACTGGCAGATGTTTGCCAGAAGGCGCTGGTCCACGGATGCACCTGCGTGCTTGCAGTCAGCCCCGTCAACGAGTGGGCGGGTCCTCACCTGGAACGCACGCTCCATCCGCTGGTGCAGGCTGGCGCGCTTCGCGTCGTCTACGGCGGCCTGACGACCGGAAAGCTGCTGACTGCTCACCCTGTGGTGAGCTGCGTGCACATGACGGGCAGCGACGCCACGTACGACGCCGTGGTGTGGGGCGGCGCAGCCAAGGGGCCTGGACGCACGCCGCCCTACCGCAAGCCTGTGAGCGCGGAGCTAGGATGCGTAACGCCGATGCTGCTGGTGCCGGGCCGTTGGAGCACCGCTGATTTGGACGCCAAAGCCGCGGAGGTAGTCGCCTCTGTGGCTCACAACGCCAGCTGCAACTGTTTGGCCACCAAGGTGCTGGTGCTGAGCGCGCGGTGGGCGCAGAAGGATGCGTTCCTGGATGTACTCAAGCGCAAGCTGACAGCCACGGCGGCGCGCTGCGCCTTCTACCCGGGCTCCGCGCAAAAGTACGACGCGTTTGCGGCTGCATACCCGGATGCGGTGCAGCTGGGCGTCCCCTCAGCGCCCTCAACTGCTGCCGCGGACTGCCGCCGCCTGCCGTTCCTCCTGCTTCCGCCAGCGCCGCTGCGCGCAGGCGACAAGGCTGTCACGGACGAGGCCTGGTCGCCGGTGCTGGCTGTGCGCGAGCTGGACACACCTGCGGAGGAGGTGCCCTCCTTCCTCACCGCAGCCGCCGCCGCGCTCAACGACGCTTGTTGGGGCACGCTCTCCTGCGCCGTCTACATACACCCGCACACGCAGGCGGCGCACGCTGCTGCGTTCGAGGAGTTCATCGCAGCGTTGCGCTATGGCTCTGTCGGGGTCAACGTCCCCACCTGTCTTAACTACATCCTGCCCCCACTGTCTTGGGGCGCTTTCCCGGGTCACACGGCGGACGACATCCGCAGCGGCGTGGGGCAGATTCACAACAGCTTTTTGGTTGACAATGTGGAGAAGAGCGTGCTGTGGGCGCCCTGGCAGCCTGCTGTGACGCCCTTCTGGAGCGTAGAGCACGGCAACATGCCAGCGCTGAGCCGCCGCATTACGGAGCACTTCACGCGGCCAAACGTGCTCACGCTGACGCGACTCGTGATCGCAGCCGTGCGAGGCTAAAGAGACGCACACACAAACTAGAGACTCCCTACGAGACATCTCCTAGCGGCCAGTAGTGGAGCCTCCGTTGCTGTTTGCAACCCAGTGCGCCTCCAGCAGCGCCCGCGACGCGATTTTGCGGGCACGAGCTGTCTCCACCTCGTCCTCCGCGCCCTGCTCCACCGCGTCCGTCAGCAAATAAGGAGTAGTGAAGTTCACTGCGTGAGAGTGACGCTTAGTGAACTTCACTAGGAGCGCGTGAAACTGTCGACCCTGTTGTAGTGAGCTTCACTAGCGAGCACCCGTGAA
>Ga0049083_10000991_pt1 | contig 10635 bp, 7 predicted proteins | sample GreLakmeMI27MSRF_FD_66719 | JGI IMG/M metagenome (GOLD analysis project Ga0049083, IMG submission 66719) | Freshwater lentic microbial communities from great Laurentian Lakes, MI, USA - Great Lakes metaG MI27MSRF | ecosystem: Environmental > Aquatic > Freshwater > Lake | place: Great Lakes...
GTCTGCTTCTCGTCCTGCGGCAAGCTTGTCGCCTCCGCTGGGGACGACCGCACCGCCATCATTTGGACAATCTCCGCGAAAGCCCCGCTGTTGACGCTGCACGGGCACAGTGGACGCGTGTTTGACGTGCAGTTTTTGGGGGGCACCCTGTTAGCCACCACCAGCGAGGACAAGACCTGCCGGCTCTGGGACATGCACTCCGGCGACACAGTGGCGGTGCTGCGCGGCCCCGCGCGCCTCTGGACATGCGCCTTCTCGGCGCTACCCGAACCAGTGCTCGCCTGTGGGGGAGCCGACGGCAGCCTCAAGCTCTGGCGGCTGGCCGACTGGCTGCCTGGCGCGGCTGCCGATGAGGCCTCTTCGCTGCCCGAGGCGGTCAGCGACACTTTCACCCGCTGCCTTGAGTTGGTTGCCGCAGACGCGCTGCTCCTCGCCGACAACCGGGGGCGGCTGCACGGCGCTCGCATCCCTGTCCGCGCCTGGTGCGCTGGGCTGTACGTGGACCCGCAGGGCGCGCCCATCTTGTGCATGCGCGCCTCGCCGCCGCTCGCCACAAGCCTCTGCGACGGGCCAGCCCGCCTGCTGGTGGGGTGCATGAACGGTCACGCGCTGCTGTTCTCCGTCTCGGCCACGACGGAGGGCGGCATGCTGGCTGGCCTGATGACTCGCTGGGCTGCGCAGCCAGAAGGGCGGATCACGTCCGTCTTTTGGCTCCAGGACGCGCTGGCCGCCACAGCAGACGCCACCGGCGGCGTGCGCGTGTGGCGCATCACCGACTGCGAAGCGGGTCTGCTGGCTGAGGCGGAGGTGGGGCAGCGGACTATATGCGCCGCGGCGGCGCAAGAGCCCGACGGTGCGCTCCTGCTGCTCTGCGGCGACCAGCGGGGCGCCGTCTCCGCCTTCTCCATCCCAGACGAAGCCGAATCCGTCCCGGGCTCGGCGCGCAGCGTGGGGCGATGCGTCGCGCACAGCGGAAGCGCAGTGACGCTGCTGCAGCACGCGCCGCACCTCTGCCAGTTCCTCTCCGCCGGCGCGGACGGCTACCTCTGCGCATTCGCGCTGGTGGACGGCGCGCTGAGGCGCGTCGGGCGGCGCCACGTGGGCGCTGTGGCCGCCCCGGAGGCTGCGCTGTTCGACGCCACGGGCGCGGAGCTTCTGGCGGGCGTCACCGCGGACTCTCTGGTTGTCCATGACGTGCGCGCAGAGGCGCAGCTGCTGCGCCTGCCCTGCGGCGGCTGGCGCAGGCCCCACGCGTGCGTCCTGGCGACTGGGGGACGCGTCGCGCTCGCCTTCAGCCGCAACCGGGTGCTGCACGTCCTCCGCCGATGGCCCGCACACTCGCCCGCCCAGCCGGCGCTGAGAAGCATGATGAGCTCCCACCATCTGCGCGAGATACACGCGGCCGCTTGGCTGCCCTGCCCAGCGCCGGGCTGCGCTTCGTGCATCGTCACCGGCTCTGAGGACGGCATGGTGCATTCCGCGTACGTGCGTGACGTGGCACGGCGCGACGGCGGGGCCGGCTGGTCGCTGGACGGCTGCTCACGGCTGGGCGAGGCTGCGGGGCGCTCAGCCGTGCGCGCGCTCGCCCTGGTGCGCCACCACCGCGAGGGGTGGCTGCTGGTCACCTGTGGGGCGCGGGAGGTGCTGATGGGCTGGCACCTGTGTTGGGGCCCTGACGGGCGGGTGCGTGCGCGCCTGTTGGCCTCGCATGCGCCGCAGGGAGGCGCCGCGCACGCTGCCGAGACGGACACGCGCTTCCTATCGCTGGCCGCCTTCGTTGCGGACGGCACGCTGTTCGCCGCGTGCGGCGCCAGCGACGCGCGCCTGGCGCTGTGGGCGCTGCCCCTCCACACAGACTCCGCCGGGGCGCCGCCGCGATGGAGACTGCAGGCCGAGGCCGCCACGCTGCGCCCGCCGCTGGCGATGGCCGCCTTTGAGCCTGCGCCGGGGGCGGGTTGGTGCCTCTTCTCCGCGACGACAGACGGGAGCGCGTGTGCTTGGGGCACGTCGCCGCTCCTGGCCGGCACGCGGCTCGCGCGCGTGCATCAGACGGGCGTGAACGCGATGCGCGTGGCGAGGAGTGGTGACCCACAGCGCTGGCTGCTTTCCACTGGCGGCGACGACGGCGCCATCGCCATCCTGCTGCTCGCTGTTTCCTCGCCGCGCGTCGTGCAGGTCCTGGCGGCGCTGAGACACCCCGGCGCGCACGCGGCGGCGTGCAAGGGCGTGTGGAGCGACGGGACTGTTGTTGTGACCGCAGGGATGGACCAGAGAGTGCACATGTGGTGCGTTTTCAGATTTTTCTGCGCGCAGTGTTCCTCCGCACTTACGCGCTCATGCAGGCGAGTGGAGCAGGGCGTGCAGGATGCAGAGCGAGCGCATGCAGCGCTGGATGCTCCCTGGTTGCGCAAATGCTCCTCTGAGGCAGCACCAGAAGACTGCGTGGACATGGTCGCCTGGTGGCGCGGCGATGTTGTGGCGCCGCTGCCGCTGCGGCTGCGGCGGGTTGAGAGCGCAATCACCGACACGTGCGAAGTTGAGGGGGTGGTGGCGCTGCCTGCGGGCGGTGGGTATGCGCTCGCCGTCGTTGGCTGCGGCGTGCAGTTGCTGACCTCCGCTGCAAGCCGACAATGACTCGCGCTTCCGTCCATCTCTGGCGCACTCAGTTTGCCGCCCATCCAAGCACGCCAAAAGCGGCTGCCGGCCCTGCGTTGCCCGTGGTCTTGGACGAGCGCCCCTGCGTGGTGCTTGGCCAGGGCTCGCTGTTGTCGCCTCGTCCTCCGTCGTCGGGGAGCAGCGTGACGACCAGCGCGCGCCCCGCAAGAGTGCTCACCTGCAGATGGCAAATGAACTCGAAGACCGCGACGCCGTCGGAGGACCACACGTTACCCAGGTCACCAGCGTGCCGCACGGCGTCGCAGGGCCAGCCGTGGGCGCAGCCATCCGGGTTGAGGTGGGCGCCGCAAGAGGAAGCACCCTCGCGCGTGTCGCCCTTCTCCAGGATGTGTAGCCCGTGCGGGCCAGCCGGGAACAGGCCAGTCACGCGTCCTGTGACCTTTGTGTATCCGCCGAAGATGAGCCACGGTCCGTATTGACGCAGGCAAATGACGCCGTCGGAGCCCGGTCCTGACAGCACAGCCACCACCGCGGCCAGCGGCACCCGCCTGCGCTGGCCGCGCACGAGCAGCACACAGCAGCCGCACACCGCAGCCGTTCCCAACAGCACACTACGCGCCCAACCCATGGATACAACTGCAAGGGCGCAGGGAAATAGAACGCACTGCATAACTCGTTGTTCGACTGAGAGAGCTGTGGTGCCCTTCGCCGCTCGCATGCGGGCCGCCGCGGCGCCGGCGGCGGCGCCCGGTGGGCAGGCGGTCGGCGCCAAGCCCCTGCTTCTGGTCCTTCTCCTGGTTCTCGCGTCAAATGGTGCGTCGTCAGTGCGCCCTCACACTCACACTCTCACGCTGACGCCGCTCCCCTCGCCAGCGGGCGACATGGTGGCTGGCATGTCGGGCCTGTTCGGCGCGTCTTCAGACTCACAGAAGGCGCGCACTCCTCGTGTAGGGTTGCTCTCGCCTCTCGCCTGACGGTGCCCTGCTCTCATGCAGCCATTTGTGGACACGCTGAGCCTGGGTGGCAAGGTGCACGTGTCGTTCTGCACCTCATGATCCTACGGGTGCGAACACCTCCTCTCCTCTCCTCTACGCGGCTGAGCACTCCCCGCTCCTCTCACGTCTGGGCAGGGGGGCGTTCATGCAGGTGAAGCGCGCGCTGGAGACGCACGCGCCAGGCCTGTCTGTGGTGGGTAGCAACTACCCCCCGTCCCCCCCGAAAGCGCTCTTGGCCAAGGGCGTCGGAGTCGCTCAGTTCCTGGTCATCGGCGCCACGCTGGGCGGACAGCACTTGTACCCGGCTGGCACGGAGCCCGCGTGGCTGAAGAGCCTGCAGGAGAGCAAGCTGCAGGCGTGCATGGCTGCCTGGTTCATGGGAAACGTGGCCAGTCAGAACCTCATCTCTACGGGCGCCTTTGAGGTCTACCACGACGGCGCGGTCATCTTCAGCAAGCTGGAGACCGGCAAGGCGCCTGACCTGAACGCCATTGTGGAGGCTGTGCTGAATGCACGCCGTGCGGCGTTGGCATTGGGGCGCGGCGCGCAATAGCTGTGGAGACGGGAGGGAGAGCGAGAGCATGACGGCAGTTTGCTTGAAACAGCGCTAACGCGCTGGGGCAACGCCTGAGCACGGGAGGTGTGCAGAGCTGCGGGCACAGCCCGCGTGCTCGCGCACCTGCCCATCGCGCTCCCTCCATTGCTCGAGTAATCAGTAACGCGGATATACACGCGCGACCGATGCTCCCCGCCAGATGTGGGCGCCGCCATACGTTGTCGGTCGCGTACTCGTCGGTCGTACGGTCGAACGGTCGGTGGTGACTCCTCGATCCCTTCGCCAACCCCCGTACGCGTCTGGCGGCCTCAAACGCCCGCCCCGCAGCGAGCGCACAGGAAAAGGATGGAGACCAAGCGCAAGAAGGGTGGCTCCATCGCGGCCTTCTTCGCACCCGCGCCCGCGCCTGCCACCAAGCGCGGCCGAAAGGAGACCAGCGTTAGCGACGCAGCAACAGACCACCAGAGTGCGGTCCTGGACGTCGCGCCGACGGTGCGGCGCTGGCAGGCTGCCGTGCTGCCAGTGTAGAGCTGCCCTGTGCGCAGCTTACGCCGCCTGGCAGACGGTGAACACGGCGCTGGCGCTGGCGAGGAGGGCTCACGCGGAGGCGTGTGCCATCGCGGACGCAGCCGCTCTGACAGGGCGAGCTCCTGCGTTGCGCGAGCTGCTCGTGAGCGCCGACTGGCTGGCCGCCCTGGCCACCGACCTGCGCCGCGACTCCTTCAGGGCACTCGAGTCGGTGCGGCAGCCTTGGTGCTCGCGCTGCGCGTCTCACACGGCTCGACGCAGTTCTTGCACCAGGAGTGGGCGACAGCGCAGGTGTTCCCGCCTCCTGGCTGCATATTCCGCGCGCTGAACAGCTGCGCGCTGTGCGACGTTCGTGTGGTGATTCTGGGCCAGGACCCGTATCACGATGACGCGCAGGCGTGCGGGCTCAGCTTTTCCGTGCCGAAAGGCCAGCGCGTGCCGTCCAGCCTGCAGAACGTCTACAAGGAGGCGCGTGCGCACCTGCAGCGCCAGCGCCAGCGCCGCCTCACGGCTCGTCTGACTCTCCACGCGTGCAGTTGGCGAGCGACTTGAGCCTCACCCGCCCCAGCCACGGCGACCTGGAGCGCTGGGCGGCGCAGGGAGTGCTGTTGCTCAACGCAGTGCTGACTGTGCGGGCGCATGCGGCCAACTCGCACGCGAAACGTGGCTGGGAGGCGTTCACAGACGCGGTCATCCGCTGCGTCGCACAACGCTCCGGGACGGCGCCCGTCGTCTTCTTGCTCTGGGGCAAGACGGCGCAGGAGAAGGCGAAGGGAGTGCTGGGAGGCACCAGGCATGTGGTGCTGCACGCGCCGCACCCCAGCGGGCTGTCGGCGCACCGCGGCTTTTTCGGATGCAAGCACTTCAGTGCCGCAAATACGGCGCTGCAGGCGGCAGGTAAGGAGCCCATCGACTGGCAGATTGTGTGAGGGACTCCTCGCACTCCCGGGGCTCATTGACGTCAGATCTATGCTCACAGCACGGGGCACATTGGCTGTGATTGAAAGCTTTACAACGAGCCATCTTCGCTCACGCTCGAAGAATCAGCGCACTCCGGCGATGCTTCATGCGCCAGCACGTCTACCAGCTCATTTGAAACAGGGCCGGCGCGCTCTTCCACTGCTGCCATCCTGCCGCTGGCAAGCACGCGCCCGGCTCGCAGGACGCGCGCAAAGGAACCGGTGCGTCGCAGTCGGACGTGCGGCGGCGCCGCCTCGCCCTCGTCCATCAGCAGCGCAACGTGCGCCGAGAGGATGGGCCACGGCAGGCGCTCCTTTGCCAGCGTGAACATGGCCAGCGACTGGCGCACGTCGCGCTCCATCTGCGCGTCCCAGACGGACCTGGGCATGCCCTGTGGCCGCCCCTGCGCCAGCTCATCCAGCTGCCCGTCGAACGTCGGGTGCTCCGCCAGGAACTGCATAAAGTCCTCCCAGCTGGGCGGCGCGCCGTCGCAGCCGGCCACGGTGGTCGCGTACATCGTCTGGTAGGCTGCGCTCGACAGCTCGTGCTCCGCATCCGGCACTTCCACGCCCGGCCGCAGCACCATCAAGGCAAGGGCCTGCTGAATGCCGCGCCCCTGCGCGCCGTAGCTGCGCAGCCGCAGCTGGATGGCGAGTTCCTGCGCCAGCCAAGCCGTCCTCGGGGTGAGACCGACGCAGATGCAGCTTGCGCCGCCGGCAGGCAGGCAGGCTTGCACAGCCTCCAGATACTGCAGCGCCAGCGGCTCAGCGCCGCCGCCGCCCTCCAGCCCGAAGCAAGGTAGCGCGTGCGTCAGCGCGGCGGGAGGGACGTGGAGGCCAAAAACGGGGAGCGTGGCGGCATAGCTGAGCTGGCTCCACAGCTCGCCCGCGTCGTGCAGCAAGTCGTGGAGCAGGAAGACTACGGTGCAATCCGCGCAGTCGTTGGCAATCCAGGCCAGGTCGTTCAGGCCCACGGCCAGGCGGCTGGCGTTGCCGTCCAGCTCGGGCAATGCCACGCCGCATACGGCGCCAGCCTGCTGGCCGTCCAGCGCCGCGCCGGGCTCCGACCACATGGGCAGGTGCTCGTCCAGCGTCCACACGGTGCGCACCCACGACTCTGCCGGCACGCGCGGCTGCTGATCGGCGGCAGGCGGCTCCTTCTCAAGCAGCACGACGCTCGACAGCTGCTGCTCGAGCGTCTGTGCATCAGACGCCGACTCCGGCGCACCGTCGCCTGCGCCCCAGAACTGTTGGAGCCGCTGCGCCATGAAGGGCGTGACTGTCGTGTCCAGGTCGCCGCTAGCAGCTTCGAAGGGTGTGAGCACAGTGAAATGGTTGGCGGCGCATTCCACGATCTGCAGGTTGTCGCAGCAGTGCGCCCACAAGTAGCCATGTACGTAGCTGTGGGTGCCGTGCTCGTCCCTGAAGGTGAAGTCGAACAGCGAGCGGTCCTCCTCACACGCCCTGAAGAAGACCACGGGCGCTTGTACGCGCTGGAAGACGGGGCCGGTGCCCAGCATGCGCCAGGAAGAGGTGTTGAAGCGGCCGGCATCGGTCTGTGTGATGCCGCTCTTCCACTGTTCTGACAGTGGCTTCTCGCCGCCCAGCTGCTCCACCAGCTCCTCCATGTCGTACCGCTTCCCCAGCGCTTGGTAGGTTAGGTCCTCAAACACGCGCAGCTTCTCCTCCGTGCCCATGAGCTTCCAGCCGGACTCGTCAAAGTCGAAATTCATGGACCTCAACACAGTCTCCAGCTGCACCAGCGCGCGCTGCCGGACCCCCCTGACGCGTGCAAAGATGGTCCCAACCGGCACCACCACATCCTCAACCTCCGTCCACTCGGGCTTGAACTGGACTGGGTGGCTGGAGTCCAACAGGAAGACAGCGCCAACTTCGCGCTTGTTTGCTTCCAGATGCACGACCGACTCGAGGGCTAGCAGACCGCCCAGCGAGTGGCCGCCCAGCAGAAGCGGCAGGTCGGGCTGCGTCGTCGTCGCCTCCGCCGCGTGCGCAATTGCAAGCTCCGGCCAAGTGGTGCATGTGTCGCGCTCCAGTGTCAGGACCGGCTGCACAAACCCGGGGATTTCCACCTGCAGCGCCTTGGTCAGCGCCATGTACGCGAGGGAACCATCGCCGAAGGCGGGCGCGCCCAAGAAGAGCGGCTGCATGGTCCTCGACGGCAGTGGCCCTGCTGGCCGAAGCGTGCGCACGAGTTCGAGTGCGTCCGCGCTCGCAGCCTGTGGCGCTGGTGCAGCCACCGTGACTTCCTCTGCGCGCGCGACGGCGATACCTTCAGAGGGCGGAGAGCTTGACGTAGCGACGTTCTGTAGGAGGCTGATGATCGCATGAGCTGTGTCAGCCTCCGCAAAGTCGTTCATGTCGATCTCGATGCCCAGCACATCCTGCATGCTATTCCGGATCTCGATCCAAGCGATGGAGTCGATGCCGTAGTCACTGAGAGGAGCGTGCTCGTCCAGAGGCTGGCCGGTGACGGCTTCCACGCTCTTGCACACCAGCCGGCGCAGTTCTTGTGAGTCCATGCGCTCCGCCGTCACCGCGGCGGCGCGGCCTGCGATGGCAGCCTTGGGGCGACTTGGCAGCGGCTTTACACTGGCGGCCTGCGCTGCCTGCTCCTCATACACCTGCAGCTGGTGCGTACACCAGGTGGCGATGACTCCAACCGCGTCGCACCACGGAGACTGGCCACAGTCAGCCGTGGAGCTGAAGCCCACCAGTCGGTCTGACGCCCAGCGCTCAGGCAGGCCTCTCCGTGGCTTCGTGAGCAGCGGCAGCTGTAGAGCCGCGTGCGCGCCGCGCATGCCGTCTCGATGGGTCGCAGCCGAGATGCCCCGGATGTTGGAGACCGCGAGCAGCGGGGCACGCCCGACACTGCCCGAAAGTCCCATCGCGTGGCCCAGATTGAGCGACTGCAGCGCCGAGTCCAGCACCGCGGGGTGGACCACGTGCCCCAGAGCGGCGCTCAGCGTCGGCAGGCTGTCGATGGAGGCGAAGACAGTGCGTTTCTCGAAGCGCCGCTGTCGCTCGCAGCTCTGCCCGTTGCGCAACTCCCGTGCGCTAGCCCCGCGCACCTTGATAGCGGCTGGCGACAGATTGACGGGGTTTGCGATGAAGTTCACGGCGAAGGCGCCGTCCGGAGAGTATGTGAGAGGGCTCCGAACCTCGACTGCGCCGCCGCGGCGAACGACAACCGTGAGCCGCGCGGACTTCAGCGCCAGAGACGGCAGCGACACGTGCGTCAGAGCTGTGGGCGCATGCGAGTCGACGGACGTCAACGCTGCCAGCGCTACGTCAACCAGGAGGGCGGCACACAGGACTCGCCGCCCCAGCAGACTGCACTCGTGCACAAGCGCGGAGGTGCTGATGGCGTCAGGGCTGAGCTCGAAGACGATGAGCTCCGCGCCAGCGCGAGGCGAGGCAAATGTAGGAGTCCCAAGCAGCCTGAAATGCAGCGGAGAGTGCCAGGCACGGCTGCGTTCCCAAGCCAGGCCCGCATGCGGCACGCTGCACAGAGCCGACGCGCCCGCTTGCACCAGCGCGTGCGCGTTGGTGCCCTGGAAGGCGAAAGAGCTCACGCCCGAAGAGACACCGTCGTGGCTGCACCGCGCCATGCCAGCCGCCTGTCTCGGCAAAAGCACCCCGGCGCCGACTGAGAGGAACTTGTTCAAGTTGCGCAAGTGTGGCTGAGCCAGGAACTCACTCGCAACTGTGCCGCGTGCAGCCACAATTAGACCAGTCACGCCTGCCGCCGACTCAGGGTGCCCGATGTGCGCCTTGATGGCCGCGAACTGGAGCAGAGAGGATCGCTTCGCAGCACCGTCGTCGCAGAGCACCGCTTGCGCAGCATTCATCTCGATGGGGTCGCCCAGAGAGGTGCCCGTGCCATGCATCTCCAGCGCGTCCACGTCAAAGGGAGAGCGCGAGGCCGCTGCGCAGGCCTGGTGCAGCGCGCGCGACTGTGCGCGGCCGTTGGGCGCAGTGAGACTGGAAGATCTCCCGTCCTGGTTCACGGAGCAGCCCAGCAAGATGGGGGCTCGGCGTCCCTCGGCCGCAGACGGGTCGGCTGTGCGCAGATGCACGGCGCCCACGCTTTCCGCGCGGCCGTAGCCGTCCGCAGACGCGTCCAGCGTCTTACAGCGCCCATCAGCAGCGAGCATGCCAGCCCGGGCAACTGCGAGTGAGTTCCAGGGCGCAAGGAGCAGGCCAACGCCGCAGGCGAGAGCGGAGTGCGCCGTCGCGGCAACACACCACTGTGATGCGGTGTGCGTCGCCACCAGCGAAGCCGAGCATGCAGTGTCGATGCTGACAGCCGGCCCGTCCAGACCGTAGACGTAGGCGAGGCGACCCGCAATCACGGACAGCGCGCCACCCGTAGCGATGAAGGGGTTGGGGCTGCGTGTGGCGCTGCCAGCCAGGTGCCCGTACTCCGCATGCTGCACGCCGACGCACACCCCCGTCACTGCGTGCTCTGACAGTCCCAGCAAAGCTTGGCCCAACCGGAGGCTCGTTGTGACAGCGTCCAGAAGCAGGCGCTGCTGCGGGTCCATCATGCACGCCTCCTGCTGGTTGATGTTGTACACCCGTGCGTCAAAGAGCGACAAGTCTGCAGCCAGCAAGCCGCCAAACGCAGCGGGCAAGTCCGCCGCATGCATAGTGGCCTCCGCATCCCAGCGGTCGTAGGAAACCCGGCGCAGCGCACCGAACAGGCGGTGGGCAATGTCACTTGCGGGAAGGTCCAGGATAGCGTCCAGAAGAAGCACGCTTGTTGTGAGCACAGGCTGCTTGCTCAGCAACACCTGGCCTAAGGCTGCGGGCTCATAGACAGCCACTCCGGCAGCGCTCTCCAGCTGCGAGTGGATGAAGGCCGCGAGCGCGGCGACGGAGGGGTAGTCGAACATGGCGGTGGCGGGCAGGTCGGCGCCCACCGCCCGCTCTAGCGCATTTTTCAGCTCCACTGCGCCCA
>Ga0049083_10000992_pt1 | contig 10634 bp, 8 predicted proteins | sample GreLakmeMI27MSRF_FD_66719 | JGI IMG/M metagenome (GOLD analysis project Ga0049083, IMG submission 66719) | Freshwater lentic microbial communities from great Laurentian Lakes, MI, USA - Great Lakes metaG MI27MSRF | ecosystem: Environmental > Aquatic > Freshwater > Lake | place: Great Lakes...
GGCGGCCAGCGGTTGCGAGTCCCAGCGCGCGCAGCACTCTCCTCAGCAACTGCGGACGGCGGCTCATCGCGCGAAGAGATGCGGCGCTCCGCCGCCTCTTCCAACCGCTCTAGGCGGTCAGGCACGCTGCACAGAGGCTTGCCAGCCATGCTGACAGGCCTTATAGGGGCTGGGCGGGCGCATTATAAGCTTATTATAAGGCGTAATCAGCTCCTGGAATTATAAGGCACCTGCCTTATTTGCCAACCCAGCTTGGTTTGACGTTGGCAGCGACGTGGCACGGCAGTGACGACACCTAGCGTGCCCCCTTCTTTGAACTCGCGTTCTCGCGCATTCGTCAGTAGCCGCGCCACGGCGGCGGTTGCGGGGGCGGAGGCAGCGGCTGCCCATAGAACTGGGGTTGAGCAGCAAACTGCACCCCCACCATTCCAGGCGGCCACCCGCCAGGCTGCTGCTGCTGCGCTGCGCTCCAAAACTGCGGACGCCCTCCTCCAAATTCGGGGGCATGCACTTTGTTCTGATGCTGTGGCTGCTGCTGCCACGCAGGCGCCTGCCATGCACCCGGCACCTGGTAAGGCACCTGCTGCGGCGGCGACGCAAACGGAGGAGGGGGCGGCGGCGCCCACTGCTCGTGAAACACCTGCGGCTGCAACTGCATCGGCGTCTGCATGGGGTGCGGGGGCGCCAGGGCTTGTGGAATCGCCCCCCCTAGGTTACCCGTCCACTCGGGTAAATCCTCCTCATCCCAACCGGCTGCGCGCATCACCGCAAGCGGCGGTGGTGGCGCGGGCGGCTGCGGCTGCTGTGGATACGCACATCCGCCGTAGAACGCTCGCACAGGCATTGCCATCGGCGGCGGCGGGACGGGCATTGGAACGTGCGGCGGCGCCCGCGGCAGCGCCTGCGGTGGGGCCTGCGGTGGGGCCTGCGGTGGGGCCTGCGGTGGGGCCTGCGGTGGCTGCCACGTCGCGCCCGATGCGCGCGTGGGCGACCAGCCCCGCGGCGCAGGCGGCGGGGGCACGACTGCGTGCGCGGCGGAGGCGGACGACAGGAGCGGCCTGAGCAGCGACGAGAGCTCCGCGGCTTGCACCGTCCTCCTGCTGAGCAGCGCCTGGAGCGCCGCGTCGCAGCGGATGAGCCCTCCCGCGCCGCGCAGGCCCTGCCTGCGCGCATGGTCCAACACCACCTTGAGCAGCGCTGACCAGCTGAGGTGCGTGGGCGCCTCCGCGCCCGGCGAAGCAGCAGCCAGGAAGGCGCGCAAGGCGGCGCACAGCGGACGTTCCGCCGCCGCACCCACCGGCGAGGCCGCATCTGCTGCGCCGCCGGCGATGGCATGAGCTGCGCAAGCCGCACTGTGCTCCTCTCCAGCCAGAGCGGACGCCTCCTCGCGCAACCCCTTGCGCAGGAGCCCCGCCACAGTGACCCGGGGGGGGGGCACAGCCGCGGGAGGAGGCGCACATGCGCCAGCTGGAGAAGCAGCCGCCCCGGATGCCGATGATGTGGCACCCGCGCGACGGCCGCCCATGCCCAGCCCACCACCGCGGCGCTTGTCACGCAGATGTGGCGGCAGCGGCGCGCGCAGCCTGCTGTGCTGTGCGGCGGCGTGCTTGGTCGCCTGGTGCTCCTGCTGACGTTCGTCTTCGTCTTCGCTGCTGCTCGGGTGGTCCTCCTGCGCCGACCCGGGTGGTCCCGCCACGGAAGGACCCACCTGGCGAAAGCGAGCATGCGGAAGCGCGGTGGGATCTCGAAGCGTGCAGTGGTGGAGTCGCAGGCGTGCCTCCGGTGTACCACCCGGTTTCTCGAACGTGACCAGAAAGGACCCACCAGCCTGCTGACCTTCTTCACCGTCAGCCTGGAAGCAAGACAGCGTGCCCATCGCCCAGCGCTCGCCCCTGCGTCCGCCCCGCAGCACGCAGACGCGTCGCCCTTCCGCCTGGCATCCGCGAAGCGTCACTGCGGCGCCGAGCGAGCCGCACTGCGCGCTCGCATGCAGCCTCGCGCGCGCCTCCTCCGCCTCTGCGTGGCCGTGTTCAGGCAGCGGCGAGGCGCAGGCACGCAGGCGCGTCAGAAGCGCATCCACGTCACCTACCATAGGCGGGGCAGCCCGGTGTGCATCGCCGCACAAATGCCAGCCCTCCAGCGCGCTGCTCAGCGCCGCCAGGCCGCGCCGCTCCCACGGTGCCAGAGCGCGCTCGCCGGACTGATGTGCACGGCCATAATGCGCGGCGGTGTGCCAGAGGAGCTGCGTCCACTGCGGAAAGCGCGCTGCTGGCGCAACTCCCAGGCGCCCCTCCAGCGCCTCCACTGCCATGCTCACGCGCAGCGACGAAGCCACCAAAAAGTTGCCGCCCAGCGCAACCGCGTCTGACGGCGTGGCTACGCAGTGCAGCCAGCCGGCTGGAATGAGCAACGTGCCGCCCGTGTGAACCTCGCAGCGCTGCATTGCATGCAGGCTGTGGCCAAGCCATGTGCGTCCTTGGGCTTCGGAGCTTGCCCACCTCTGGAATGCGCGCAGGTTGTGCGCGCATGGAGGCGCCAAAAGGAACACTTTGCTTCCGGAACAGAGGTGATACCATACGCTGGATCCCCCGAAATCCAAATGCCAATCCGTATAGGCTCCGCAGGGGGACATGAGCGCGTACAGCAACACCTCCGGTGGCGGCTCCTCTGATGTCGGGCTGTTCGGCGGCCACACGCGCTGCACCAGATCCAGATGGCGCACTGCAGCTGGCGGTCTCACCAGCTCGGCCAGCGGCGTGCGAGCCAGCGACAGGCTCACGCAGTTGAGCAGTCTGCGCCTGCGCTGCACAGGGTCTGCCCAATACGCGCTCCAAGAAGCGGCTGTCATTGCTCTTGGTCCGTCCCGCTGACCCGCCACATCGACGGTGGGTATGAGCGTGCGTTCTCCCACTGCACGTAGCACGTCTTCCACCGTCAGCGACACAGGCAGTGACATCTGCAGCGCGGCGCAGGCGGCTTGCGGGCTGTCGCAGCGCAGGGTGAGCGGGATGGAGAAGCCGTGCTCTAAGAGGAAGGCGGCGGTGCAGTGCTGCGGGTCCAGCGCACACACGGTGGCTCCGTTCCAGTCGCGCCCGGTCGCGACGTGGCTGTACCAGTTTCCCTTTGCACCCTCCGGTTGCACCTCCTCCTCGCTGTCCGCGCACGCGCCGGGCTGCGGGCGCGCGTGGCGTGCAGAGCGGCGCAGCGTGCCGTCCGCGTACGCATCCACGGGCTGGAAATAGCCGCTGCGGCGCAGAGACGCGGCGATGTACTCGTAGACCTCGTCGCCCGTGTCTTCGCTGCTGGAGGCTTCGAGGAGCGAAGCTCGCGCGTCTTCCAGGCGGGCAGTGCTGCCCGCAGGCCGCACGCCAGGAATAGGAAACTCCTCACGCACAGGCGCCACAACCAGCAGCTCCTCGTCCACCAAGCAATGCAGCACGGAGGCTGTGTGAGGAGCGGCATCTGCATCTTCTTGGCTCTCGTCCTGCGACTCCTCCTGCGACTCGTCCGACAGCGCGATGAAGTCCTCGGCTGCCTCGCCAAGCGGACGCGTGACGGCCAAAGGTGCCGCGCAGCTCTGCATGGCGGTGCGAAGCGCCTGGACGCTAGGAGGGGCAGCGCACTGGCGGAGAGGGCGGGGCGCTGTGATTTCAGAAAGTTGCGTGTCGTACAGTCGTACGAAAGCGGAGTCAATCTATTTCGCCCGTCGAGTTCCTGGTGTGAGGCATGGAGTGGCTGGTGACCGATGCGGCGGTGGAGGTGCTTGGAGTGTGCGTAACTCAGCTCAGAGCGTAACCTGTCTCTGCTGTCACCCGCTGGAGCGCTCACCGCGTTTCGCGCTCAGGGCAAAGGACGGCTTCGGCGGCGCCCTGATTCCCGCCAGGATAAAGCGGCCACCAGGCGTGAAGCCCAACTTAGCAGAAGTGGAGTTCCAGATATGGGAATATGAATCCGGAAAGCCTCTCACGGAGATAGTGCCCTTGACGCGGTGCGCAGCGAGCTCCGCACGTGACTTGCGGAGCGCGCATGCAAGCCTAGGACAGGACTGAAGCGCTTTTCGCTCTCTTTCTTGGCCATGCAGCCTCCGCCCGGTACCTCCTCCGTCGCCCGCGCCGCCCCTGCGTCGTGGCACCCACGTGGACGTGTCCTGGAACGGCGTGTGGTGGGAGGGCGTGCTGCGCGAGGTGAAGAAGGATGAGCGCAAGGCCACGCTGCTGGAAACGTTTTGCCCTGCGACGGGCGACGCGGTGCCCCTCAGCCGCCCGGACACAGCCAGCGCGGCGCGGCCGCCCGCAGACGGCGACGTGCGCGCCGCGCAGAGGTTCTCGGACGGGGAGTGGACGCCTGGTGGGCAAGCCGGAGGGGGCCAGACGCCCACCAAGAAGCAGTCCCCCACCCCCACCCCCGCGCCCGCGCCCAAGCCCAAGCCCACCAAACAGGTGTCTGCCAAAACGCTGCGGGCTGGCGGCACCGCACCTGCGCTGTCTGTGGCGCTGCTCAAGGCGCTGTTCCTCACGCCCCGTCGCTTCGCGCGCCTGGTGCGCGCCTGCGGCGGCGACGCGTCCGCCGCCGCTGCCAAGCTGCCGGGAACCCTTGTGCGCGCGTGGAGCGGCGCCGGCGGGGCGCAGTCGGGCGCGCGAGTGAAGGCCAAGGGCAGCGGCACCAACACGTCACCCACGCTCTTCTTCGTGCGTGGGGCGCACAGCCGCCAGGCGTTTGGCACACCTGAGGAGCACGCTGCCAAGACGTTCGTTACCGATGCGAACGGATCTGCTCACGCGCTGCAGAGCCTGCTGGTGACGCCGCCATCGCTGTCTCAGCTGGCAGGCTTTCTGGCATCCGACGGCGCGCACGGACTCACCCCGCACAGCGTGCGAGCCACGCTGGATGCGCTGGCGTGTGACGCTGCCGGCGAGGTGGCTGTGGACGAGGCACCTGCTGGCATCTGCGCGCAAGCGGCGCTGCTTGCCAGCTGGCAGGGCAACGACGCGCCCGCGTGGAGCGACGACGACGAGGATGCCGGCAACGACGGCGCTGCGAAGGGCAAGGGCAAGCGCCGTGCTGAGGAGCCGCAGACGGAGGCTGCTTCCACGCCGGTTCCTGCGTCCGCAAAGGCGCCGCGCGTGCACATGCCCCCGACCGCCCCCGCAGAGAAGAAAGAGGGTGAGGAGCAGGCGCTATTGTTCGCCTGCACGTCGCGCAAGTGCTGCACGCCTGGCGTTCCGGCGGTGCAGCCGCAGCATCGGCTGTGGTACTACACCCCCCCCCTTCCGCTGGAGCAAATCCGGCAGGGACCTTTCTGCCTGTACTGCCTGAAGCGCCCCGCATGGCGATCGCTCCTACAAGCACACCTGGTGGTCCAGGAAGCCGTTCCGGGCGCACAGGAAACCACGCTGGGTGAGCTCGAGCGCCTGGTCGGATGGCCGTGGCCGGGCGCGGCGCCCTGAGAGCATGCTGAGCGTCGCGCACGCATGCTCAGCGCTTCGGACTCGCATCATCTGAGCTTTTCCGGAGTTTGTTTCACTGCACTTCTCCAAGCGCTCCAAGCCTCACATCTGAGCAAGCGTCTGCGTCACCAGGTACACGGTGCCGCTCACGCCGCCCTCTGGCGCGCTCTCCCCGCCCTCCGCCACGCGCCAGGCCAGCCCCGCTTGGTGCATCGCCAGGAAGAGGGCCGCGTCTGTGACTCGGCTGCGACTACAATAGCACAGCACAAAGACCCCTTTCGGAGCCAGCAGCGCGTTCACGGAGCGCATCAACGCCGGCAGGTAAGATTGCGAGCCAGGATAGACAATGTCTGCGCCCAGGAGGCAGGGATAGCCTCCCGAGAGTGTCAAAAGAGCGGCGTGGTGGTGTTGATCACCCCAGAGCAGAGGCGCCACAGCTGCTGTGCCGTGTGCTCTCGCCGCGTTGCGTGCAAGGAGGTCCAGCACCACCGGCTGGTAGTCTGTGAGCGTGACGTCACCTCCACGTGCCGAGTAGAGTATGCCGCTCAGCCCAGTGCCGCTGCCCAGCTCCAGGGCGCGACTGAAGAAGCCGGCAGGCTGGAGGCTCAACCAGCGGCACAGCAGCCGCGCGCCGGGCCAGGCCAGCTGCCCTGTGAGGTCAAAGTCGGTGCATGCGGCGGTGGAGACCTCCAACACGAGCGTGCGCTCACACGCCCCCTCGCCGAAGACAAACCTCTCCTCGCGCGTCGACAAGTTGAGGAATAGGTCGCCGCACAGCGTCTCCTCCTCATCCGCTGGGGCGCTCATCCATGTGAGTACACGAGGGTAGCGGAGCGTCTGCGGAGGTGTCCCGCCGAACTCGAACAACTCTCCCGTACATTCGAACGCTGTCACCACACGCGGCGCGCAGCTTCGGCCCGCGCGTGTCGCCCGCGTGTGCAGCTGCAGCGCCGCATTGGTTGTGTGAGACGGCTCCGCCCGCCTGCATTCCCCGCGCCCGGTCCACCAGCGCCCTCGTGGCGCGCTTCTGCACGTGTGGTGCGCCGCCGCGAGCGCACCTGCGCAGCCCCTCAGCGAGCCAGCGAGCAGGCTGGCACACCCAGACAGCCGCATGCGTCCGCTCGTCGCGGCGCTGTTCCTGGCGCTCTTTCCCGCTCTCCTGGCCGCAAGCTCCGAGCCCGTCTGCCTCGCCGGCTCGGGCGAGCAGTGCGCTCCCCCGGCCAGCCTGAAAGCGCACGTCTTCATTGCGACGCCGATGTACGGAGGCAGTGCTCAAGCCTCCTACCTACGCTCTCTGGTGGAGCTGGTCGTCATGCTGCGCGACAACAACTACGGGGTTGAGTTCCAGTACATTAGCCACGAGAGCTTGATCACTCGAGCGCGCAACTCAATGGTCGATGCCTTCCTCGCGTGCGCGCACTGCACGCACCTGCTGTTCCTTGACGCGGACATCGGCTTCTTTCCGGAGGACGTTGTGCGCATGTTGAGCAGCAACAAGAGTCTCTGCGGCGCTGCATATCCCAAGAAGGGTGGCATCAACTGGCGGAGCGTGGCTGCACTTGCGCGCAAAGATCCCACGCTGCCTTCCGACGAGCTGGCGCACGTGAGTGGAACGTACGTGATCAACTTCATTGAGGGCACGCAGGAGATCACCTTGGACGAGCCGGTAGAGGTGAAAGAGCTGGGGACGGGCCTGATGCTCATCCAGCGCAATGTCTTCTCGCAGCTTGCGGCGGCCTACCCCGCAAAGTCATACATACCAGAAGGGCGTGAGGGCGATGCTGCGGCAAAGCGCGTGTGGGCCTTCTTCGACACGGCGATCGACCCGGTGTCCGGTCGCTATCTCAGCGAAGACTTCGTCTTCTGCGGGCTGTGGAGAGCGCTGGGCGGCCAGGTGTGGCTCTGCCCCTGGGTGCGCACCACGCACACGGGGCCGTTTGAGTTGAAAGGGGATTTGCGGGAGGTGAGTCAACGACTGGGGTCTCTGGTACACGCGGATTGAGTTGAAGGTGTTAAACGAGTTGTGATCTGTCATTGTGAACTCCTATTCGTTGCCCAACGCCGCCCACACGTTGGAGGTGCCCGTCTTGGCGGCGCTCGCCTTTGGACGCGCGGCGGCTTGTTTCGGAGCACTGAACACGGAACTCGGTGCACCACCTCCGGTCGGTGCCTTGGCCGCGGTTGCAGAGCTGGGCTTGCCTGCTGCTTTCATGCGCTTCTGGAACGCCTCTTCGTCTTCGAACCAACCCTTGTTGGCTGCGTAAATGGCGTCAATCTGCTCGATGACGCCCGGCTTGTCACGCAGCTTGCGCACAGTCTCTAAAGGCTGCAGTCCTCGACATGCCTCGATCTTCTCCAGCTCGGCAAGCTGTGCGCGCAAAGCACGGAGTTCTTTCTCGTGCTTGACAGCGGGCGCGATGGCCTTGATCGCCGAAACCGCGTCTCGCCGCGCCACCAGGCTGGCGTGCAGCGCCACCAACTTGTCAGCCTTGACAGCTTTGCCTTCTTGAACAGCCGCGGACGCCGCCGCTTGTGCCTCGTCTGCTTTGTCCTTGAGTTGCGCAAGCACGCCCTCTTGCTCCACTCGGGTGAGCCCGCCTGCGGTGACCTGGGCCTCCATGGCGGCCTGCAGCAGCGCGATCTTTTCGGGCAGCGCCACGGCGCGCTCGTAGAAGGCTTGGTCTGTGTCGGTGAGCGGCGTGAGTGCTGCCAGCGCCGCCTCGCAGGCCGCACAGCGCGCAGCGGCGGCGCGGAGGAGCTTGAGCAGCGCCTGCTTTTGGGCGAAGGAGGCGAGGCGGCGCGGGAAGTGCTTTTCGAGAGCCTCAGGGGCGCAGAGAAGCACCAGCTCTTCGGGAGGCACCGACTCTGGCGCTGCGCGCGAGGCCGCCTCCGCAGCGGCGGCAGCCTCCGCCGCGGTGGTGTCCACGTGCGGGAAGACGTGCACGAACTTCAAGTCCTGTGACGCAGCAACACAGAGAAGAGAGAGTCAGAGACACCTTCCCCAGAGGGACACCTTCCCCAGAGACCCCCTCTGAACGTCGGCCTCCAGATACACGCGCCTTGTCCGTGTCGTGCTGATGCTTGTAGCGCCCTTGACACTCCTTGCTCGCGCTGGCGCCGCGGTCTTCGCTGAAACCAAGCTGGAGGGCGGCAATGAGCGCTGCGTTGCAGCACGCTGCTAGGGGTTTGCGCTCACCTTCTCCAAAGCGGTGCACACGTCGCGCATCAACGTCTCCCCGTACGCGCCACGAACCTTCTTGCCGCCGCCCACGACCAGCGTGATGCGCAGCGGCTCTGACGCCTCCAAAGGGGTGCTGAAAGCAGAAGACAGCAGCTCGCTCAGACCTGCGCCGCCGCTGCCAGCCAAATCGTAGGTGTCGCGCTCCAGCGCGCGGATGCTCTTGGCCAGCGACATCGAGAAGGAGCGGAGGGCAAGTCTATGCTTCGCAGGCGGGACACCTCATCGTCGTCGTTGTCATCGGTCGTTGTCCCTCCGTCGGGTCCGTCTTCCTCACCTCCGCCTGCTGGTTGTGACATATCCTGCTCTGAGCTGGCCCAGCTTCCAGAAGCGCCTGCGGAGAAAAGAAGATGCAAGTGAGCGCGGCAACGCCGTCGCTGGGTGCCGGCCCTCGCGGCTCGCCCGCGCCTCGACGCCGCACCGTCACCGCCGCCGTCGCTGTGCGCGAGTCGCACAGCGCGCTGGAGCACGTAGCCATCGTTGGGGCGGGCGTGGGCGGACTGACGCTTGCTGTCGCTCTACAGCGCCTCTGCCCTCGGGTCAAGGCCATCACAATCTACGAACAGTACCAGGGCCGTTCTGACGACGCGGCGGGCGCGGCGTTCAACCTGAACGGCGGCGCGGCGGTGTTGCATGACTTGGGATTGGGGCGCGAGCTGAAGGGGATTAGCAACCCCATGAGACGTGTGCGAGGACGCACAGTGGACGGCCTGCAGCTGCTGGACGTGGACGTTGAGAAAGCGGTGCGGGAGTGCGGCGGCGAGGAGGCGCTTCGACGAGAAGGGAGGAGCATGTGTGTCACTGTGTTGCGCAGCGAGCTGCTGGGGCTGCTCTCGCAAGCCGCGGTGGAGCGCCCTGGCGGGGCGCAGCTGCTGCGCGGCGCGGCGGTGACAGCAGTGGGCGCTGAGGGTCGTCTGAGTTTATCCGACGGAAGCCAGACAGGCCCTCACGCGTTGGTCATTGGCTGCGACGGCTTGCGCTCTGCCGTGCGAAAAGCCACCGGCAGCGCTGCGGAGCCGAAGTACAGCGGCATACGCATCAAGTTCGCGGTGGCTCCTCGCACCCAGGACAACACGGCTGATGCGTTGCGCCCGGACCCTTCCGAGGTGCACCAGTGGTTCGCAAAGGGCGCCTACGCGCTCGCCTTTTCCGCAGGCGCGCCTTCTGCCCCTGGCGGAGCGCACTGCCTGGCGCTGTGCCGGCAAGAGGAGCAGCCCGCCCCCGAAAACGCATCTTGGAGCTCATCTGACGCTCAGAAGGACCTCCTGCGTCGCCTACACGAGGGCGCATTCCCCAGCGACATCTTGCGGCTTGCCCGTGCGAGCACTCGCATCTTCGAGATTGGCGTGCGCCACCATGAGCCTTTGACCACGTCTTGGTCGAACGAAGCTCAGCGTATCGTGCTCATGGGAGATGCTTGCCACGCGATGCCGCCTTTCCTGGGCCAAGGCGCCAACCAGGCCATCCAGGACGCTTACTGCCTCGCTGCCAGGCTGCAGGCTGAGGATGACGTGGCAGAGGCGTTACGCCAGTACGAACAGCGCAGGCGGCCAGTCACAAGCAATCTGCAGGTAAGCAGCAAGTACATCGGCCTCCTGGATACGCTGCCGGCGCCCTGGCACCCGCTCCGCGACGCAGCCTTGTGGTTTGCGGGTGCCAGCGGTGTGGCGGCGCGCGTGTTTGTGGCGGGAGCGTTGCCCAGGGTGTAACAAGCGTGCCTTGCTGTTCTTGGGGTCCGTGTCGTTGCACGAGTTGCACGAAGAGTCGAAGACATCACTTTTTTCGTACGACACGTGCCGTCGCAGGCCTTCTGCTCACCCCGTCTTCTTCCAAATGGCTGCCATGACCTCCACCTTCGCCGCCGGCGTGCGCGTGGCCGCCGCCGTGCGCGTGTCCAAGGTGCGTTCGCGCAAGCTCGCTTTTGGCGTGTGAGCGCGCGCTGAGCCGCC
>Ga0049083_10000993_pt1 | contig 10633 bp, 7 predicted proteins | sample GreLakmeMI27MSRF_FD_66719 | JGI IMG/M metagenome (GOLD analysis project Ga0049083, IMG submission 66719) | Freshwater lentic microbial communities from great Laurentian Lakes, MI, USA - Great Lakes metaG MI27MSRF | ecosystem: Environmental > Aquatic > Freshwater > Lake | place: Great Lakes...
TCAGCCGGGAAGTCGTCCAGGCGGCCGTGCGCCACCTGGAACTGCAGGCTCAGGCGCAGGTGCCTGAATGCGGGTGCCAGGCTGAGCTGCAGGTCCAGCAGGCCCGGCGCCCGCATCCGCGGAGGCACAACTTGGGACTGGGCGCCCAGCCCCGCTGGGGCGCCGTCCACAGACACGCGCAGCGTGTGGAAGCGAGGGCGGCACCAGTGCGGCAGGATCTGCAGCAGGGTGACGGTGAGGTTGTTGCCGGGTGTGTCGCCGTCGTCGCCGTGGTCCAACTCTGTGCGAAACAGCTCCAGCACCAGCCCGCGCGCCGAGTCCCCCCGCCCGCTCAGGTGGGATGCCGCCCGCCAGGCGCCGGGCGGGGCCGCTGACCAGCGCGGCACGCCCAGGGGTGGGGCTGCCGCCCCTGTGCGTGTGGTGGAGGGTGCGCCGGGCAGTGAGAGACGCAGGTGTGCCAGGCTCGCGTTGCCGCTCAGCGACGCGTCGTATGAAAGCAGGCGCTCCCAGGCGCCCCGCTGCAGCTGGCTGAGGGGCTGCTGCTGCTGCTGGGGGGGCGCCCAGCCGGAGGATGTGGGCACCGCAAAGTGCACCCTCGACCGCTCCGCCGCCACGCAGGGCCGCCACGGCGCGCTCCCGCGGCCCAGGCGCGCCAGGCTGGCCAGCGACAGGGTGCTGTGGCTGTGGCGGGGCGGAGCCAGCACCAGGGACAGCGTGTGCTGCAGCCTGGGCTGCGCCGCCTGTGCGTCGGCGCCGTCGCCGCCTCCTGCGTCCGCCCGCAGCGCCAGCGAGAAGTATCGCGCCCCGAGGCTCACGCCGCGCTCGCGCAGCAGCTGCGCCAGGCCGGCGGCGTCGGCGCAGGGCAGCGCCGCCAGCCAGGGCGCCAGGTTTTCCGTGCACACCGGCTCCCGGGGCAGCTGGCCGAAGCGCCGCGTGCCGGCGCCCCCCAGCGAGGCGCGGGGCGAGAAGGCCTCGCCAGGCTGCGCCAGCTGGCCCAGGGAGGCGCAGAAGAGACCCCCCAGGCCGTGGGTGAGCGCTTGCCAGCCCTCCTGCACAGCCGCCTCGCTCTCCCCAGCGTGCCACACCGCGCTCACCGCAGCCCCCGGCGGCGCCGGCGCCGGCGGCTCGCCCCAGCTGTCAGGCTCCCAGGTGCCCCGCCCCAGCGTGAGTGCGAAAGAGGACGCCCTCGACTCCGACAGCACCTCCGCCACGCGTCGCGGGAACCCGCGCGAGTGCAGTGCGGCGTGGTCCACGCCACCAGCGCGGCTCACGCTGAGGAAGTGGAAGTGCAGCAACACGTGGCCGTCGGGGAGTGGACGCACCAACAATTCTTCTCCGAAGCCATCCTCCTGCTCAGCCTGTGCACGTGCGGCGCAGAAGAGCAGCAGCAGCAGCGATAGGCGCATTGGCTTGAGGAGGGAGCACGAAGTGCGCAATCATTGGCCGATTGGCCCATTGGCCATTGGCCGGTGTCCATCCGTCGTGCGTGGAGGACCCGCCTGGCGCCAAATACGCCACGCGCGGGTCCTGTGCGGTGTGCTCTTTCAGTAATGTCGCTGACGTGCGGGCACGGCGTGCTGTGCGCAGGGCAGGGACGGCGATGCGCACCTCGCTGGCCGACAGCCCGCTGCTGTGCGAGCTCCCAGGCTGGCGCTGAGGCCAGCACGCTTGCGCGGCGCGCAGTGCTCCTCTCCGCCTCCACGTTGCTGCTCTCGCGGGTCGAGTCTGCACGCGCGCTGCCTCTGGCACCGCTGGGCCCGCCCGTGAGGCAGCCCAGCAGCACCGGCAAGCGCACAGGTTTGTCGGATGCGCAAGCTTTGGAGGTGCTCGCGCGCTCGCTGAGCGAAGGGCGATACTTCGTCAATGCGGAAGGCATGCCCACTGAGCTCTTCGCGGACGACTGTCGCTTTCGGGACCCGACCAACGACATAGTGGGCCTCAAGCGCTATGTCACGGCACTAGGACTCCTGTTCGAGCCGGCCAGCTCTGACGTACAGCTGCTGGACATTGCCGTCTCTGCGCCGCGCCAGGTTACGGCCAGGTGGACGCTGGGCGGCTACCTGAAGCTACCGTGGCACCCATATGTGCCGCCCTTTGAGGGCAAGGCTGTCTATACTTTAAATGATGAAGGTCTGGTGGTCTTGCAGGACGAGAGCTGGAGCATCAGCCCGCTGGAGGCGCTGCGCGAGACCTTCACGCCAACACAAGGCCCTTCGCTGTGATGCCGGCGATGATCCGGAAGCGGCTCCCTGCCATCCACGCCTGGCGGGTCACGCCGATGGATGCTGCGTAAAAGGAGCGATGTGCCACCTCCGCGCGGTCACATGAAGCTGTCCTCCGCTTCCTCCACGCTGCTGAACTTTGCGGCCATCTCGGTGTTTGTGAGCATCTTGTCTGTGTCCTGAATCCAGCTGGACCTGTAGCTGCGCTTGTCAGCCAGTCGTGCCCGCTCCCTCTCCGTCTCCAACTCCTCCTTGCGCCTCGTGCGGTCGGCCTCTTTGCGCTCTTGCCGCACCGCAGCCTCGAACGCCTCACGCTCCGCCGACAGGTTTGGGAAACGCTCCACCCGCGTCTTCACCAGCCGGTTAAGCACCTCCGCGTTCCGCGACGCAGAGGACTTGAGCACCGTCTTTTCGTCGTGGAAGCCAACCTGGCCCACGGCCATGCTGACGCGAAAGTCAGCGAGAGCGTTGTGAGCAGGCTCAAAGCCTTCGACGCACTCGTTGCCTTTCCGTAGGTTGGCCCACGGCGTGTAGACGATAGCAACGTTGGAAGCTTTATGGCCCTGAATGGAGTTCGCCTTGACCAGCTGACAGCAGTCTTCCAGCTCCTGAGGGACGCGTGTGAGCAGCAGTCGGCAAGAAAGGCTTTTACGCGCAGCACGGCGGCCAGGAGAACGGCCGTGCGCTAGAGCCGTCGCACGGCTTGGGCCTCGTGCCTCCTTGGCGATGTCCGCTATTGTCTGCCCCCTCGCCAGGCGCAGGTACACGTGCGCACTGCTAAGCGCGTCCACGTGAAACCAGACGTCGTGGGGAAGGCCCCAGCGGATGAGCTCCTCGTTTTCAACCTTGTCCTCGCCCACGTAGATGGTGTGCCCGCTCACGTCTGCGCCCCGCGGCGTGTAGAAGAAGACCATACCGAGTGGGCTCGCGAAGTAAAGTGTCGGTCGAAGAGCAGTCGAACACGGCGTCAAAAGCTGCGCCCCTCGCCTCCTGGCGTCGGCCGGGCGGGCGCCATGCGCGCCGCCGCGGAGCCCGCCTCGCCCCCTATGGGCGGCGTGCTGTCTCAGTCGCCCAGCGCGCCCGGGTGGTCCCTTCAGACGCCTTTGGGCGCGCGTCGCGGGCCCTGGGGCTGTCGCCCCGACCCCGCCAGCACCAGCTACGAGAGCATTGCCGCGCTGCCGCGCGAGGTGTGGCCTGCGGACGCCGCCGGGCGCGGCGCGCGACGGCGGGGCGCGCTCGCCGTGCTCGCGGTGGCGGCGCTCTCGCCCGCAGCAGTGTGCGGCTTCGACGCAGCTTCAGCTTGGCCTAGCGACGCACGAGGCGCGCAGCGGGCGCTGAGCACGCTGGGCGTGGTGGTTGGCGCAGTCACGGCGGGCGCCGTGGCCGACGCATTCGGGCGGCAACGCGCGCTATGCCTCACGGACGTGCTGCTTGTGTTTGGACCCCTACTCACGCTGGCGCGCTCGCCCGCCGCGACGGTGGCCGCACAGCTTGTGCGGTGCTGTGCGCTGGGCAGCACCCTCACTGCTGTGCCACTGTATCTGGCCGAGACTGCCAGTTCCAGGCACAGAGGCGCCGCCGCCGCCGCTGCACTGCCCGCCTTGGCGCTGGGCGCAGCCTGCGGCTGCGGCTCTCCCTCTGCACTGCGTTGGCTGGCTCTGGGCTGGGCCGCCTGCGCGCTGGGCGTCACAGCCGTGCTGCTGCCAGACACGCCGCGCTGGCTGGCTCGACAGGGGGCGCTGCGCGCGGCGGAGGACGTGCTGTCCGCGCTCAGAGCGCCCGAGGAGGCTGCCCAGGAAGCTGCGGAGCTTGCGCTGTTAGCAGAGGAGGAGGAGGCGGGCGGCCCCCCTCCTGGCGGCGCGCACGCCCGCCTGCTCAAGGCGGCCCAGCTGGCTCGCGGCGCGGGCGCCTCGCTGCTTGCAGCTGCGGCGTGCGCAGTCGCCGCCTCGCCCAGCGCCTCGCTCGCGCTGCTGGCAGCGTGCGGTCGCTCGCCAGCATCCAGCGATGGCGCCTGGGGCCCGCTGGCCTTGCAGAGCCTGGCATGCGCCGCAGGCGGCGCGGTGGGAGCCGCCTGCGTTGACCGCCTGGGGCGGCGCCGCACGCTGCTAGCGGGCGCTGCGGGCGCCTCAGCCGCTGCTCTGGCGCTCTCAGCGGCGCTGCTCCTCTCAGACGCGCGCTCGCAGCCCGCCAGCGTGCCCTACGGCCCCCTGGGCTGCGCGTCGGCCGTGCGCTCCTGCGCAGCATGCATCCGCGCGCGCTGCGCCTTCTGCCCGGGGGCGCGCACAGACGAGTCCTACGGCAGCGACGCTGCGCAGTGGCTGGGCAGCCCCTCGCAGGGCGCGTGCTTCAGCTTGTACGACGCAGAGGCGTCCGCAGACGCCTGCGCATCCTCCGGCGGCTCGCAGCTCTACGCCCGAGGCTGCCCCAGCGCCGGCCCGCTGCTGCTGGCGCGCGCGTGCCTGGCCGCGCTCGCCTTCTGCGCGTGCGCGGGGCCGGGCGCCGTGGCGCTGGCGCTCAACGCCGAGACGCACGCCCAGGCGGGCAGGGGCGTCGCCGTCGGCGGCTGCCTTGCGCTGGGCCTGCTCTGCGCGCGCGCCGTCGGCGCCGCGGTGGCGCGTGCGGCGGCCACGTCCGCGGCGGCCGCCGCCGGCGCGGCGCTGCTGCTGGGGGGGGGGGTGCTGCTGGGCGGGGCGCTGCTGCTGGCGTCGCCGCTGCGGGAGACGGCGGGGCTGAGCCACGCGCAGGTGGGCGCCGCGATGGAGGGCCGGGTGGAGGCGCTGCGAGAGCCGCTGCTGGGGTCGCCCCGCGGCGGACGAGGGTCGCTGCTGCAGCCCTCCCCCGGCGGCAGCCCTCCCCCGGCCCCCCGCCCCCACCGCCGGGGCGAGAGCGCGCTCTCCGCTGCGCTGCGGGCGGCAGCGGCCAGCGCGGCTGGGGTGGGAGCGCAGCAGATAGCAGACGCAGGGGGTGCCTCCTCGGTGGACGAGTCGCCCACGCCGTCGCTTCGAGGCCTCGTGGCTGGCGCGCCAAGGGTGCTTCCCAAGGAAGGGACGCTTGCTGTGAGCGTCCCTTCCGGCGCTGCTGTGAGCGTCTCGCTCGACGCGGAGCAGGCGGCGCGCGACGCGGCCGAGGACGCAGCCACCTTCCCGGGATTCCAGAACCTGGTGCTGCCAGACCCCACAGGAGGGGCACCCAAACGCAAAGGACGAAGGTCCTAAACTCACACCATGTCACACCATGCTTTGCGCTTTTGCCACCACGTTTAGTCTTCGACCAACGTCAACAATGCACGCTCGCGCCTTCGCCTTCGCTGTACGCGCGTCTCTGACTCACGCGTCGCGCAGAACACGCGTGCTCTCTCGCTGCCAAGCGCAGAACAGCATGGACGACGAGCAGCTCAAGGCTGTGCGCACGGAGGCCGCTGCGCGCCACGCCGCCGCCGCTGTCGCGAGCGCAGCGCACGCGCCACAGGCGCAGGCGGTGCGCACGTGCGAGGAGTCTCAGGCGGGCGTGCACTCAGTGGGCGCTGCGCCACCGCGGGTGCCCGAAGTCCCGCCGCCGGCTGACAGCGACGACGACGAGTTGGTCATCACGGGCGAGGTGCCTGCCAGCAAGCCTTCTGCCCAGGCGCTGCGGGCAGCAGAAGATGACGACCTTGCCAGTGCCGCCCTCGCCCGTGCCCTGGAGCGTGAGCAAGCGAACGAGGCGCAGAAGGGAAAGCGTCCGCGCGTGGAGCCGCAGCCGCAGCGCGCCCCAGCCTTTGCGGACGGTCTGGGCTTCAAGCTCTCAGCCATCCGCGACGTCCAGCCAGGCGACCTCCTCACCAATCGCAACGCCATCAGCCTGCGCGACATTTTCCGGGTGCCAGGAAACATCCGGTGGTGCTTAGCCAGCAACTACCTGTGGAATTTGCAGTGGCTATCGGTGGCGCTGCCGGAGCTTTTCCAAGTGCCAAAGGTGTTTGCGGTGATGGACCGTAGAAACAGCGATGAGGCTACAATCCAGGCGGCCAAAGCGCTGGGCTGGACGGTTCACGCGCCTTACACGCCGCAGTATGGGGTCATGCACACCAAGCTGTTCCTCATCCATTTCCAGGACGCGCAAGGCCGCCAGTGGCTGCGCGTGGTGGTGCACACCGGCAACCTGGTGCCGTCGGACTGGACAAACTTGACGGAGGGGGTGTGGATGCAGGACTTTCCAGGACAAGCTCCCGGGGAGGGCGACGCGCCAGACAGCCCGTTCGGGCGCCAGCTCGCATTATACCTTGGCAGCGCCTACGTGGGCGGCAGCGGGGCCCCGGAGGCGACCTGGCCGGGGGGGACCGTGCCGGGTCTGGGCTGGGTGGATGCGAGCTTTCTGCGTCGCTTCGACTTTCGTGACGCCAAAGTGAAGTTGGTCTTCTCCACACCCGGGTGCTTTAAGGGCGACAAACTGCGGCGCTCGGGCAAGCCCAGCATCGAGGACGCGCTGAAGAAGGAGGTTTTTCACCCCCGCTTTGCGGAGCGCTCCCAGCTGGCCTTCCAGTACACCAGCCAGGGCGCCGCCACGAGCGCTATAGCTGAGCCCGACCGCTGGCTCAACGAGGTGCGCAACACGTTCAGCGCCGGCCTCAACGCAGCCACAGGCAGGCCGCTGGGCATCCCCACCGTGAGCGAGGTGGCTCTCGTTTGGCCCACCGTCGAGGAAGTGCGCACCAGCCTGGACGGCTGGGCCGCGGGCGATTCCATTCCCGGCAAAAGAAAGAATGTGGACCAGCAACCCCTCAAAGACCGCCGCCACCGCTGGTCTGCGGCTGAGCTTGGGCGCCACCCGGAGGGGCGGCAGCGTGCGCTGCCGCACATCAAGACTTTTGTGCGCTTTAAGGACCAGCACGTGGCGTGGCTTTACCTGGGCAGCCACAACATGACCAAGGCAGCGCTGGGCGAGGGGCAGGTGCCGGTGACCAAAGGCACCAATGGGACGACTATCTACAGTCAGTTTTACTGGTGCGTGTGTGGCGGTGCCCCTCGCACGCCGCTGCGCTGACGCGTGTTGACAGCGGTAGCTACGAGGTGGGGGTGCTCTTCGTGCCCAGCCTGCTGAGCTCAGAGGGCGCCGCGCCTGTCGAGCTGGTCACCACCATGATGCCCGGGTGCGCCGTCGCGGGCATGGTGGATGGCGACAAGCTGGCGCTGCCGCTGCCCTACGCACTCCCGCCCGTGCGCTACGCAGGCACGGACACGCCCTGGATCAGCAGTGATGAGTAGAAGCGAAAGCAAGACGTGCACGGCTAGAGCACCTGAGTGGGACGCTGACGGTTTCTGAAAGGAAAGAGAAAGAAGGAGAGAACAAAGGAGAGACGTAGTTCGCTGAGTGAATCTGCAGAACTCGCTCACCTGCATCAAGCATCGTCCTCGCCCGCACCCGCAGCCAGCTCGGCGTAGAGCTTACGAAGGCGCATGCGCCGCGCCTCCGCTTCGCGCGCCGCCGCCTCAAACAGCTCGGCGGGCGGCGACTGAGAATGCGAGTCCATAGGAGGCTCGTGCGCGTACAGTGGCACTGCCGCGCCGTCCCAGCCGTACGGAAACGGAGCAGCGGAGGGCACAGCGGACAGCACCGCCGCCGTGCGGCTTGCGTGCAGCTGGGCAGCCACGGCCCAGGCATCAAGCTGCGCTCCAACCTGGCCTGCTGTGGCGGACCGAGGTGCCGCAGCCGGACTGGCCGGCCCCCGCAGCTGTTGAGCTCCCTCCGAGCTGCTGCTCATGACGGGGCGCTGCCCGCCCTCCAAAGCACAGAGCCTGCGGTGCATCTCCTGCACAACTCTTTGGTGCGCCGCCTCCTGCTCGTCCAGCGCCTCGCTCTGCGCCTTCACCAGACGCGCAAGCTGCAACAGCCGCTCCTCGCCGCGAGCACACAGCGTGCTCAGCGCCTCCACGCGCCGCTCTAGGCCGTGCGTCGCCGCGCAGGCCGCCGTCACAGCCTCCAGCTGCGTTTCCAGCCAGAGCGCGTAGCTCGCCGGATCAGTCAGCACCGGGCGCGCGTCCACGCTGCCAGAAAGCAGCTGACGCAATGCAGCCCTGCGCGCGTGCTCGCCGCTGTACCCCGTTGACTGCTGCGCCAGCATGGTTTCACGCACCTGTGTGCTATCTGCTGTCTGCTTTTCGTTCCCGAAAGGACAGGCCCGATACGCGCTGGGCGGGGGAGACGCAAGGCCTTGGATGCGGGGCTCCGGGGCAAACACCACCAACAAACGACCAAACTCTACGACATACCCTCTTGCGCTCCGCTTCCGTTCGTTGGCTGCGCAAATGTCGTCTCGTGGGCGCAGCGGCTCGCACGCGGTGGCTGACAGCCGCTTTGCGGCTGCACGAGCGGAGGAGCTACGTCTGGCGTCCCAGCGTGCGGCTGTGAGCCAGATGCAGCACCGCCAGATGGAGGCCACCTGGATGAGCCGCACGGGGGAGGTTGTGGCGCGCGTGGGCGAGCGTGAGCGGTGCGTGAGAGGAGCGAGAAGAACGTGCGTGTCTCAAACCTAGTTTGACCGCGTCTGCGTGCCCAACCAGCCAAGCGGCGGACAAGGCGGCTGCGGACACGCAGCTGCAAGCCCGACGCGCGCTGTTGGCGGAGAAGCTGGCGGCGGAAGCGGAGGCGTATCAGGAGGAGCTGCGCGGGCTGGCGGTGACACCGGAGCAGCGCCGCGCCGCGCTGGAGAAGCGGGCGCTGGACCTGTTCGCCCGTCGTGAGGCGGAGCGCACGGAGTTCGCCGAGGAGGCGTCCTACCGCGCCTGGCGTGCGTCCAACGATGAGCTGCGCACGGCGGACAGCGCGGCTGCGCACCGCGAGGTGGCCGCCGCCCGCCTGCACCAGGTGGACCTCAAGCGCCACAGCGCCGCCGTGGAGGCTGCCAAGGAGGCTGAGTTCGCGGCGCTCAACGAGCGCGAGCGGCAGCGCAAGGAAACGCGCCACGCGGCTGACGTCGCCGCCCTGCGCGCACGCGCGGCGCAAGACAAGCGTCTGCGGGACGAGCAGCTGGAGGACTTGCAGCGCCGGCGCTGCCTGAGCAATGCGGAGCGAGTGCGGGAGGTGGCGGCGATGAAGGCGGCTTGGGCTGCGGATGACGCTCGCGCGGACGCAGCTGCAGCCGCTGTGGTGGCCGCCGCTCAGGAGCGGGCAGAGCTGCTTGCGCGCGCCAACGAGGAGCGCCTGGCTGCCAAGGCGGACGCAAAGGCCGCTGAAAAGGCGCTTGACGATGCCATGTTTGCAGCCACAAAGCGCCGAGGCGAGGAGGAGGAGGCTCGCGAGCGTGCGTTGGCGGCCGCGAAACGCCAGAGCGATGCCGCGTATCGTGAGGCGCTTGCAGCGTCGCGCCACGCCGCCGCTGAGAGCCAGGCTGAGTGGGAGGCGATCGTCAATGCGCACAGCGCAGCGCTCAATGCCGCCACTGACGCGGCCAAGCGCCGCGAAGACGACGCCCGCGCGGCGTTGATGGCTGAGGTGATGGCCACCAATGACGCCCAGCTGGCGCGCAAGGCGGCGCAGCGCAGCGACGCAGCAGATGAGATGCGCGCCTTGCGGCTGGCGGCGGAGGCGGGGGCCCTTCGCGATGCGCATGAGAAGCGCGACGCGAGCGCAGCTGCGGCTGCGGCGATGGTCGCCCGGCGCCAGGAGATCGACGACCAGGTTGCTGCGCGCGAAGCTGTTTGGCGGGCCCGGCGGGAGCTGGAGGATGCGCAGGACCGGGCGAACGCGGAGGCGGCAGCGAGGCACGAGGCTGCGATGCGCGTGCGCGAGGCGCAGGGCGGGCGCAGAGGCATCACGCGCCTGGATCCGGCTGCGCTGCCTGCGGCGGGCGTGCCGCGCATCAGCGGATCACAGGAGCCGTCGCCCAGGACTTCGTTCGCTCGAAAGTCGCAGCCGTGGATGGAGTGAAAGGGCGTGTCATCGTCTCTGCAGAAGGCTTTCGTACGGCGACGAAACGTCACACTTTAGCCCCCGGTTCTCGCGTGCATCGCGCGTACTGCTGCCGGATGGCGTCCCGTCTGCCATAGGCAGCATGGAGGAGTGCGCAGAGCAGCGTGCTGCACGCGAGCAGCTGGAACGCATGCGCATAGAGATAGCACGCTTCAGAGCCATGCAGGCGGCTGGGTGTGCGCCGCAAGACACTATCCCGATGCAAGCTGCCAGTGCGTGCCCTGTGGTCGCGCACTGTCCCAGAGCTCAACGCATGCTGCGCTCACGCGGCTGCTCGGCCCCGCGCAGTGAGCGAGCACTTCGACGACACGCTGCGACGCTTGGAGCGAGAAGCTGCTCGCCCGGCTTCCGCACGGCTGCCGTTGAGTTCCGGGCCTGTGCCGGGGGTCCTTAAAGCCACGCGTAGCCTGGTCTTCTTACAGGATCTCCCTTCGGTTCATGAGGACGATGTCTGCACGGTGATA
>Ga0049083_10000999_pt1 | contig 10615 bp, 11 predicted proteins | sample GreLakmeMI27MSRF_FD_66719 | JGI IMG/M metagenome (GOLD analysis project Ga0049083, IMG submission 66719) | Freshwater lentic microbial communities from great Laurentian Lakes, MI, USA - Great Lakes metaG MI27MSRF | ecosystem: Environmental > Aquatic > Freshwater > Lake | place: Great Lakes...
GTCGACAAATTTGTGCCCGCGTTTTATTTTGCAGTAGAGAGTGCACTGCTTCGCGCGCTTACGTCTCTCTGTCCGTTGCTGCGCGGCCCGCGGCCCGCACTAGATGTCGCTGAAGCAGCCCGTGGGTGCGCAAAGCGAGGCGGTGTCCCTCGAGCACGGCTGACTGCGGTGCGCAGGCCAGAAGCGGCTGACCAACGTGGCGGTGGTGCGATACAAGACCCAAGGCCTGCGCTTCGAGATTGCCTGCTACCGCAACACGGTGGTCTCTTGGCGCAACCAGACGTGCGACGGCACGGGGTGCCTGCTTGGCCAGCAGCTCACGTGCCACGCTGCGCGCAGGGAGAAGAACCTGGATAACGTGCTGCAGAGTAGCGCGGTGTACACCAACGTGTCCAAGGCGCGTGAGCGAGCACACGGGAAAGCGCCGGCACTTCTCACGCCTTGCCTGGCCGCGCAGGGTGTGCTGGCCAACAAGGAGGACCTGCTGAAGGTGTTCGGCACCAAGGACGAGCAGAAGACGTGCCTGGCGGTACGCGGCGCCCTCGCTTGCCAGCTGGCCGCCGCCTTGGCTCACACAGCTTGGCCCAACACGCACAGATTCTGGAGAAGGGCGAGCTCCAGGTCAGCGACAAGGAGCGTCACGCGGAGTACGAGACGCTGTACCGGGCGCGTGCTCTGCAGCGCAGCGGTGTGAGACACGAGCCGTCCTCTGACCCGCTCCCCTGGTCCTGTTCTCAGGACGTGGTGCAGGTTCTGGTGGACAAGTGCGTCAACCCGCACACGGGGCGCCCCTACACGAGCGGCGTGTTGGACCGCGCGCTGCGCGCCACGCACTTCAGCGTGGACCCCACTCGCAGCGCCAAGCAGCAGGCGCTCGACGCGCTGCCTCGCCTGGCCGCCTCCTTCCCCATCGCCCGCGCGCGCATGCGCTTCCGGCTGCTGCTGCCCGCGCCGTGCGAGGCGGCGCTGCTGGTGTTGCTGGCTGGGCAGGAGCACAGCGTGGAGAGCCGTGAGCCGTGCGGTGCTGCAGGGCTGTCGCTGGTGGTCACCGTGGAACCGGGCGCCTTCAGACTGCTGGACGCATTCACGCGCGAGCAGTGTGAGGGGCAGGGGCGGATGGAGGTGCTGGCCCTGGCGGTGGTGCAGGAGGGGGAGGGGGAGGGGGGCTGCGCAGGCAAGCAGGCGCCCGAGTTGTCGTCGCAGCAACAACCGCGCGAGCCTGCGGTGACGCAGCAGATGGCGCGCGCATCGCTGAGCGACGGTGCTGCGCCCGCGCATGCGCGCCAGGCGCGAGCAGAGGGCGGCGGCAGCGGCGGCGGCGGCGGCGGCTGCGGCGGCGGCAGCGCGTCTGCTGCGTCTGCGGGCGTGGTTGTCTACGCGCGCGGCCCGCTGGCCGCGCTACCCGATGAGCACGCGTCCCGCCGCGAGCGCTTCGCGGAGCTGGACGCGCTGCAGCCAGGCTGGCAGGTTGAGTTGCGCTGCCGTGCGGGCGCGTCTGTGGTCGACGCCCTGTTCTTCTCCCCAGCCGGCGAAGCCTTCAAGTCCTTCGCAGACGCGCGCCGCGCCGCGATGCGGACGCGCACATAGTGACGGTTCACGTTCACCTTCCACACAACGCCACGCCAACTGTCTCTCTCGCTCACTCCTCCCCGCCTTCGGCGGGTGCGCCCGCCCACTCCTCCGCCGCCGTCACAACCTCCCAGCGCGCCACGATCCCGGCTGCGTACGCGCCCAGCACCCATCGCCCATCGTCGCTGAGCGCGCACGCCAGCACCGGCGAGCGCACCTTTCCGGGCGACAGCACCGCCAGCTTGGCGCCGCTGGCGCAGCTGAACGCGGTGATGTCCCCGCTGTTGCAGCCGCACAGCAGCGCTGCGCCGTCGGTGGTTGCCGCCAAGCCGCGGGCCTTGTCCGCGCCGGCCAGGCTCCACGCAGCCGCCTGCGCCGCACTGGCGCCGCCCAGGCCCCACACGATCACCCGCCCGTTGCCGCCCAGCGAGGCCAGCCGCTGGCCGGGCAGGCTCAGCAGGCGCTCCACTCGGTGGCTGTGCCCCGCGGGTGCGCTGCTGGGAAACCACGCCGCGCTCGACTCCGCGCTCAGCGTCACTCCCCCGTCCCCGCCGCGCTTGCCGCTCTGAGGTGCACCGCGGGGAAGGGGGGGTCAGGCGCACGCGGCGGACGGTGCTGCGGCCAGCCTGTGTTGCTTGCGCACCTGCGTGGCCAGCGACCACGCCTGGATGCCCCCGCTGCTGTTGCCGCAGAACAGACGCATCCCGTCCGCCTGCTGTGCGCGTGAGCATCCATGCAGCTGTCGCATGGCCCGCCGCATGCTCTGCGCCGCTCGCACCTGGAAGGCGCAGCAGCTCACTCCGGGCGCCAGCAACACGAAGAGGCACTCCTCCGTGACCACATCCCACACGCGCACCTGCGCGGCGCGGCGCGCGTGGGCGCAGGCGCGCGGAGCGAGGAGTGACTCAAGGCGCACCGTGCCGTCCTTGGAGGCGGAGGCCAGCAGGTTGCCTCTGCGCGCGCCGCGCGGAGGCTCGTCAGCGCGTGCGGAGCGCCCAGCGGGCGGCAGGGCGGCGCGCCTGGCGGCGGTAGAGGCCAGGTCCAGCAGTGGCTGCGGTGGACGCTGCATGAGCTGGTGGTGCGCGATAGAGGGCGCGTATCGCGCCAGAGAGCGGTGCCCCGCGCCCGCGTTCGCGCCTGCGTGTGCCCCTTGAGGAGGGCGGTGACCCGTGCGGCGGCGAGGGAGAGGAGGGAGATGTCGCCGTCCTTGCCGCCCACTGCCAGGCACCCGTCCCCGTGCGTCTGCCGAGCCGACCCAGCGCTGCTCAGCCAGCAGCAGACGCTCAGCTCCTGTGGAAGCAGCGGGGGCGCGTGTGAGCGAGTGCGTGAGCGCGTGGAGAGCGGCGGGTCGCACCCCGCCCGCTGTGTGCTCCGTGGCGCAGTTCACAAACTGCTCCACCACCGCCACGAAGCTCCCGAAGTGCTGGTTGTCGTACACGGTGGCCTGGCGTGGACGGGAGGCCAGCGCGCGCGCGTGAGCGAGGCGCAAGCCAGGCAAGTCAGGAGCCCTGCTAGCGCGCCTGGTTGCTGGCCACTGTCGCGAACAGGTTCGCCTTGCCCGCGTCCACCGTGTTGAACACCACCTGCTGCACAGCCTGCGCGTGGTGCTCCTGGCGGCCTCGCGTGAGGCTCTGCGCCGACGGCTCTGAGAGTTGGCACGGTTCCCGCTCGCCTTCACAACCGTCTTCAGGTGCAGCCCTGACAGCGTCTCCTTCAGCTCAGCTTCGCGGGAGAGCATTCGACACGCGCGCGGTCGAGAGAGCAAGGGCGACACTGCACAGACGGGGGAGCGAAGTGTCAACTTCTCACACCACATCACCACCGTACAACACCGCCGTCAGCTGCGGCTGCGGCTGCGCCTGCGTCGCTTCGAGGCCTTCTTGTCCTTCCTGTCCCTTTCCCTGTCCCTGCCCTCCCTGCCCTTGTCGTCGCGCTGCTCTCGGTGCCTGGGCCGCTCCTCCGCCTCGCCTGGGTAGCCTTCCCGCGCGCCGTAGTGCGGTGGGGCCGCGTAGCCCGCCCAGGGCGGTGGCAGGCCATAGCCACCACCGTAGGGCTGAGCCCAGGGCGGCATCCCCATCCCCACCCCCCCACCATACGCTCCCCCAGGGTAGCCCCCTCTAGCCCCGGCCCAGGGCGCTGCGCCTCGGGCAGGCGCGCGGGCGGGCGGCGCGGGGCGGCCCTCCCGTCGACGCCCCGGCTCAGCCTGAGCAACGGGCGCAGCCGCCGCCGGTGCAGCCGCCGGCGCCGCCGCCGCCAGCGCCTGTCCGTGCAGCGCTTTGCTGGCCGCTCCTGCCAGGCAGGCGACCGCGTCCTGCAGCTCTCTGTAGACCAGCCGTGCGACGCCGCGGCTCTTGCCGCTGCCGGCGTCGCACAGCACGCGCACCGACTCCACGCGCCCGAAGCTGCCCGCCACGGCCTCCACCTCGCAGTCTGTAGCCCACCAGGGGAAGCCCGACAGCATCACGCAGCGCGGATCCTCTGTGCTCTGCACGGCCGCAGCCGGCGGCGCAGCCACCCCAGCGCCGCCCAGGTGCTGCCGCAGGTACTCCGCGCCCTCCTGCTGCCGCGCAGCTGCCGGGGAGCGGCTGCGCGAGTGCGGGGAGTCGCTTGGTGCGGCGCCTATCACGTGGCTCAGTGCCAGCGATCACACAAACGCCGCGCAACGCACCGTCGGACATTGGCAACGCGCGCGGCTGCACGAGGCGCCACAGGCGTGGCCACGAAGGCGAGGGAGGGAGCTTGTAGGTCTCTCTCTCTCTCTCTCTCTTGTAGGCGACCGTCAAAGAACGCGTGGTGGCATCGACGTCTTTGTTGGCCTAGTACGCTCGCCCTGCGGGCTCCATGGACGCCCTGGCCGGCTACGGCAGCGACGAGTCCGAGCTGCCCGCCGTCCGCCCCGACAGCGCGCCTAGCGTGGATACGTGCGGCCTTGCGCTGCTCAGCGCGGGCGGCCCCGCATGCGCGGGCCTGGTGGTGCCTCTGGGCGCAACCAAGGCGCTGCACGACCCGGCACGTCACGTGGTGTACCACAACCCGCGGGTGTCGGACCTGCATGCGCCCGTGGCGGGGCCTGCGCACCCATACCGGGCGCAAGGGATGGCGGCGGGTGAGCGCAACCACCCGACAGGGCACGTAGAGGACGCGCATGTGGGCACGTGGACGTTCGAGGAGCAGTTCAACACCTTCCAGGCGTACGGCTACAGCATGGAGCCAGGCGGGGAGGGGTTTGTGGGCGACGCCGCCACGCTGGCGTCCAGAAACGGTGCGCGGGGCAAGCAGGAGCACTCCCGCGCGCACGCATGAGCACGCACGTGCGCGACGCGGCACGGGGCGGCTGAAGCTGCGCAGGCAGCGCGCTGGGCGGCGCCCACGCTAGGGTTGGCGCCCAACGACGCGTGTGGCGCACCCTCTGACGCGCCTCCTCTGTCCGTAGGCGAGAGCGTGTGCAGCCAACGCATGGGCGAACGCAAGCGCAAAGCCGCCGCGGTGCTGGCCAACGTGGCGGCCGGAGAGGAGCCGGGCGCAGGCGGCGTGTGGGCCCCGTCACTGCAGCGCGTGCCAAAGCCGCTGGACTCGCACGACGCGCTCAACGCGGAGCAGCGGGAGTACATCGCGTGGCACAACGCGCGGCGGGAGGCGCGGCGGCGCAAGCCCTCCAGCGCAGAGGAGCCGGGCGACGCCGCAGCAGCCGCAGAGGAGGAGGCTGGCGAGCCGCAGACTGGCGGCGAGAAGACGCACTTCCACGGCAAGGCCGCTTTCAACTACGCGGGCGAGAGCTGGCTGGCGCCGCCTAAGGACAAGAAGAAGGCCAATGACGAGTGCTTCCTCCCCAAGAGGTGGGTGCACAGCTGGGCGGGCCACACCAAGGGCACCGCCGCCATGCGCTTCTTTCCCGGCGCGGGCCACCTGCTGCTGAGCGCCGGCATGGACAGCAAGGTGAAGATCTGGGACGTCTATGGCAGTGGCAAGTGCATGCGCACCTACATGGGCCACACGCAGGCGCTGAAGGACATCTGCTTCAGCGCCGACGGGCGACGCTTCGTCAGCTGCAGCTTCGACAAGGACGTGAAGCTGTGGGACACTGAGACTGGCCAGGTTGTCACCGCAGTCACCGCCGGCAAGGTGCCCAACTGCGTGCGCCTGCACCCGCACCCGGACCAGCAGAACACGCTGCTCTCGGGGCTGGCGGACCGGCGTATCGCGCAGTGGGACCTGCGCACGGGGGACCTCACTCAGGAGTATGACCAGCACTTGAGCGCCGTCAACGCGCTCTGCTTCGTGGACGAGGGACGACGATTCGTGAGCAGCAGCGACGACAAGACGCTGCGCGTCTGGGAGTTTGGCATCCCGGTGGTGATCAAGTACATAGCAGACCCCGCCATGCACAGCATGCCCCAGCTGGCGCTGCACCCCAGCGGCGCCTGGCTGGCCGCGCAGAGCATGGACAACAGCATCGTCATCTACAGCACCAAGGAGCGCTTCCGGCTGAACGCCAAGAAGCGCTTTGCCGGGCACAGCAATGCAGGCTACGCCTGCCAGGTCTCCTTCTCGCCGGACGGGCGCTTCCTGCTCTCCGGCGACGGGGACGGCAAGCTGTTTGTGTGGGACTGGAAGACCAGCCGCATCCTGCGCACGCTCAAGTGCCACGACCAGGTCACCATTGGCTGCGAGTGGCACCCGCTGGAGGCCAGCAAGGTGGCCACCTGCTCGTGGGACGGCAGCATCAAGCTCTGGGACTAGACGGTGCGAGCAGAGACGACTGCAACGATAGAGAACGCACACGCACGCGAAACAAAATAGCGTCGATGCGTCTTGCGTCACTTCCGTCACACGTGCTTATCCTGCTGCCCTCCGCCCACCTCGTGCGCGGCAGACATGTGAAGCACGCCCGCAGCAATGGCCCGGCCTGCGCGCGCGCTGGCGGCATGCGTGTCCCTGTCGCTCGTTGCTGCGGCGTGTGTGGCGCTCGTGGGTGCGCTATCACGCCGCACGCGGTGTCGCCTGGCTCACAGCGCGCCAGGCGTGGCGCGGCAGGCGAACGAGTGCGAGATGAGCTACAGCTACCCCTCCTATGCGGCGCTGGCCGTACCTGACGCCCGCAGGTGCAGGCTGAGCGGCTGAGCTCATCTGCTGTGCCCAGTGTGGCCTGACGCGTGGCGCCTCCTACCCAGCCACTACCGGCTGTTCGCTTACGCGGAGACGCACGGGGCGGGCGCGTGGTGGCCGCTGTGCACACGCTTGCTTCGCCTGACTGACTCTCTCGTCGCCGCTGCTAGGCCGCACAGACGCGCCGCCCTTCTCCGGCCTGCCCGTGCTCTTCGTGCCCGGCAGCGGCGGCAGCTACCGGCAGGTGCGCTCGCTGGCGTCGGAGAGCAGCAAGCAGCACGGCAGCGGCGCCTCTGGGGATGGGCCGCGCCTGGACTGGTTTGCGCTGGACTTCCACGAAGAGCTCTCAGCCTTCGACGGTGCGCCCGCCGCCAGCCCCCTCGCTCGTCTCGCGCCGGCACTCAAGCGCTCCCCGCCACAGCCGGCCTTCTGCGCCGCCAGCTGCGCTTCCTCGCACATGCTGTGGCCCTCCTGGACAGCGCCTACGCCAGCCAGCCGCCCCTCTTTTTGGTGGCGCACTCCATGGGTGGCGTGCTGGCGCGGGGCGTGGCCAACGGGCCGCAGGCAGGCGCGTATGAGCAAACGCTGTCACTCGGCACTGCACGCCTCACGCACCCACGGGCAGGCGCCCTCGGGGCTGTGTTGACGCTCGCCGCGCCGCTGGTGGCGTCGCCCTGGCTGGCGCAGGCACGTACGCAGTCACCGTGGCTCCTGAGCAGCAGCAGCGACTCACTCTGAGCGCCGCCCCCTCAGCTCTCGCTTGCGCGGTTCTACGCCCAGACGCGCCACGCGACTGCGTCGCATCATCCGACGCCTCTCGCCTCCGTGAGCGGCGGCGCTCGGTGCGCGTGCAGAGGCGTTCCTCTCTCCCCCATGCCGGCGCTCACACCTCCTTTCTCTCTGCGCCCAACAGCGACCTGCAGGTGCCCGACTGGCTGACCCGCGTGCCGCCGCCGGGGGTGCACGCCTCCGCGCCCCTCCTGCCCGGCGTGGCCGTGTCTGCGGACCACCGCTGCGTGGTGTGGTGCGGCCAGCTGGTCACCCTCCTGGCGCGCGCGCTCAACCAGGCCGCATCGGGCGCGGGGGCGCAGCGCACGCGCGCGGGCGCGCGGCACAGGCGGGAGGTGCTGGCGAGCAGCCTGCGCTCCTGGCACGTGGCGGAGGCGCCCGGGGAGGCAGCAGGCGTCGCTGCGCAGCTGGCCGCCCTCGCCAGGGCATCGCTGCCCGCGCTGCCGCCGCTGTGCGTGGCGCACCTCCTGGGCGGCGGGGGGGGTGCGGCGCAGCGCCGCGACGTGCTCACGGCGCTGGCGGCGCTGGCGGCGCTCGCTGCGCCCGCGCCGCCGCTCGGCCGCGCCGCAGCGGCAGCAGCCGTGGGCGCCCTCTCAGAGCTGGCTGCTGCGACGGCGGCGCTGCAGCTGCGCTCAGCGTCGGCACTGGCGGCGGCGCTGCAGAGGCGGGCACTCGGCGCGCCTCGCGCGGCAACCAGGCGGCCACGGAGGCGCCTGTGGATTGGCGCAGTGGCGTGCGCGCTGCTCTGCGCGCGGGCGCCCCTGGCGTCGCTCTGGCTCCTCGCAGCCGGGATGCACGCGGCGGCTCTCCTGCGCGCTGGCGAGCGCCCCGCCGCCCTGCTGCTCTGCGCGCACGCCTGGGCGCTCTTCTGCATGCTGCCCGGCGCGGCCGCCTGGGCGCAGGCGCGTTCGCTGCGGCGCTGTACAGCGCTGACCCCGGCGTGTGCTCACGCACCACTTTCGCGCACAGGTCCTGGCAACGCAGGGCGCGCGCCATCTGCCCCCGGTGCAGGCCTCGGACGCGCTGCCCGCCTCCGCAGCGCTAGTGTGGAGCCTGTTGGTGCTGGAGGTGCGTCGGATGTTGCGCCGGCCGCATGCAGTTGTCGCTGCAGCTGAGCGGACTGCACGCGCAGGCTGCCGAGGCGGGGCGGCGCCTGTCCTTCCAGCCCGCACCGCTCTGGCTGGCGGTGGCTGGCTGCGTGGCCAGCGCAGCTGCGGCGGTTCCGCTGGCAGTGCCGCTCGCGGCTGCGCTGCTCGGCGCCGCCGCAGCCTGGGGTTGAGGGGCGCTGAGTGAACATGATGCGCGGACGAATGCAGACGCGTGGTTGAGGCCAGCACTGTCTCAGCACATCGACCGTAGGCGTGCCGTAAGGTCAACATTTCACAGACCATAGCCAGGCGGCCCCGCCCACGCCCCCCGCCGGCCCCCGCGGCGGGCGCCCCGCGTCCGCTGCCACGACTCCCCCCCCGGTTTTGCTGTTGCACGCCCACCTGCACGTCGCGTGAGCGCCACGGGCCTCGCTGTCTCCGCATTCGTCACACCGCAGCGCAGCGCCTAGGCGCAGCAGCCACCGGCGCACTGGGCAACGATGTCTACGCCCGCGCGCAAGCGCCTCATGCGCGACTTCAAAAGGCTGCAGGTGCGCCGGCCTGCGAGCGGCTGCGCCGCGCCGTGCTGGTGCTGAGCAGCGCTGTCGCTCTTCCAGAAAGAGCCTCCTCCTGGCATCAGTGGCACGCCCACGGAGAGCAACATCATGTTCTGGCAGGCGGTCATCTTCGGGCCGGAGGACACGCCGTGGGAGGGCGGTGCGCGGTTGCGTCGGTGCCCAGGAAGTGTGGGGTGACTGAGCCCTAAGCTCCTGCGGCGCTCTCAGGCACCTTCAAGCTGACTCTGACGTTCACGGAAGACTACCCCAACAAGGCGCCCACCGTTCGCTTCGAGTCCAAGATGTTTCACCCCAACAGTGCGTCTGGAGGCCCGCTGCGCTTGCCCCGGGCTCACGCATCACTCTACCCAGTCTACGCGGACGGCGGCATTTGCCTGGACATCTTGCAGAACAACTGGAGCCCCATCTATGACGTTTCCGCGGTGCTCACCTCCATCCAGTCTTTGCTCTGTGACCCAAACCCAAACTCGCCAGCAAACTCAGAGGCTGCGCGCATGTACACGGAGTGTAGGCGCGAGTACGACAAGCGAGTGCAGGCGCGTGCGACGACAGCTGGCCTCAATCATCCTTCGCCTCCTCTCAGCTCTCACGCGGGGCACGCTCGCAGGAGATGGTTGAGCAATCGTGGACGCGCTGAGGCGCCGTGTTCCAGGCTGTGCGAATATCTGTTTTCTGTTGCAATCAACGCCACCAGTAGCGCGTTGAACGAAGTCGTCGTTTGTTATGCGCGCCGGCCGCCGCCGCTCGCTCCTCGCACCGCCGTCGGTCGAAGAAGCTCGAGACTACTTTGCGCCCCCCTCGCCTCGCCGTGTTGCACAGGCTCCTGTCACGCGCTCCTGCTGCCCTGCGCCCTGCGCTGCATGCTCGTTTCTTGCGCGCTGGGTGGCTGGCAGATCAGCCTGAGCCCAGCTGGGCGAGCGCAGTCGCCGCCGGCCGCGCTGCCCTGCTGCCGAGCCAGGCGCGGCTGGCGCTCGGAGCGGCTGGTCTGCACCGCGACGCGGCAGTCTGAGGTTGCTGTCAAGCAGCGGCGGTGTGTCCGGGTTTGCTGTGCCGCCCGTGCGTCTCGTGGCTAACAACTGCTCTCCGCAGGGCCGCGGAGGCTGCACGCGCGCGCGGAGCGCTGGTTCGCGACGCTGCCGGTTGGGAGGGCAACGCGCTGGCCGCTTTCTGCCGCGCCCTGGTCGCCTGCGAGCCCACTGAGACGGCACTGCGTCGCCTGGAGGCGTGCGCCCTCTCGCCTCGCAGCTCCCACGCGCGCTGAGCGTCGCCGCAGGAGGCGTGCGCGCTGGACCCGAACCTGCTGCTGCTCTGCCTGTGGCTGCCCTGGTCGCAGGGGCGGTGCGCGCCAGAGCTCACCCTGGCGGCGCGTCCCCGCTCTGCTGTGCTGCGGCCGGCCCTCGCCCGCCTCACGCGCAGGGCCGCGCGCAGAACGTGAAGGAATGCGTGGACGTGGGCGCACGCTGGCGCTCGCGCGTCTTCGTCCCC
>Ga0049083_10001002_pt1 | contig 10560 bp, 3 predicted proteins | sample GreLakmeMI27MSRF_FD_66719 | JGI IMG/M metagenome (GOLD analysis project Ga0049083, IMG submission 66719) | Freshwater lentic microbial communities from great Laurentian Lakes, MI, USA - Great Lakes metaG MI27MSRF | ecosystem: Environmental > Aquatic > Freshwater > Lake | place: Great Lakes...
TGAAATATACATTTTCCCACTTTCAGCAACTGTTAATTGTGTATTTCCTGCTTGGTCTGAATGATCATAAATCATGATATCTTTCAGCGTTTCACCGTCGTCTTCAATTTTTTTTATTCGGATGCTGTATCCATCAATATCATTGTAAAAGACACCTTCTTTTATTTTGAGTGCAGGTTTTTTTTGCTGTATATCGTACAGCGTAGAAAGCATTTTTAAATTAGTGTATGGTAAAAGGTTGTTGGAAAAATAGTAGGCAGCGATTGTAGTAATACAAATTAAAAAAAACAAGGGCTTCATAATTTTTAGAAGCGACAGTCCTGCCGATTTTAGTGCTGCGAGTTCATAATTTTCACCAAGATTTCCAAATGTCATTAAGGAAGAAAGCAATACAGCCATTGGAAGTGCCATGGGAACAAATGACAGTGCGGCGAAAAAAAACAATTCTCCAATTACTCCTGCAGGTAATCCTTTTCCAACCAATTCATCTACATATTTCCAAAGAAATTGCATGAATAAAATAAACACCGAAATGACAAACGTCATCGCGAAGGATGGAAGGTATGATTTGAAAATAAAGCGAGTTAGCGTTTTCAACAGCTGTAAAGATACTAAGCAAAATGAAATTTGCTCTAAAACGAACAAGCCCCCCAATTTTGTGGAGGGCTTGTTATGCTAGTAAGCTAATTTTTAGTCTTGCTTAACAATTTTTTGAACGAAGGTTTGACCATTACCAGACACTTTCAAGAAATAAATGCCATTGGCATGCGTTGCTAAATCAAAGCGGCTTGTGTAGTCACCTGAAACGTTTGAAGTCCTATCGCTCGCAATAAGTTTTCCATCTATACTTGTAATTTGAATACTTAACTCAAGAAAATCAGCATCTTTTATTGTCAAGGTAAATGTTCCGTTAGTTGGATTTGGATAAACATTAAATCCATTTGCAAGGACTGATTCCATCACATTCACACAGGCATTAACCTGAACAGTTACAGGGGCAGTTCCTGCACAACCATTTAAATCCGAATAGGAATAAACTGCTATATGTGTTCCAAGACCTGCTGCTGTTGGACTTAATGAAGATCCTGTTACTCCAGGTCCGCTCCAAACGCCACCTGTTGGCGTACCAGTCAATGTTACAACTGCGTCATCAACACATACTACGCTGCTCGATGCTGTTGCTGTAACTGTTGGTATTGGGTTAATAGTTACATTCATTGTATCAGCATTCGAACAACCGTTTACATCTGTTACAAGGACTGAATAAGGTCCTGTAGTAGAAACGTTGATGGTTTGTGAGGTTGCGCTTGTGCTCCATGCATACGATGCTCCAATGTTGCCTGCATTCAATGTTAAACTAACGCCACAAAGCATTGTGTCATTTCCTAAGTAAACAGTTGGAGAAGCATTCACAGACACTAAAATCGAGTCAGAGTTGAAACATGTTGTGGTATTATCAGTTACTAATAAATAATAGTTTCCACTTGAGCTTACTGTCAAGGAATCGTTTGTTGTTGAATTACTCCAGAGGTAACTGAAATTAGCATTAGAAGGTCCAACAAGAGTTGTTGGTAAATTTCCGCTGCAGATTGTTATATCATTTCCCAATGCCACAATTGGTAATGCATTTACAGTTAAGGCAACAGTATCGCTGCTAAAACAAGCAGTCAAGGAGTCGGTTACTGTCAATACATAGGATCCGTTTATTCCTGTAGTTATTGTTTGTGTTGTAGCCAATGTGTTCCAATTATAATTGTATTGACCAGTAGGACCAGTAAATGTTACTGTATTTCCAGAACAAACTAACATATCTGCACCGAGAGAAAAGGAAGGTGCTGCATTTACAGCAATCACAATAGAATCGGAAGCAAAACAACCCGTAATGCTATCGGTAACCAAAACATTGTAATTACCAGATGTAGAAACAGGAATAGTTTGTGATGTAGCAGCATTGCTCCACAAATAATTGTAAGATCCTGCAGATGCGTTTAGAACAAGCGATGCATTTGAACAAATTGTAGTATCATTTCCTAAAGCCACAGTTGGTAATGCATTTACAATTAAGGCAACAGTATCGCTGCTAAAACAAGCATTCAAGGAGTCGGTTACAGTCAATACATAGGATCCGTTTATTCCTGTAATTAATGATTGTGTTGTAGCCAATGTGTTCCAATTATAATTGTATTGACCAGTAGGACCAGTAAAAGTTGCCGTATTTCCTGAACATACTACCATATCGGCACCGAGAGAAAAGGAAGGTGCTGCATTAACAGCAATCAAAATAGAATCGGAACCAAAACATCCGGTTATACTATCAGTAACCAAAACATTGTAGTTACCAGGTGTTGTAACAGGAATAGTTTGTGATGTAGCAGCATTGCTCCACAAATAATTGTAAGCTCCTGCAGATGCATTCAGAACGAGCGATGTGTTAGAACAAATTGTAGTGTCTGCTCCTAACATAGGCATAGGATTAGGATTCACCACAACTGCAACCGTATCGTCAGAGTTACAACCGCTTGTTGTATCGGTAACAGTAACTATAAAGTTAGTACTCGTTTGTGGTGCCGCACTTGTATTCTGTTGGTTTGGATTTGTGATATTAAGTGATGGTGTCCAAGCGTATGTCCAGGAAGAGAAGCTGGATAAGAAAGCTATATTAGGACGCTGTGAAATTGTGTATGTACTACCTAATGCACAAATATTTGCTGTGTTGTCATAATAATTATACGCTGTAGATACAAATGGTGTAGCTGTTTGGCGCATGCTACAATTATATGTAAAAGTAGTAAACGGTGGTGTCGTATAATTTGCAAAGCAAGTTTGAACAATAATATTAGATGTACCATTCCAATAGAATGGGGTAGAGAACAAATGTGTATTTGTTAATGTAGTAGGTGCATAACTTGGCGAAGTGAATACAGTTGTAAATGGTATTGCTGCAAAACCTGTAGACATTGTTGAGAGTGATGTAGCTGCCAAAGAAATAGTGAAATTGGAAAGCGGTGCAGAAGCATTTGTATTGGTAACCTGGAATGTAAGACCAGATAAATTACCAGCTGATAAACCAGCAGTGATTAATTCACTTGCAAGAATCAACATTTGGTGTCGCGATCCACCATAAAACTGTCCGTATGGGGCTGGGTAGCCATAGTTTGTATTTACAATATTACCATTCGTAATTTGTGTAGTAGCTGATGGTTGAGCTGCAGTTAAATTTACAGACGTTCCAGCACAAATTGGCGTTAGGTTTACCGATGCCGTTACTGTAGGAATAGAACTCATTAAAGCACTCACTGTATCGCGTGTAGCGCAGCCGGAAACAGGATCGGTTGCATCAACGTAGTAAGTGTAATTGCCAGGGGTTGTTGGCATAAACAGTACAGAGTCACCTAAAGTAATGTTTAAGAATGTAGCAGGTGACCATACGTAGTTGTATGTTGAATTACTGCTCGCCACAGAAAGAAGAGTTGTGTCATTGCCACAAAGTGATGCATTTGCAACCAAAGCATTTATAGCAGGAGGAGGAGTAACTGTTGCTATAACTGGTGTACGAACACTTGCACACTCTGTACAAACACTGAGTGTGTATTCTTCAGCTTCGCCAAAGGACAATAACGGATTGCAATGGTCATTTAATAGCGGAACTGAACCAAAGCGACACATTACACGCATACGTTTAGGACCAGGAGCTATGTTAGCAGGAACTGTAATGGTTCCAGTATTGACAAGTATATTACTTGTTGCTGAAGCCCAAACTGCTTCTCCTACATCTGCAAAGTCACCATCATTATTGTAATCAATCCAAATACGGAAGCCTTGACTCCATGTTGTACCAGCTTGAATAGCTAAATTAAAGCTAGCACCAGGTGCACAAGTAACAATTTGATTTGGGTAGAATAAAGTGTTTGATGGCGCATTTCCATTGCAACCTGAACTTAAATTTGAAATATTAGTAGTTCCTAATGTTGTGGAGAAGTTATTTATAAAATCATTTGAAGTACAAGCATAGGTATAATTAGGGTAGCAGGTTGGTGTACTAGGTGTAGATAAACCACCGCAAGATGTAAAAGTGTTTTGAGCGTAGAATGTTGTGGTAGCTAAAACTGTTGGAGTATAAGTTGGCCCTGTATACAGCGGTGTTCCACCTGTTAAATTAGCAAACCATTTTATTGTATCGGTTGCTGTTGCACCAATTGTTACTGGTCCAATTCCACAGCGTGTGCCGTTGATAGCAACTGGAGAAGAAACGTTTATTGTAATTACAGTATCTGTAATAGAACTATGTAAACCACAAACTTGTGCTCGGTAGTAGGTTAAAGCAGTTGGTATAATAGTATAGGCATTTGTTGTAGCTGATGGAATAGGTGACCATAAACTTGCATTTGGTGAAGATTCCCATTGTATTGTTCCACCTGCAGTTTGTCCAGTTAAATTCAAAACTGTACTCGAGCCAAGACAAATAGGTGAAAGTGAAACGGTAGTTACACCGCCTGAAATCACAATACTTACTGGAGTTAGCGCATCGTTTGATGGTATTACATCTAATGCAATAACAGTTACTGCATTAAAGACATAAGTACCTAAAGCGCTCATGTTATAAGTTGTACTTACTGTAACATTCATGGACGAATTGCCAAGAAGTATTCCTGAAGTTAAATTTACTGTAGGGAATGACATTGCATTTGGACCTGTTACAGATGAATTAACGACCACGGGATTAATTGCGAAATTAATTGGTACAGAACTGAAGTTTTTAATTACCAAAGTAACAGAGTCAGCACTTCCATGGCAACCGGTAGCGGATGGGCGCCAAAGTGAAAGTACACCCATATCGATTTGTAATGGAATGCCATCAAATTCGTCTGCTCCAATATCAGGTAATATTCCACCACCATTAACAGATGGAATTGGACCTGGTCGAGTTTGATTATCATAGTCATTTGTTATTCCATTAATTACTACACCGCGCGATTCCAATGCAGAAGCGGTTGCGTTATTAATGTGTAAATCGGTAAGACTTAAAAAAGTTGGGTTTACAGAGAATGAGTTAATGTCTTGACTTGATGCAGCAGTCCAGGCTCCAATGGTAGCGTACGGAGTTAAATTGTCTAAGCCAAGTACGTAGCCAGTTCCGTTTCCATAAATTATATTCTTGTTGGAAACCAAAGTGGTTGAATTATTAATTCCGAAAGAATAATTTATTCCTGTTGCTACTCCATTTGAACGGCTATTGAATAAAATATTGTTATACAATGTATCAACACCTGTTAAGGTCCGACGGAATGCGTAGGTATTTGCAGCACCAGCACCTATTCCAGTTCCTTGAATTGCAATTGTATTATAGTATAACTTGTTATTTGTAGTACTGGATTTAATTATGCCATTGTACTCATGGGAGTTGGTTAACGAGGCCCCTACAGCATCTAAACCAAGATTAATAAAATTGTTGTAAGTACTTGCAATTCCTGAAGCCAGCACAATGCCATTGATAACCGCAGTTCCTGCCGAAGCTGAACCTATAGCAGAAATCGTATTCCTGAATACAACGCTGTTTGTTATGTTTGGCCCAGCCAAATAAATACCTGTTAAGTTAACAGCATTGAGCAGTGAACCATTACCAAGACCGGAAATCGTATTTAAGTTTATCGAATGAGCAGGATAGAACGTGCTGGAAACGCCGATACCAATGACAGAAGCAGCGGTATTAATTCCAATTTGGGGGGAAAGATTTGTTAATGCTCCAATTGTATTTCCGGTTACAGTATTAGAACCACTTGAAATATAAATACCTCTGGTTTGTCCTGTTGTACTTGTTCCTCCATATTGGTTGGTGAGGTTCATAACAGTGTTACTTGAAATTGTAGTAGTGTTTAAATATGCCGATGAAAAAATTCCTGTTGTATGGCCACCAGTTGTTCCTAATGAAGCTGCGTTAATGAAACTACTTGCAAGGGTAGTACTTCCAATAACGTTATTTGAAATGGTAAGCGTATTGGCGCAACATGCATTAATACCAAAAATACTACTTGAAATTAAATTTGTTGAGGAATTGGCAACAACACCACCAATTTGATTATTACTAATATTTACAATGCCATAAGCACCGGAATAAATTCCAACAGTCATACCGCCAGTGGTTGTGCAGTTGGTGACGATTTGGCTATTTGCAGAATTACTGCCGATTACGTTTGCGGTGGTTGTTCCAACATTAAAACTAGCCATACCTGTTCCATAAATATATATTCCGCACCATATTCCGTATGTTGTGGTTGCTCCACTACTTGTAGTTAAGTTGAAATTCTTGATTGTGTTTCCCTGGATACTTGAAGTAGCGCCTGTACTTGAAGTTACTGCTATACCCACAAAACGATTGGTTGATATACCGGCAATTGTATAGGCGCTTCCAGCACAAAGTGCTGCTGTTCCACCAATGCTATTTCCATTTACAGTATAGCCACCAGTAGTGGAAGTGCTTGAAACTATATTTATTCCATAGTGAATAGCCCCTATTGTATAGGTACGCGTTGTTGTTTGATAAAAACTATTGTTATTAATGGTCCAAGCGTTATTTCCAACTCCTACATAAATGGCTGATGTTGCACCTGTAGCCAGGAACCAGTCGTGTAAAATATTGTTCGAAATGGTATTGCCCGTATTGAATACAAGTGGCGTTGTATTTAACGAGTAAATAAGGTTTGCAGGCTGAGTAACATTGTCATAAATATCACAATTAGTAATGCTATTGTTACTGTTTCCTAAACTTGCAGTTGCTGTTGAAAAAAGGATTACACCACTTGCTGTTGATGTATTTACTCCTCGGATATTACAATAATTAAATTCACAATTTTGAGCACCATTAATAAATAAAGCTGCATTACCTATAGTATTAGTGTTTGCAATTGTCAGATGGCGTGCGGTACCAAGCCCACCAGGACGGCCATCAAAGGAAAAATAAGTAGTTCCGTTGAAATTAATTGTTTGTGTAGCATTTGATGTAACTGCTAAATTTGTGGCACCTAATTCTGGACGACAAATTATACTTGAATTTGGGCCTGTTCCTAAAAATGGGATTACAATTGGAAAAGTTTCTACTGTACTTAGATAGGCAGCCTGTAATTCAAAAATTAGAGGACAGTTAACGCTATTGGTGACAACCGCAGCAACCGCAGCAGTAATAGAGACATATGCGCCTGTGGGTCCAATGGTAAAAGTTCCACATAATGTTCCATTTAATGTTGACTGCTGTGCTGCTACATAAGGGTTGGAGCAGTTTGCGTTATTGGCAGTTATACGCCAGTAATAAAGTGTATTTGTAAAAAGGTTAGTAGCATTGAAAGTGTAGGGCGTTCCTGTTGTTGCTGAAGTTGTAGATGGGATTACCGAAACGGTAGAAAAAGTAATATTGTCGGTGGATCTTGCAACGCTAAAGCTACTTTCGGTTGTGCTATTATCATTCCATGTTAAGTTCATTGCAGTTGTTGTAGCTCCTGATATTACAAATGCATTTGGCGCCGTTGTTTGTGCAGGTTGAGAATAAGTAAAGGTTTGTCCTGTAACAGGTGCTAGTGGTAGATTATTAATTTCACAAGTTGAGTTATTAAATGTACCAGCTATTGATGTAGCCCATGTCTGGAAGGTGTTAGCAACACTGCGGTTATTAAAATCTAAATTTGAACTTCCTCTAAGTCCAACTTGTTCAAAATCAGAAAATGTATTGACTGTGAAAGCTCCATATACTATTTCAACAGTATTTGTGGTTTCTTGAAGTAGGATTTGGAAATTATATACATCTGTGTTAGTTGATGCTGGGAAATTATCAAAATTTGTCCATTGAACTACCAAAGTTCTACTTGGTGCTGTTCCAATTGTTTTATATTGAAAATCGCCTATAAGCGCATCGCTTTGTATATCTGAATTGAATGCTGCAATAATATTATTGGAAGTGCCAGTACTGAGGGAGGTGTATGAACTGAATACTGTATTGCCCATGGAAATGAATCCGTTACAGTTTGCACTAAATGTTGTGTACGTAACACCGTTAAAGCAAAATGTAAAACCTATTGGCAACGCTAAAAAAGAAGCATCGTCGTTGCTAGCAGGAGCACCTATAGTTGTACCACCAGTTACTGGTGTGTAAGTACCAGAGCTCGAAGCGAAAGTATACGATGCTACTTGAGCTGATAGCGAAAAACAAATTGTTAGTAACGCTAAGGTGAATAAGCTGGCTAGATTTCGGGAGTAAAATTTATTCATTTTTTATAATATTATATTATTAATTTATTTCCTAAAAGTAAAATTAAGGTAAATAAATTGCTTATTTTATATAATATTATAAAAAGTTGAAAACTTTTATTTGATTCTAAAATTGCTGTTTTTGTAAAGTTTAATAATTGTCGTTTAACAACTGTAAAAGGTCGATAGATTTAATTTATCAACCTACCAATTAATTCATCAGTTTGAATTTAATTTGGTCGTTAAGCAATCGATTAAAAGGTTGAAAAGAGCCAGACGCTCATCGGCATTTTGGATAGCTTTATCGACAACTGTTTGTGCTTGAGTAAGTTCAGCTTTTGAAAAGGGGCCGGCCATATTTTCTGTAATAACAGTAACCGCTTCCATGCAAATAGCATACTCACTATTTATAGCGAGGGTATTGAAAAAAGTAAAATAATTTGTAAAGTCTAATCCAGACTCCCAACACGCAGCAACAATTATTTTACGTTGATTGGCATATTCTTTCATTCCAATAATTGCTACTAAAATAGCTTGTGCCTCGTCAGCTTTTAAGGTATGTAGAACCTCGTCTTTAATTTGCAACGAATCGAGAGCAGTCAGTTGTTTGACCAAGGTGGCGATGAGTTTAGGATCGAATTGATGGGGGAGTGTGTCTAAAATTTTTTCGGGAATGGCTCCAATGAATGCTGTTCTGAATTCGCTATCCTCATGAATAAACGGCTCTAAATTATTTTCTTCTTCTTCCTTATTTGTGTCTTTATTCATTTTATTTTTTTTAATTTTTTTTTCTAATAGCAAACCTCAAATTGTTTCAAAAATGCTGGTTCCTATTCTAATCATTGTGCTTCCTTCTGTTAAGGCAATTTCCCAATCGGAACTCATTCCCATTGAAAGTATGTTGGGATTTGAATTATGGAATAAGGATTCCATTTTAAGACTAAATTTTTGAAGCGATTGAAATTCTTTTCGAATTTGGTTTTGGTTTTCGGTATTGGAAGCCATTCCCATAAATCCTACAATATTTACATGGGGAAATTTTTTTTCAGGGTCTTGCAAAATTAATTGTTCCAATTCAATTTCTGAAAAGCCGAATTTAGTTTCTTCTTGTGCAATAAAAAGTTGAAGAAGAACAGAAATTGTGCGATTGCATTTGGCTGCCTGTTTGTTGATTTCAGCTAAGAGAGATTCACTGTCAACAGATTGAATAAGGTGAATGAAAGGGGCAATGTATTTTACTTTATTTGTTTGTAAATGGCCAATGATGTGCCATTGAATATCTTTCGGTAGCGATTCGAATTTTGGAATTATTTCCTGAACTCTATTTTCGCCAAAGTCGCGTTGGCCTGTTTGATAGGCCTCAAGAATTTGTTCGTTTGTTTTTTTTTTGGACACAACGACCAGTCTTGTTTCTTGCCCAAGTAATTTTTTGAACTTAAAAATATTTTCAGCAACAGTGGTCATTTTATTTTTTTTGCATGAAGGATAGGAGCATCTACCTTGTAGCGCGGATAGCCTGCTCCCTTTTTTTTGGGACATGCCCAAATCGTTTTCTTAATCGGCCAAGGAATGGACAACTAATCCACTTCTTAATTTAGGTTCGAACCAAGTTGTTTTAGGTGGCATAATTTTTCCTGAGTCGGCAATGTCAATTAATTGTTTCATGGTAACGGGATAAATAGCAAATGCCACTTTCATTTCTCCGGAATCAACTCGTTTCGACAATTCAGCCAGTCCACGTAGTCCACCTACAAATTCAATTCGTTTATCGGTTCGTAAATCGACAATATTAAAAATAGGAGCAAGTATTTTTTCTGATAAAATGGTTACATCTAAAACGCCAATAGGATCGTTGTCGTTATACGTTCCATTTTTAGCTGTAAGCGAATACCATTTCCCATCGATATACATTCCGAAATTGTGTAATTGATTCGGTTTATAAATCTCGTTTCCAATTTCTGTGATGTCAAAATTGGAATTTAGTTTTTCCAAAAGTTGTGGAATGGAATTTCCGTTCAAGTCTTTGATGACGCGGTTGTAATCCATTATTTGCAATTGGTTGTCTGGAAAATGTACGGCAAGAAAATAATTGTATTCTTCGTTGCCGGTATGCGATGGATTATTTTCTTTTTGTTCTTTGCCAACCAAAGCAGCAGCAGCTGTACGGTGGTGTCCGTCGGCAACATAAGTGGATTTAATTCCTGCAAATTCCTTGGTAATTTTTGCAATGGTATGGTCATCTGTTACAACCCAAAAGGTATGGCCAATTTCATCGTCGGATGTGAAGTTATATTCAGGATTTGCTTTTACAATATCGTTTACTAT
>Ga0049083_10001005_pt1 | contig 10553 bp, 6 predicted proteins | sample GreLakmeMI27MSRF_FD_66719 | JGI IMG/M metagenome (GOLD analysis project Ga0049083, IMG submission 66719) | Freshwater lentic microbial communities from great Laurentian Lakes, MI, USA - Great Lakes metaG MI27MSRF | ecosystem: Environmental > Aquatic > Freshwater > Lake | place: Great Lakes...
CAACCAGGAGCTGATCGAGTTGCTGGAGTGCCGCGGCGGTGGCCCTGCGCCGCTCCTCTGCGCCGGCTGCGGCGCCTCCGACAAGCGCCTCCGCGCCTGCTCCGCATGTGGGTCCGCGTCCTTCTGCAGCAACGCCTGCATGGCTCAGTTCTGGCCGGTGCACGAGGCAGAGTGCAAGCGCATCCAGGCGGCCAACGAGGAGAAGCTTCGCAACAGCATCATCAACCGCGAGCGATGAAGGCATGCATGCGCCGCTCTAGACAGGGGTAGCTGCCAACTGCAGGAGTGACAAGCCGCCCTGCTCTTCTCCTTGACACTGCTGAAATCACGGGCGCACATTGTAATGCATCTGTTCAACTGTGTGCACCGCGTACAGGGGCGAGCGTACAGAGGCGCAAGACCGACTGCGCCGGCGGGGCGACCTGGTCGACTCCATCCTCCTACCTCTTCGACCGACATTTCTCGACCACTCCACGCCCCCGCCCTCTGCGTGCGCTACCCACCACCACCTCCCCTCGCGTGAGTCCATCGCGCCCCGCGCCGCTGGGCGCGCTTTGCCGTGCTACGCAGGCGCTGAGCGCACAGAGCGCGCCGCGCGCGCGCGCACGCCGCCGCCATGAGCGAGGATGGCTACAGCAGCAGCAGCAGCGACGAGGCACGCGGCGCAGGTGCCTCTGCGTGTCTCACGGTTGGCTGAGACTCTCTGTCGCAGGAGCCCCGTCCCTTCGGAACGGGCCTGGTGTTCGGCAACGTGGACAACAAGCTGCGTCTGGTGAAGAGCGAAGGGCGATACATCGAGGAGGTGCGCCTTTGCACGGGTGTAGACGGACATCAACCCTAACGCTCTCTCGCTGCCCACCTCACGCGCTCTCAACTCACCGTCTGTGCGTTGCAGGGTCGCGAGCAGCTGGACGCGCTTGGCGGCGAGAAGCTGGGCGGAGTGGGCGCCCGCGAGCTGGGGCGTGAGGCAGACTTGGTTGACAAAGACGCTGCCCCCCGCTCTGCGTACGCCAAGGCCCAAGACGCCGCCGACTACGCAGACTTCGACGAGGTGGCCGAGGAGCCGCCACAGCCTGTGGAGGTGCCCAGCGGCGACGCGGCGCGCCTCATCGCCTCCGCGCTTGCTCCGCACCCGAGCGCTGTCGGACAAGAGGATGACTATGACATGGAGGAGCCTCCCAAACAGCACGTGCCGGTTGTGCCAGCCGCGGCGAACGAGGAAGCTGAAGCGCCGCGGGCGGAGCCGGTGGCGATCCACTTGCCTGCGTGGGCGCTCGAGGCTCAAGGAGCGTCTGGACGAGCGGTACAGCCTGAGTTTCGATTCGAAGCGCTGGCAGAGCGCCGCCGCGTGGTGCGCTCCCAGCGTGCCGCGGAGGTTTGCGACGAGGCCGCCTGCGAGCTCCGACGCGAGGCTGAGAGCGCTTCCGAAGATGAGGACGACGGGGCTCCTCTGGCGGCGCCCGCACTGCCGCGCGCCGCACGCGCGCCGCAGCCGGTCCCGGCCGCGCCGTCGTGCGACAGCAAAACGGTCGCATGGAGCTGCGACAGCGCTCAGAATGCAGACGCCGCTGATGAGGCACCTGCGGCGCCGGCTGCACGATTCACTGCCGGCGAGCCGCTGTGTCGCAACGCAGCGCCGATGGGTCTGCCCTCTGGCCACGCGCACCCATCCGGTCTAGAGATGGCGCACCAGGCGGATTGGGAATCCCACATCCAGTGGGGCGAGGAGGCTGTTCCTGCAGCGCAGCGCTGGTGCGCAGAGGAGGACTCGGACGATGACGTCACCATGCAGGTGGTGCCTTGCGCGATGGAGGGGGTGAGTGGTGATGCGCATGCGGACGGAGCAGCGCACCAGAGCGGCGTGAACCCTGCCCTGCCTGCACTCCTCGCTGCGCCGCAGCCGCAGCCGCCGGGCGCGCTGTCGCCCCCGCGCGCCGCGCCGGCGGTAGGCACGCACTGGGGCGAGGTTATCGCGGCATCCAGCGCGCCTATGGCAGCAGCCGTGGGCGCCGGCCGGCGGCACACGCACGCCCAGATGCTGCGCCTGCAGAGCGGCGCGCCCGCCGACGTCCGCGCCCTCGCCTGGCGCAACCGGTCGCTGGCGTGCGGCGAGTGGGAGGCGCGCGTGAGCTGGGAGGGCGGCGGCGGCGGAGTCGGGGGTTGCGGCGCGGGGGCGCCGCTGCCGCTGCTGCTGGATTTGAACGACCCCGCCATGACCTTCGCGCTGCGGCCCGTCACCGCGCGCACTTCCGACGCCGCAGCGGGGTTGGCCACCCGAGCCGCCGCCAAGAGCGTGGCGCTGGCCGCAGCCACCGTGCTGCCCCCTGCGCTCGCAGCCTACGCGCCGCCGCGACGCCGCGCCGGCGGGCTCGCCATGGGCGCCGCCGTCGCTGACGCCGCCGCCACGCTGGACCCGCGCGCGCTGTTGGCCCGCCTCAACGTCTCCCTTGACGACACGTACGCAGCCCGAGGCAACGACGCCTTCTCCGCGCACCGCAATGCCCTGCAGCGCCCGCCGCCGCTCTACGTGGCGCACGCGCTGCCCGCGCTCAAGCTGGAGACGGCCGCCTCCTTCATGTCCGAGCTGGACGCACGCTCCTTCCACGCGCCGCGCGCAGCCTGGGCGCCCAGAACAGTGCCGGCCACCGCGCCGGGCGGGATCGTGCGAGGCGTACGGCGGCCTGCGGCGGCGGCGGAGGATGAGCTGATGCTGTTTGTCATGACCTTAAGGGAGGATGCGGGGGCCGAGCTGCGATTGACGCTGAGCTCATCTGAGAGCGGCCGCGCGCTGAGCCGCTTGGTGTCGCAGCGGTGGCCGGAACACACGGAGGGTAGCTTTTGGTTGGTTCCGTCGAAGACTTTGCGCGAAGACCCTTTTCCGCAGCCGCTGGACCTGGATGCCAGCCTGCATGAGCAGGGCATCGTCACCTGTCGGGTGTTGTACCTGGTGGCTCGCAAGCTGACGGTGATGCCCACTCGGCTGGCCAACTACGTGCCTGGCCCAGACCGCCCCCGCGCGCCGCCCGCAGCCTTCCAGTCGTTGGAGGACCTCACCGCCCGCGATGGCCACCTCTTCATCGTCGAGTACAGCGAACAGCACCCGGTGCTGCTCAGCAACCGCGCCATGGGCGCCCGACGAGTGTGCTGGTACCGCAAGCTCGCAGCTGACGACACGCCGCCGCAGCACATCGTGGCCGCCGCGCACGGCGCCGACATGCAGACGGTTGAGGCGGAGGGCGCGAGTCCCTTCCTCGCGGACATTGCGCCCGGCGCGCGGCTGATGGCGCTAGAGACGCGCATGTCGCGCTCTCCAATCTGGGAGCACCCGCCGCAAGCCTCTGATTTCGTGGTTGTGCGCACTGCTACCGGCAAGCTGCTGCTGCGCAGCGCGTCGCGCACGGCTGTGGTTGGCTACATCGAGCCTCACATCCCGGGGCGTGTGCCCGCGCCCAAGATCGCCGAGGTGTCAGCCTTCCAGGAGAGGCGTCTGCAGCTGGGCGTCTACCGCAAGCTGCGCGCCTTGCGCGCGGCGGGCAAAGAGGAGTGCATCAGCATGAGCGCACTGCGTGAAGAATATCCTTACGGGTGGGACAACAACAGCGTGCTGGGCCGCGTGCTGCGCGCAATCTTGAAGCCGGAGCGGCCCGGCGCGGACCGCTGGTTCAAGCTGCCCGGGCTGGACATCCCCTCCGAGGAGGCGCTTCGCCAGCTGGTGTCGCCCGAAGCCGTCTGCGGCTACGAGTCCATGCAGGCTGCTCGCGAGCGCCTCCAAGATGCGGGCATCAAGGGCTCCGCGCTCATCAACCCTAAGACGAGCATGCACACCGCCGTCAACGCGCTGAAGCGCGCGCCCACGCTGCGCAGTGACTCGGCCCTCATCGCGCTTGAGCTGTCTCTGATGCCTTGGGCGCAGACGGCGTGCTTCCTGGACGCCATGCTGGGGCGTGCCACGCTGCGGATGGACACGTCACGCCAGGGGGCTGCTCGCCGCGGGCACTACATCCACTTTGCGCGCAAGACTGTGCGCAACCCCGAGCAGGACGAGAAGCGCGCCGTCGCTCTGGCGCTGCAGCCCAAGAAGATCACGGGCACGGACAACGACCTGCGCAAGCTGAGCATGGGCGACTGCGCCGCTGAGCTGCGCAAGCTGGGCCTCACGGACGAGGAGATCGGCCAGCTCACGCGATGGCAGCGCGTGGGGCTCATCCGACAGCTGTCCGCCGCGGCCATCGCGGACGGCGGGCGCCTCAAGAAGAGCCAGCAGCGTTGGATGCGCGTGGAGCGGGAGGGGGCGGCGTACCTGCAGAAGACGCAGAAGGAGGGCGCCACGCTGCTGCTGGGGCGCATGGAGCGCATGTTCGGCTCGGCCAGCGCGCCAGACGGGGACGAGGAGGGCGGCCAGGGGGACGCTGATACGGACAGCGACGACGAGGACCTGGCCAAGGAGTTCGAGCTCGCAATGCTGGAGGAGGCTGGCCGGGGCGCCGCCAAGGCTGCGGCGCTGCGAGCCGCCGCCGAGGAGCGCGCGCAGGACGAGGCGGACGAGGAGAGGCGCGAGCAGCTGGCTCTGAGACAGCTGCTCGCGGGCGAGGACGCAGCAACCACGGGGTCACAGCAGCAGGCGCAGCCAGCCGGAACGGCAGGCAAACGCTTGCAGCTTCGACGCACGATGCACGTGATGCACCCTGGTGGGCGCGCCGAGACCCTAGAGGAGGTGATCTCGGACCAATCGGTTATTGACGCCTACGTCACTGCGCGCGACGCCGGAGGCGACATCGTGGCTGCTGTGCTGGCTGCGCAGGGCGCGGATGGCGTGCTGCCTTACCCGCTGCGAGGCACGACGGCGAAGCAACACGGGCGGTACAACCGTCCTGAGCTGAAGGCGCGCCGCGACAAGGAGGCTGAGAAGAAGCAGGCGCGCAAGGAGAGGGAGGCTGCTGCTCAGTACGAGAAGCTCAAGTCGGCTGGGCTGTGCGCAACCACGCTGCAAGGGGGCGTGGCGGGCCCGGGCGGCCTGATGGTTGGCGCCGGCGATGGCGGCGTCAAGCTCAAAATGAACCTCTCTGTGGGCCTCAAGCTCGCCGCCCGCCTCAAGCCGGAGGCGAAGAAGAGCGCGGCTCGCATGGGCGTCTTTGGAGACAAGCCGCCGCCCAAGCGCAAGCGACGCACGCCTGCCGAGATGTTGGCTGACGCTGGCGGCGAGGATGAGGAGGGTATGCCCCGCTGGAAGCGCGTGAAGACTGAGCGGCGAGACCCGGGCGCGTCGGGCCTGGGCCGCGGCCACTACAAGAGCCGCGCGGTCAACATCCGGGAGGCCCGCGCGGAGGGCCGCACCGAGGACCTGGAGCGCTACGCGCTGAACCGGGTGCTCAAGTCTGCGCTCGACGCGGTGACTCGCAAGGGCAAATTTGACGTGTTCGAGAAGCGGATCAACGCCACCGACCCGGAGAAGGACGCCTACTACGAGGACTACCTGGAGTACATCCGCAACCCTCGGGATTTGCGCTTCATCAAGGGCATGAAGACCCGGACCAACGCGGCGCGCCTGGACCGCTGCTACACCAGCGTGGACGAGTTTGTGGGTGACGCCGCAAAGATCGCGGCCAACACGCGCGCGTACAACGCGCCGGAGGGGCGCGCCCCGGGCCGCTACGCCGACCCTTCTCTGCCCCGCCTGGCTGACAAGTTCCTGGAGGCGCTGCGCCGGGAGCTGGAGGCGCGCGCGCCCGCCCTCGAGGCTGCGCAGCGCGGCGAGGAGGACGCGGCGGAGGAGGAAGAGGAGCAGGAGCAGGAGGAGCAAGAGGAAGAGCAGGAGCAGGAGGCACAGGCGGAAGAGCCCCTGGACGCGGACGAGTGAAAAGTTCGAACAGAATTTTCACATCACACACACCACACACACACACGCTAGACTAGGTAGTAGGATCTACGCGTACATCCATCACAGGATGGCTGGAAAGAATGGAAGAAAGCGCAGCAGGGGAACAAGGTTGGAGAGCCGTCGAAGAAACAGGGATCCCTTCGGGATCCCTTCGAAGATCTCTCATCAGAGAGTACTCAGCCGAGGACGCTCCGGTGAAGGCTCATGGATACCGACTGTGTGAGGTCCACGCCCGCACCTCCCACGGTACGCGGCGAGTCGCTGCGCTCCTCCGGCTGTAACCAGCGCGCAGCCACAGCTGCGTCATCATGCGGCTGCTGGTCATGCTGCTCCGGCCCCGCAGCGGGCGTCAGTTCAGCCAGCAGCGACGATTGGCGGACCAGCGACGCTGCGGGCTCGCCATCCGCGGCACGCAGCCGCGTGAGCGCATGCTCTGCCAGCACTCCGTCGTAAGTGGCCACCAGGAGGCGGAGAGGGCTGCCGTCAGGTGTTGACTGAGCGCGAGTGGCGTCACCGCCTTCATCATTCTCCGTCATCGGCGCCGCCAGCGCAACCACACTGCGTGTGGATGCCGCAGGTGGCGGCGCCGACGGAAGGTTGTGCGTTTGCGCGTGCGTGGGCGCCTGGGGCACAACCTTGACGGTGAGCACCGCGCGCAACGCTTGCAGCGAGTCAGCCACCGGCGCGCGCAGACGGCGAGGAAGGTGAGGCACCAGCGAGCCCAGCAGCGCCGCGCCGGCGGCTCCGGCGGCGGACACCACCGCGCCGGCGGCTGCAGCAGCACGCTGCGCGTTGCTCACAGGGCTCGCCTGCTGCTGCGTCACAGCCGGGGCGCCGCAGCGAGGCGGGTCCAGGCGAAACACGTGCACCGTGCCTCCGTCGCTGGAGGCGAGCAGCAGCGGCGGGCCGTGTGCAGGTGGGGGTCCAAAGGCTAGAGAGTGGATGGCGGCGGGGGCCAATCCACGACGCAGCGCGTGCGTCTGCGTGGCCGAAGGCAGCGCGTGAACACGCACCACGGTGCCCCTCTCCGAGCAGCTGGCCAGCAGCGCCCCGTCTGGCGAGAAGGCGAGAGCGGCGAGCGGCGTTCGGTGCGCCCGCAGCTCGCACAGCGTGTGCCGCCCGCCGGCGGAGCGCACCAGGATGACGCCCTCCGCAGCGCTGCCGGGCAGCGCCAGCAGCGGACGAAGTGCGCACTGAGAGAGCGCGCACACGCCTTTCAGGTTTGCAACGGTGTCAACAGTCTCCAAAACCTGCAGCGTTGCCAGCGCGTACACCGACGCGCTGCTGGCTGTGAGCACCAGCAGGCGCGCGCGGGAGAGGCGCACGGCAGTGACAGCCTCGGGAAAGTACAAATCAGCGATGATGGACCGCTCTGACGTAGTCACCACGCTCACGCGACGAGGAGACAGCGAAGGCTGCTCGCCCGCGCCAACCACCGCCAGCAGGCTGGTGGAGTAGAGCATCTCCACTAAGCTGCGTTTGCGGAGGCGCTTCAGCGAAGGGGCACAAGGGCTGCTCTCAAAGGGCCCAGTCCGAGCGAAGCGACACAGCGGGCGCACGCAGGCGCCGCGCAAAGCCGTGTCACGCGCCTGATGGCGCCCACGCGCTCCTCGTAGCAGCAGTCGCCCGTCTGCGAGGGCGAGGCGGCGCGTGCGCGAGCTTGTCAGAGCGAGGAGACTAGTTGTGCAAACGTCACAACGAGCACACAAAGGTGCGTGCGCGCATCGCGGCGCGCCTGCGTGTTGAAGATGCGGAAGCCGGTGCGCGAGGCGACAGCAAGGCAGCTGCAGATAGGAGGTGCGAGTGAGTGAGAGCGAACCTCACGCCAAGAACACATAAACGGTGGTGTCAGCGCGCCTGGCGTCCTGGTTGAAAGTGCAGAAGCGCACGATATCTCCTGCGCCCTCCGCCATTCCTCACGCGCGCTTCAGCGAGAGGGCGAGCGCTCCCCTCTGTGCCCCTCTGTGGCGCCGCTCTTCCCGCGGCGCTGGCGCCTTCGCACGCGGCCCGGCCAGCCGCGCGCCTCTCAGCAGCCAGCAGCAGGTGCGAGGAAGGCGAGCCTGGGTGATGTTGACGTCAGGCTTACAACATGTCATGCTGAGTCGCACGCGCGTGGCGGAGGTCGCACAACGACGCAGTGACACCTCTCGCCGCCCTTCTCGCCCTCCCCGTGTTGCAGTTGCAGCACTGGCGTGCCTCTCACCACGCGCGGCCTCTGTTGAAAAGGGGCATTCCGTTCTGGTTCCTGTCGCTGATGGCAAGTTGTTCTTCCGCGCGGTCACAACCCTGCACCACCACAGCAACTTCGGCGGGACCTCCGCTCCTGGTGCCCTTGGAGCTGTTGCCCGCGGCGCCCGTGTCGCAACTGGCTGCGTCTGCGGCGGTGCGCGAAGGAGAGGCGCTGGGTGAGTTGCGGGGAAGCGGTGACGTGTCGCACTGTCTGCCTCAGCCCCCACCCTCCTCCCTGGCCGCCCCACGCCCCCCTCGCGGCCGCTCGCCTCACGGCGCGCCGCCGAAGCGGCAAGACGAGCGGGGGCGCAGTCGCTCTCGGGAACGTGCACGTCTCAGCACAGCTCCCCGCACGGTCAGCGCCTTTGTGCCTGCGCACGCTCACACGGCACGCACCGTGCCTCTGCGCTGTGCCGTCTCAGCGGCGTGCGGCCTTCGGGCGAGCATGGAGGACGTGGCGGTGGTGGAGGTGGCGTTGTTGCCTGCGGTAGCGCTCGGAGAGGCACCGGTGAGCATAGTAGGAGTCTTCGACGGACACAATGGCAGCCAAGCAGCCACCTACGCGGCCACGCACCTGCCTTTGTTGCTGCGTGACGACGGCGCATTGGCGTGCGTTGAGGACGAGGGCGTGATGAGCGACGCGCTGGAGCGTGCGTTTCTCACAGTCGACGCCGCCATTCTGGCCGAAAGTGCGGCGCAGGGTCGCCGTGACGGTGCCACCGCGTTGGTTGCTGTGCGCAGCGGTGGGTGCGTGTGGACGGCGCATTGCGGTGACTCGCGGTGCGTCGCTGGGGTGGTTTCGGCGGGACCACCTGGCATCCCAGAATATTCCCACCAGCTGCTCCCTGACCGCCAAACGCTGCGCGCCCGCGCGCTCACGCGGGACCACACCGCCTCAAACGCCTCCGAGGCGGCCCGCGTGCGCGCAGCCGGCGGCACGCTGCACTTCGCCGGCTGCTGGCGCGTGGTGGCGCAGGGGGAGCGCGCGGGCATGCGCGCCGCTCTGGCAGTGACGCGCGCCTTTGGAGATGCCGCCTTCAAGCTGCAGCCCAGTCCGCACGTCCTCGCCTCGCCCGAGGTGACACGCACGCAGCTCACGCCTGATCTGCGCTTTCTCATCCTCGCAACCGATGGATTATGGGATGTGTTGACCGACCAAGCGGCCGTGGATGTGGCTCAGGGTGCACGGGAAGGGTTACCCGGGGATGAGGTCAAGATGGCGGAGGCGCTGGTCCAAGCGGCGCTGCTGCGAGGCAGCATGGACAACGTCACCGCGGCCGTCATGCTGCTGGACTGGTGAGGGGGGGCGCGGGGGTGTTGAACGATTTGCGAAGTGTGGTTTCTCGGTCACTCCACACCCCTCCGGTTTCTCATTCTCTCCAACTCGCACGCATGGCACCTGGCACGTGGCACCTGGGCGCCATGTCCTCCGCGCGCGCGCGTGCCAAGTGGCTTAGCGGACCGGACATGGCGGCGGTTCGTGCCCGCGCCTCGCCGCGCCGTCTCATGCCAGCAGTGCGACGCGAGGGCGCGGCTTCGATGCGCCTTTGAGAGTGACGCCTGATTGCGCACTGACGCCCGATGGACGGCCCCAACAAGGTATTTCCTCTGATTAGCATGGTCGCGCTGGGCTGCGGCTTCGGCGTCTTTGCCATCGGCCACACCCTCATGAGCAACACCGGCGTGGTGCGCAGCCTGGCGGGAGATTTGCGCGTCGGTTTGGGTCGCTCGAGTTAGTGCGTGGGTACTTGGTGACTCAGTTTTTTGACTGCCTCCGAATGCTGCGCCTCTCTTAGATGCTGAACAAGCAGGACCGGATGGCCGAATTCAGCGAAGACGCCGAGACCGGCGCCGCCTTCCGGCAGCACGCGCTGCGGCGCCTGGTCACGCGCGAATACCACCCGCACGGCATCGACTACGTGGAGCCCTTCCTGCGTCCATTCCGCCGCCTGAACGAGCGCTTCGGCAGCGCTCCGGACGCGCACCCTGCGCGACACGAGCACACCATGGCGGGAATGGCGGAGCGTGAGTGGGCGGCGTTTGCGGAGCGCGCGCAGGGCCACCTGCGCATCTTCAAGTCGCCGGTGGTGGACCCCGCTGATTCGCTGGTCGCTGACACACGGTCGCTGGGCGAGCAGCTGCTGCACCACAAGGGCACTCCTGGCAAGCATCGCCACCCGAAGGACAGTGAGCTGCTGTATCGACCCAAGAAGGTGCCGGTGGCCGCGTGAGGGATGGAGCGGATTCGCCGCATCAAGTGTACATTCCGTCAGCGATTCACGCACGCAGTGGAGAGTGGAGGCAATCGACTCATCCCCAGCGCGCCGCATACTCCCGCCTCGCGCTGCACGGAGACGTCCGTCGACACACCCCGCGGCATCGTGCGCGCCTTCGCAACCTGCTTCGGTCTGGCACGCGTGTCGAAAGCAGCGGCAGCGCTTCTGAA
>Ga0049083_10001006_pt1 | contig 10550 bp, 6 predicted proteins | sample GreLakmeMI27MSRF_FD_66719 | JGI IMG/M metagenome (GOLD analysis project Ga0049083, IMG submission 66719) | Freshwater lentic microbial communities from great Laurentian Lakes, MI, USA - Great Lakes metaG MI27MSRF | ecosystem: Environmental > Aquatic > Freshwater > Lake | place: Great Lakes...
TACTGCTGCGCAGGCGGCCACGAGGGCGGCGGAGAGGCCGTGTGTGCCTGCTGAACTTGCGCGCGCTGCAGCTGTACGGTGGCTTGTGCAAGCGAAGCGGCCTGCATCTGCTGCATCAGCATCTGCTGCTGCGCCTGCGCGTTCGCTTGCGCCGCCATCCACTGCGCGTGTTGCGCCTCCGCCTGGGCGCGTGCTGCTGCTGCGGCCTCCCGCTCGGAGGCTGCAAGGTGAGCCGCTCGCTCGCCGTCTGCGCGCGACTGCTGCGCCGCCGCCTCCCGCCGCGCAGCCTCCCGCTGACGCTCCTCCGCCGCCGCGCGCCGCGCGCCCGCCACGCCAGCCGCCTCGTCCGCCACGGCGGCTGCGGCTGCGCGCAGCTGTCCGTAAAAGGAGACGCCCTCGCTCAGCGCCCCCTGCAGCTCTCGCCACACGCGCAGCGCCTCGCGCAGGTCGTCCACGTACGCGGCCATGCGCTGCTTGAACGCTGGCAGGTCATGCGCAGCCGCGAAGACTGCGTGCTGCCCCCCGAGTCGCGCTAGCAGCGCCTGCGATGTGGCCACGTTGGCAGCCACCGCCGCACGAGGCGCGTCGTACTTGCTCAGCTCAGACGAAAACACGGCGTCCATGCCTTCCTCTTTGCTGACCATGATGCGGGGCAGAATGTCGTCCCCAGCCTTCAGGTCCTTCAGCAGGTCCTCCAGCCCCGCGCGCTCTGTGGCGTTCGCCTCCAGGCTCGCCAGCGTGGCGCGCAGGGCTGGTGCGGCGGCCACATCGCCCGGGGTGGGCGACGGCGGCGGTTGCAGTCTGGGCGTGGCTGCGGCGGCGGCGCCAGGGTCCAGCGTGGCCAGCTGCGGCTCCGCCGCGCGCGCCCGATGCGACAGCACGCCGTCGGAGCGCATGGCGGCCGCAAGGCTCGCCTCGTAGCCCTTCACCTTTTCGCGCACGCCGGCCGTGAGCGCATCCGCCCCTCCGCACTCCTCCTCCGCCGCGCTCAGCGTCGCCGCGGCCGCCGCCAAAGCGGAGGCGCAGGCGCGCGACATGTCCGCCAGGCGCGGCAGATGCTGCATGACGGCGTGCTCTGAGCCATGGCGGCACACCTGCGCGCACTCGTCCAGCAGCGAAGCGGGCAGCTGACCCCCACTCAGCGCGTCCAGCACTTCAGGCAGCTCCAGCTCGCGCAGGCGCAGACGCGCGGCGTCAGAGCAATCGCCCAGCAGCGTCGCCTGCTCCCGGATAAGCCCATCGACCAGCTCGCTATACTTGCTCAGCGCCCGAGCAGCCATGTCGGGAACCATGGTGCGCAGCAGGCTCTCCTTGCTGGCGTCCAGGAGGGGCGCCACCGAGGTTGGCTTCACCGCCAGGGTGGAGGGCAGGGGTGCGAGGGATTCGTGAGGCGGTACACGCACCATGTAGACGCTATCAGCCTCTTTTTCAGCAGCGAGCTGCTTGACTCGCAGCGCAGCTTCCAGAGCTGCGGCGGGGTGGGTGTGTACCTCGGGAAGAACGCCCTTTGTGAGGCGCAGCACATTTCGGAGCGCGGTGCACGCTCCAGCGAGCCGCGCAGCCTCGAGCGCCTTCTCAGCGCCGCTGCAGGCCACAGAGTGCTGCGCCGCTGCGTGCTGCGCAGCCTTGGCGGCGCAGGTTGCGGCCCGGAGCGCAGCTGCGGCATGCCAGGTCTTGTCCAGTGCTTCGCGCAGCGGCGGCGCGCCCAGCGCCTTCATAGCTTCCCCGTAGAGCTGCGCGGCCGCCATGGCCAGTTTGGAGCACAGCGGCTGCGTGCGTCCGCCCTGCGCTGCAGCGTCGTAGAGGCCCTCCTGCGCTCGTCCCAGGGCCAGCGCCTCCAACGCGCGGCAGCACTCCGGGCTCAGGTCCACCGTGCACCCCGCCAGGCCCGCAGGCAGCGCCTCCCTGAGCGCAGCCCAGGCGCCCGCGGCCGCCTGGAAGTGCGCCACGGCGCCCTTGCCGTCCGCCGCGCGCTCGCACGCGCACCCGCTGCCGTAGAAAGACGCGCCCACGTTGAACAGCACCGCGCCCTTCTCCAGGCCCAGCTCTGGCGCGCTCGCCTTGCGGCTGAGGCGGAACGAGTCGCTCCTGGACGCCACACGCGTCGCGTCAAGCTCCAGGAGGCGGGGTGCCCACGCGCTACGCTCCCACGCGGCGCCTCGTACCAGGTGAAACACAGCTTGTTCACGGCGCCCTTGGCCTTGCCGATGGGAAAGCGAACTTCCAGAAGCAACAGCGCGCGGTAGTAGCTGCAGGCGAGGTGTCAGGCGTTGCCCTAGACGCTCGCTCACAGTCCGCTGAGCGCACACTGCAGCCAATGCAGCACAGCAGGCAGCGCCTGGTTCAGAGGCACGCACCGCAGCAGGAGTTCGCGCCGTGCGTCCTGTGAGGAGAGGGCGTTGAGCACCACATCCGTGCGCATCGCGGCAATTGCCACTAAGTCCTCAGCAGCGTCCGCCGCGTCACGGCCCGCGAAGTGCGCGTCCACGTACGCCTTGAGTGGCGCAATTATCTCCACTTGTTCGCCCTGCGCGCAGAAGCGTCGTCGGTGAGCGAGCAGCGCGAGTGGACAAAAACAGCGAGGACGCGCACCCGCTTCGGGTTCACTACCAGCAGCGCCTCCGGAGCCGCCATGATGGTTGGAAAGGGAAGCACGACGGGTGTAGCACTGAGCATTCTTTGGTTGCGATCTTGCGAAGAAGGACGATTTATTTCTTGACCCGTTCGAGCTCAAGTGTGTTATTACTACTCGTCTAGAACCGTATATGCGTCAGGCTTTCCGACCTGCTCGGGTGCACGGCGTATGCGAGCGCTGGGCGCCGAGCGGCTGCCCGCAGCGTCCGGCTGCGCAGCTCTTTGCGCAGCCATGCGACCAATGGTCCGTATCTGCTCTGCTTGCGGCCCAGCACGCGCTCAAAGGCTGTGAGGGCGAGAAAGCGCAGAGCGGAACCGCGGAGCGCGCGGTGCGGCGGCGGGGCGCCCGGCGCTGCGGCGAGTCGCACGCACAGCAGGCGCCGCCCGTAGCGCAGCGCATCGTTGATGACTTCCATCAGCAGCTGAAGTCGGGGCGGCGCCAGGCAGCCGCCGGCGTAGGCGTGCAGCTTGGCCGCGGCGAGCAGGAAGCACTGGTGGCAGTTGAGGGCGGCGGTGGCGGCGCCGTTGAGGGACGCGTCGAACAGCAGCGCCGCGGCTTTTGGGCGCAGGAAGGCGCGCACGCGGGCGGCGAGCGCGGCTCCTGGGCCGCGCCCTTCCCGGCCCAGAGCCACCACGTCCCGCAGCGACTCGCCCGCAAGCCGCGTGTAGTCCGCCTGCAGCTCCAGCGTGTCGCTGTTGAGCAGCAGCCCGCACCAGCGCACGTAGCGGGCGCCGCAGGGCGCGGCGTGCTCGTTGCGCGGCAGGCGCTTGCCCGCCACCCAGGCGTCGAAGTTGAGGCACGTCTTGGCCACGCTCACGGCGGCGCCGTACTCCGGGAAGCCGGCGCTCAGCGCCTGCACGAAGCGGGATGCGGCCTGCGGGTCGGTGGAGAGGAACAGGAAGTCGTCCACCCAGCGCAGCAGCAGCTGGCACTCCTCCCGCGCCGCCGCAGCCGCGCCGCCGGCCAGGCCGTGCTGGTGCTCCATGTCCGCGTAGAAGGCTGAGCACAGCAGCGAGGAGAGCACGGAGCCCTGCGCCACGCCCGTGTGCTGCAGCAGGAAGGCCCCCCCCAGGCGCACCAGCGTGCCTCCGAGCAGCTCACGCAGGCGACGCACCAGCTCCAGGCGGCCCACCCGCTGCTGGGTGGCGCCGTCCACCAGCACCGCCCGCGGCGCGACAGGGCGGTCCAGGCACACAGCCTCGGCCAGCGGCGGTGCAGCCGCTTGCGCGCCCGGCCCAACCGCAGCCGCAACCTTGCCCCACCGCGTGTGCAGCCGCCCCCCATGAGCGGGGGTCACCGAGCTGTAGCGCAGCACGGAGTACTGAGGGGCGCCCAGCAGGCGCTCGGCGAGCGCGGAGAGGGCGGGCAGGGGCAGCGTGTCGAAGGCGCGAGAGATGTCCACCGCGACAACGTACACGCGCTGGCGCAGCGCCAGCGGCGTGGCGGCATCGTCTGCGTCAGGCTGGGCCGGGTGGATGCGCAGGGAGCGGATGAAGGGCGCCAGCCGCTTGTAGAGGTTGGTGTAGTCAAACACGCTGGCACCCAGAAGGGCCGGCTGTCGCGCCGTCTCGCTGCGCAGCGCGGCCAGCGCCGGAGCCAGCTCCGCGTTGACCGACTTAAAGCGCAGGGGGGCCGCCCTGGCGGCCACGCCCAGGCCCAGGCCCCGCAGGCGGGACCGTGGGGTGGGTGCCCGCAGCACCTGCTCCCTCCCCAGGTTGGCGATGGGACGCAGCACGCCGCTGCGCTTAGGCAGCAGGCGCAGTGAGGCGAAGCCCAGCGTGCGGGTGCGCAGCAGCTGCGCGGCGCGGCGCAGCGGCACGGGCGCGTAGCTGTCCCTCAGAGCGCCTTTCAGCGCCTGCGCTCGCAGGCGGGCCCACACCGGCTTGCGGTAGAAGAACACGCGCCCGCTGGTCGCCTCGCCCTCCGTGACGTAGAAGTGGCTGCGCAGCAGCGGCAGCGCCAGCGTGCCAACCAGCCAGCGAACCAGCTTGGCCACCCGGCGGCTCTGCGCAGCTCCGGAGGCGGGGCTCTCGTGCGCCGGCGCGCAGCCGTGGGGGCGCAGCGCCTTCCAGGCGCGCGTGGGCAGGCGCTGCATGGCGGCGTGCAGGGTCAGGGGGTCCCGCCTGCGCAGACAGCACAGGCGGCACACCAGCCGCCGCAGCGCGCTGCAGCCAGCCTTGCCTCCCAGCAGCTGGTAGGGCACGATGCGTCGGATGACGGCCCAGACGAAGGACGCCGCGGCTTGAGCGGGTGTGTGCGATGCCAGCAGCTGCGCCTGTGTGGGCGGCGGGGCGCCGCCGAGGGCGGAGGTGAGCCGCGCAGATGATGTGTACTGCACTCCATCCTCTTGGGTCACGTATCCGTCGTCGCTGTCCTGCTCTTCCTCCTCGAACATTGCGGCGGGCGAGGCTGCGCGAACCACGGGGCGTGCGGCGGCGCCGCCACGCACCGCGCTGGGCCGCACGCGCGACGAGGCGCGCAGCGAAGGAGGCAGCGGGCAGTGCGCCTCCAGCAGCGCTCGGAACGGGCAGCGCTGTGCGCGACGCAGCAGCGCCCTCAAAGGCACCAACAAGTGGCGCCACTCCCGCGCCACCCGTCGAGGCTGCGGCAGCGGCGGCGGCGGCGGGCGGGCCATCGCCACCGGCAATGCGGCGGGGATGGCGGGAGGGGGGCGGATGGGGGCTTGGCCCCAGATGGACAGCCACAACCGACGAGCACCCCGCGCGCCGCTGCCCGCCCGCCGCAGCAGGTGTTGCTTCCCGAAGCCTGCTTTGCGGGGGAAGGCTGCGCAGTAGAAGAGCGCGGGCGAGTTGAGCAGGACGAGGCTGAGGCAAGCTCCGACGGACGCCTTGTGGCGAGCGGCGAGCCGCTTGGGCTTGTCGGAGGATGGCCCCGGCGGCGGCATGCTGTCCGGGGGCTGCGACGCGGTGTCGCCGGCGGCGAGGCCCAGCGCAGCCCGCGCGGCGCGGCGGCGCTGCCAGGAGCTGGGACGCAACGGTCGCTGCGAAGGCGCGGAGGAGTGCATCGACGGCGCCTCCGCATCCCACGCTCCATGCGCTTCGCCACCATCATCCCCCACCGGTGGCCCCTCCCCCTGCATGTCGGGCGACGGTGGACCGCGTCTGCGCCTCCTTCGCGCGGACGCGGCGCGCGCATCCTCCTCCGCGCGGCCGCGCCTGGCTCTGGGCGCACTGGGCGGCGCCGCAGGTGCGGGCGGCGGCTGCGGGCCGTACGGCGACAAAGCCTTTGCAGCCGCAGTGATTGCAACCCCGCTCAGCTGCAGGTGCGCGCCGTTGGCCAGGGGCGCGAACAGCGCGTGATGGGTGAGCAGGTGGAGCATGACGGCGTCCCCGACTCGGCTGAGCAGCAGCCCCCAGTCGTCCGTCTGAGCATAGCGTTGTTAGCGAGTGAGAGAGGCGCTGCAAGAGCTGCAAGGGCGACGCACTTTCAGCGCGTCTGCCGCCGCGTTGACGTGCGTCCACTGGGGCGCCTCAGGCGCGCCGACGTTGCGCGGGCGGTGGAGGGAGTGGGTGGGGCCTCGAGAGCCGTCGCCCGCGCACAGCACCTGCGACGACGCGCCTCCTCCACGCAACAGCCACTCCGCCGCGCGGCGAACAACCTCAGGCTGCGTGGACAGCTGCTGCAGGCTCGTGGTTGCAGGCAGAGGCTGCACCGAAGCGCCCGCCGGCGACGGCGTCGCCACCAGCGTGCGCAGCAGCAGACGGCGGTACGCCTCGCTGTCCCCACGGCGCAGCGTTTCCAGCCGAGGCGCAGCGACGCTCAGCAGCGCGCGCAGGACGGCGTGCAGGGGACGCACACGCTCCTCTCCGTAAATGCGACTTAGCACCTCGCAGCGCTTCTCGGACGACACCATGCGAGCCTCCATTATGGCGTGCAGGGCTGGGTGGCTGCGCCTACATGCATGCCAGTGTCAGGCTTGGAGCGTTGTTCATCCTCCAGCCTCCAACAGTGCACGAGGGAGCTACGCTCCTCCACACGGCGGTCTTCGCCTCAGGAGTGTTGTATCGGCCGCGATGGGTGCTGCGACGGGGTGGCTCGTTATTCGACGTCGAACTAGCGACGACGACCGTGATGACATACGTTAGGCAGGCTGCAGCGCTCTCCGCGCGTCTCATGGCTGCGACTCTTGGTTTGCGCTTGGAGGGTGGCCCTCTGAGTCGTCTGTTCGAGGCCACGGGCTTCGAGCTGGGAGACGCGAGTCACTGGACAGCAGCGCACGCGGCGAGCTTTTGCCTGCTCGTCGTGACCGCCTTCGAGTTCCTCTCCCGCGTGGTGCCCTTGCTGTTCGTGCGCAGCGGCGCCATCCCCGCGCGGGGGCGCCACCACGACGTGCTGGATTGGAAGGACACGTTGTGCCTCTCCTTCAACCGCTGCGCCTCTGTGCCCTTCACATATCACTACCTCAAAGCGGCCTGGGTGCTGCCAGCGGTCAAGTGGTGCGAGCGCGGCACAGCGTCGAGCAGCAGCAGCGTCGAGCAAGGCGCAGGGTTGCGCCACGTGTCCTCTCTTGGGCATGCCCGCCTGTGGTAGACAGCGTGAGCGGGTCTCACCCGGCGGTCCCACGCTGTCAGGTACCCTGCTCAGGCGAGCGCGTGGAACACGGTGGTGGCGCTGCCGCTGCTCTTCCTGACGTATGACTTCTTCTACTCAGCATTCCACCGGGCGCTGCACCTCCAAAGGCGCGCAGGGCACGCCGCACGCGCACACACACACGTATGGGTGGCGTGGCGTCGTCAGCGTGGGTCTCATTTCCGCGCTCTTCTCTTCCCTCGCCTGACAACAGCGTGTACAAGCTGGTGCACAAGCACCACCACCGCCAGCAGGCGCCCAGCCGCGGCAACACGGACGCGGTGAACGTGCACCCGTTTGAGTTTGTGGTTGGCGAGTACCTGCACCTGCTGGCCGTGGTGCTGGTGTGCCGGGCGCTGGGCGAGCTGCACGTTTCTGCGCTGCTCGCCTTCATCGTGCTGGGCGGCATGGCTGCCAGTTTGAACCACACGCGGCTGGACGTGCGCATCTGGGGGGGGCGCCTGTTCGAGGTGCGCGCGCACGACGTGCACCACCGCCTGCCAAAGTCAAATTACGGGCAGTACACCATGGTCTGGGACCGACTGCTGGGCACCTACAGACCCTACAGCACAGCACAGCAGGGGCCGGGGGGCGCGCCAGCGCTGGCCAAGGCTGAGTGAGGTTGCGGGCTCGCATGCTGCTGCGAGGAGGGTGTGTAGTGGGACAACAGGGGCCTGCTGCGGACTGACCCGCGGGGGCACTGCGCTAATGTGTTACATTATGTTTTGGCAGGTTTGGTATGGTATCGAGGTATTGGTAGGGGCCGCCTTCGCAGGGGGCAGCGAAGCCGCAGAGCTGCACGGGAGCAAAGAATGACGTGGCAACGAAACGCTCGCTGGATGTGGGAGACGGGCATGCGTTAGCAGGCGTCAACTGTTGGTTGCACGCAGTGGCAGGCCCCGTCACGAGGCTGGCTTCTTGATTAGTTTGACGGTGAGGCCCTCGTTGGCGCTGAGCGTGAGGACAAAGCGCGCGAAGCCCGAGGCGCCCGTGACCTTTGCCAGGGCAGTGTCAAACTCCAGATGGTGCAGACTGTGCAGCCAGTCGGTGGCGTTGCCATGCAGCCAGTCGGTGGCGTTGCCATACAGCAAGTCGGTTGCATTGCCGTGCAGCCAGTCGGTGGCGTTGTGCTTGCGCAGCGTGCTCGTCTTGCGCAGCGACTGGCGGCTGAGCAGGCCCGTGTAGAGCTGCACGCTCGCGGTGTCGTACTTGAGCGTAGAGAACGATGCCAGCAGCTCCTGCACCCGTAAGCTAGCGCCTTGGCCGGCAAGCAGCGCGTTCGCCGACTCCAAAAGCGCATCGGGAGTCGCCAGAGTCGCAGCTTGGAGCCGCCGGCGGCGGCCCAGGTTGATGGGCGTCACACGCGTCGGCGCGTTCAATAAGAAGACGAGGTTTATCGCCAAGCTCACGGTGATGGTGAAGTCCACCTGCTTTCTCAGCAGCGCGTTCAAGGTGGGCTCCTTCAGCGCAGCCGCAAGGCCATCCGCCGTGGTAGGGATGCTGAAGGTAAGCTGCCCGACGATGATCGAAAAGATTGGCGTAACCAAGAACGAGACGTCGCTCGTGAGCTGCCCGACGCTCCTCAGATGCTCCAGCAGAGGGGCGAGCAGCGGCGCCGCCTCGCCGGCGTGGGATTGCAGCAGCGTGAGGAAGCCAACCAGGTTGCGCAGCGTGTCGGTCGAGAGGGGCGTGTTCCCCAGCAGCTCCAGCGCAATTATCGTCTCGTCCGCATCCTGTGCGAGGCGTCTGCGCCCGGCTGGCGCGAGCCTCAGCAAGTCGTTGAAGCCTACATCAAGCTCAAGGCCTGCGCGGGAAAACGCAGACACAGCTGCGGAGGGCAGGCTGGTGATGGTGCTGCTGACACCGAAGCGCGCGTCAAGCAGCTGCGCAGCGAAGAGCGATGCCTGGTTCTGCAGCGTCAGAGACAGGAGTTAGCCCCAGTCATGCGTGCCATTAGCGGATCCGTGCATGTGCGCCAGCAGTTCTACTGCCACATGCGTCAGGTTGAGGCTCCGCAGCGGCGCCAGAGGATCATCGTGCGTGGCGTTGTTGCTCTCCAACAGTGCACGGCGGCCTTCACTGCCAATGGCCTCGCCCAACGTGTACTGCGCCACACAGCTGCCAACCTCAGCAGTCACTCTGGCCAATAGCTGCGCCCTCAGCGCAGCGACATCACCGGCGGTGCTTCCCATGCCCAGCAGGCGGCGCAGACCGGCGCGCGTGCCCGTGCCTGCCACGATGGGCGCCGTCTGCCCCGGCTGCGCCAGACCTAGCTGCCAGTCCTCCGCCCAGTAGAACTGGGTGCGGAACGACACGTGCAGCGGGTTGAAGGCGAAGCGGCTGATTGGGGTTGCCGGGGAGGAGAACCACTCCGCCAGCTCCTTCAACGTGTGCGGTATCGGCGTGGCGACGGAGCCCACGATGATGCGCAACGTGGGATTCACCAAGATGCGCTCCGTGCGGCGCAGGGTGACCCCCTTTTCGGCGAGCTGCGCGGTGGTCTCCCGCCACCAACGAGGCGTCAGCTTCTCGCCCAGCCGCGTCACTGCAGCTGCGGCTTTTGACGTCGCTGCGGTCTCCAGGGAGAGCACCGGGCCCACGGGCAGCTTCAGCGTGTTTGAGGGAGCCCGCAGAGCCGGGCGCAGCAGGCTCGACAGCGTCCCGGCGTCTGTTGACGCCAACGACAGGACCAATACAAGCAACAACGTCAGCAGACGCCGTGCGGCGCCGGCCATGAAAGCACAGAGGGCATGCGGGAGTGGAGGAGCGCAGACGGTGCCTCGAAATCAAAGCGAAACGCGAGTCCCGTCAGCTTTTGACCCTCAGCCGCATCGTCATTGGGTGCCGCGCGCTCCTTGGATCGATGTCCGGGATCATGCATGCGGACCCAGAAGTGCGTGCACCCTGCGCATCCACGTCCAATGGGTGTGCCTTCAGCGTAGTCACGCACGCCTGGAAGATGAGAGGGCAAGAGGCAATCTTGGTGCGCTGGCCAGCGTAAACGTAACGCGACAGCGCATAGCAGCACGCCGCCTGAACGCGCACGTGTAAAATGTGCAGTGCGGCACAGTGCAGCAGCGCGTCCAGTGCACCAGCCGCTTGTGTGCCCCCAAGAGCTGCCAGTTCCTCATCAGCATCTAACAGCACTCTCAAGGCCACGCAGCAGCGCTGCGCGTCAGCGACAGACTGGCGAGGGTCGTTGAGCTGCGCCACGATACCCTGGAAGTCTTCGCGGTAGCAGAGAGCGTAGGCCAGGCTGGGGCGGGTGATGAGGGCACATGTGTGTGGATACTCACATAGGTCAGGGGCTGCTGCTGTACAGACA
>Ga0049083_10001013_pt1 | contig 10527 bp, 13 predicted proteins | sample GreLakmeMI27MSRF_FD_66719 | JGI IMG/M metagenome (GOLD analysis project Ga0049083, IMG submission 66719) | Freshwater lentic microbial communities from great Laurentian Lakes, MI, USA - Great Lakes metaG MI27MSRF | ecosystem: Environmental > Aquatic > Freshwater > Lake | place: Great Lakes...
GAGGCTTTCCATGCCCCTGCGCCGCCTGTTCGCTGGTTTCGAGATCGGCAGTGCGTGCTTTGTCTGCTGGGCTACGGCCTCTGCGCCTTCATCTTCATCCAGCTGGACGAGCTGCTGCCGCTCTTCGCCGCCGCGCCCGTGGCGTCAGGCGGGCTGGGCCTCACGCCGAGAGGGCTGTCCGCGCCGCTCGCCTGGAACGGGCTGGTGGTGTTCCTTTTCACGCTGCTGGCGTATCCGCCGCTGGTGGCGCGCTGGGGCTTACGCTTCGCCACAAGGGGCGGCTTCTGGGCCACCGCCGGGGCAACGCTGGCAGTGCCGGTGGCGTCGCTGGCGGCGCCGCCCTTGTCCATGGTGCTGCTCTACGCCGCCGTTTCTGCGCGCGGAGCAGCAGCCGTCACCGTGTTCACCAGCTCCATGATCCTCGTGAACCGCGGCGCGCCCTTCGGACAGCTGGGCGAGGTGAACGGCGCGGGCCAGGCGCTGGCGGCGCTGGTGAGGGGCCTGGGGCCAGCCATTGCGGGCCTGGAGTGGGGATCCAGCGTGAGAAGCAGCGTGGCGGGCTCTCAGTTTGCCGCGTTCATCACGGTTGCCGCCACGGCGCTGCTGGGAGTGGCGCTGTACGGGAGGGTGCGGTTCGAGGAGGAGGAAACGCAGGAGGCCAGAACAACCGCAGCATCCTAAACCGCAGTGACATCTCCGTCATCACGTGATTCAGATTCGTTATTGCAAGCGCCTAGCCAGCAGGGCCGCGCTCAGACGCGCTCAGCAGGCTCTGCCGGGGCACCACCCACCGCCAGCGTCTGTGTCTGTGCCGTCTGCACTCTGTCCGCCCGACTGTCGTCGAACGCGGTGAACATCACCCCCGGACAGCACAGCGTGTGCGCAACCTGCACCAGACACCAGGCCTGGGGGGGGGGGGTCAGCTAGCGAGCGCATGGAGAGCAGCGCGCATAACAGCCCCCTATGGCGTGCAGCTGCGCAGGCCCGCTTCTCACAACCGCCCCTGGCTTGAGAAGCACGCACCCCGGAGAGGCAGCCGAGCGTGATTGCGACGTCGTGGTATCCGTTGCCTCCTCTTCTCCATGCGAAGTAGCCACCAACCAGATACAGTCCGTACAGGCACAGCGCTCCCAGCGCAACCAGGCCCCACTGCCAGAGATACAAGCCCAGGAAGCGCGGAGACGGCCGGCCGGTGCTGGTTGGCGCGGTAGCGGTGGCGGCGGCACGCAGCAGCGGCGTCTTCTCTTTCTCGGCGGTGCCTGAGGCGGACCTTTGAGGGGCCGCGCTCGCGGCGCGCGGCGCGGCGGGCATTGACCCGGCTGTCCAAGGCCCGCTGGCGGGCGGACGGCTCCGCGTGTGGAAAAGGGTGTTGCGCTGTAACAGCAGGACCACAGGCGCTGAGAGGGAGGCCGCGCACAGGCGCACGCAGGTGCCACGCGTGCTCAGCGAGGCGACACGGGCTCAGCGGAGGCACTGGAATGTAGTAAGCGTGTGAGGCGGGACGACGATCTTGACAGGATGAATGACCGACGAACGACGATCTGATGAAGCTACGTCGCGCACCGACCCGCGCTTCATGCAATTCTCAACAGCGATCCTCTGCTAATCAAATTCACGCTTGTGTGTTGGATGTCCTCGCTCGCCTCACGCCCGAGACCCGAGCACCCCCGCTAGCACCCGCTCCTCCTCCTCCTGCACCGCGCCCATGGACTTCTTGTTCACCGGCGGCGGCGCCAGCCACTCGCGCGGCCCCTCCACAATAGCCTGGCCTGGCTTGGCCGTCGCGCGAGCCAACTCACGTTGCCCTGCAGCTGCAACTTCCGCGTCAACGCGCACGCGCGCCTGCTCCGCGCCCAACCCCTCCGACTCCATCAGCTCCAGCTGGCGCCACGCGTAGCGTTGCACGAAGGTTGGCTCCGAGCTGTTGAGGCTGAAGCGAGAAAGGAGGCGCCTCAGCAAAGGTGCACTTGGCTCAGCCGGCGCGCCACGCACTCCATGGGTGAGTAACGAGCGGTTGGGTTGCGCTTGTAGTAGGCGTGGATCAGCTTGTCCTGCGCAGAGCAGCGACTTCACGTCAGTCCAGGGTTTCGCGAGACTGTTTGTGCGCTTGACAAACACAGCCGGCACCCGCAGGCACGCGTCTGGGCCGCGCTGCATGCGTGCGTGCCTCTGGGTATGCGATTTTAGGGGGGCGACGACCCGGGAAGTACGTCGGCGGAGGACAGCTGCGCTCGGTCTCGCGTCAGCGCTCTCGGGACTGCGCGCGCACCCGCGCCGCCGTGAGCCAGCACGCACAGTCTCAGCGCGTCTAGCCAAAGCGGCTCCTGCACGTAGCCGCTCTTCAGCACGTGCTCTGCGTGCTGCAACAGGTTGCCCTGACGGCCCCGCTTGCTGCGACCGCCGAACATGCGCAGCAGCAGCGGCCCGGCGGCGGAGGCGGAGCGCGACATGCCAGGCGCCAGGTGCGACCGCGCAGCGGGCAGGCGTGCGGGAGGGAAGGCGGGAGCTCAGAGCGGAGGACGCCTTTTGCGTTTCACGCTGAGAAGATTGAGGTAGAATGAGGCAGATAGGCAAGCCGGGGAGAGTGTGCTCAACTTGCCTAGTTGTACGACAATCTCAACACCAAGCACGCACACTACGACATACGAAGTACGACCAGAAGCACAAAGTAGGCCGCCCCGCTGCACCCATGTCAGACGAAACTGTGCCGCCGCCGGTGTCCGAGCCCGCGGCCGCGCCCGTGGCTGCGCCCGTGGCTGAAGAGGCTGCAGGAGGGGTGGCAGCGGAGTCCCAACAACCAGAAGCGCCGCCGGCGCCGCCGCCCGGTTTCGAGGACGTTGCGCCCGGCACGCACGCGGTGCCTCCCGCGGAGCTGGACGCGCTGGCAAGTGCCGTACAGGCGGCGCGCGTGACGCCCGGTGCGCACCCACAGCCACCGCCTCCCTTCCTACCTCCTCCCCCGCTCACGCGCGCCCACGCACTCCCGCGCTTCGCAGCCGAGCAAGCGGACGTGGACGCGCCTGACTTGTCGCTGAAGAGCGGCGTGCTTCTGGAGGAGGAGGTGACTGAGATCAAGACGGTGTTGGCTGCTGATGCCACCCCGTACACCTCCGCCAAGACCTTCGAGGACCTGAACCTCTCCCCGGAGCTCCTCAAGGTGCGTTGCGCCACCCTGCGCGCGGGTGCATGCACGGCACACGCGTGCGTTGGTCGCTTGGAGAGCAACCCTAACTATGTGCCCTATTGGGTTCTCTCTCGCAGGGCCTCTACAAGGAAATGGGCTTCAGCAAACCCTCCAAGGTGCAAGCGCAGACGCTGCCCATGATCCTCACCGGCCCTCCGTTCCGCAACCTGGTGGCTCAGGCGCACAACGGCAGCGGCAAGACGACTTGCTTCGTGCTGGGCATGCTCTCCCGCTGCGACCCAAGCGTTGCCAAACCGCAGGCGCTGTGCGTGTGCCCCACCCGTGAGCTGGTGGTACAGAACGTGGAAGTTCTTCGCAAGATGGCCACCCACACGCGAATCAGCTGCGCCGCCGCGCTGAAGGAGCCGCAGGGTCGCCCCGCAGCCTCCTCGCGCATGGAGCCCGTGGCGGACCAGGTTGTCATCGGCACGCCCGGCACTGTGAACGGGTGGATCGTGCGTAAGACGCTTTCGCTCAGGTGCGCTCCGCTCCCCCCCCCTCCTCTGCTCTCTGCTCGGCTCTGCGGCGCGCGGACTGCCAGATGATGGACAAACACTTTCCAACAGGTGCTGATGTCACACTGATGAGCACTATGTTCAATCACCATCTTTCGACTGATGGCAGTCCGCAGACGCACAGCACACCCTCTCATCCCTCTCATATCCCATCCCAACTGACGCACTGCGTCTCCTCAGCGCCCTGAAAATGCTGGTGTTCGATGAGGCAGATCAGATGTGGGGCGAGTTTAGTCCCGAGTGCCTCAAGATCTTGAAGGCGAGCACCGCCGCCGGCGCGCGCGCCCAGGTGCTGCTGTTCAGCGCAACCTTCAGCGACTACGTGCGCGCCATCGCGCAGAAGCTGGTTGGGGCGCAAGCAAACACGATCCTGGTGCCACGCGAGAAGCTATCTCTGGACGTGATCAAGCAGTACCGGGTGAACTGCCCCAGCATCGAGGCCAAGGAGATAGTGTTGAAGGACATGATTTTCCCTGCCGCCGAGAAGCTGGGCCAGAGCATCGTGTTTGTGCGTTCCCGCGTCGAGGCGCACAGACTGCATCGCACCCTGGAGCGTGAGGGCTTTAAGTGCACCTCCATCGCGGGCGATTTGCCTCCGGAGCAGCGCGATCTGGTGATCAGCGAGTTTCGGAGCGGCACCACCAAGATCCTGATTGCAACTGACGTGCTTTCGCGCGGCTTCGACCACGCCACCGTCACGCTGGTCATCAACTACGACCCGCCCATGAGCCAGAGCGGCCATCCAGCCTTTGAGACGTACATGCACCGCATCGGGCGCAGCGGCCGTTTCGGGCGCAAGGGCGCAGCCTTCAACTTCGTGGCCACGCAAGAGGAGCGACGCACGGTGGACGCCATCGCGGCTCACTTCCAGCGCGACATCCCGGAGGTTCCGTACAACCAGGAGGAGGCGTTTGAGCGCGTCCTCAAGGAGGCTGGCCTCGCCTGAGCCACAAAAGCTGGACTAGCAGTAACTCGGGGGGCATGCACATGCATCCAGGCAACTTCCGCGATCGGCGGTTACGGCAGCAATGACCAGCTGGGCCTGGGCGAGGAGGAACCTGAGAGCCGCAGGTTCTCGATTCCCAACCCATGCCCCAGCTGGCCATCGTTGCCGTTGCCGACGACGTTTTGGTGATCGCGGAAGTTGTTAAGGTGCATGTTGCATGCCGCCCGTTACTGCTAGATACCTCGCTAGAGGGAGCGCACGTGACTCCAGCAAAACAAACAGACAATCGCAGCGCAACGCATGCAGTTTAAACAGCCGAACCAATAACGATAAAACGTGAGGGCTCCTACCATTAGCAATAGAGCGCATAGCAAGCGTAAAGCTGCGCGTTGAACTCACACTCACCGCGAACTCCATCCGCGTCTCTGCGCCCGCTCCGTCGGGCTCAGCCCCTCCTCTTGCTCCACGTCAGCAGCGGCGGGTTTCACTCCCGTCACCGTGTACAGTCGGCCGTGCTTGAGCAGCTCCCCGTCGTAGTTGAGACGCTCCACCAGGGCCAGGACGTCGGGCACGTTGAGCCCGATGCGGTCAGCCACCGCCACGCACTCCGCGTACGACAGGTAGCCGCCGTCCTTGGTGCGCGCCTCCGCGGCCAGGGCGGCCAGGAAGCGGCGGGGCTCCCCCTGCAGCGAAGAAGAGCCCCCGCCGGCGCCGCAGCTGTAGGCGCCAGGCAGCGGCTCGCCCGTGAACGTGTCCGGCAGCGCCTCCTTCATCAGCGCAACCACGTCCAGCGCGTCGTCGCGCGTCGCGCTGTGGCGCAGGTCCGCGCGTGCCCGCGCCTCACACAGCCGAGCCAGCGCCTCCAGCGTGCGCACCGTCACTGGCAGCGCGCCGGGGGAGCGGGACGCGCGCGCGCGCAGAGACAGGTAGAAGCTGAGGGAGGGCGGGGGGTCAGAGTGCGCGGCGCCAAAAGTGCAGAGAGAAACGCACGCACTCCTTGATCACGGCCTCCGCTTCAAGCGACAGGCTTGGCCGCAAATACTTGCGCGCATACTCGATGTACTTGCGCAGCAGCGGCATGGGCAGCGGCTCCTCATCAGCCTGCGCGCTGCAGAGGCGAGGGCAAGGTTAGAGCAACGCCATCGACAACGTTTGTCGCACTTTGCACCGTAAACGCTGCGTGAACGTGGTGGGAGCCCCATCTGCGGGCGCAGGCAGCGCTTGGCGTCCCCGCGGTCCCTCCAGGCGTCGCATCTGCGGCGGTCGGCCTGCTCTGCCCAGCACATGTGCCGCCATGGCTGCATCTGCCCGCTCATCCGGCGCGTCCCGCAGCAGGAAAATTAGGTCGAATCGCGAGAGCAGCGGCGCGGAGAGGTTCAGGTTCTGCAAGAGCGTCTTTGCGGGGTTGTAGCGCCCGCCCAAAGGGTTAGCAGCGGCCACCACTGCGCATCGGGCCGGCAGCGATGCGGTGATGCCAGCCTTTGCGATGCTCACGGTGCCCTGCTCCATCACCTCTAGCAGCGCCGCGTGCTGCTGTCGCGGCAGCTTGTCCAGCTCGTCCACGGCGCACACGCCTCGGTGCGCCAGCACGCACGCCCCAGCGTCCAGGGTCACAGTCCCCGTGGCCGCGTCTCGCCCCACGGCTGCGGTGAGCCCCACAGCGGTGGATCCCGGCCCGCACACGTACACCCCCTTGGGGCTCGCCGCCGCAACCGCGCCCAGCAGCTGCGACTTGCCCAGACCCGGGTCGCCCACCACCAGCGCGTGGATCTCGCCGCGCACAGGCATTGCGTCAGGCGACGCGTCGTGCAGCCTGGTGCCGCCCAGCAGCGACAGGATGAGTCCAGCTTTGACGTGGAGGTGTCCGTGGATGGAGGGGCACAGGCTGTTGACCAGCATGCGCAGCCCACAGGCGGGGCCTCCCCTTGCGGCCTCGGCCGCGAAGCGCGCCACAAAGGCGAGCTCCTTATCGGAGAAGGGCGGGGGCATGGGGGCGCCTCCGAAGTTTGCGCTCGTGTCCGCTCCGTCGCCAGAAAACGCGGCCAAAAGCACTCTCGCCTGGGCGTCGTCGTCGCCCTCGTCGCCCATGCGCGGGGCGCGCACCAGCGAGACAGCCTCGAGGTGCAGGAGAAAGGTCTTTGCGCGCTCCTCCTCTTTGCCTCCTGCGGCCTCCTTCTCGGCCAGCGCGCGCACGAAGCCCGTCACCGTCAGCACGTCCCCGCTGGCCGCGGCGTCGCACAGCGTGCCGTGGAGCTCGACCTCCAGAGTGCGCGAGGAGCACTCGTCAGGCTCGCCGTCGCCGCCGCCGAAGCGCAGGCTGCTGCCCGCGCAGGGCAGCTCCTGCAGCTTCAGCCGCTGCATGTCCACGCACAGCGCCCCGTCGCGCTCCTCCTCGAACTTGCGCCCGCGGCAGGTTGTGGACGCACAGCTCTTGGGCTTGGCTGAGCACCCCTCCGGCTGGGGAACCAGCTGCTTGCTGCCGCAGCTGCTGCACACGAACGGCATGCTGGTCACCAGAGAACGCACGGCGCTCACGCGCACCACAGTGCCACGAACGGTGACCATGGAGCCTACAAAGACAAGTACCGTGAGTTCGGTGCTCGTGCGAGCTCTTCTGGCAAGCGCAGGACGCACCGACAGTGTTGCTGCGCACGCCGCGGAAGGCGACGGTGGTTGCCGCACGGTTGTAGAGGTGGATGCGAACACGACTGGCTGCCGAGGTTGGCTAAGGCAACAACTCAGCCACGTGCGCCCGACCCGCGCTCAGGACGACGCGCACCTGCAGGTGCCCGAGGCGGGAGAGGCCCAGTGGCGACAGCAGCGCCACCACATGGACTGCCGCGCTTAGACATGCCAGCGCTTCCAAAGGTGCCATGTCCAGCGCCGCGAACACGTCCGGCATGTTCATGTGAAGCTCCATCTGCCCAAAGTCCAGCGCCACTGCATAGCCGCTGCTCTCGTCAGGCACCGTCTATAGGGGAGGTCTCATCAGCTAACGCACGTTGCGACGCGCCAACACGCAGAGTTCCTGCGCGCCTGCTCAACCATGCGGAAGCCCGCCTCGGAGCTGAAGTAGGCGATGAGCTGCTCGCTGAGCTCCGCGCGGCGGTCACGCGCGTCGTACGTCTCCGCGGGGAAGTATAGCGGCCACCACAGGTGCGAAGCCACCGCCATGGCGTTTGGCGCTGGGGAGATCAGCTGGGCAGCGGCTCGGCGCGCATGGCGCCGAGTGTGTCAGAGCTCTGGCTCTGCTGCTCGAGTGAAGCTTCCAGCGTTCCACCAGCCGTACTTGGGAGCTGGGAGAGGAGGCGTGACAAGCGGTGGCGGCACAGGGAAGGCGAGCGTCAGAGAGTGACTTTGTGACTGTGTGGTGTGTGCCGAAGCGGTATTATACGACGTTCGTTCGACGCGCGTGATGGCGGCTAGCTAGCGACGGGGTGGTAGTCGTGGTCGTCCTCATCGGCGCTCCGGCGGCGCTTGTTTGGCAGCGCTGGATGCTCCTCTGCAAATGCATGCGCCCTTACCAAGAACGGCTCTCCGGCCTCGTACTCGGCTTTCGCTGCCCTGGCCCGGCCACTGGCAGCCCATTCGCGCACGGCTTGCGTGCCGCACACGCAGTCGTCATAAAAGTCCCGAAACAGTTGCGGCTGCTGATTCATCTTCTGGACGGCCGCAGACGCAGCCTTACGCGTCTGCTCTGGGCCGACAGGGTGCTCCTCTTGAATGAGCTTCTTCAGATAAATAAATGCCGGCTCGATGGGGCTGAAGCACCGGCCGCCGCCCGGGCCGGGGAGCAGGCCGAGGCCAACACCCGCAGCGAGCGCAGCCCGCTTCAGCGCGGGGTCCCAGTGCGTCAAGTCGGGCGCATTCGCGCGCCCGTGCTGACCCAGACGGTCCAGCAGGAGAATGGAGCCCCGCGGGATTGCGCGGCCAAAATAGTCGCCGCGGAAGTCGTCACCATAGTCGAAGTAGCTCAGCACGTCCTCCGGATTCCAGTATCTGTCGTAGAATTTGACGTCCACCCATCCAGAAGCTCCTATTGTGCCATACATCACCAGATTCGGCAGGCCGTAGGCGCCGGGAGGTCTGCAGAGCTTTGCTTCGTCCATATAGAACAGCTGGCTGTGCGAGATGCGGCCCTGGCGGAGGTCATCCACCATGCCCCGATGAAAACGGTAGTGCTCCATGCCCAACGTCCTCTCCAAGGCGGTGGGCTCAAACGTCTCAGCCGCAGCACCATCATCAAAGACTGTGAACAGGAAGGACGTCAGCCTCCTCGTCGCCGCTCTTCCGCGCTGAGCCGCCACCACTCTCCGACTCGTAGTAGTCGCCTCGCCGCTTATACACCCGTTTGCGTGCGGGTTTGGCCACAACTGCGACTGCGGATAGAGTCCCACCTGACGCTGCTCTCGGCTTGGTGAGCTTGGAGCGCAGCCAGGCCGCGTTGTTGCTCCGTGTCGCTTCACCGAACGCCTTGCGAAAAAGGTTGCGCAGCTCGGGCAGGCGCTGCCCTGCCAGCGCTGCTGGGTCCAGGCCACCGCCACCAAAGAAGGTCTCTGGGGTCCCTCGCCGTGCGCTCATGGCGAGCTCCCTGGGTGGGGCGAGGTCGGACGTGCTTGTATGGGAGGCTGCGCGCGAGAGAGGGTGCGCACAACAGCACCGACGCAGCAGGCGGAGGGCCGTGGTTTGAGGCTGCCTCGCGCCCCCGTGGTCTCTATCGTGCCTCGAGCCTGGTTGCCTGCTACTGCTGCTGGCCCAAAAATGTGTATAGGTCTGCCATAAAGCGTTGTCTCTCTGGAGGATCATCACCAAGCGTACGAAAGCGGCGGCGGCGGCGGCGCGGACGGCGTCTCGCTCGTGCTGCGCCCAAATGAGCCGTCCGGCGCCTGCTTCCATGCGCCCAGCTGCTGTGAGGTATACCAAATGCCGCCGTCCGCCGTCATACTCCAGTGTCCACCCGCAGGCAGGTCCGCAAACGACTGGCACCAGTCCGACACGGCTGCCAGCGTGCTGGGTGCAGGTAATGGGAGGGCGGGCGGGGCCGCGAAGGGTGGGGTTGCAGAGGCTCGGGGTAGCGAGGAGCGTGCCAGGGCAGCTTGTGACTCTGCGCGCACGCGCATGGCCCGCTCCAGCTCCAGCGAGCTCTGCAGCTCAAGCACCTGCTCGCGCAGAGCCTCAGCCTGCGCGTGCGCAGTTGCAGCAGCGCCGATAGCCACGCGCTCGTTGGCCTGCGCCTCCCGCAGCGCTCGCTGCAGCACAGGCACCAGCTCAGCCTCCGCCTCCACTGCCACTGTTGCCAAGGGCGAGCCAGGGGGAGCAGGCCTCGCGTCGGCGGAGAGTGAGGAGGAGCGTCGTGATTCGAGTGCGAGTCTTGTTTGCCCTCCAAGCAGGAGGAGCTTCTCAACACTCACCCGCGTCTGCACGGGCCGAGCACCCTGCGCCGCGACTGCGCGTGGTGCGTCGCCGCGTGCTTGAAGCTGCGTCAGAAGCTCAGACTTGAGTGACACCAGCTCTCGGATGGCACGCAGTTTCTCCTCCTTGTTGACACCCATGGCCAGCGCACAGAGCAGGCGAAGGGAGCACCGTGTGAATTGCGCGGCTTCGATTCGTTGATTCGTTCGTCGACCGACCACGCCCCCATTCTGTTTCTTCGGGAAACATTTCTCTAAGTTTCAAGCGACACATCTCGATGTTTACACCAGGGCTAAGATTAAACTTGCTGAATACATTCGAGACTTTGTGCATAACAACTAGAGTTTGTAATACAAGGTGTTAAGCTATTCAGAGTTGATGGGCGATTATTTTGGCGCTATTTTCACGGGGTTTATGGGCCGCTGGTGAATATTCACGCGGGGTTTCCGGGCGCCCCGCCCGCCACGTCG
>Ga0049083_10001014_pt1 | contig 10522 bp, 7 predicted proteins | sample GreLakmeMI27MSRF_FD_66719 | JGI IMG/M metagenome (GOLD analysis project Ga0049083, IMG submission 66719) | Freshwater lentic microbial communities from great Laurentian Lakes, MI, USA - Great Lakes metaG MI27MSRF | ecosystem: Environmental > Aquatic > Freshwater > Lake | place: Great Lakes...
TGGGCCAGCGCTGCTACTTCGCCCACGGCAGCGGAGAGCTGCGCGTGGAGGCGGCCATCGAGCTGGGCGTGCTGCCGCCCTCCTTCAAGACGCGCATCTGCTCAGCCTTTGCAAACACGGGCGACTGCCCCGTGGCGGAGCGCTGCCTGTTCGCCCACGGCGTGCGCGAGCTGCGCGTGGATGCGGCCATTGCGCTGGGCTTGCTGCCCTCCTTCTTCAAGACGCGCCTCTGCACAGCCTGGGGCGCCGCGGGCGCGGGCTGCGTCAAGGGGCAGAAGTGCTTCTACGCGCATGGCCCGCTGGATCTGCGCTGCAGCGCCGGCCATGCACAGGCTGACTGCACGCGCACTCCGGAGGCGCTGTCGCAGCCCTCGCGCTCCCCCTTGGCCCCGGCTGCGCGCCTGGCGACGGAGGAGGTTGATGCCCAGCAGTTGCGCTCGCCCAACAGCCTCAACGCGCGCCTGCTCGCAGCCTTCGACGGGCGCCCGCAGCAGCAGCTGCGCGCCTCCCTGGACGGCGGCGCTGCTCCCAGCGCCACCACCAGGGCGGCCGACTACCGGCAGCCGATGGGCGAGTCGCGCACCCTGGAGCGCGGCCTGAACCTGCCGTCGGCGGAGGACCTGGACTGCTTCATGTGCGGCGCTGACAAGAGCTCGGAGGCTGATCGCAGCAGCCTGGACAGCGCCAGCAGCAGCGAGCTGCACGCGGAGGCGCAGCCCTTTCGCCCGGTGCCCGGCTGGACGCGGCTGCAGCTGCCCCCCTTCCAGGAGGAGGCGCATTCCAAGCCGCTGTTTGTGGAGTCGTGGAGCCGCCACGCGCCCAAGACGCCAGCCTCGTCGCCGCCCTCCCGCGCGTGCTGACCAACACTAGACTAGACTAGAGATATCCGATACCGATCATACCCGAGTAGATTCTATGACTGTAAGAGTGTAAGTAAGCTCAATGGCTTGAGTGATGCACGCGCTTTGGCCTGTGCCGCGACAGCAAGTGTGCGCCATAAAAAGTGCATGCGTGGGTGCCTCAACTGTAGGGCGACAACCGCGCCGCCAAGGCTAACGGCGCGGACGCGGGTGCGTTGGGGATGCGGGATGGCAGCGGGGTGCCGATGCCGCTGGCCCCGCTGCTGCTGCGCCGGCCCGACGCGATGCGGAGGCTGTCGTTGCTGCCGGGCGTGGCGGGGCGCCCGGCGCTGCCCGGGCCGCCCGCTCGGCGCCCCGTGCTGCTGGGCGCGGGCGTCTCCATGCTGGACGCAGGCCCCCCCGACCCCGTGCTCCCGGGCTCGCTGCCGCCCCCGCCCAGCAGCGGCCGCAGCAGTGTGTGCGCGCCGCCCTCTGCCGCCGCCGCGCCCGCGCCCCAGCCCACCGCCGCGCCCGCCGTCGCAGCCTCCAGCGAGGGCAGCACGGAGAGTGCCGCCACCGCTGCGCCCAACGCCAGCGCCACCGCCGCGAAGTCCGCGGCCATCAGCAGCTGGAAGAGCAGCTGCGGCGGCGCGGACAGCGTGGCGGTGCCGCGCAGCGCAGCGCTGACCAGGGGCGCCAGCGCCAGGAGGCGGCCCAGCCAGGAGGCGCGCACCGCCAGGCGCCTGCTCACCGCCGCGCGCGCCAGCTGGCGGCAGTGCCACAGCTGCGCGGCGCCGAATAGCAGGGCGGCCAGGGCGGAGCAGGCGGCGGAGAGGAGGGGCACCGAGCAGAGCAGGCAGTCGGGCGTCTCCTCAGGGCAGCTGCCCGGCGCGGCTGGCGCCGTCGCGTCCAGCCACCGCGCGCCCAGCCTGCGTCGCAGGCCGCCCCGGTGGCCGAAGGTTTGGTCGTGGAAGGCGATGAGCGTCTGCGCAGCTGCAAAGGGTGTGGCGGCAGCCACTGCAAGCAGCACCAGCTGCGCCCCGCTGCGCGTGCGCCGCCGCGGCGCCCCCTCCCCGCCGTCGCAGGGCAGCAGCGCGTGGCGGGGCAGCGCCACCACGCACAGGGCGAGCGCGGTGAGCAGCGGCAGGAAGGCTCCGTACGCGAGGCACAGCGACAGCCGGCACAGCAGCCCCTGCGCCCACACGCGGGTGCCCACCCAGGCCTGCGGGATGGCCCACCAAGCTGGCAGGCGAAGCAGCATGGCGCCCAGGCAGCCGCAGCCGCAGCCGTGCAGCACCAGTCGCGGGCCCCACAGCGCCGTGAAGGGCGACACGCAGGGCGTGCGGCGCGCGTAGAAGGCCACGTACGCCACGAAGGCTGCGCTCAGCAGGCACAGCGCGGCGGTGGAGCCAGCAGCGGCCAGTTCAACGGCGGAGAACAGCTCCAGCGAAGACGCGCTCAGCACTGGCGTGCGCTTGTGCGGCAGCGACATTCACGCAACTGCGCTGCGCTGATGTTTAGTGGCGACGCCGGTTAGTGGCAAGCTGCCGGGGCGAGAAGTTGGCTCGCAGCAGGCGCCAGCAGGCGGGACCACCTAAGCGCCGCTCACAGTCTGCTCCGCCCGCCGAGCGCGTTCGGAACGCGTGCGTGTGTGTTTGTGTCAACTGCCGCGAAAATGCTGCCGCTCGCAGCGCCGCCTTCCCTGGGCGTGATCCCACGCGCTCGCGCTCAGCTGCCGCGCGCGCCGCGGCCGCGGCTGTGCCTGCTGCATGCGTCACGTCGCGTGGCTTCCGGAAGCACGGAGCCGCCCAGCACGGACGGGCGCGCAGCGATTGCGCCTGCGACGGCTGCACTGCCTCCTGCACGTCTTGTGGGCACCGCGGCGGAGGAGCACCTGCTCAAACAGCTGGATGCGGCTGTGAAGAAAGAGGTGCGTGCGCCGGGCCCGTGGCTGGGCGCAGTGGCGCCGGTGCTGGCCAAGCGATTGCTGACTCGTGTGAATGCCCAGGACTACACGGCGGCCTCGAGGCTCAAGGCTGAGCTGCAGGAGCTGCAGGGATCAGACCCGGTGCTGCTGCTGCGCGCGCGCCTGAGCTCCGCGGTCGCTTCGGAGCGCTGGGCCGAGGCCTCAGCGCTGCGCGATGAGCTGAGGGTGCTGGAGCCCCCTCCACCTCCGCCGCCGCAGCCCCAACGCGTGCCCTGCAGCAGCAGTCGCGTGAGTCACGGCGTGCGCGTGTCCGTGCGCAGCAGCTACCTCCCCGCGCGCAGCGAGGCGGGAAGCTTCCTGTTCCGCTACGATGTGACCGTCAGAAACGAGGGAGACGCGCCCGTGCAGCTGCTCAACCGGCACTGGGTCATCACGGATTCGACCGGACGCACAGATCACGTGCGCGGGCAGGGCGTGGTGGGCCAGCAGCCGCTGCTTGCGCCGGGGCAGAGCTTTAGCTACTCCAGCTTCTGTCCCATGCGAACGCCGCGGGGCACCATGCACGGCGCCTTCGGCTTCCTGCGCAACCCGGATCTGGGCGTGGCGGCCGCGGATGATACAGAGCGCGCCACACAGCGCGCTATCAGCGTGCTCATCGCGCGCTTCGGATGCGACGTGCGCGGCCTGGACGTGGAGGTGCCGGGCTCCACGGACGACACGGAGGCCTGAGATGATAGAAACGTGTTAAAAAAACTGAAGTGGGCAGTCGGCGTCGAGTCTCTGAGGCTCTCCGTCTGCACGTCACTGCTGGGCTTGGCTGGCCCGCTCCGGCGCCTCGCTCTCCGGCGCTAGCAGGCTGGTCAGCAGGAGGTCGTCCGCGGGCACGAGCGCGTGCGGCGTCTCCCCGGCGCGCGTGAGCGCAGCCTTGCTGGCGCCAGCCGCGAGCAGGAGGCGCGCGCAGTCCGCGTGACCCTTGCGCGCAGCCTCGTGGAGGGGCGAATATCCCGCGTGGGTGAGCGCGCCTGCGTCCGCGCCCTGCTCCAGCAGCAGGCGCGCGCACTCGGCGTGGCCGCCCCAGCAGGCGAGGTGCAGCGCGCTGTGGCCGTCCTTGGTGCGCTTGGAGCACGCCGCGCCGCCCTCCAGCAGCGCAACCACCGAGTCGGCGTGCCCGAAGCTGCACGCCAGGTGCAGCGGCGTGGCGTCTGCGGCGCCAGGCGTATCAGCTCCCGCGCCGCGGCTCAGCAGCAGGCGCACGCAGTCCGCGCGGCCCAGCGTCGCAGCCAGCAGCAGCGCCGTGCTGCCGTCGCTGCTCACGCAGTCCACGGCGGCGCCCGCGTCCAGCAGCGCCAGAGCGGCTGGCGCGTTGCCCCGCCGGGCAGCCTCGTGCAGCGGCGTGTCGCCAGCCGCGTTCAGGCTGCACCCGGGCTGCGCGCCGCGGGACAGCAGCAGCTTGAGCACCTCCACGTTGCCGCTGCGCACAGCCACCCCCAGGGGCCCCTCCAGCCCACTCGCGTGCGCTTGCCCCTTGTTCAGCAGCAGCCGCGCAAGCTCCACGGAGCCGCCCAGCGCAGCCACTCTGTGCAGCGGCGTGGCGCCAGACTGCGGGCGAGCGGGGCGCGCGTGAGGGCGGAGGGGCGGACGTGGATAGCACGAGGGCGGGACACGCACGCTGTCCTCAGCCTGCGGGTCGGCGCCAGCCTCCAGCAGCAGCGTCGCAAGGTCAAGGTCGCCGCCCAGGCTGGCGCATTTGTGCAGCAGCTTGCTCCCGTCCTGCGTGGCCACGCATGAGCGTCATACTTCCCTCGTGCTGACAAACCGGACCAGCGCCCTGCACCCAGCGCACCCGCTCCACAGGGACGTTCGGGTCGGCGCCTTGGCCTAGTAGGAGGCTCACCACCGCGTGGTGACCCGCCTGCGCGGAGACGGCAAGCGGGGCCTCGCCCAGGTTCCCATCAAACTGCACATGCGCAGTCAGCACCTGTGTTCCCGCACCCAACGGCGCGCGCGACCACGCCGCGCACCTGCGCTGTGCCGTTCGGGTCCGCGCCCGCCGCCAGCGCCTTGCGGCACGCCTCCACGTTGCCTGAGCGTGCAGCCTCCTTCAGGTCGCTCTCCTTGCTGGAGACGCACCCCATTGCGGGCCAGGGGCCTCACACAGGGAACCAGACCAGGAAAGGCGACGGGGAGGCTGCGCAGTGCAGCGTTGTACGACACAACGACGGAGCGAGCGAGGCAGCGAGCGACGCACGCACCGACTGCGGTACTTCGCACGACAGCGCTCGGGGCGGGCCGGGCTCCTCGGCCCACGGCGACCGGCCTAGTCTTCCAGCGCCCGGCTGCTCTGTGCCTCTGCATTGCGATATCAGGCCAGCCCTGAGCCTGGCGTGCCCAGAATGGGTGCGGCCTTGAGGTAGCGTGCTCGCTCAGCTTCGACGGCGAGACGGCCAGTTGCCAATCGCTTAAAGCCCGCGTGCACTGGCATGGAGGCGTTGGAGGTTGAGGCTGCTGAGGCTGGAGAGAAGAGCACCGAGGAGCGCGAGGCGCTCTTCCCGGCCAAACAGCGGCCGTTCGTACTTGCTCTGCTCACCGCCACCCTGGTTTGCTCCTACACAGACAGACAGGCGCGTCGGAGTGCTCGGAGCTGCGTCACCACTCGCGTGTGCGAGCAGTGTGGTCACCGCTCCCACCACCTCCTTGCATTGCTCTGCTCGCTCTCAGGTGCTCTCTTCGCTCTTCGAGCCCATCAAGGCCGACCTGCACTTATCTGACGCGCAGCTGGGCGTGCTTGGTGGCCTAGCAGTGGCCCTGTTCGGCGCTCTGTTTGGAGTGCACATAGCGCGTTTGGCAGACCGCCGACCCCAGCGCCGAGAGGTGCTGGTCGTCTGCCTGGTCGCCTGGTCCGTCGCCACCGCATCCAGCGGCGCTGCGCCCGGCTTCTACTCGTTGCTGGCTGCTCGCATCGCGGTGGGAGTGGGCGAAGCAGGCTGCATCCCCATCTCCCTGGCCATAATCGCGGACGCGTACCCTCAAAAGAGGCGCTCGCAAGCAATGTCCATCTACTACATGGGCTTGCCCGGCGGCATCATGTTGGGCCTGTTCCTGGGCGGCTGGCTGGCGCAGAGCGTGGGCTGGCGAACGGGGTTCCTGGCGGTGGGCATTCCGGGTCTGGCGCTGTCGCTGCTGCTGGCCACCCGGCTGCGAGAGCCCCCGCGCGGCTTCTCAGATGCGGGGGAGGGGGGGGACGGGGCGCGGCTGCTGGGACATGGTGACGCCTCTCCAGTGCCGGCGCCGCCCCGGCTGAAGGCGCAGCTGCTGTCCATTGCGCGCTGTCGCACGTTCGTCTACGTCCTGCTGGGAGGATCGATGAGCCTGTTCACAGCCATCGGCACCTTTGCGTTCATGCCCTCGCTCTGCGCCCGACGCTTCGCAACCGCAGCCGGGGTCACTGGCTCCGCCCTGAGCGCAGTGATGCTCTTCGGCGCGCTGTGCACCCTGGCGGGCGGCGCCGCCTGCGACGCAGCCTTCCGGCGCACGGGCAGCCTGGGCGTCTACGCCGCGCTGCCCGCGGGTGCTGTGGCCCTGGGCGTCCCATTCGGCGTCGCTCTCTGCGTGGCGCCCAGCTTCGGGGCCACCATTGCGCTGTTCCTGGTGCCCACGCTCAGCGCTAACGTGCCCTCCGGCCCCCTCCGCTGCCTCGTCTCTGCCCTCGTTCCCGCCCACAACCGGGCAGCTGCAAACAGCGTGCTGGAAATCGGCATCGGCCTGGCGGGCGGCCTAGGGCCACTCACCGTGGGCGCGCTGTCTGACGACCTGCAGCGGCGAGGCTACACCCCTGCACTCGCCCTCTCGCGCGCCATGCTCGCCATCCAGCTCGTCGCCATCCCTGCAGCGCTGTGCCTCTGGCGAGCAGCCGTCAATGCGGCGGCGGATGCGCGGGAAAGAGAGCAGCGACTGATGCAAGAGGCGGTGCGAGACCCGCCCGCAGAGACGCGCACGCCCGCAGAGGCGGACTCGTAATACACTATACTACTGCCGGTGACGGATGCACGCACTACTCGCGGAGATGTCGAATCTCGCGCGTTCGATTCATCATCAGTGCGTCATTAAAGCTAGGACTGTTGAGCCAGAAGGCGAAGGCCCAGAACCAGAACAGCCACGTGCCCTGTCATTGTGCTCCCCTGTGCTTCCCTTTACAGACTGCAAGAGCAGTATGTCCACGGCTGCTGAGTCTGAGTTTGCGGCTCGTCTGGAAGGCGCATTGCAGACGGCTCGGCGCTACGAGAGCGGCGGGCTGCAGGCGCAGGCGAGGGCCGCGTTGCCTCTGCTGACGCTTCGCGCGCGCGCAGCCGCGTCGCTGTTACGAGGCGTGCTCGCACCTCCCGGCAGCGAGCCTCCTCCCGAGAGCCTGCACGACGCGTTCGTGCAGGAGCTGCTACGCTTCTTCAAGTCCGACTTCTTCATTTGGGTCAACAACCCGCCCTGCTGCGGCTGCGGGGACGCGACGAGCGCGCTGGGTGTGCGGTCTCCCGCGACCGAGGAGGAGCGTGCCGGCGAGGCTGGCCGCGTGGAGGTCTTCACCTGCACAGCTGGCTGCGGCGCGGCGCACACCTGCTTTCCTCGCTTCAACCACCCGGGCACGCTGCTGCAAACGCGGCGCGGGCGCTGCGGCGAGTGGGCAAACTGCTTCACGCTGTGCTGCCGCGCGGCTGGTCTGCGCGCGCGCTACGTCCTGGACTGGAGCGACCACGTGTGGACGGAGATTTGGAGCCCGGGCAAGCGGCGCTGGGTGCACGCCGACTCCTGCGAGGCGGCCTGGGACACGCCGCTGCTGTACGAGCAGGGCTGGGGGAAGAAGCTGAGCTATGTGGTGGCCTTCTCAGCCGAGTGCGGCGCCGTGGACGTCTCCCCGCGCTACTCGCTGAACTGGCGCGAGGCGTTGACCAGACGCACAGCCGTGAGCGAGCCCTGGCTGGCCACAGCGCTGGCGCACCACGCGGCCGCCGCGCACAGAGCGCTGCCGGCGCCCAGGAGGGCGGCTGCTGTGGCCAGGGCGGGACTGGAGGCGGCGCAGCTGGCCGCAGCGCGCAACGGCGGCGCAGTGCCCGCTGCGGCGGAGCTGCCCGGGCGCCAGAGCGGCGCGCGCGAGTGGCGGGCGGCACGCGGGGAGCTGGGGTCAGCGACGGGTGGCACAGCGGAGCAGCCGGGCGGCGCTGCTGCCTCGCGTCCGCGCCCGGCGGGCCCGCAACACACGCAGCAGCGCGCGACGGAGGCGCTGGCCAGGGCTCTGGCCAAAGCGCTGAGTGAGACTAGGAAGCCGTGAAGGCATGAAGGGCATTGAGTGTAGCAAAGACTGGTCTGGGCGCTGTCTGCCGTGCCTCCCCAGCCTAAAACAAATGTGAGTGGCGCCACGCGTACAGCGCCTTGATGTCCCCCTCGCTCATCTTGTGCTTGCCCACGATGGCCAGCAGAGCGCTCTCCTCGGCTGCGGAGTGAGGCGCGGCATCGGACCCCACGTCGGCCTGCGACTTCATCTTGGTAAGCAGCTTGCGCATCGACTTCTCGTCCTCCTTGCTGAAGAACATGTTCTGCAGGTGAGGCGCAGCGCAGTCAGTGGCGCGGCTAGGCGCACACGTGTGGCGCGGTGCACAGTGGGCACCCCCTGTGCCCCCGAACGTTGACCTCACCGCCTCACCACACTCCCTGCGGCAAGCGCCTGCAGCCCGAGCGCATCGCGCGAAAGCAGCGAGCAGCGCCCGCACCTCTCGGGCCTTTTCACTGTCCTTGTAGACCTCGCCGGTGAACGTAGGCGAGTGTGTCGTCGCGAGAGAGCGCCGGGCAGCGGTGGCGAGAGAGGCGGAGGCGCGCCCGCCGCTGCGCGCCAGTGCGATTACTGAGACGGAGATCATCGAAGTCGCGAAGTTGCGGTCTGTCCAAGAAGCGGAGGGAGGTGGGTCTGCTGACTCGCCGACGAGGCCGCCGTCCGCCGCTGCGTGCTGTGGATGTCATACGACATTCCAATCCCAGTCTCCCTCCGCTGAGCCTCACACACAAATTCTCACTCACTCCGTTTACACACACGCTTTACGGCAGTGCGTTTCGGGTACCGTGCCTTTCATCTTGGCCGCCTCGCGCGATGGCGGCCTCTGCGCTGCCGCCGGCGCTTGCGCGGGTAGTGCACCGCCAGGCTGGAGACATCGTAGCGCGGCTGCTGGCGTCCGACGCTTCGCAGAGCGGCGGCGCGTCGCTGAAGAGCCTCACGCTGGCGGCTGGCATCCGGGCAAAGTCGGCCACGCACGCGGTGTGCTGCGAGACGCTCAAGTACCTGAGCTTGGTGCGCCAGCTGGCGGAGGAGGCGGGGCTGACCCCAGGGGCGCCCGGGGCGAAGCGGCGGCGGGTGGAGCGTGTGTGCTCTGCGCCGCCTGCGCACCTCTTCGTGCTCATCTACGAGCTCCTCTTCGGACGCGGCTGCGCGCCCGACGGCGAGGCCGAGCGCTGCGTGTGCGACGCGGAGGAGGCGCTGCGCGCTGCGCTGCGGAGGCGGCTGGAAGCGGCCGGCGCCTCGGACCCCGCAGCTCTGCTGCCCCCCGCTGTCACAGCCGCCCTGGCCGCGCAGCAGCAGCAGCCGCGCTGTGTGCGCGTCAACACGCTGCGCCTGAGCGTGCCCGAGGCCGTGCGCCTGCTGCTGCTGGCGCTCCCCGGAGTGGACGTCACCCCCGACCCTCTGCTGCCGGACGTGCTGCAGCTGCCCCACGGCACGGACCTGCACGCGCTGCCGCTTGTGGCCAGCGGCTGCGTGCTGCTGCAGTCGCGCGGCTCGTGCATGGCTGCGCACGCGCTGGCGCCCAGCCCCGGGTGGAGCGTGGCTGACGCGTGCGCTGCACCGGGCAACAAGACCACGCACCTGGCGGCCGTGATGCAGGGCCGGGGGCGCGTGTTCGCCTTCGACGCGGACGCGGGGCGCCTGGGGCGCCTCAAAGACGCCGCTGTGCGCACGGGCAGCGAGGGGGTGGTCACCGCGCGCTGCGCCGACTTTCTGCAGCTGGACCCCGCCGCGGAGCCCCTGTGCCGCTGCCAGGCGCTGCTGCTGGACCCGTCATGCAGCGGCAGCGGCACCGCGCTGACGCGCGGCGACGCGCTGCTCCCCAGCGCCCTGCAGCAGGGCGGGGGCGGGGGCGGGGGCGGGGGCGGGGGCGGGGCGGACCTGGGTGGGGGCCCGAGAGTGGCCGCCCTCGCCCGCTTCCAGCTGGCCGCGCTGCGTCACGCGCTGCGCTGCCCGCGCCTGCAGCGCCTGGTGTACAGCACCTGCAGCTGCCACGCGGCTGAGAACGAGGGCGTGGTGGCACTTGCGCTCCCGCACGCCCAGCACCTGGGCTGGCGACTCGCAGCCGCGCTGCCGGGCTGGCACCGACGGGGGCTGCCCGGCTGCGGGCTGAGCGACGCGCAGGCCGCCTGCGTGCTGCGCACAGACCCCATGCAGGACGGCTGCGACGGCTTCTTCCTGGCCCTCTTCGTGAGGGAGCCCCAGGCGCAGCCGGAGCGCGCAAAGCAGGCGGCGCCGGCGGACACCAAGGCGAGCGAGGTGCGCTGGGCGGGCGGGGGCAAGGCGGCCAAGGGCGGAAGCAAAAACAAGCCGCTCTTCGTGTAAGAAACGTCACGTCATCGCTCATTGGGTGCTTAGCGCGCCGCGCCGGCGGGGCGCTTGGAGGCCTTGATGCCCGCAATGGCTGCGTGGGCGGCGGGCAGCGCGTCAGCCGAG
>Ga0049083_10001015_pt1 | contig 10521 bp, 9 predicted proteins | sample GreLakmeMI27MSRF_FD_66719 | JGI IMG/M metagenome (GOLD analysis project Ga0049083, IMG submission 66719) | Freshwater lentic microbial communities from great Laurentian Lakes, MI, USA - Great Lakes metaG MI27MSRF | ecosystem: Environmental > Aquatic > Freshwater > Lake | place: Great Lakes...
GTAGCGCTCGCGCACGGAGGTGGGTTCCTTGCTGAGGTCGAAGGCGTCGGCGGCCTTGCCGGACTGGAGGAGCGTGGCGGCTTGCTGGTTGAAGACATCCATCTCGGCGGCGAGGGGCGAGGCGAGCTTAGGCGCGGTGACGGTGAGTTCCTGCAACAGGCCGAGGCGTTCCTGAAAGCGCACGGGTGTCAGGCTTTCGTCGAGGCCGAGGTTGCTCACTTTGAAGGCCGCGCCGTTGGGGTCGTCGTCGAGCACGTAGGGGTCGAAACGTGCGCCGAGGCAGCCGCCGAACTGGCCGGGGGTGAGATAGACTTTGCTGTCGCAGTGCGGGAAGGGCGTGATGACGTAGGGCGGCACGCCGCTGCTGAAGCCATCGCGCTGCGCAAGCCAGCCGATGAGCGTGCCGAAGCACGGAATGTCAGTGCGGCTGGGGGTGATGAGGGTGCTGTCCACGGCGTAGGGGCGACCGACGGTGGCCCAGTGCATGCCACCGTTGTGGCTGCTGTGGCCGTGATGGACGGAGCGGATGAGGGCGACCTTGTCCATCCGCTTGGCCATGCGCGGAAGCAGTTCGGAGATGTGGATGCCGGGGACGTTGGTGTGGATGGGCTTGAAAGGGCCGCGCACATCGTCGGACGCGTCGGGCTTCGGGTCCCACAAATCAATGTGGCTCGGCGCGCCGCCGTTGAAAATCATGATGACGGACTTCGCCTTGCCGGTGCGGAGCGGCCCCATGCCCGCCGCGTGCGAAAAACCTGCGCAGAGGGGAAACAACGAAGCGCCGACGCCCCGCAGGAGGCTGCGGCGGGAGAAGCGGTTCGCCGCGCTCGGGGCGGCAAGTGCTTCATGATTGGGCATGGAGAAACGGACTGCTTTGAGGGGCGGTTACTTCAAGCGAGGACCTGCGCAACATGCTCCAGCGGGCACCGTCCCGCCGCAGTCCAGCTTCGTGTGCGAGCACAAGTTTGTCTTTTCTCCGTGCAATAGCTCCCTCCCGCCGTTGAAATCCCGCCATGCAGCGAAGCTTCCTCGGCATCGAAATCGGCGGCACCAAGCTGCAACTCGTCGCGGGTGACGCGGACGCGCACATCACGGCGCGGCGGCGCTTCACCGTGGACAAGACGCGCGGCGGCGCGGGCATCCGGGAGCAGATCGCCGGTGCCTTGCCTGAGTTGATGGTGCTCGTGAAGCCTGCCGCTCTCGGCGTCGGCTTCGGCGGGCCGGTGGATTCTGCGACCGGGCAAATCTGCTGCTCGCACCAGATTGAAGGCTGGTCGGAATTCCCCCTCGGCGAATGGCTGCGCGGCCTCACCGGCCTGCCCGTGACCGTGGACAACGACGCGAACACCGCCGCGCTCGGCGAGGCCTTGCGCGGCGCGGGCGTGGGCAGCAACCCGGTCTTCTACGTCACGCTCGGCAGCGGCGTGGGTGGTGGGTTGGTCGTGGACGGGCGCATCTACCACGGCGCGAAGCCGGGCGAGGCGGAGATTGGCCATGTGCGGCTGGATAAGTCCGGCCTCACCATCGAGCAGCGCTGTGCGGGTTGGGCGGTGGACCGGAAAATCCGCGAGGCTTGCCAGCGCGAACCAAGGAGTCCACTGGCGCAACTCACCGCCGATGCCGACCACGGCGAAGCCCGCGCCCTCGCACCCGCTCTCGCGCAAGGCGACGCGCTCGCGCGGCGCATCCTCGACGAAGTCGCCGATGATCTCGCGTTCGGCCTGTCGCACGTCACGCAATTGATGCACCCGGAAGTCATCGTGCTCGGCGGCGGCTTGTCGCTCGTGGGCGAGCCATTGCGCGCGGCGGTGGCGAGCGCGCTGAAGCGCTACGTCATGGAAGCCTTCGCCCCCGGCCCGCGCGTGGCGCTGGCGGGGTTGGGTGAGGATGCGGTGCCCACAGGCGCACTGCTGCTTGCACAAGGAGCTTCCCAATGATTTGCCACGAAAGGGCACAGAGCGCGCAAAGAGAAAAAACCTTTGCGAGCTTTGCGTTCTTTCGCGGCTGATTCAGTTTCCCGGCATGAACCTCGAACTCATCAACACCGGCAGCGAGCTGATGCTCGGGCGCGTGCTAAACACTCATCAGCAATGGCTCTGCCGCCAGCTCGCAGACCTCGGCTACGTCGTCACGCGACAGGTCGCGGTCGCGGACACGGCGGACGACATCGAGCAGGCTGTGCGCGAGGCGTTGGGCCGCGCGGACTTCATCATCACCACTGGCGGGCTGGGGCCGACCTCCGACGACATCACGCGCGACCGCATCGCCGCTCTGCTCGGACGCACGCTGAACGAAGACCCGGCCATCGTCGCGCACGTCGAGTCGTTCTTCGCCCAGCGCAAGCGCCCCATGCCCGCCAGCACGCGCGTGCAGGCGATGGTGCCCGAGGGTGCGCTCGTGTTGCACAACGCCCACGGGACCGCGCCGGGCCTCGCGCTGCACGTCAGTCCGAGTCCGTTCCGCGCGGACGGCAAAGCGAGCTGGCTGGTCATGTTGCCGGGACCGCCGCGCGAGCTGCGCCCGATGTTTAAGGATCAGGTCGCGCCGTTGCTGCGAGAGAAACTCCCACTCGAAGGCGACTTCGTCTGCCGCACGCTGCGGACGGTTGGCATTGGCGAATCTTACTTGGAGGAACGCATCGCCGGGCCGCTGAAGCCGCTAATGGACGCGGGCTTGGAACTTGGCTACTGCGCCCACACCGGCGCGGTGGACGTGCGCTTCGTCGCGCGCGGCTGCGGCGCAGATGCAGACGTGGCCGAGGCCGCGCGCATCGTTTATGAGTTGGCGGGTGAACACATCTTTGGCGAGGGCGACGACGAGTTGGAGCAAGTCCTCTTGCGCAAACTCACCGAGCGGAAGCAAACGCTGGCGCTGGCGGAGTCCTGCACCGGCGGGTTCATCGCGAACCGGTTGACGAACGTGCCGGGCGCGTCCGCTGTCTTCCTTGCGGGTTTGGTGACTTACAGCAACGCGGCAAAGGAACACTTCCTCGGCGTTCGCGCGGAGACGCTCAAGGCACACGGAGCCGTGAGTGAGGAGGTGGCGAGAGAGATGGCCGAGGGCGCGCGGGCACGCACGGGCGCGGACTTTGCACTGGCGGTGACGGGCATCGCGGGACCAAACAACGACGGTTCCAACAAGTCGGTGGGCACAGTCTTCATCGCGCTGGCTTCAGCGGGCGGCACGAAGGTCATCAGCCCCGTCAACCGCTATGACCGCGAGACGTTCAAGTATATGACCTCGTTCCAAGCGCTGGAGTTGTTGCGGAGGGCCATGGGGTAAGGCCGCGCGGTGCGCGGCCTCCAGCTTCTGAGGGAGTAGCGAGGCCGACCACCGGTCGCCCCTACCAAAGCAAACACCCGCCGGCTTGCGCGGGCGGGTGTTTGCTTGAAAGGGAGTTCGGTCTCAGCCGTTGTCGCCGATGGCTTCGACGGGGCAGCCTTCCTTGGCCTCTTTGCACTGGGCCTCTTCCTCGGGCGTCTCGGGTTGCTTCTTCACGTAGGAATAACCGCCGTCATCGTAGCGGGTGTAGTTCTCCGGAGCGGTCTCGCGGCACAGGTCGCAGTCAATGCACTGGTTGTCCACGAAGTATTTCCCAGTGACGTTGTTTTCGTATTTGTTAGCGATGTCGGCCATAAAGTCTGGTGTTTTGAACGGCCCAGTTTTGCGGAACGCCCTCTGCATTGGCAAGCCCCTTCTCCACGTTTCACTTCGGCTGAAGCAGTGGGCTGGCAGGATGAAGGAAACTGAAGTTCCTCCACCCGGTCGGAAAGCCCCTGCGCAAATGCTTCAGTTCCAGTTCAAGTCCTCTGGCTGCTCGGACAGCAGGCGGTATTGCCAGCCCTGCTGGCGGACCAGCTTGACCCACAGGTGCTTGGATTCCCCGTCGAAGACGAGTTCCACCGAGCCTGGGTGCGTGAGCCATGCGCCGCGCTTCATCTCGTCGTCAAGTTGGCCGGGCGACCAGCCTGCGTAACCGGCGAAGACTTTCAGTTTTTGGGTGGGCGAAAAGGATCCTCCCAGTTCGACCAGTTCGTCGAGCGAGTGGTCGAGGTGGAGATTGGGCAGGACGTTCGCGTCGGGCAGGAACGCATCGGAATGCAGGTAGCTCAAGGCCTGCGGCTGCACGGGGCCGCCGAGGAAGAGCGTCTGTTCCTTGAGCGTGTCGGGCATGTCGGCGACGAGCGCCTCACCGACTTTCTTGTCGGTTGAGTGGTTGACGACGAGGCCGAACGCACCCTCGGCATCGTGCTGGCAGATGAGGACGACGCTGCGGTGGAAGCAGGAACCCGCGAGCTTGCCCCCGTCGAGGAGCAACTGGCCTTTTAATGATTTGAACTTGCCCGGCATCGTGACCTGAGTGGGAACTTGCTACACGCTTGCGGGGCTGACAACCCCGTTTATGCTCGCGACATGAAGCATCTCCTGTTGCTCGTGGTCGCGGTCGCGGCGCTCACCCTCACCGGCTGCAAAACGGACGCCGGCAGCCGAGAGTTCATCCCGGGCAAGGGGTGGCTGCCGATGCGGAAGTAGCGGTCAGCTATTTCCGCTTCGGCCGGTTCATCGAGAGGATGCTCAGACCGCGGAAGATGCTCCCGGAACCGCCGGTGATGACGCGGCGCACTGGCTGGCCAGTCTCCGGGTCTTTGGTGAGTGCCGCGTCCTTCATGCTCTGCTGCACCTCGAAGCGACGCGGCTTCTGCTTCGGGTTCTTGGGAATCGTTTCGTAGATGTAGAGGGCCATAGGATGAAATATTACTGGCCGCAATGGACACAGGAGATGCGCTGGGGTTCAAGCACATTCCCGTCGCGGACCTGAGGAGCTGCTTATGAAAAAACCGCCGGTAGCTTTCGCTCCCGGCGGCTTGAAGTTCCTTCGTTGCGTCGCTCAGTAAGCCGCCTGCACGCCCTTGATCGAGCGCTTGGGCATCCACGGCATCAGGCCACGGAGCCGTTCGCCGGTCTTCTCGATGCCGTGGTTCTCGTCGGCCTTGAGCAGGGCGTTGTATTTCTTGTAGCCGCCCTTGTATTCGGCGACCCAGTCCTTGGCGAACTTGCCGGACTGGATTTCCTTGAGTGCCTTTTGCATCCGCTTCTTCACGGAGGCATCAATGATCTTCGGGCCGACACTCACGTCGCCCCACTTGGCCGTCTCGCTGATGGAGAAGCGCATCCCGGCGATGCCCTTTTCGTTCATCAAGTCCACGATGAGCTTCAGCTCGTGCAGGCACTCGAAGTAAGCCATCTCGGGCGAGTAACCGGCCTCGACCAGCACCTCGTAGCCGGCCTTCACCAGCGCGGTGCAACCGCCGCAGAGGACGGTCTGCTCGCCGAACAGGTCGGTCTCGGTCTCTTCCTTGAAGTCCGTCTCGATGACGCCGGCGCGCGTGCCGCCGATGCCCTTGGCCCACGCGAGCGCGACCTTCTTCGCCGCCGTGCCGCCTTGATGCACCGCGATGAGCGCGGGCACGCCTTTGCCCTCAGTGTATTGGCGGCGGACGATGTGGCCGGGGCCTTTCGGCGCGACCATGATGACGTTCACGTTCTTGGGCACGACGACCGTCTTGAAGTGGATGGCGAAGCCGTGGCTGAACAGGAGGGTCTTGCCCTTGGTGAGGTTGGGCGCGATGTCCTTCTCGTAAGCAGCGGCCTGCTTGGTATCCGGCAGCGCGACCATGATGACGTCGGCGCGCTTCACGGCCTCAGCAGTCGGGACGACTTCGAAGCCCTTCTCGCGCGCGACGGCGATGGACTTGGAGCCTTCGTAAAGGCCGATGATAACGGTCAGGCCGCTGTCCTTGAGGTTCAGCGCGTGGGCGTGGCCCTGCGAGCCGAAGCCGAGGACGGCGAGGGTTTTGTTTTTGAGCACGCCGAGGTCGGCGTCTTTGTCGGAATAAACTTTAGCGGGCATGATTGTGGTGCGTGTTACGTGTTACGTGACTGAAAACTGACTGCTGAATTCTGACTACTTGCGTGGCAAAGCCACCTTGCCCGTGCGCGTGAGGTCGAGCACTCCAAAGCTCTGCATCAGCACGAGGAATTTCTCCACCTTGCTCTCGTTGCCGGTGATCTCGATGGTCAGGCTCTTGGGCTGCACGTCCACGATCTTGGCGCGGAAGATGTCGGCGATTTGCATCACCTCGGCGCGGGACTTCGAGTCCACGCCCACCTTCACCAGCACCAGCTCGCGGTCGATGTATTCGCCGTCCCGGAAATCAATGACCTTGAGCACCTCGACCAGCTTGTTGAGCTGCTTGACGATCTGCTCGAGCGTCGCGTCGTCGCCGCGCGTGACGATGGTCATGCGCGAGACGCTGGCGTCCTGGGTGGGCGCGACGTTGAGCGTGTCGATGTTGTAGCCGCGCCCCGAGAAGAGGCCAGCCACGCGCGTGAGCACGCCGAACTTGTTTTCCACCAGCACTGAAATTGTGTGTCGCATACGGGTGACGGCTCAAAATTGCCGTCAAAGGGCGCGCAATGTAACAAGTGCCCGGGGACGGTCAATCTTGGTTTTGTGTGAACGGACGCTCCTTGCCGCGCTGCCACAACACCACGCAGCCCAGCGCCGTCGCGAGCGACAGCAGCGCGCCGATGCGGAATGGCCAGTCCACGTAGTCGAGGCGGACGATGCTCTTGCCGGCGGGGATGGGGATAGCTTGGAAGGCGTGGTTCGCACGGAGCACGGGCGCGGGTTGGCTGTTCACCGTGGCGCGCCAACCGGGATAAAAGCTTTGTGCAACGACCAGCCCATGTGCGGCGTTCACCGCAACCTCCAGTTCCAAGTGCGTTGGGCCAAGGCTGGCGATATGGGCGGTTCCAATCAGCACGGCGATGTCGGCGAGCCCATAATTCCAGTTCAACCCATGGCTTCCCGCGACCGGTGGCTTGGCAACAAACGCCACCCGACGCGGATCCCAGTCGGGTGACATCATTGCCTTGAGTGTCTGTCCCGGCTTGGTTGCTTCAACCGCCTCGGCTGGAAATGTCACCAGTGGCATCGCGTTCGTGCGGCGCTCCCACTGCATCAGCTCGCCGGGCTTGGTCGTGTGCGTCACGCCGAGGAAGTCCATGAGGTTCGCGGGCGCGGGGTTCGTGGTGCGGTAGAGGAAATACTCCACGTCGTTCCACTCGCGCGTCACGAGGGTGGACGCGCCGTTCACCTTCGGCAGGCCGTCGAGCAGGTTCAAGTTGCCCCAGAACGCCAGCCGCTGGCCGATGAAGTCGGCGTAAAACTTCGGCACCATCCGCGTGTGCAGCGCGCGCTCGGCGAGCGGACTGAGCATGATGCGTGATTCGCCGAGCTTCGGCACGGGCGTGAGCGCGCCCTTGCGCTCGTGATACGCGGTGGCGAGGCCGGGCTGGAAGGATGTGGCGGGGATGGTGGCAACCAAAGCCGAGTTGTTCCGCACCGCGCTGGTGGCCAGCAGGAGAAGAAACGCGAGCGTGGCCAAGGTGCGACGTCTCGGCAGCAAACTGAGCAGGGCCAAATTCAAGACCAAGAGCGCCGTGACCCAGTCGAGCCAGCCCACCTCCGCTCGCGAAAGGTTGGTTGTCAGCCGCACTGGCCAAAGGAAATCCTGGCACAAAACCACTACTGCCAGCGCCATAATCAGGAGCAGCGGTCCTTTTAGGGCGGTGACTTTGGTGAGCGCTCCGATTCGCCGGGCGAACTGATCGAGCGAATCCATCGCTCGGTTGCTGTGCGGGGCCGCCGTGTTGCGGAGTCGGTCGGCAGCCGGGACGAGGACTGCCATGCCCCACGCCGCCAGCAACGGCACCGTGAAGGCCGCGAGCAGTAGCGCCTTCACCGGGAAGCGCACCACGCCCAGCGGCAGCACTTCGCGCAGCCAACCCCACAGCACAAAGTTGTCACCGAAGGCCAGCAGCACGGCCAGCAGTGTGGCCGCGCCGAGCAGCTTCACCTCCGGCGTGCGCACGCGCCACACCGCCAGCAGCGCCAGCGTGAGCGGCACGAGGCCGAGATAGATCGAGGGGAAGAACGCTTGGCTGATCATCACGAACACGCCCTGCTCGGTCTGGAAGTTCATGAACAGCGGGAAGAACAGGTTCACCCAGCCCCAGCCGGGCAGCGACCAGAACGAGTTCACCGCATCCCCGCTGCGTTGCGAAAGGGAGAGGAGCTGGAAGAAGGGGAGCAGTTGCGCGGCGCAGAGGCCGGTGATGAGGGCGATGACGGAGAGGAAACGGAAGAGTGGAGTGAAGGGTGGGCTGGGGACCTGGGCTAAAGGGGCCGGGGTGAGGGAGGACGCGCTCGTTGTCCCACAGCAATCTTGCGCCGACCGACTTTGGACTTTGGACTTTGGGCTTTGGACCCAATCCACCACGAGCAGCGCGACGAGGAAACCCCACGTCAGCAGAATGATTTCCGGCGCGCCGGAGAGCATCTGCATCGCCCCGGCCAGCACGGCGAGGACGAGGCTTCGCCCGCCTTCCTGCCAGGCGCGCCGTGTGGCGAGCACAACCCACGGCATCCAGCCCAGCGCGACGAGGTAGTTCGGGTAGATGACGCAGCCCAGCACCAGCCCGCTGAAGACGAATGTCACACCCGCCACCGCCGCGCCGAAGTGGCTGCCCGTCCAACGCTCCGCCAGCGCGCGCATCCCCATGCCGCCGAGGAACAGGTGCGCGACGCAGAAGAAACCCAGCGACCATGGGAGGGGGAGGAGTAGGTAGAGGAGCGAGCCGGGGTAGAGACAGAGCGTGTTCCACTGGGCGAGGTAGGGCGCGCCGCAGTTCACGTAGGGATTCCAGAGCGGGAAGAAATCGCCGTTCCAGAAACACTCGCGATGAAAGAACGCGAATGGGTAGCCGAGGAACCCGTAGTCACGATAGAAGAACGCCTCGCCGCCGAAGAGCACGCGCCAGAAAGTGACTGCGAGGAGCAGGGCGAGGATGAGCGCGAAGCGGTTTGGCGTGAGCCAGGCGTCCGCCGTGCCCGGGTCTGGCGTCTGGGGTCTGGCGTCTGGGGTGGGAGGTTCGGGAGTCACGATGACTTTGGACTTTGGACCTTGGGCCTTGGACTTTTCCACCAGAGGAAGCCGCACACGGCCAAGCCCGCCAGCGAGATTCCGACACCGAGGCGGAACTTTTCATCCACATACACCAGGCGAACGGTGTGCTTACCCGCCGGGACAGCGAGGGCTTGGAAGGCGTAGTTCGCGCGCCAGAGCTTTACCGGTTGGCCATCCACGAACGCCTTCCACGGATGGTAAAACGACTGTGCCACGGTCACGAGCGTCGGGGCGTCGGTCTCGACGTCCGCGAGGATTTCGTGCGGGGCGAAGCGCAGGTGCGCGACGCGGGTGTTGGCGGCGTTGGTGGGCACGGAGCCTTGAGCTTCGGGCGGGAGATGGACGGTGCGGCGGGGGACGAAGTTTGGAGCGAGGAGGTGTTGAAGCATCTCAGTCGCCGGGCTGAAGTGTGGTGCCGCGCCTGCAAGAACAAGTGGCCAAGCGGTTGAGCGCGGGGACCACACCGCACCTGTGGTGAAGGTGGTTGTCACCTTCACGCCGAGGAAATCGAGCAAGCCCTCCGCTGCGGGTGCGTTGGTGGCGTTGGGCGGGTAGAGGCTGCGCTGCAATTCGTCCTGCTCACGCAGGCGGAGGTTCGAGGAGCCGTTCACTTTGGGGACGCCGTCCAAGAGGTTGAGGTGCGACCAGCCCGCGCGGAGTTTGCCAGCGTAGTCGAGCACTTGGAGATTCAGAGGTTCAGCGGGGACGCCGGGCGGCAGGCGTTGCGGATCCACATGGCGGCCGTAGAGGAGAAGTTCTTCGTCGGCGGGAGAAATCATCGCGCGACCTGTGCCCAACGTGGCGAGTTCAGTCTTCCAGCGAAAGATGCCGTCGCGACTCAACACCGAGGTTGGGATGCGGGGCGCTTGGCTGGGTTGGTGAGTCAGTGTGTCTGCCGTTAACAGCACCAACCCCGCGCCGCTGGCGAGCAGCCTTTCCCGCACGGCACGGTTTCCGAGTCCTGCTGCAATAGCGCAGGCAACCAGAGCGCCCCCGAGCCATAGAAAGCGAGCCAGCGCATTGGCCTTCGTCTCCGGCCAGTTGTCGTATTGCAGCGGGTGCTGCTGGCCGAGCCAGAGGATGGCCGCGACGCTCGCCACGAGGGCGAGACCGACGGCGAGGAGTGTAGCGCTCCTGTTCGGTGGGGCCGGGTCGGATGCTGACCGCGCCGGACCGGGGTTCGCCGCTCCGCCTGATTCCGCATTACCCATGAGCCATGCGATGCCGAAGGCAGCGAGCATGGGCACAGTGAAGGCGGCGAGGAGGACGAACTTCACTGGGAAGCGGGCGATGCCGCTTCCGGGCAAGACGTGTTTCAGAGCGGTGTAGAGAAGGCCCGCATCGCCGAGCGCCATGACGAGGGCAAAGAGTGTTGCGCCCGCCAGCAGCCAGACGCGGGGCGCGCGGACTTTCCACACGGCCACCAGTGCGAGCGCTAGGACGCCCAGTCCGAGGTAGTAGCTGGAGAGGAATTGCTGGTCTTGCTGCA
>Ga0049083_10001017_pt1 | contig 10519 bp, 8 predicted proteins | sample GreLakmeMI27MSRF_FD_66719 | JGI IMG/M metagenome (GOLD analysis project Ga0049083, IMG submission 66719) | Freshwater lentic microbial communities from great Laurentian Lakes, MI, USA - Great Lakes metaG MI27MSRF | ecosystem: Environmental > Aquatic > Freshwater > Lake | place: Great Lakes...
AACATCGAGTCGCTGGCGGTTGGGCTGAACATCGACCGCGCGCTGTTCACAATTGTGGTGATCGGCACGGACGACAAGGTCTCGCAGCTGATCAAGCAGATCTACAAGCTGCCCAACGTGATCAAGGCGCGCGCGCCCCGCCCTGCGCATTCACGCGCTTGTGCTGACAACTGGCTGTGCACAGGTTGAGGACCTCACATACGTCTCCTCTGTGGAGAGAGGCCTGATGCTGATGAAGATCGCCGCGGAGCCGGGCGTGCGACGCGAGATCTTGGACCTGGCGAAGATCTTCCGCGCCGCGGTGGTTGACGTGTCGGAAAAGTCCATGATGCTCTCCGTCACCGGCGACCCGGGCAAGACGCGCGCCTTCCAGCGCGCCATGAGCAAGTTCGGCGTGGTGGCCGTGGCGCGCACGGGCAAGCTGGCGCTGCGCCGGGAGCAGGCGTACAATGAGGGGCGCCGTGTGCAGCTGGCGGCTGCTCAGCGCGCGCGGGAGGAGTCGGCTTTGGACCGCGCGGCTGCGATGCGTCGCAGCGGGGAGGCTGAGGGCGATGCGGGCCAGGAGGAGAGCAGCGAGGGCACTGCACCGGTGCTGGGCGGCGGCGACGGCGGCGACGTCTATAAGCTGGAGGCATCGGACCTCACAGGCGTGTGGGACTACGCCGTGCTCAACCCGTACTGGTCGGACGACGCGGGCGTGAAGAAGACCAAGCGAGGCGCTTACAAGCCCCACACCGTCAGCCTGCTGGTGGACAACCAGCCTGGCGTGCTGGACCGCATCACGGGCGTCATCGCTCGGCGCGGATACAACGTGCAGAGCCTGGGCGTGGGCCCAGCCGAAAGGCCCGAGGTGTCCCGCATCACGCTCGTGGTGCCCGGCACCGACGCCGAGGTGGCCAAGCTGCTCACCCAGCTGCTCAAGGTGATCAGCGTGCTGGAGGCGCAGGACATCACGCACATCCCGTTTGTGGAGCGGGAGCTGATGCTCGTCAAGGTTGCCTGTGACAAGGGGGGCCGGGGGGAGCTGATGGACCTGGCTGGCATCTTCCGAGCAAAGGTGAGCGACATCAGCGGCGACACGGTGACCATCGAGGTGACTGGCGACCTGGAGAAGCTGGCGCAGCTTCAGGAGCTGCTGGAGCCGTTTGGCATTTTGGAGGTTGCGCGCACGGGGCGGGTGGCCCTGACGCGGGACTCTGGGGTCAACACCGCGCTGCTGGAGGAGCTGAAGGACGACAACTTCTTCGCGTGAGGGGCGGGGCGTTGAGGGCAGTGTGAGCCGAGTCGCGTCGTGTGAGTCTGCGTCTGTGTCGGCGCTGCGTCGCTGGACGCAGGGGCGGCCAGGGCGGCACGCTCACCCTGTATTCCACGCTGGACAGCTCTTCCAGGCGTCGCGTCCTCCTCGCTCCGTCCTTGCTCGCTCCCCAGGCAGCCCCACCTGCGACCACAGCGAGCGCCCCCGCCTTTGCGTTGCGCCCTGCGCGCTCGCGCGGGCCGAGCCATGACCTCCCTCGTGGTTGAGCGCTCGTGCAGCCTGCTGGTTTGGAGCGAGAAGCCGGAGAATGCGCAGAGTATCCGCGAGGCGCTTGAAGGAGGTGACCCGACAGCAAAGGCTGCGGCCATGAAGAACGTGATCAGCCAGCTCCTCAACGGCGAGGTGCTGCCCCAGGTGTTCATCACCATCGTGCGCTACGTGCTGCCCAGCGAGGACCACACGGTGCAAAAGCTGCTGCTGCTGTACATGGAGATCATCGAGAAGACGGGCGCGGACGGGCGCATCCTCCCGGAGATGATCCTCATCTGCCAGAACCTGCGCAACAACCTGCAGTCGCCCAACGAGTACCTGCGTGGTGTCACGCTGCGCTTCCTGTGCCGCATCAAGGAGACTGACCTCCTGGAGCCGCTGGTGCCCAGCATCCTGGCCAACCTGGAGCACAGGCACTCCTTCGTGCGGCGCAACGCGGTGCTGGCCATTGAGAGCATCTACCGGCTCCCGGGCGGCGAGCACCTGCTGCCTGATGCCCCGGAGACGGTGGAGAGGTTCCTAGCCTCCGAGAGCGACCTCTCCGCCCGCCGCAACGCCTTCCTCATGCTCTGCAACACCGCGCAGGAGCGGGCGCTGGCGTACCTGCTGCAAAACGTGGAGCAAGTGACGAGCTGGGGAGACATCCTGCAAACCGTGGTCCTGGACCTGATTCGCAAGGCGCGCGCCCGCCCGCGCGCCGCGTGCAGCCCGCAGCGGCGCGGCGGGCCAGCCTGGCGGGCCTGGCTGCGTCTGCTGGCGCCTGGGCGGGAGCCGAGGCGTTCAACCCTAAGGCCCGCACCAGTCAGCCTCGAGCCTCGAAGCTGACGCCCACCCCCTCGCTCGCAGGTCTGCCGCACCAACCCGGCTGAAAAGGGAAAGTTCATCAAGGTCATCATCTCGCTGCTGGGCACCACCAACACCGCCGTGGTCTACGAGTGCGCCTCCAGCCTGGTGGCCATGAGCAGCGCCCCAACCGCCATCCGCGCAGCCGCCAACTGCTACACCCAGCTGCTGGCCAGCCACAGCGACAACAACGTGAAGCTCATCGTGCTGGACCGCCTGGCGGAGCTCAAGGTAGCACACCGTGAGGTGATGCAGGACGTCGTCATGGACGTGCTGCGCGCCCTTGCTTCGCCCAACGCGGACATTCGCCGCAAGACGCTGGACATTGCTTTGGAGCTCATCACGCCGCGCAACATCGACGAGGTGATTGCAACCCTGAAGAAGGAGATTCTCAAAACACAGAGCCGCGACGGAGAATCCATGGGCGATTACCGCTCCATGCTGGTGCAGGCTGTGCACGCGTGCGCCGTCAAGTTCCCGGACGTGGCCGGCTCGGTGGTGCACCTGCTGATGGACTTTCTGGGCGACAGCAACACTGCGAGCGCGCTGGACGTGGTGTTCTTCGTGCGCGAGATCGCAGAGACAAACCCGCCGCTGCGTGAGGCGATCGTGGCGCGCCTGCTGGATTGTTTCTACCAGATCCGAAGCAGCCGGGTGGCTGCGTGCGCGCTGTGGATCATCGGCGAGTATTGCGCCAGCGCTGGTGAGATCGAGGCGGCTTTGGCGGCACTCAAGGCTGCGCTGGGCAACACGCCCTTCTTCAGCGCTGCGGAGGAGGCGCCTGAGAGCGCGGGCGAGGCTGAGGCTGCTGCTGCTTCGGCGTCGCATCACGCGCCGCACGTGCCCAGCAAGCGCCCGGCGGTGCTGGCGGACGGCACGTACGCCACGCAGAGCGCGGCGGCTGAGACTGCGCTGGCGGCGCCCGCAGCGAGCGCCGCCGCTGCTCTGTCCGCCGTGCCCAGCCTGCGCGCGCTGCTGCTGGCTCGCGACTTCTTCCTCGGCTCCGCCGTGGGCAGCACGCTCACCAAGCTGCTGCTGCGCCTCTCACAGCTGGCCGAGTCGCCCAGCAGCGGCGTGCAGGCGTCGCGCGTGCACTGCGCCAAGGCGGAGGCGATGCTCTACCTCACCTGCATGCTGCGCCTGGGCACCGCTCCAGCGCTTGGCCACCCCATCGACTCGGACAGCAGCGACCGACTGCGACTCTGCCTCCAGGTGATTGCCCGCCCTACACCCGGCGTGGTGCAGGTCTTCCAGGGCGACTGCCGCGCAGCCTTCGCGCGCATGACCCGCGAGAAGCAGGGCCGCGAGGCGGAGGAGGCGCAGCAGCGCACCGGGCTGCCCACGAGCCAGCCGGACGACCTCATCGACTTTTACCACCTCAAGTCGCGCAAGGGCCTCAGCCAGGTTGAGCTGGAGGACGAGGTGGCCACCGACCTGGCGCGCGCAACCGGCTTCGGCGCCGACGGCGCTGCGAGCGGGCGCAAGCTGAACCGCATGTTGCAGCTCACCGGCTTCAGCGACCCGGTGTTTGCGGAGGCGCACGTCACTGTGCACCAGTACGACATCGTGATGGACGTCACGGTGGTGAACCGCACGTCCGAGACGCTGCAGAACGTGTGCCTGGAGCTGGCTACCATGGGGGACCTCAAGCTGGTTGAGCGCCCGCAGAACTACACGCTGGCTCCCGGCGCCAGCCGCGCCATTCGGGCAAACATCAAGGTGAGCAGCACGGAGACTGGCGTCATCTTTGGCAACATCGTGTTTGAGGGCAGCGCGCCGGGGGGTGACCGCGCGGTGGTTGTACTGAACGACATCCACATCGACATCATGGACTACATCAGCCCAGCGTCCTGCGCTGACGTGGCGTTCCGCAACATGTGGGCGGAGTTTGAGTGGGAAAACAAGGTTGCCGTCAACACCAGCCTCACGGAGGTGCAGGCGTTCCTGGACCACATCGTAGCCAGCACCAACATGCGTTGCCTCACCCCGAAGTCGGCGCTGGAGGGTGACTGCGGCTTCCTGGCCGCCAACCTGTACGCCAAGAGCGTCTTTGGCGAGGACGCGCTCGTCAACGTCAGCGTCGAGAAGCAACCCGGGGACGGCAAGCTCACCGGCTTCATCCGCATCCGATCCAAGACGCAGGGCATTGCGCTGAGCTTAGGCGACAAGATCACCCTGCGCCAGTCCAGCAGAGGGGGCTAAGCGCAGTGGAGCGCACAGACGATGTACGCTGCCAGCTGTAACATGAGACACTCGCGCACAGCCCCGCTCCGCAGAGGCGTGCTGCAACGCTCGCTCCTCCTCGTCGCTCGTGATGATGATGCGCTGATGCGGGGCAAGGGCAGACCCGCGCCCCCGGTGAGCTCATGGCGTCCCTCCTGGGCGCCTCCGCCTTCACGGGCACGCCGCTGCGCGCGGCCACGCAGCCGCGCGCGAGCAGTTCGCGTGCGGGCTTCTGCTGCACCGCCGCGGCGACCAAGGCTACAAAGACCGAAACGCTCCAGCGCCTGCAGTCCAAGCTGGCGCCGGAGGCGGCCACCATGTTCGTGGCGGGCTTGAACTTCAAGGGCTTCACGGTGCGCCTCTCTCTCAGGCCCAGGGGCGGCACCAGCTCGGGTCGTGCGCGGTGGAAGCTCGCTCGCAGTCTGCGCGGGGGCATGCTTGCGGGCAGTCTGCCAAGGCTGCCGGCCCTGGCACGCAGCGCAGGTGGGCAGATCACGGGCTCGCCGCACGCTGGGGTGCAGCGCGTGACGCGGGGATGGCCTGGCGCGCTAGCGAAAACCTAGGGTTGGCTCAGCCACGCTGTGTGCGCGGCTCCGACCCTCCACACCCCGCACGCTCGCACGCCGTGCGCAGCACGCGTCCCAGCGCCGCCGCTGCCCGGCTGTGATCCGCAACAGCCCGACGATAGGCCGTGCGTGCGGCGCGCTCACCCTGCCCTACCCTGCATCCCAGGTGAAGGACTTCGAGACGTTCCGCAAGAAGCTGCCGGCGGGCACCGAGCTGGTAGTTGCGAAGAACACGCTGATGGTGAAGGCGATTGAGAACACCAAGTACGCTGCGCTCGGGCCGGCTTGCGTGGGCCCAAACGCCTTCCTCTTCACGGGCGAAGACGTGGCCACTAGCATCAAGGCTTTCAACGAGATGGCCAAGAGCGTGAAGAAGGCGAAGGGCATGGAGCTGCTCTGGAACGGAGGGGTGCTGGACGGCAAGTTTGTGGCGCCCAAGGACATCGGCAAGCTGGAGAGCTTGCCCAGCAAGCAGCAGCTGATCGGCCAGATTGCGCGCGCCATCAAGCAGGTGACCACCAAGGTTGCCCGTGGCACCAACGGCGTGGCAGCAAAGCTGGCGTACGGGACCAAGGCGCTGGCGGATGGCAAGAGCAGCATCATTAAGGCGTAAAATCCTCTCTCGCCTCCCGCCTTCCGGGCTGCCCCGCCCGCCAATAACCTCAGCTGTGCAGGGTTGGTGAGAGCTGTGAGCAAGTGACGCTCGCAGCCGCTCTCTCTGCCGCGCTGCAACCTGCGCATCACCACTAGAAGCTCCGCGCGAATATTTTCTCTAATCAATTCTCTTTACTCGAGGCGCAGCGTGTGGCGGCGCGTGTTGACGGTTCACAAGCCGAACGGTCGAAGGATCGCCGCCTGGTCCCGTCTCTCCAGCCCCAGCCGTGCATTGCAGCATACCTTTCGCTGCGCGCGGCGCGTACGTTCTCCTCTGTCACTCGCCCAGCTCAGCTCGCGTGCACTGCGAACAGCCATGGCGGCAGCGGCAGCAGTCGCGACACCCGCCTCTGGTACTGCGCGTATTGCGGGTACTTGGCAGCCGTGATGCGCTCCGTGAACGCCGTGCTCCCCTGGAAGAGCAGCGACAGCAACAGCGGGCCCACGATGCTATAGTTCAGCCACGCCTCTTGCGTGCGTCCGCCTAGCGCGGCCACAGCGAAGAGGTAGTAGGACCACCAAATGGCTTGCTCTGCAAAGAAGTTTGGGTGTCTGCTCCAGGCAAAGAGGCCGTGCGAGAGGAAGCCTTGCGCGTACGCCCCCTTAAGCGCGGCAACGCGCGGCCAACGCCCGTGCTTGGCCTGCTGGAACCGCCACTGCTGCTGGTCGGCCACGGTCTCCAGCAACAGGAAGGCCAGCAGCAGCGCCCCGGCCGTGGCGTCCAGCGCGCCCAGCGGCTGGCGAGAGGCTGCGGCAACGGCGCTGGGAAGCACGATGAGGAGCAGCAGCGCGTGTTGATACACCGCGATGAAACAAAGGTTGAAGGCGTGCCAAAGCAGCGGGTACCAGCGCGGCGAGAAGGCTCGCATGAGGCGCTGCAGCTCCGGCCAGCGGTAATCCTGCTCGCCTACCTGATAGCCAGCCTTGCGCGCAAAGTTGTAGGAGAGCCGCAGCCCCCAGAGGCCCACCAGCGCTGCCATGCCAGTCGGGCGAGACGCCCAGCCGCAGGCAGCCGCGAAGTGCAGAGCGTAGAAGAGCGGCGTGACGCTCCAAAGGCGGTCCACCCACGAGTAGTCCCCCGTGAGCCAAGAAAGCACCAGACTAAGCGCTGCGTTTGCGGCGCACAGCGACGCCGCACAGCTCAACGCGTCGCCGCTGCAGCGTTGAGACAGCCACCAGTTGGAGGCTGCGGAGAGGAGCACCACAAAGGCGCCATTGTAGCCTGGCATGCGTCGCGCTACAGCACGAGCACAGGCTGCGCAGAGCCAGCCGTTGCTGTGATGACAGGCTTGCGGACGGGGCGAGGCGCGAATGACGTGGCAGCGAAACGTACGACACACCACCTGAAGGCGGGGATGAAGCAGGCCAGGCGGCAAATCGTTGCACGCAGTGTCTAAGGCAGTGCAGGTGCGTCTTTGTCTAAATAAAGGTGATGCAGCTGCGAGTCTTCTCTTCATTCTCCGCCTGGATGCGCTTGCACTCCGCCTTGTGCACCGGCCAGAACTGAGCCATACACGCGTTGCTGCAGAACGACACGGATCCGCATGCGGAGCAGGCGCGGAGGCGCTTGTCGGAGGCGCCGCAGCCGGCGTAGAGGAGCGGCGCAGGGCCACCGCCGCGGCACTCCAGCAGCTCGATCAGCTCCTGGTTGCCAGGGTGGCAATGCTTGGCAATATCCAGCGCCGTGAGCCCATCGATGGCTGCAGCAGCAGGATCTGCGCCGGCAGCGAGGAGCGCGGCGCAGCAGTAGCGGTGACCACCGAGCGCTGCAAGGTGGAGGGCCGTCTGGCCCTGGTTTGCCCGGGCGTCAATCTCCGCAGGGCTCATCTTTTGGTTCTCAGGGCGCCCGATGAGCAGCGTCACACACGCCAGGTGACCACCTTGAGCGGCGGCGTGGAGGCAAGACATCGAATTGCTGTCGTGCGCTGTCCGTGAGGCCCCTGCAGCCAGGAGGGCCTTCACAATGGCGTGGTGCCCACAAAAGCACGCGAGCATTAATGGCGTGTGGTCGTACGGACCGTCAGGGTTACCCGGTGGGCGTGGCTTGATGGTGCGCACATCGATGTCGTCAGCGAAGTGGGGCAGCAGCAGCTTGAAGATCTCCAGATGGTTGCAGACGATGCAGGTATGCAGCACGTTGGTGCCAGCCGTGTTGAAGGTGCGCAGGTCCGTGTGCGGAATCAGCTCACGTGCACAAGCAAGTTGGCCCCGGCCGACAGCCTCAGCCAGCGGCGTGCTTGCAGCCTCGCCGCAGCAGTTGGCGTCAGCGCCTGCCTCAAGCAAGAGGCGCACCACGTCGATCGCTCCACGTTGGGCGGCCGCGTGCAGCAGTGAACAATTGCCCTGCTCAGGTTTGGTCGTGCTTGGAGATAGGCCGTCAGCGAGCAGCAGTCTCACCAACGTGGCATTATTGTCAAGTGCGTTGTTTAAGAGCCAGCCCTCTTTATCAGCGCGTGGAGTGCGGCGCAGGAGGGCCGCGTAGTTGGCCGCCTCGCGAGGGTTGGCTGCGCAGCGAGCGTTCAGGGCGGCGTACTCGGCATTCTGAGCAGCCAAGGCGGCCTCTTCCATTCTTGTTCAGCGGTGCGTGCCTCCCACAGGCGTCGCAGGGCAGCGCAGCAGGGCGCGAGGGCGTGCGCAAGGCGGGGAAGGGTTGGCGCTCAGTTCAGCCCGTGCAGCCTGCGCCGACAGCGGAGAGTCGCGAGCACCCGAACGAGCGTACAGCGCCCACAGGCTGCCGGGAGAGACAGAGCGTGGAGGCGGCGGAGGCCTATAGCGTGTGCGAGTGCTCTTATGGCTTGCTCTGTGGTCACGAGGGCGCACACGGGCACAGACAGCGCAAAGAAAGCAGCTCTGCGATAACAGGCTAGGCGGAGGCCGGCGGGCGCGAATGATGACATGTTATGTGGTGGCGCGATGACCAACAACGATTCTGATGCGGGGTGCCGCCAGCACTTTCTCCTCCCTCCGTACAGCTGTCAACCAGTCACTGCGCAGCGCTGCTGGGCAGTTGCGTAGTGCAACATGCTCTAACAAGTTCGCGTAGTGGTGGTGATGCCACTCACCCGCACCACCTGCGCTCTGCTGAGAAGTGCGTCCTCACGCCGAAGCTGCAGCCTCGCACGGGCACAGAGCGCAGCTCCCGTACCCACCGTGTTCCACGCCGCCTATAGCGCTCCGCAGATGCCTCCAGGCCACCGCTTCCCCATGGCTGTGTTTGGGCGCATCCACCAGCGGCTGCTGCTCACGGGCGTGGTGGACGCGCAGCAAGTGAGGTCGCCGCAGCTGGCGGAACGCACAGTGCTGGAGCGCGTGCACTGCCCCGATTACGTGCGGGCCTTCTGCAGCGGCACGCTGTCGCCCGCCGCTCTGCGTCGCATGGGTCTGCCTTGGAGCGAGGCGCTGGTGGAGCGCACGCTCGCAGAGGTTGGTGGCACGCTTTTAACCGCTGAGCTGGCGCTGCAGCACGGGCTGGCGTGTAACACCGCAGGGGGTACACACCACGCGCACCGTGACGCGGGCTCTGGATTTTGCATACTGAACGACTTGGCTGTCACGGCGTTGTCGCTGCTGGACCGCGGGCTGTGCCAGCGGGTGCTCATCGTGGACCTGGACGTGCACCAGGGTGATGGCACAGCCACTCTGCTTGCGGGTGAGCCCCGCGCGTTCACCTTGTCGCTGCACTGCGAGGACAACTTTCCTGCGCGCAAGGCGACCAGCAGCCTGGACGTGCCGCTGCCTGCAGGCACAGATGACGACGCGTACCTGGCTGTGCTGTCGCAGGTACTGCCTACCGTGCTGAGCTCCCACGCGCCCGACCTGGTGCTGTACGACGCAGGGGTGGACGTGCACGGAGGCGACACTCTGGGCAGGTTGGCGCTCACGGACCAGGGGCTCTGGCGTCGTGAGATGTGTGTCTTAAGCAGCTGTCTGGCGCTGGGCGTGCCTGTGGCTGGCCTGGTGGGCGGGGGATACCACCCAGATCTGGACGTGCTCGCGGCCAGGCACTGCGTGCTGCACCGCGCCGCAGCGCAAGCGTGGCGGGACTTCAAGCTGTGAGACCTGGAACTCGACATGGACGATTACGCTTGCTTGATCGTTGAAGGACGAAGGGGTGAAGCAGGCCAGGCGGCCGCAGTTGGTTGCACACAGTGTCTAGGGCGCCGCAGTCGGTTCGAATTTGCGGATGCAGCTGCGATTCTTCACTTCCTTTTCGGCCTGGATGCGCTTGCACTCCGCCTTGTGCACCGGCCAGAACCGAGCCATGCACGCGTTGCTGCAGAAGGCCGCGGACCCGCATGCAGAGCAGGCGCGGAGGCGCTTGTCGGAGGCGCCACAGCCCGCGCAGAGGAGCAGCGCAGGGCCACCGCCGCGGCACTCCAGCAACTCGATCAGCTCCTGGTTGTCAGGGTGGAAGTGCTTCGCAACATCCAGCGCAGTGATCCCCGCAGGCGTGGTAACAGCCGGATCTGCGCCGGCAGCAAGGAGCGCGGCGCAGCAGTAGCGGTGACCAAACTGCGCAGCCGTGAAGAGCGGAGTACGCCCATAAGCATCCCGGGCGTCAATCTCAGCGGCGCTCATCTTCTGGTTTTCAGGGCGCCCGATGAGCAGCGTCACACAGGCCAGGTGTCCGTTCTGGGCGGCAAAGTGGAGGCAGGAGCAGATCGATTCGTTGTTGTGCGCCGTGCGCGAAGCCCCTGCAGCCAGGAGG
>Ga0049083_10001018_pt1 | contig 10512 bp, 8 predicted proteins | sample GreLakmeMI27MSRF_FD_66719 | JGI IMG/M metagenome (GOLD analysis project Ga0049083, IMG submission 66719) | Freshwater lentic microbial communities from great Laurentian Lakes, MI, USA - Great Lakes metaG MI27MSRF | ecosystem: Environmental > Aquatic > Freshwater > Lake | place: Great Lakes...
GGGCGCTGTTCGCAGAGGAGGGCGCGGCCACCTCCGCCCTCTCGCTCACGGGCGACCGCGGCTTCCTGCCCGCCCTCAGCCGCGCGCTGAGGCTCGGCGGCGGCGCCGCGCTGCTGCTGCGCGCAGCCCTGGCCGCCGCGTCATCGCGCGTCGCCGGACCAGCCGCGCAGCAGCTGGGTGCCGAGTTTGCGGCAGCTCGCAAAGCTGCTGACGCCGTCTCGGCCACCATCCTCCTCGCCGACCGCCCTGTAGAGGTCACGCTCAGCCGGGCGCTGGCCGCATGCTCCTGGTCGGAGCGCGCTCGGGGCGTGGGCGCGCTCGCGCAGCTGCTGCTGAGCCGCAGGGACGCCCCGTCGGTGACGGCGGAGCAGATGGACGCCCTGCTGGCGTCCGACTCGTCGGTGGATGCCCTGCTGTCTGGCTTTGCAACGCAGTTTCCGAGCCTCACTCCCGTGTTGGTGCACGAGCGAGACAGCTACTTGGCGTGGAGCCTGTGCCGCTCCAAGGCGGTTTGCGGAGCGGGCGTGGTGGTCGCCGTGCTGGGCAAGGGGCACCTGAGGGGCGTGACGTGGGCCCTGCAGCCGCAAAACAGGGACCAGCTGCGCTTCGACGACCTCTCCGGGCGCGCAGATGCGCGCGCTGCAGCGCTGGCACGGCGCCCACTCTGGCAGCGCATGGCGCAAGATACGCTCCTGGCGGGCTTTGCGGTGGCGTTGTGGAGCGCGTGTGTCAATAGTTAGTACTCTCTAGTGTGAGAAGATCAGAAGAACGTCTTCTGCACTGGTTTACTCGACGAGCGCCACTCGGCACTGTCTGGCGACCACTGCGCCTAGGTGGGCCCGCCACAGCGCCCACAGGTCCCGCCGCGTCTCCGGGATGTCCAGCAAGCTGCGCTGCTTCACGTCGCGGCTGCAGTCGATGACCAGCAGGGTCAGGCGGCTCAGGCTCAGCGCGCCCAGCGCACACAGCTTGTCCAACCGCGCCGGCGTGCCCACGGCGACGCACACCTGCGCGCTCGCCAGCGCGTCAGCCTGCTCCTTAACCTTGATGTGCTTGCTGAAGAGCTTGGCCACAGGCACAGCGCGGTGAAAGTCTGGCAGCTGGCGGATGAGCTCTAGGACGCGCAGCGCCGCTGAGGAGACGACCAGCACTGAGGGAGCGCCGCAAGGGGCGTCTGGGGAGGCGCGAGCCAGGGTGTCCCGCCACGAGGGGGTTGCGCCCTTGAGCCGCCCTTGCAGCGTGGCCGCGTGCGGGAGGCACATCACTCGCTCCACGGCAAACGCAGCCTCCTCCAGGTAGCTCCCTCCGCACTCCGACTGGTAGGAGCTCCACAGCGCGCTGGAGGAGGGCGTCAGCGCGCCAGAGGGGGAGGGTGCAAGCAGCCGCCGCACCGTGCTTGCTCTTCTGCAGAAAGGGACGCCAGGTGTGGCCGGTCCTCCACGGCCTGCTTCTTCTTCAGCTTGGCAGCTGGCTGAGGCGCTGGCGCGTCGCCCGTGGCGCGAGGCTTCTTGGACTTCTTCTGGACGGGCGCATCCTCCAGCGCAGGTGCCTCCTCCTCCACGCCCGACTGGAACTCAGACTGAGCCACCAGCGCAGCAGCCTCGAGACGACGCCGCTTCTTGGCCAGCAGGCGCTTGCGCCGGGCCAACGCCTCCTCGGCGCTCTCCTGCGTCGTGCCAGGAGCTGTAGCCCCCTTATCGACCCTCATCGCCCGCCGCTTTCCAGCCGAAAAACACGAGTCGCACGCGCAGACAGAGGAGGCGAAGGCGCGCGTTTTATGGCACGCGTCCAAAAACTCGCATCAAAAGCGAAGTCATCACGATCATCAGCGGTGTCGAACCACCGGATGACCAGTCGGAAGGAGCGCATCGTGTCGGGTTCGAACACGTGGGCCTCGACAACCTCCGGCAAAGGGCGCCAGCTGCAGCCGGCGGAGTGTCACCGGTCACCGGTAGCTGAGCGCCTCCACCGCAGCCTCCTCGTCGCTGTTCATGAGGCTGTCGTACGCTGTTTGGATCTCCATAAACTTCTTCGAGGCTGCTTCTCGCTGCGGGCCCTCGGGGTGCTTGTCCGGGTGCCACAGCACCGCCAGCTTGCGATACGCCTTTTTCACGTCCTCCTTGCTGCTGCCCACGGGCACGCCCAGCAAGTGGTAGTCCGCCGCGTGGCGCAGCGCGTATAGCTTGCGGTTGCCTGCGCGGCGCTCCTTCTCCTTGTCTCGCTGGCTGGAGTGCGCCTCCCGTCGCGCCTCCGCAGCCTTGGCGAACAGCTCCTCGATGAGCCGCAGCGCCAGCGCGCACGCGCCAGCGCTGCCGTACAACGCCACGGAGGTTGTGTCTGCGTCCGCCGGCGCCGGCGCAGCTGCAGCCGCAGCGGCGGGCGCAGATGTACAGGCGGACGCCAGAGCGTTGCTGGCGGGCGCGGCTGGCGGCCGGGCATCCGCGGGGATGGTGGTGCCGTCTGTGAGGAGTGCGGGGCCTTTCTTGGCTCCTTTCACCCCCCCCGGCCCCTCGAGAAACGCCTGCCCGCGCCTGCCCGCGCCCCCCGCTGCAGCCATCGCCTTTGCGGCCGCCGCTGCGGCGTCCTTGGCGCGCCACTCGGCAGCGGTGCCGAATGCTCTGCAGATGACGGCTTCCTTTTTGAGGATCTGAAGTCTGCACTTTGACTTTTTGGCAATCGCCTTGATGTTCTCGCCCCCAGCGCCAACCAGGAGCTTCACCTTGCTGGTAAGCACCTGGATGACCAGCTCAGGCTGCTCCTCGTCCGCGTCCTCCTCCTCCTCAGCGACAGCAGCGCCTGCGCGGGGCGCTGCCGCCACGCCGCTGGCAGCAGCCTCCGCCAGCTCAGCCGCACGCGCCAGGCGGGCCTGCAGCTTGGCAGCCGCTTCAGCTGCAGAGCGCTGCGCGACCTCTGGGAGCACGGTGGTTGCCATGTAAGCGTCCAGGGCGTCCGGCTCGCCCTGTGAGTCCTCAGAGCCTGAGCCGTCCAGGCCCTCCACCGGCGCGTGGCGCTCGCCGGCGGGCTCGGCCCAGGGCGCCCAGGAGGGCACGTAGGCCGTGCGAGAGGAGACGGGCGGAGGCGGAGCTGCAGCCTCAGCAGGGGCGGCCTGAGGCTGCACGGGCGGCGCGGGCGCCGCGGGCGCCGCGGGGGGAGCTGCGTGCGGCGCGTTGCGAGAGGCGAGCAGGCGGGCCGCTTCCAGACGCTTCTGGCGCTTTGCCTCCGCTTCCGCATCCACCGCCGCAGCAGCCGCAGGCACGGCGCGGGGAGGCTCGCGCCCGCGCCCGCGGCTGCGGCTGCGACTGCGGCTGCGCCGCCGCTCCTGCGCAGGAGAGGCGGCGCTAAGGTGAGCGCGTGCGAGGAGTGTGTGAGCGCCCTTGGCTGCCGTTCAAGCTCCGCACAGGCGACGCCTGGGTGAAAACGGCTGCCGTAACAAGGGTGCCACGCGGTCCAAGCCAGACGAAACGCACCCGCTGCTTGTGCTCCCGGCTGCGGCTGCGACTGCGGCGATGGCGGTCGCGGTCGCGAGAGCGAGAGCGAGACCGCCCTGCACCGCGGCCCATAGCAACGCAGCTCACACGGCGGGCACCAAAGTGCGTTGCCGTACAGTCTTGTACGAAGCGAGCAGGAGGTAGTAAGTACGACATACCACGGAGGAGCACGGACCGACGGACGTCTCACACACGCGTCCACCTCCGCGTTCTCTACGCTTTGTCGCGTGGCTCCCGCTCCATGGCCGAGGGGAGTGCGTCCCGGTTTGACGCGGTGATGAGCGAGGCCTCCGCCGCTGTGGACATGAGTCCCCTCAGCTCTCCGTCCCTGTTGCTGGTGCTGCGCGAGGCGCAGGCACAGCACGGCTTGCGCCACGGCGACTATGTGCGCTACCGGTGCGTGGGTGTGGCTCTGGTGACGTCACCGAGGGGCGCTGTGAGCGCTCAGGCCTCGCTGCGTGCGTGCAGGAAGTATTGCGCTCGCAAGCTTCAGCGCCTCCACCGGGCGCTGGGCTTCTCCCACGCGCCCAGCAAGGGCCGCTTCCAGGCGCGCGTGTTGACGCCGTTGGACGTGACGGACGCACGGTGCGCACACCACGCGCACGGTGGCCGCCGACCTAAAACCCTCGCGCTCGCTTGTGCGAGGCGCCTGTGCCTCACGCCCGTCTGCCCGCCGCAGTCACCTGCTGATCCCGCTGTTCAACGCGGAGCGCGCGTGGGCGCACGCGCAGGAGCTGAAGGCGCTGAGCAGCCGCGGCGGCGTGGACAGCGGTCGCAAGCGTCACCACGCCGTGAACCGCCTCGCCAAGGCTGCGCTGCACGCCTCGCAGCTGGCTCAGCTTGCGTGCGCTCGCTGCGACGCTCGCTCCGCCCTGGAGGCTGAGGCGTACTGCGCGTGGCTGCGCGGCAGCGCGCTGCTGGAGAAGGGGAGCGAGTGGGACGGAGCCACGGGGGCGTTCCTGCGGGCGCAGAGCGGCTACGAGCAGCTGGCAAAGGCTGGCGCCCACGAGGAGGCTGCCGCGGCCAGGGCGCGCCTGGCGGAGCTGGCGCCGGCGCTGCGGTACTGCCGTCACAAAGGGGGCGTCGCCCCCGCGGGCCCCAGAGGAGGCGGGGAGGCGGCGCCGCACGCCTCCGCCGACGCGCTCCACTTCCAAGGCGAACCGCTGGCGGTGCCATCGCCCGGCGCCCGCGCAGCCCTTGCCGCCGCTGGAGCCCTGGAGGCACAGCTGGCAGCAGCAGCCGCCGCCGCCGCCGCCGCCGCCGCCGCCGCCGCTCCCGACAGCTCCCCGGGCGTCCCAGAGCAGCAGCTGGCGACTTTCGACGCCCTGTTGGGCGCCTACGCGGACGCCGCCTCCGCCGCGCGCGCAGACAGCGCTGGGGCGGACCCCGCGCAGGCTGCGCAGCTGCGTCGCGTCTCCGGAGCGCTGGCGGTGCTCACCCTGCGGCGCACAGCAGACAGGGACGCGCTCCTCCTGCACGCGGAGTTGGAGCGCTGGCGCGCAGCCGGCGCGCCAGCGCCACACGCCGCCGGCGGCGGCGGCGGCGGCGGGGGAGCGTCTGCAGGAGGAGGCGCCAAGCGCAGTCGTCGGGAAGGCCGGGCTGCTGGCAAGGCGTCGGCGGCGCCCCGCATCGCCGACGTGGTGCACCTGTACGACATGTTGCTGTCCAACTCGGGCGCGCTGGCCGACCTGGCGGCCTCCTCGGAGGCTGTCGGGCTGAGCCACAGCGTGGCGGCGCAGCTCAGCGGGGTTGCCGGCTGTGAGGAGCGTGTGTGGCGATGCCGCCGCGCGCGCGCCCTGGCAGCCTGGCACGCGCGCGAGGGGCGCTACGACGAGGCGCTGGCGCTGTGCGGGCGCGCGGTGGAGCACGGAAGCGGCGCGGTGCGCTGCGCAGGAGAGCTTGGGCGCCTCGGAGGCGACAACGCGGCGCAGCACGCGCGCCGGCTCCAGCAGCTCGCAGCTGCTTCCCGCGACGAGGCGCGCACGCAGCGGGTGCTGCTCATCGCCGATGCCAGCGCTGCAGATGCCGCCGCCGCCGCCGCCGCCGCCGCCGCGGTGACTCGGGGGGTGGCGCTTGTGGCGCTGGATGCCGAGGTTCAACCCCAGGTGCCAGACCAGGTGCCAGCTGGGGAGCAGTACCTGATGGAGTCGCTGGCGGTGTACCGCTCGGCTGTCACGGTGGGTTCAGACCCCCGCATCTTCCAGATCCCCCCCCCAATGATCTCCGTTCCCGCACGCCCTCTGTTCCTGGACACCGCGCTGCATGAGCTGCCGCTGCCCAGCGTCGCCCACCGGGCGGGAGGGGCGGCTGCGCCGGCGAGCCGGCTGGGGCGCCTGACGGGCACCGTGAGCAGCCTGTGGAAGGGTGGCTGGATGGGCGGCAGTGCGAAGAAGTAGCGTGTGATAAAACAGCTACAGTCCAGGACTCCAGGATCCGCACCCGCAAGTGCTCGTCGAACGCTCCACGGTGTTCAATTCTCTCTTCAGTTTTCACGCTACGCTTTTGCGTGCGTCTGCAAATGGTCGCATCGGCTTGGTGATGCAGCTTCTGCCTGAACCAGTGTTGCCCAGACATGTCAAGCGACGACGACAGCGATGGTGAGCAGCGCGCCATGCGTCTGCTCATGCCCTGCGAGGACAGCGACGACGACAACGAGGCGTTCGACGCAGCCTGGGCTGCAGCAACCGCCGGGAGCGGTGGCGACGGCATGCACGAGGCTATGGTTGGCGGGGTGATGCTGCGCGTACGCACGCAAGCTCGACTCGGGATCGGCTTTCAGCTGTGGCCGGCGGCGCAGGCGGCGGTGTCGTATGCGGCGCTGGAACCAGCGCTGTGGCGGGGGCGACGCGTCCTAGAGCTAGGCTCTGGAGTGGGTCTGACGGGCCTAGCGCTTGCTGCGCTCGGAGCGCACGTGACGCTCAGCGACCTTCCGGAGGTTGCTGACGGCGTGCTGGGCGACAACGTGGCTGCGAACGCGGACGCGGTGGCCCGAGTCGGCGGCACCGCCGGCGTCGTTGCGCTCTGCTGGGGCGACGAGCGACACACGGACCGGTTGAGAACGCCGGGACAGCTGCCCTACGACGTGTTGCTCCTGGCTGACTGCGTGTACCGCCGAGAGCTGTTCAGCCCGCTGGTGTGCACGCTGCGCGCCCTCGCCTCGCCCCACACGCTGCTCGTCATTGCGCACCTGAAGCGCTGGAAGAGCGAGAGCGCGTTCTGGCGCCTGCTGGAACGGCACTTCACGCCCCGGGAGGAGGCGTTCGTCCAAGCCTCGCCCGTAGCGGGGCAGAGGCGCCCTGTGCGCGTCTTCACGTGCCGCTTGCGCAACGCCGCAGACTCTGGTGCCACTTGCTCGCAGCCGTGAAATACACACCGCTTAGAAGGGCAGCATGCTGGGCGCGCGGTGGTCGCCCTGTCCCTTTTCAGGCACGTGCTCCCCCTTGGCAGCCGCACTGGCAACCTTGAGCTCCTTCAGGTACAGCGCCTCCATCTCCGGCAGCTTCAGCTCCCCCTTGCACAGCGCAAAGAGCGGCATCTGCAGCGCCGCGGACCAGGAGAAGCTCAGGTTCACCGGGAAGCTGCCCTTGAGCTGGTTCATCACCGAGAGACGCGCAGCGGCATCCTCCAGCGACTGCCCGCCAGACAGGAAGTTGGCCGACCGGATGGCGACGGGCATGCAGCGTCGGAAGACGTCCAGGTTAGCCTGCGCAATGTCCTTGACCTGCGTAGGGGCTCAGTGACACAGCCAGCGCGGATGCAGCACACGCCATGCGATGCACGTACCGAATAACTGGTTGTGCACTTCTTGCCAGGGTTCACGATGTTGCTCTTCAGAATCGCGCCCTCCATGAACACACCGTGCTCCAGCATGGCCTTGTACAACGTGGCTTGGATTTTGGTGTTGATTGCCACAGCAGCCTCCAACGTGTGCGTGCCAGCCATGCTCACATCCGGCTCAACAATGGGCACGAGACCCACATCCTGGCAGATGAGCGCGTAGCGTGCCAGGTCAACCATGTTGGCCTCGATCACAAGGTCGCTGGGCATTCCCGTGGCCTCATCGATGGCCATTGGCGCACGCCACTTAGCGAAAACCGCTCCAGCCTGCTTGTACTCCTGCAGGCGCGCGCCCAGGCTGTCCAGGCCCTGCATGGTGGTCGCTCCAGCCGGCTGGCCGGGCAGCTGGTAGACCTTGAGGTGCGGCTTGACGCCCGGGAGGATACCCAGCTGCTTCAAACGCTCTGGGAAGAGGGGCTGCCCAGCAGATGTGCTCCGCTGGTACAGCGTCTCCGGGTCCAAGATCGCCGCGCACAGGTACTCCGAGGCGCCAGGGGCCTCGAAGAGCACCTGACGGTAGCTGCGACGCGCCTCCTCGCTGTTGGCGATGCCAACTTTTGCAAAGCGCTCCCCGATTGTGCCTGGCCCCTCGTCGCACGCGGTGATGCCCTTGCCGCGCTGCGCGATGTGCTCGCAGACGCGCTCCAGCTCAGCCTTGCGCTGTGGGGTGAGCCGTGGCGTGAGAGGCGAGGAGGAGAGAGAGAGGACAGGATAGCGTAGGAGCGGTGAGAACAGCCCAGGCTCCGACTAGCTGCGCCGCGCAGCGGAACAGTGGGCGCGAACCTCCTTGCTCAGGTGCGCGCCATTGTGGACCGAGCGGTTGCCAGCCCAGCCAGCCGCAGCGACAGGACGCACGCAGCTACGCCGGACAGACACGCGCTGAGAAAGCACAGCACGAGGTGCCCGGCACGGGGCCGCCTGCATCTTGCACGCAACGGGCAGAACAGAGGAGGCGGAGGGAGCTCGAGTGCGTGTCTTTTTACTTTTTTGGCGTTGATCACCAGCGTTGATCACCAAACACACAAAGGTGTGAAGCCGAAGCGGTCAACTCATCGCAGCCACAAGCATCACCAGCAGCAGCGTGGCTCCGCATCGGCGCCTCGTGCCTGGACTGGCCGGGTCTGCGCAGATGCCGCAGAGGCCCAGCTTTTGGCAGAGTGCGAATCCCTGCTCTGCGTCGTGCCAGGCACACCAGCCGTTGCTCTGCACCTGCAGGCCCTGCGCGCTGCAGTTGCCTTGGTAGCCGGACGCCTTGGTGTCGTAGTGGTCGCACAAACAGTGCGGATCCGCCCCGACGGCGGCGTCGAACACGCACTTGCCGTGACCGCTGCACGGTCGCCGCTGGTTGTCGCGGTAGCAGTTCAGCTGGCAGTGGTCGCCCGCCCAGCCGTCGTTGCACTCGCAGCCAGTGGCGCCCGCACAGATGCCGTTGCCGCTGCAAATCAAGCCAACCATGGTGCTGTCGTTGGCGCTCACGTTGTACGCACCGCCCGGGTAGAGGTTGCCATAGCCCAGACGATTCTTCTTGATCACCGCGTTCAGTTCCTGCTGCGTCCCGCGAGCGCAGGTAAACTCGCACGCCACGCCGATGAAACCATCGGCGCAGCTGCAAGTGTTACCGGAAGTGCACGCCCCGTTGCCGCTACAGGAGCGCCCCAGCTCGTCTTCTGGGCACAGGGACCGCGAGATTGCGAACATCGCGCCGCGAGCCTCCACACTGCGGATCAGCACGCCGGGTAGGTCCAGCGGCATGGGCGTGTCGTGTGTTGCGATGCTTCCGCTCAAGTTGAGGTACGGCTGGATGCACATGCAGGTGTATGCGTTCTGGTAGAACACACACACACCGGCGTTGTTGCGCACAGTGTTGCCCTGCACGTCGCTGGTGTTGAAGGACTTGCACGTGTTGCCGGGGCCGGGGCAGGCGCAGTCGCAGCTTCCGGTGGAGGCGAGCAACAGTGTCACAGCCTCAAACACTGGCGGCGCGGGCGGCGCGGGCGCAGGAGGGGGGCTGGGCGGCGGGCTCGGTGGGCGGCTGCCCGGCGGGAACGGCGGAGGGGAAGGCGACGCTGGAGCGTAGCATTCCCCGGATGCGACCCAATCGGCCGCGCACGCGCCGCATCCGCACGTGCCTAGCGCACCTTGCGCGTTGCTGCCCCAAATCCAGGCCACGCCGCCCTCAGTTAGAGCCAGGCTGGTCAAGGTCCCACAGGTGATTGACACGAAGCGACCGCCGCTGCCGTATGCGCTGCGGCCAGTCACCAGCGATCCGTTGCGCAGCGTCTCATCCCAGCGAGTCACGCGCACCGGGCGGTCGATGCGCAGCGGCATCGACGCCGATCGCCTTTGGAACGCCGCATCGCCGTCGTAGCGTGCGTCGGTGCGTCCGATGCCAAGCTGCCCAAAGCGGTTGTCCCCAAATGCGAAGATGTCGCCGGAGGTGAGCAGCACCAGGCTGTGGTGTGCGCCTGCGCTGACGGCGGCGATGTCGCCCGTGGCGCCGGATGGCGTGAGGAAGCTGGGCAGCTGCGCCGGCTGCGTGAGGCGGTTGGCGACCCGCTCAGGCGCAACGCCCGTGATTGCGCCCAGGTCGGCCCTCACAGCGGTCATGTAGTCTGCGAGGCGCGTGAAGGGAGGGAGGTTTCGCGGCAGGCTGTCGAGGAGGCGCAGCGAGGCGTTTGCGTAAGGGGAGAAGTCGCGGCGCAGGGGCACGTTGGGCGTGACGGCCAGGGAGTGGATGCCCACGCGGGAGTAGTCTGCGCGCACGCCCAGCTGGCCGTAGAAGTTGCTGCCCCACGAGTACAGCCGCCCGTCCAGCCCCACGGCCAGGGAGTGCGCGCCGGACGGCACCTCGCCGGAGGAACCACCTAAATACCCCCCCCCGGTGGCCAGCAGCTTGACGGGCGACAGGCCCGGCAGGCGCGTGGGTATGAACACTGGACCCAGGCAAGACGCCGAGCCCAGCGCGTCAACGCAGCCGCCCAGGCCCGTCAGCTGCGCTTCCTCGTTGCTGCCCCATCCGTACACATCGCCGCTGGAGGTGAGCGCAAGCGAGTGCGCCGCGCCACACACCACCGCGGTGAAGGTGTTTGCAGACAGCGAGGTGAGTGGCAAGTGACGCGAAGTGTTGCGCACTCCTGTGCCCAAGCCAAGCTGACCCAGCGCGCCGGAGCCGGAGACGTAGAGCGCG
>Ga0049083_10001020_pt1 | contig 10502 bp, 19 predicted proteins | sample GreLakmeMI27MSRF_FD_66719 | JGI IMG/M metagenome (GOLD analysis project Ga0049083, IMG submission 66719) | Freshwater lentic microbial communities from great Laurentian Lakes, MI, USA - Great Lakes metaG MI27MSRF | ecosystem: Environmental > Aquatic > Freshwater > Lake | place: Great Lakes...
GATGCTAGAGTTGCGATTATAAACTCTAGCCTTACTTCTTCCGTCTACATCGGAGCAGATTCAATTCGCTATAGAAAAAATGACATGTGGTACGCTAGGTATTCCACTGTCATTATCCTACATATTGATTCGAATCGCGGTTGCCAGTTGTTTCATGAAAGCATTGAAGAGCGAGACTATGGCAGTTTGCGCAATCGTTTGATGCGTGAGGCCAATATGACCATTGACGCGGCCTTGCAAATTCTTGATGTGCTAGGTGACCGTAAACTTGAAATTCATCTAGATATCAATCCCAATCCGAAATATAAATCCAACTCAGCCGTTAAAGAGGCTTTAGGATGGGTAAAAGGGTCTACTGGTGTTGATGCAAAGATTAAACCTTATTCTTTTGCAGCCACACATGCGGCAGACCACGTAACACGAAACCCTTTCGGCGCTTATAATTGATGAAAATTTTTATTAGCATTGCGTCATACAGAGATCCGCTTCTAAAATACACACTAACAGAAGCGTACAATAATGCAGTGCATAAAGATAATCTGTTTTTTGGAGTAATTGAACAGGCAAGTCCCGAAGAGGCTATTGACACCAACTCTTTTACGTTTAATAAACAAATTCGTTACGTCAGGATAGATCCACAGCACAGCAGAGGTTGTTGCTGGGCAAGATCGCTTGCACAAACTCTATATAATGGAGAAGATTTCTTTTTTCAAATAGATTCTCATACGGGGTTTGATATCGACTGGGATATTTGGTTTATTAACTCAATGCAGGAGTTAATGAAATATCATAAAAAACCACTTATGACGATTTACCCAAATACGATGAAAGCGGAAAATGACGATATAACAAAAAATATAACAAAAAATCCTGATCTTGACACTTCTGCAATATCAGTATTAGTGCCTAACTTAGATTCCGCTTTTAAGGAAGATGGTTATTATGTTGGGCAGGGAGCATCTAGATTTAAAACGGTTAATAAATTCGTTCACGGATATCTATTGGCCGCAGGTAATTTTTTTACCGTAGGCGCGGCCATCGAAGAAGTTCCATATGATCCATTTTTATTCTTTTCAGGTGAAGAACAATCTTTGGCAATGCGCTTTTGGACAAATGGATACAATATATTCCACGGCAATTATGATCCAATATATCACTATTATGGAGCATATAGAAAAATGTTCTGGGAAGAATCCGAAGATTCTACTAGAACACAAAGATGGGGGGAATTAGAGGAGCGGTCCAAGAAAAGATTGAAAGAGATTGTTACTGGTAATCTTTCTGGAAAATATGGTTTAGGGACAACGCGGTCGCTTCATGAATATATTCTGCTAACCGGTATAAATCATACTGAGAGAAATTGCGAACCACGTGCGTATGATGGATTAAATATTTTTTCTCAGGACTACAGAGAGAAGTTGACTTATCCCGAAACCTCTTCTGGAATCCCACCTATGCCAAAAAGAATATTAACACCAGAGATAAGAAAACGGTTGACACGCAACTGAAGTTGTAGTAATATAAGTAAATAGAAATTGCCCTTGTAGCTCAGTTGGTAGAGCGCCAGTTTTGTAAACTGGATGTCAGGAGTTCGAATCTTCTCGGGGGCACCATAATTGTGGTAGTTCTGGTGACTGAATGTGGTGTCCCTGATCGGACATACAGACTTGATCAGAAGTTAAGCAGGGGTTCGATTCCCTTGACTATCATTATTCCGTGGTGGCGCAGTGGTAGCGCAGTTGACTGTTAATCAATTGGTCGTTGGTTCGAATCCAACCCGCGGAGCCATAATTGTAACCCATATGTGAGTATAGATCGAATGACAAAAACACAAATTGAAGAATCATCTCAGTATCAAAATTTGATAGGTGAGAAAAAAGAAAATGATAAACCAATTTCTCTCTTAGATTCCATGGATTTGGATGAGGCTGAGAAAGAAAAATATGCTGACCAAGGTGAAAAAGAATGGAAGAAACTTTGGAAAGGTATGCCTGAGTTTGAACAAGAAGAAAATCCAACATATAAAACAATATATGTACATTTCAGAACCGAATCAGATTACAAAGAATTTGCCAAATTAGTCGATCAAAATCTTTCAAACAAGACAAAGAGTATTTGGCATCCAGCACTTGATAGAACACAAAACTCTCTTCTTAGATGGATAGAGGAGGAGTAGAGTATATGTCTAATCCTGAGCATCCAGTTTATATCATTTCAAAGGGTCGTTCTGACTCAATGATTACTTCGAAGTCTCTTTCAAGAATGAAGGTGCCTCATTATATTGTTATTGAGCCTCAAGATGAAAAGCTGTATGAAGATGCACTAGATGCATTCAACATTAGACCGTGGGTTACACTGATTGTTGCACCTTTTTCAAATCATGGTGACGGCCCTGGTCGTGCAAGAAACTATGCCTGGGATCATTCAATAGCTATTGGTGCAGAAAAACATTGGGTGATGGACGACAACATTACAGACTTTTATAGGCTGCATAACAATCAACGAATTCGTGTTGAATCTGGTGTACTCTTCTATATCTGCGAACAGTTTATTGATAGATTTGAAAACGTTCCTGTGTCTGGTTTGCAATATAGATTCTTTATCGCGCCAAATCAAAAGTATCCGCCATTTGTGAAAAACACTAGAATTTATTCGTGTCTTTTGATTGACAACAAATGCAAACATCGTTGGCGTGGTCGTTACAATGAAGACACAATTTTAAGCCTTGACGTTCTTAAAGATGGTGATTGTACAATTCAATTCAACGTATTCATGCAAGGTAAAGCAGCAACACAAACCGTCAAGGGTGGCAATACCTCAGAATTCTATCATGCTGAAGTTGGCTTTGATGATGAAACTGGTGAAGCAATTAAGGCGGATAAGTTGATTGATGCAAAAGGCAAGAAATACAATGAGTCTGGCACAATTGCAAAATCTCAAATGCTTGCCGATGTTCACTCAGATGTCTCTAGTGTTGTTTGGAGATATGACCGCTGGCATCATTACGTTGACTATTCTCAATTTAAAAGCAATAAGTTGAGATTGAAGCCAAACATAATCATACCAAATGAACCTAACAATTATGGAATGAAACTTGTCACAAATTGGCAAGGTGAGAAGTCAATCTAATAGATTGGCCTCATAGCTCAGCCGGATAGAGCAACAGCCTTCTAAGCTGTGGGTCGGGGGTTCGAGTCCCTCTGAGGTCGCCAAGAGCGCGAGAGTGGTGGAACGGTATACACAACAGACTTAAAATCTGTCGCCAATGGCTTGCGGGTTCGAATCCCGCCTCTCGCACCATTTTAAGTCAGATAGACGATAAATAGTTGTATGAAATATATAATATACAATTTAGAAGGTACAAGGATTGTCATAGCATTAAATGACAACCCATTTGTGCATAAATGGTATGATAAATTTAAATGCTGTATTAAAAAAACTGGTTCTCAAACCGCTTTGCAACAACATCCCGACATACAGATGAAGTACCAAGTTGAAGAATGTTTTTTAAAACTCAAAACTGTTGTTCAGAAAATAGAGTCAATCACACATGATTATTTGTTTGATTTTTCTTTAGGTATGCCTAGTCAGAATCAACTCAATAGATTACATAGATATTTTACGTCTATATCATTTCAGTATGCTGACCAGTATGTTGAAGAAACTTTTTATAAAGACTCTGAAATGGAACAGGTTTTACGTCTGACGGAAGATTTAAATAATATAGTACACCTTTTAGAAGTCTACACTGAGACAGATCGAAAAAAACAATCTACTGTCAGTATATCAAGTGTGATGACCAAACAAGATGATGATCTTAACGTGTATTGGACCTATTTTACGGAAGAGGACAAATTATATTTTGACGACCACGACGAAACTGATGTGTGGCTTGGCGTGGACATATTAGGTAAAAATTACATACAGGCATTTTACGACCATGAAGATCCGCGAGAATGGGATGTAACAACGCCGTTAGGCTATAACGTAAAAATAGAAATTGACGTTGACGATACCCGCTCAAAATTTATGAAAAGTGTGCCTGTACAGAAATGGCTATCGGACCATAACGTCATATATAATAGTAGTATGGTAGGTATGCCTTTGGGTAAAATAGTTGAAGGAAAAAATGATTTGATCGCACTTGTACGCGAAAAAACTAGCCAGTACCTTTGGTCAAAGATGTTTGACACTCAAACAATTGAATTTAAAGAGGAATAATCCCTATGATTGTCGAAAGCGGACCCAGCGACAATAGGCAAAAGTTTGAAATAGTTATACCAGAAAATAAGCGCATCGGCATCATGTTAAGTTGTGGTGCTGATAGTGCTATTTTGTTGTATCTTCTGTGTCTTGAATTGCAAAATACAGGCCGTAGCGTAGCAGAAATAAAATACATTTTTACCGTCCCGAAAACAGACGGGTCCGCGTTGCATTCTTTCAAAATTGTCAATTGGATTAATGAAAACCTAAAAATTAATTTACCACAACCAATAATTTTTGGTGCAAAAAAATTGCATACCTTGCATCATTCCAAACAAGTTGGTGACAGTATTACCGCAATTTATGATGAATATAATCCAGAACGTACCGATCTTTTCCTGTTTCTTGCCGATCAGAGGGCCGTACCAAAACCATGGATAATTGAAGGCGTTTATCCATTTAGAGTTGAAGAGAATCCTTATCCTGATTTTATAGGTCTACCTTTTAACGATTTGGATAAATCTCATACAATTGATCTTCATTTTATGTTCGATACACAACCGATGCTAAAACTTTCGCATTCTTGTACGCAAAAAGAAGGCGGCCGCTGCCATAGTTGCTATCACTGTTTAGAGCGCCAATGGGCGTTTGAACGCTTGGGGAAAACGGACCTTGGAGTTAACTGATGCTTAACATCTCAGAATACATTGCTTCATTCGGAGATTTCATTGAGTTAGACTTGCCTCATTGGGACCAGGAAACAATAGAAGCAGTCAAGAATGAATCCGACTGGATTTACTATAACCGGTTCAAACCTGGGTTTAATCGCTGGGCAATTCCTCTTGTATCGCCAGACGGTTCTTATAATCCAGATTATGTGGGAAGTCTAAATGATTATTACCGAAATACGGGAAACCTGGTAGAAGAAAAAGACTTCAAAGTTAAAACTCCTATTGTCTCCAAGTATCACGCGCTCCAAAGATCGATAGACTTTTGGGGTGAAGACGTTTGTAGATCACATATTCTTAAACTTGATAGGGGTGGGTTTTTCCCTCCTCACCGCGATTCAACATGGGTAATGCCAGTGAATATGTTCCGCATTGCCATACCGCTCATGAATTTTGGGCAATATCAGGCCAAATGGTATTTGGAAGATAAAGCACTGAACTTTGAGATGGGTAAAACCTATTTCATCAATACCAGCAAAATTCATCATCTTTTTTCTTTCGTGGATAACGCTATAATTGTCATATTGTCCGTGCAAGTCACTGATTCCTCTATCAAAAAACTTATCGCCCACCATAGCATTTATTGAAGAAATAGCTTGACTTCTGCTCGGTTTTAGTGTAGGATGAGACCATAGACTGAAAAATGGAGAGATTATGAAGATTGAAGTTCAATATTTTGATTATGAATCAAACACTTACGTGCCTACCGCAATGGTGGATGCACCAGATTCCGGTGTCGAAGATGCCCTAGAGTATGCTTTCCGCTGGACACAAAACATTGACGGTTCTTGGTCGATGAAACTAGGCCTAGATGGTAACGATAGCGTCACCGTGCTTGCTCCGTTTCACCGAGACGATAGGGGTAAGCAGTGGGGTCACCGTAGTAGTATGACGGGAGATCGCTTCCAGATCGTTGGAGGCGCTCTGTACGAGTGTGCCGGCATAGGGTTCAAGCTCGTAACCGCTTGATTTTAAACGGTTTAATATTTTCAATTATTTTCATTTTTTGCTTGACATTTGCTCCAATAAGTGTATAATGGTATCATAAGCTGAGAGATGAGAGAGAAATTTATGTACACCTTTGATGACAATATTGTAAGCGACCTTCACAAGGACGCTTACGGGTTTCGCCCCGGCGAGTATTTCTGGTCTAGCTGGACTGGCAGCAGCGATGCTGAAAAGCAGGTGATTTGGGACAACCTAATCATTAATCTAGACCGCGAGATGGAACGGGAGCGTGAGGCTCAAGCCGCCGCTATCGTCCGTTTTGAAGAGCGGATTCTCGACACCATGTCGGTCGTGGTCAGCGCCAATCGTGGCGATGTCGTCCGTTATTTTGCTGACATGGAAGGTTGTGATGACGACCTTGAACACCTTGAGTATCTGATGGGTATACCCTACGGTTACATTACCAAGGAATTTGGTAGTTTTGTGAAGAAGGCTGCTTAATATGAGAACTAGTAAATCATTTGTTGGTAAAGTTCCCGTTGTCAAGGGGGAGATTCGGGTAACCGGAGATTTGGTTCTTGCGCGTCTCCAGGTCGGTTACGGCGAGAGAATTAAGTTTGCTTTTCGTGGTCCCCGTAACCCCCAAATTGGTGGTTCTCAGGCGTATTGTCTGAAGCGTAATGCCTACCAGGCGGACATGTACATTTACAAAAACGGGTAATTTGTGAAAAAAGTGATGTCATTAGTTTATTGTGATTATATCGCACATACCATCAAGCAGCATATTCTTGCGGTTGATGAGGATAAGATGCTGGCAAGCGTCAGCCCGATCAAGTGGGACCTTCATCCCGAAGGTGGTTACTTGGTCACAACCAAAAAGACGCTGGAAATGACCGACAAGTACGGTCGGTCCTATCGTGTAACAGTGGAGGAAATTTGATGGTTAATCAAGAATTTTTGATAAATATAGTTGGTGGCCCGGAGGTTGCCAAGCGTATAATTCTAGGTGAAATCGACGTTATGGAATCAGGAGCATTTGATGCACTTTTTGAACACTATCTGCCAGAAATGCCGTACGGTACAGCAAAAGCTAGAGATGGTTGCCCTATCCAGTGGATTGGTGACCAGTTCTCCGATGATTTGCGAGACTGCGCCTATTTTGGTATTGACTTATTTGCTGAACCGCGGGTAAAAGAAATTTAACAATGCGTAGTGCCGATGACGAGGAGATTCTGACTTGGGTTAAGGTCAACCGAAATCCGGTGGCCCGCAAGTTGCGTGATCCTGAGTTTAAGCAAAGAATTGTGCCGGAGTATAAACAGTACAACCGTAAGAAAGTTAAAATGCGTGATTGGTATGAAACCCAAGAATAAAGCAATAGTTGTTCATAGAACAGAAAGACCTTAATTATGTATAATAGATTTGATCTTGAAGAGTCGATGATGTCCTGCTGGCATATTATTGAAGATATTAAACTATTAAACGAGGACGTTTTGGAAAGTCCTAAAGAATTGAGCCGAGATGAAGTTTGTAATTATTTACAGGGTCTAGAAACAATCTACGGCCGCCGATTTGAAAAAATGTCTCGCATCTTTGAAATGTTAATTGCAGAAGCAAAAATTATTTAACATAACAATAAGAGGTCTGTATGTTATTAATAACAGGCACGAAACTGGAAAAAATGGACCGCAAACTTATTCGTTTGTATGCCCGTTTTGTACTCAATCGTTATGTAACAAAATACATTCAATCGAAATCGGTTATCAACATTAAGGTCCTGACCAATGACTCTTTTTATAAGGAGGCAGTGGACAAGGACTATAATGCTTGGATGACCTATGACAAAAGCGTTGATGGTACACGGTATTTCACGATCAAGATGAATTCCAAGTTTATCAAATCAAACGCGAAGACGCCGCATACCAGAATGAAGGCGTTTTTAACTGACTTAGGTCACGAACTCATACACATTAAGCAATATCTGAATGGTCAAATATTTGATTATGCCAACGGAGATATTCGCTACGGCGGAAAAGTTTTCAGCGGTGGTTATTACGAAAACGAAGAATCTTATTATGAATCGCCTTGGGAAATTGAGGCATACGGCCGAGAGACTGGCTTGTACAAATTGTTTTATAACAAAATGAAAGAAGACGGCATTTACTAGTTGCCGTCACTATATCATATAACATGCCCATATGGCGGAATTGGTAGACGCGCTGGTTTTAGGTACCAGTATTGCAAGATGTGGGGGTTCGAGTCCCTCTATGGGCACCATTTTCCATGACAAAAAAAAGTTAGTAACCAATTATGATCAAATTGAAGACCTTTTACGAGACCTTGGTAAATGATCAAGGCATTTCTAAACTGATTAGATTTTTGGAAGTTTCTACGTGCCTTGCCGTTTTACTAAACATTATTCATCACTGGTAGTGGTTGACAGTATCACATAAGTAGTGTAGAATGATTTTAGAATACGGAGATTGGCGCAGTCTGGTAGCGCATCTGGTTTGGGACCAGAGGGTCGCAGGTTCGAATCCTGCATCTCCGACCACTTTGACTATTATATAGGAATTATATGATTAATCGAATATTGATTTATGGACGACCTGGTGCAGGTAAGACCTTTCTTGCGGAGATGTTAGAAAGAAATCTGGGTAATAAAGCTGATTTTTGGAATGGCGATTTGGTTCGTACTGTTGCAAATGATTGGGATTTTTCTGTAGAGGGTAGAGACCGGCAGGCTCGCCGTATATTATCTTTTACACAATCTTCCCGAGAAAAAGGTAAAATTGCCGTTTGTGATTTCGTATGCCCTAAAAATGAATGGCGCGAATTGTTTCGAGACGATCAAACGCTCTTTGTATATTGTAACAGAACACCAGTACGAGACTTTGCCGATACCACGGCGATGTTTGAAAGCCCGGAACCTGGAGACTTTCACTATCATGTGGTCGATACCACAGATATTTCAACAATTGTTAGCAACTTAATGTCGAGGTTAGGAATAGTTTTTGATAGTATCAAACCCACAGGCATGTTGTTAGGTCGGTATCAACCTTGGCACCAAGGGCATCAGGCCTTGTTTGAAAAAGTTTTGGCAAAACATGGCCAAGTTGCGGTTATGATTAGAGATATGCCAATTGATGAAAAGAATCCTTTTTCACCTTACGAAGTGTCAACAAATATACAAAAAAAATTAATTGAAACTGGCCACGCCGGTAAGTTTACGATAAAAGTTGTGCCGAATGTGGTTGACGTATGCTATGGTCGTGATGTAGGATGGACAGTAAGTAAGATTGATCTGTCTCCTGAAATTCAGGCCATCAGTGCTACCAATATCCGTAAAGAAATGAGAGATAAAAATGTCCAATAGTTTTGAAACTATGCCACTAGGCACTATAGCAGAAATTACTAAGATGCGTAGATTATCCGCAGAATTGTTTCTTCTGGCACTAAGACACAAGACTGAAATGCCTTATGAGGTCTCTTCGAAGATCGAAGAGATTAGACGAATGTATGTTTGGTTGAGTGAAGAATATCCAGTAATAGTATCCTGAGTCATGGCGGTGCCATTTGGAGGAACAATCAAGATGAATTGGGATGAACTTTTTATAAAGCAAGCAAATCTAATTGCTCAAAAAAGCAAGGACAAATCAACTAAGGTTGGTTGCGTAATTGTTGGTCAAGACAATGCGGTACTTTCGATGGGATTTAATGGATTCCCTCGCGGTGTTGAGGAGTCGAGTGCCGAAAGATGGGAACGACCTGAGAAGTACGAATGGGTCGAACACGCCGAGCGTAATGCTATCTTTAATGCGGCAAGGCACGGCATCAAACTTGCTGGTGCTAGAGCGTATCTAAACTGGGGTGGTGTGCCATGTTCCGAATGCACACGCGCTCTTATCCAAGCAGGCATCACCGAAATTATTGGACCAAATATTCCCTTCAAAGGTAAAGGTGTTGGTGCAGGTTACAATACAAAATATAGTCAAACAATGTTGAACGAGGCTGGCGTTGCCTTAAGGATCGTAAATGAAATCGCTGAACTTTGATGAGTGTCTAAAATGGAGTTCGACAATTGCTCTGGTACTAGGTGCAATTTTGACCTCTATGAATGCTTACCCTTATAATATTATTGTTTCCTTTTTAGGTAATCTTGGATGGTTCTGGGCAGGCTGGCGCATGAAAGAACCTAGTCTTTGGTCTGTTTCACTCTTCCTCTTGGTTGTATATGTCGCAGGGATTATTCATGCGTATAATTGATGACGTAAAGTTGGACTACAATGACGTATTGATTGTACCTAAGCGAGGTACAGTACCTAGCAGAAGTCTTGTGAACCTGAACGTTCAGTACAACTTTGTGAATGGTGATTTGTTTCGAGGTGTGCCCATTATTGCTGCCAATATGGACGGCGTAGGTACTTTTGAGATGGCCAAGTCTTTAGAAGAATTTGAATGTAGTGTGGCGCTTTCTAAGCATTACACAGAACAAGAACTGGTTGAGTATTTTAACGGTTGGCAGAAACAAAGGCCAATTTATTCTCTAGGCATCAGCGAAAGTGATGTGGCAAAATTTGCAAAGGTTTACGAACAGACTCAGCCAGGTCGGCGCATTGGACC
>Ga0049083_10001027_pt1 | contig 10475 bp, 5 predicted proteins | sample GreLakmeMI27MSRF_FD_66719 | JGI IMG/M metagenome (GOLD analysis project Ga0049083, IMG submission 66719) | Freshwater lentic microbial communities from great Laurentian Lakes, MI, USA - Great Lakes metaG MI27MSRF | ecosystem: Environmental > Aquatic > Freshwater > Lake | place: Great Lakes...
GCGCCGCCAGCGCCGCCGGCGGCGGAGGCTGAGCTTTGAGGGCGCGCCGCGGCGTGCTCCAGCAGCAGCAGGAGCGAGGGAGCAAAGCGAGCCTCCACGGATATGCACGCGGCGGCGGCAGCTGGCCCGGGGGCGTCACCGCCGCCCGCGCTGCTCCCGCTCACGGTCAGCGTCAGCCCGCAGCGCAGGCGCAGGCCCAGCGCGCCTCCCGGAGCATCCCCCTGGCAGCAGTTGCTCAGGGGAAGCTGCACCTCCCAGCCCGGGGCATCAACCTCGGCCCTCACGCGCATAGCCGCGCGAGACTGCGACTGCGCCTGCGGCTGCACGGCGACGGCAGCGGCAGCGGCAGCGGCAGCGAGCGAGGGAGTGCCCGACGCGGAGGGTAGCAGACCGGTGGGCACCGCAACAGCCGCGCGTGACGAGCCTCCATAGCCGCCACCCGCCACGGAGGGCATCGCGTGCGCCACCGTCTCCAGGGCGCATCGCATGGGCGACATCAGGCTCATTCCGGGAGAGTGGGGCGGCTGGTGGTGTTGGGGCTGCCCCGCGAACATCTGCTGCTGCTGCAATGTGGGTCGAGTGGGTGTGCTTGCGGGCGTCACGTCGCGCGAATCAGCATCGGCGAGGGAGCGGGTGCGCGGCACGGCGGCGGGCGTCACGTCAGCGTGGGAAGCATCCGCACAGGCTGCGACGGCGGCAGCCAGACGGCCCCAGGACCGCGCTTCTGCGCTCAGCGCGCCGCCGCACAGAGAAGCGCGCACGTCCAGCGCGTGCGCGCCGCCGCTCTCAGCGGCCGCCGTCCAAGTGAGTGCGACGCGCGGAGCGGCAGCGGCGGTGGCAGACGCAGAGGGCTGCGTCTCGTCCTCATCCGCGCTCTCCTCGTGCGAGCTCGCAGCGCCGCCGATTGCGAAGAGGGGTGCGCGTGCGGCGAGCGGGATCGGTGAGTCGTCGAGGAGGGCGACGGAGGAGACGAGCGCGAGCGCGTGCAGCGTCGCCGGCTGAGCGGCGCGCGCGGTGCCGCTCGCCTCGAAGCCTCGCAGCTGCAGGCGCGCCGCAGGGGCGCATGCGAGCGGTCCGCGGCCGCGCAGCCGCAGCGTCGCCTCGTGCACTCTCACGCTGAGCGAAAGGGAACCCCGCTGAGGAGGCGCGCCCGGCGCAGCAGGCGACGAGGCGCTGCTCGCGCCGCTCGGGCTGCTGCCGGGCGCCCTCAGGCGCGCCGCGGTGCGCGCCAGGGCGGCCATCAGCGCCACGCGGCGGGGGGAGAGGGCCACAGCCAGCCGAGGCACAGTCACCCGCACACTCAGCAGTGGCTGCGACGCGTCGCTGGCGTCGCAGCCGTCGCGCATCTCCGCGTCGGCGGTGAAGTGCAGCGGGCCCAGCAGCGGCTCGCCAGGGCTGCGCTCCGAGGGCGCAGCGGTGAGCCTCGCGCCCTGCACCGCCAGCTGGGCCACCAGCGCGCCGCCGCCGCCGCCGCCGCCGCCGGAGCGCGTGACGTGCGCCGTCAGGCTGGTCAGCTCCAGCAGCGCGCAGCGGGGCTCTACGCCGGAGGGGCCACCCCTGTGGTCCTCAGGCGCCACAAGCAGCGTGTCACACAGGCGACACTCCAGCCGCAGCGCGAGCTCCACCAGGGGCGCATCCGGCGCCGCATCCGCGTCGGCAGACGGCTGCTGCTGTCGCGACGGCCCCGCCGCCGCCGCCGCCTCCAGGAGCAGCTGGCCGTGTGTCGCCCACGCGAGGAGAGCGCGCAGCGTGTGCGGCGCCGCGACGCAGCGCACGCTGCTCACCCCCACCGCCGCGCTGAGCTGGCGCTGCGCGTGGTCGCGGCTGGCGCGCAGGGCGATGGCCAGCGGGCGGGCGGCGTCCCGACCGCACAGCACGGGCGCCGGGCGCCAGCCGGTCTCGTCAGCCACCGTCAGCCCAGAGCACTCCACAGACAGCTGGAAGCCCAGGCGCTGCATGCGCTGCTCGTAGGCACCGACGAAGATCACCGCAGCGCTGGCGCTGGGCAGGCGCACAGAGAGCAGCGTCAAGCCTCCAGTCACAGCATCTTCTCCGAGCAGCCGCACGCGCAGCGACGCGGCCGAAGCGACCAGGCGAAGCAGCGCTTGCTGGGGAGGCTGCTGCTGCTGCTGTGACGAGGAGAGGTGCCAGTGGGCGGTGGGGTCGGCATCTGGGTGGTGCACGTGCGCAGCCGGAAGGCGCGCCGCCTCAGTCAGGCCCTGGGCGCGCCATCCCGAGTGGCGCGCCGCCTCCTCTCGCGCCGCGGCGGCCGCAGCCGCAGCCGCCTGCGCGGCTGCAGCCCTGGCGGCTCCACGAGATGCGCCCCGGTGGGCACCCGGGCCGCCATGCTCTGAGGCGGCGCCACCGCCGTCCCACTCGCTGTGCTCGCTCTCGGTGCCCCAGGCGGAAGCTGCGTCCTCCCAGACCTCGCTCTCCGTCGCCGCGCCGTCGTCACCGCCACCGCCGCCGCTGGCACTGACGCTCTCATCGTCGCTCCCGCTGCTGCTGTCGCCGTCGATGCCGCCCCCGGCGGCGGCGGAGGAACAGCCCGGATGCCTGGCCGCGAGGGCGTGCGCGTGCGAGTGCGCGTGCACCTGAGGGCTGTGTCGCTCGCAGCATGCGCGCGCCTCTGCCGCCAGCCCGTCCGCCCAGCCTGACCCCGCCTGCTGCTGCTGCTGCGACGGGTCTGCGGCGGCGCAGGCGCGCGCGAGCTGCAGGGTGGCTGCGAGGGCACCCCAGGAAAGGGCAGCGTCCAGGCCTTCCACGTGACAGCTGGCACAGTGACGGGCGCCCTCGCCACCCGCCGCACCCCCGGCGGCGGCGGTGGGCGCGCAGGCGTGCAGCGAGGCGGCCAGGAGGGGCCGGGGGTGGGGCACGGGGGTGGGCAGGTGGCGAGCCAGCTGCACGGCTGGGGCGCCCCCACCGCAGGCGGCCCCCTCGGCCCGACAGCGAGCCAGCGACGCGGTGGCTGCGGCGCCGCCGTCGCGGGTGCGCTGCAGCGCCAGCGCGAGGCCGTCCAGGCGCAGGCTCTGCCAGTAGCCCTGTGCGCTCGCCGGCAGCAGCTCACAGCTCACCGAGGCGACTGAGAGCGACAGGTCCGCCAGCAGCGGCGCATACGGCGAGGCGGCGTGACGGTCGCCCCGGTACGGCGCGGGAGCGGAGGCGAGCGCCACCGCGCGCAGCAGCGCGCACGCAGGTGGGGACAGGCGACCGCGCACGCACCCACAGCGCACGCACGCCCGAAGCGAGACGCACTCGCCGTCGGCAGGCAGGCGCAGCAGCGCCAGAGAGGCGCCTGCGGTGGCGACATCGAGGAGACGCAGCGGCGGCTGCGGGGGCTGTGGCGGGGCAGCCTGTGTCTCCTCCCCGACCTGCTGTCGTACCAGGCCAGCCTCCAGCTCCCACAGGCTCACCTCCAGCCGCGTGTAGCACACCCGAGCGGCGGCCCGCCTCAGCGCCTCGCCGCTCAAAGCGACGTCTTCAAACGCGCCAACAGACAGCCCCTCGTCCTCTTCTCCCCCACGCTCGTCCGCAGAACGCAGCTGCAGAGAGCGCAGGGTGAGAGAAATGCAGTACGGCAGCGACGCCTGCGGCGGCGGCGGCGGCGGCGGTGTTGAGGGCGGAGACTGGGGCTGCTCTGCGGCTTGGTCGGGCGGCGAGAGCGGCTCTGATGGCGGGTGCGGCGCATCTCTCGGCGGCGTGCGGGGCGACTCGGGCGAGCCTCCGCCGGCGCTGAGCGCGTGGTGGTCGTCGGGCAGGTCAGCCGCCTTCTCCGCTGCAGGCGAGCCGTCCGGCGCCGCCGCCGCCACAGTGGCGCCCAGGAGCAGCCGCGTGCCCTCCACGCCAAATGCGGCGATGTGGATGCGCGGCCCGGAGTGGGACGCCGCCACCGCGCCGCGCGCCCGCGTGCGCGCCTCACTGGACCCCAGACCCCCAGCAGCTGCGAAACGCATCGCGCCCAGGCTGCTCCCTTGCGCGGGCAGCCACGCATGCAGGTGCGCGTGCGCCAGCTCCGCAGCAGCTGCGTGCAGCGGGCTGACGAGCAGCGTGAGCCCCGCCAGAGTGCCGCGCAGGGTGGCATCTGCATGCATGCCGCCGCCGCCGCCGCCGCCGCCGCCGGCCCCGTCTCCCCGCTGCATGATGTCCACCTCCAGGGCGAGCACCTGCGATGCGGGCGATGCGGCGCCTTCGCCGCCAGCGCAGGCGAGCAGGCTGCAAGCGGCGCCTGTGGTGGCGCTGCCGAGTGTGACCCGCGTCGAAGCTGCGCTGAGCCGCACCGCGCACCCCACGCGCGCCTCGCGCAGCGCCTGGCCGCCCGCTTGCGCAGAGACAGCCATCCCGAGGAGCGAAGCTTGTGCGAGCGTCTTTGGCGGGTGCTCCCCCGCTCCGTCGTCGCGCAGCAGCAGGCTCAGCCCGGGAACCCGCACCTCCACATGCAGCGTGCTGGCGGCGGCGCTGAGTGGTGCGGAGGCGGGACCACCGGCGGCGCTGAGGTCCGCCGTGGCCTCCATGGCACGCAAAAACTCGTCCCTCCACTCTTTCTCCTCTGGAGCCAGCAGCGAGGGGAAGCGTCGCCGAGCGTCCACCAGGGGCAGTCGACCCAGCACGTAGGCCACGCCGGAGCGCAGCCAGCCGGACTTTGGCCCGCCGCCGGGCTTGCGCGAGGGCTGCGGCGGCTGCTGTGCGGCGGGTGCAGCCGTCGTCGACGCCTCTGCGTCGCCCTCAGCTTCGCCGCCGCTGTGCGCGCTCCCGAAGCTGCTCTCCGCGCCCAGAGGCGGCGGGGGGTGCTGCGCACACGCGGCGTGCGTGGCGGCGTGGCGCTCCGCCAGCGTGCGGAACAGCAAAATGTCACACACCGACAGGCCAGCCTCGATCGCTTCCATCGCCTCTTCAGCCTCTGCCGCAGCAGAATGCAGCTGCGCCTGCGACTGCGCCGCCGACAAGGTGGCCGAGCAGGCTGGTCGCGAAAGGGGCGCCCCGCTGCTAGCGCTGCGCCGCATCATCACGCCCGCGCTGCCTCCTTCTTCGCCCGGTGCTGACGAGGACGCAGCGGGCGCTTCCACGCGCGCCATGGCTGCAGCCAGGTAGGCGACGCGCTTGTCGCGGCGATGCAGCAGCTCGCGGCGGGACGTCCACCGGCGGCTGGCGCGAAGCTGAGCGCACACCGCAGCGACGGCGTAGCGCCACCCATCCGCGGCCCATCCGGGCGGGTGCGTCGCGGCGTGCGCGGCGGCGTGCTGCGGCGGTCGCGGGAGCGCCCGAAATGCGCCGACGTCGCAGCCGCCGCTCGTGCAGCACCTCCACGACGCTGGGCGGTGCCGCCCGTGCACGTTGCGGTGAGCCCACACGTCCATGGCGTCCAGCAGCCTGGCCATGGAGCCCAGCTGTGCGCCGGAGAGGGACAGGGTGAGTGGGGCGGCCAGGGAGCCCTGCAGCGAGAGGGCTGCCTTTGGCGGGGCGGTGGGATCTCCAGGCTCGGCGGCGGGCGTGGGCGCGGGCGCGCGCTTGCGCAGCGTGAGGTGGCAGGAGAAGTCGGTGGGGGGCAGCAGCTGCGCGTGCGAAGCAGTGGGCGGCGCCTCGTCCCCTTCCCCTTCCCAACCTCCTGGCGTGCCCACCGTCCCGGGGTCCCAGTACCCGCTCACGCCCACCACCTCCACCAGCTTGTGCGTGGCCGACAATGACGTGGCGCTGGCGTCGCCAGCTGGCGCTGCAGCGGGGGGGGGGGCACCGCAGGCGGGGCTGCCCGACTCTGTGGTGCGCACCACCAGGCGCTGCAGGCGCAGGCCCAGCGCGGCGGGAGCGGTGGCGGCCTGCGCGCGGTGAGGCTCCTGCGACGACGCGTCGCACGGAGCAGAGGCTGCGGGTGAAGGCGAGGGAGGAGGTGCGGAGGCCTCCTGGAAGCGAAGGTGCACGTCTGCCAGCTCCAGCTGCAGCGACTCCACCAGCGGCGCCGCCAGCCAGCCCAGCAGCGGCCCGCCGCCGCCGCCGGAGGCGAGGCGCAGCTTGTCCAGCTCCGCGGCTGCGACGGACGCCTGCTTCGCCGCCTGTGCACGCCGCTCGGCGGGAGGGCCCTCCCACTGGGCCGCCTCGCGCGGAGCAGCCACCACGGCAACCTGAGACAGAGTGACGCGCACGCCCTGGCTGCGCTGGCGCAGCGCGCTCTTCCAGGAAACCTGAAAAAGCGACGGCGCGTTCAGTGCTCGTCGTCCAAGTTCGTGACAAGACAAAGCCGCGCGCCTGCAGCTCCAACCGGCCCACGGTGGCGGAGACGACGGCGAAGGGAAGCTGGAGGTACTCGAAAGCCTGGGGCGCTGCGGTCAGTCGAGTTTGGTGAACGAACCCTCGCAGTGGCAGCAGCGCGTGTGGCGGCACGCCTCAGGCTGCGACGAGCCCCACGAGCGCGCGTGCGACGCGCATCAAGGCGCACGCAGCGTCGTCGCCCGTCGCGCGCCGCGCGAGGTCCAATGCCCGCGCAAGTGCGGGGCGAGGAAGCGTGCCGCCTCGAGTGCACACCTCCAGTCGAAGCTCCACGTTCTCCAAGCGCACCACGCCGCTCCAGAGGCCCACCCGCAGCTGTGCGCGCGCGTCAGAGAGTGTACACACGGGTGCACGCGCCACGTGCCTGCTCCTTCTGCAGCCCGACGACGTAGTGGCTCAGATAGCTGGCCAGCAGAGGGTACAGCCACCCCTCGAACATGCTTGTGGTCAACAGGAAGGGCGGGAGCGCGCGCGAGCGCGCATCATGCGAGGTGACAAGCCAGACAGGCCAGGCGAGGAGCGGTGGGAGATGACGGAGTAGTGGGCGAAACGCGAAATTTGCGCGCTCCTCCTTGCTGCGTGCGACGAACGAGCGAGTGTGCTGGCGGCGAGGTTGCGATATCTGACGACGATTGAGGAGCAGCCACGCCACGCGTCGAAAAAAAACACGAAGTGGTCATCAACTCCCCGCGCCCTCGCCTTGCTTGTGAACATGTCTGCTCTGGTTTCGCCGCTGCCTGCATCGCGCTTCACCAACATATGCGTCTACTGCGGCAGTAGCCCTGGCGTGCGCCCCGAGTACACCGCAGGTGCTGAAGCGCTGGGCAAGGAGCTGGTTCGCCGCAACGTCGGCCTGGTCTACGGCGGCGGAAACGTGGGCCTTATGGGCGCAGTGTCTCGCACGGTTCGAGAGCTCGGCGGACGCGTGCTTGGCATCATACCTCTCGAGCTCGCGCCCGTGGAGATCACAGGCTCCTGCGTGGGCCAGGAAACAACAGTAGTACCTGACATGCACACACGCAAAGCGCTCATGGTGCGTCTCGGAGCGCAGCCAGTGGAAACATGTTCCCTGTTCTGACGTGTGCCGTGTGCTGCTCTTCTTGCCTTAGGCTAGCCGCGCGGACGCCTTCATAGCGTTGCCCGGCGGCTTCGGCACGTTTGAGGAGCTGCTGGAGGTGGTGACCTGGCAGCAGCTGGGGTTCAGCAGCAAGCCCGTCGGAGTTCTGAACATCGCTGGTTTTTACGACCCGCTGCTGGCGTTTGTGGAGCAGGCGTATGCTGAGGGCTTCATCAAGGAGGCTGGACGGCGCATCATAGTGTCTTCGGACAACCCGTGTGAGCTGCTGGACGAGTTGGAGCGCTACCAGCTCCCCAAGAGCCTGATAGAGCTCAAACGGGAGCAGGCGGCAAACGCAGATGCGGACAAGTTCATGTAGCCTATGTATCGAGCTGCACGCTACTCGCTACTATGAGCTGCGAGCGGGAGGGAGCGAGCAGAAGAGCGGGAGAACAACGACGAGGCGAGCCCCGCCTGCGTCTCTCGCGCCCCCCCCTTGTCTCCAATCTGGCGCGGGCGCCACTCGGCGGGCTCACTCTCACGCGTGTTGCCTGTCAGCGCACTCCGCGCGTCAAGCTGCACAGGCGTTGGCCTTGGCACGACTGGATCCTTGTCAGCGCGCAGCGCCTGCGCTGACAACCATGTCAAAGCCTCCACACACGCACGGCGAGCTGTCTGCCTGCGCGTCGGAGGAGGTTGACGTCCTGCTGGCGGTGTACGGTGAGGAGGCTTCCTACTCGCGCACGTCGGGTGCACTCACCGTGCTGCTTCCTGCGTTCGGCGTCACCCTGCGCTTCTGTTTCCCCCCGGACTACCCTGCTCTCGCGCCCCCTGTGGCGGCGGTGAGCTTTGCGCGCGGGGCGCACGCGGACACCGCGGGCCTGCTGGAGCGCGGTCTGGCGGACGTCTGGCGATCTGCCCCGGGCTGCGTGGCGCTCTTCAACTACGTCGAGTGGCTGCGCGCGCAGCTGCAGGACGCGGTGGACGCGCCTGTTGGAGACAGCGGGGACGACCCGCAGGCGAGAGCGCAACAGATGCATCTCTTGCTTCGGGTTGCGGCTCGCATCATGCACGGCGAGCCCCTCTTGGACCGCAAGAGCACTTTCCAAGCGCACCTCTGCGCCTGCGAGTCCACCCAGGAGGTTGAGGCGTTCCTCATCTGCTTGCTTGACAACAAGCGCGTTGCGGCCGCCACACACAACATCATGGCGTTCCGGGTGCATAGGCCCGACGGCGTCATGGCCAGCGACTTTGACGACGACGGAGAGACGGCTGCGGGCTCGCGGCTGCTGCACCTTTTGACGCTGGCAAACTGCAGCAACGTGTGCGTCGTTGTGAGTCGCTGCTTTGGCGGTATACAGCTGGGGCCCGACCGCTTCAAGCACATCTCAAACGTGGCGCGGGATCTGTTGGATCAGCATGGATTCATCCAACCACACTGAGGCCTAAGGCTCCAACGCTCTAGAGAATCGAGGTTCTAATACAAACCACATAGCCCGTCCCCGTGCCCGCATTTAAGGCAGTCCTCTTGCCCTGCTGGCGGACGAGACGCGCTGGAATCCCTTCGCCATGGCGCCCGCTCCGCCGGTGGCTCCGTAGCCTTCCGCTTTCGGCGGCAGCGTGAAGATGCCGGCGCCCGCAAGGGGCGTGCCCTCCGCGCGCGCGCTGCTCTCCTTGCGCGTGCTTGACAACCGCTGGCTGGCGCGCCGCCGGGCCACTAGGCAGAGCACCACCAGCAGCGAAACGCTGCACACCGCCAGCCCCGGAAGCAACAGGTACGTCAAACCCCAGTGGCGGAAAGTGCTTTTTGGTAAACCGAAACGGTACGTGCAATCCGTGTCAGCGCCCGCCAGCACATACGGGTCGTCGGCGCTACGGATGGTGACGTAGGTTGTATTGGGGCGCCTTGCGCTCAGCGTTCCCCACACGTTGCACCAGGCAGGAGGGGCGCCCGGCCAGGGCATGGTGGCAAGGTCCTCGGTGTATTCAACCTGTGAGACGGGGATCTGGATGAGGTTGAAGTCGTTGCCGCAGGACTGTGCGCCGCCGCTGTTGAGCGTCCAGTTGACGTTGCGCAGGTCAGGCGGCTGCGCGATGAGCGCCAGGCTGGAGGCGAACTGCACTTGGCGATAGAAGTTGGCGCACGGCTTGAGCTGGGAGGTGAGGTGGCGGCGGCCGTGCGCCGGCGCGGCTGGGGCAGCGGGGGCGGCGCAGGGGCCTCCGTCCTCGGAAGTGGCCACGTCACTGCAGGTGTACGCCTCCAGGTTGGCAGGGTTGGCGTACGGTGTGAGGAGGGTGAAATAGGGGTCGTTGGTGGGCCAACCGCCGGCCCATAGGTCCAGGTTGCCGCTATACCACAGCGTCTCCGAGTAGCTGCTCTCCCCGTTGTTGTCCTGGTTGGCCAGCACGTTGGTGTTTGCGCTCACAGCAAACTCAAGCAGCGGCACCGGCTCCCGGTCCGTGCCGCTCAGCAGCACCGGCACGTCGAAACCTGTGGCCGGCCACGCGGACGTGAACGTGGAATAACCGCTGGACACCCACGCTGACACCTGCGCAGGGAATAGGGCGGGTCAGCACAAGTGGTTAGTTGGGCCCAAAGGCTCCGAGGCACTTGCGCATACTGTCACTCGCCTGCGAGTTGTACTTCTTCACCGTTTGTCCGGGAGGATTGCCGATCGCGTCGCCCTGGCGGATATGCGTGAGTCCGTGGCAACGCCCGTGCGCGCGCAAGACATGTGTAGGACACATGCAGCAAGGGCCCAAAAGGCGGGCCCCTTCTCCTGCTTTCCGGCCGCGGCGCACCATGAGCAGCAGGCCCAGGATCATGGTGGTGGGCCCGATCAGGAAGAGGGCGGACAGGACCCAGCAGAACTGCGAGGGAACGGGAGAGCGACGGAAGCATCAGGACCCCGCGCCATGGCAGCGAACCACTCCTTTGCGCAGCAGCGTCCACGCGCCTCCTCTGCGAACTCGCCGCACTCCTCAAACAGGTCCCGGTACCACGAGCGCGAGGCCGCCATCGCGAGGGAATGCCCTCAGGCGCCTCCACTCTACGCACTCGCTCCACCTGTCTCTCGCCTTCCACCTTCGCCGCACAGCTCGCCTAGGGACGGCGCGCTGCGTGCTGCCTTGCGGTCGTACGCACGCACCACGACGCATG
>Ga0049083_10001031_pt1 | contig 10426 bp, 15 predicted proteins | sample GreLakmeMI27MSRF_FD_66719 | JGI IMG/M metagenome (GOLD analysis project Ga0049083, IMG submission 66719) | Freshwater lentic microbial communities from great Laurentian Lakes, MI, USA - Great Lakes metaG MI27MSRF | ecosystem: Environmental > Aquatic > Freshwater > Lake | place: Great Lakes...
ATTGATAACGATCCAGTTCGTTGTTTTTCACCATCGGCAAGCGCTGCAATGCAGGCCGAGATTTTAGCTGCGCAAGCTGATGGCGACACTTTAGGCGGCGTCGTAGAAGTAGTTGCTCACGGTGTTCCTGTGGGATTGGGATCACACGTGCATTGGGACAGGCGACTAGACAGCAAACTTGCTGCGGCGCTAATGGGCATTCAAGCTATCAAGGGTGTTGAAATTGGGGATGGCTTTGAAACCGCCAGACGTCGTGGCTCCGAGGCGCATGATGAAATTTACAGCGACAGCGGATCGTTGCGACGCCAAACTGGTCGAAGCGGCGGTACTGAGGGTGGCATGAGTACTGGCGAAGCAATTCGAGTACGCGCAGCTATGAAGCCAATCTCAACTGTCCCAAGAGCGCTAGCCACAGTAGATGTGGAAACTGGCGAGGCAGCAACCGCGATTTCCCAGCGCAGTGATGCGTGCGCAGTTCCCGCATCTGGCGTTGTAGCCGAAGCTATGGTCGCACTAGTTCTAGCAGAAGCAGTTTTGGAAAAATTTGGTGGCGATCACGTTTCTGAGACAGCCCGAAACATTGAATCTTTCCGCGCTCACTTGAGGATGTAGACATGGCCGCAATAGTGCTGGTTGGAGTTCCAGGCGCCGGTAAAACCACAGTTGGAAAATTGCTAGCGAAATCCCTGAACCAGGAATTTTTTGATAGCGATCAAGTGATCGAGGCGCAAGCTGGTAAAAGTGTGTCTGATATATTCACCCAAGATGGTGAGAGTGTATTTCGCAGCTTTGAACACGATGTTATTGCGCAATTGCTTGCGGACAATGTTGGAGTTTTAGCACTCGGCGGCGGTGCACTTGGAAATTCCGATACGCGTGCTGCGGTAAAAGGTGCTACCACTATTTGGCTAGTTGCCGGCTTGTCCCAAGCGGTAGATCGCGTTGGCATGAACCGCAACCGGCCATTACTACTTGGCAACGTGCGCGGCCAACTAGCTGAGTTAATGACGGCCAGAGAACCGCTTTACCAGGAAGTGGCCACAATTGTTATTGACACTTCGAAATTGATTCCTGATGAAGTTGTGGCGAGCATTCTTACTGAGTTGGAGAAAGTGGGCGCAAACTCATGACAACTATTTCAGTTCATGCTGAGCATACATATTCAGTAGTTGTTGATCGAAACATCTTGGGATTAATTAATGATCATCTTTCTGGTGTTTCTAAAGTTGCAGTCATTCATCCAAAGTCGATGTCTGAAGTAGCCGGCAAAGTTCGCGCGAAATTGTCTGGGGTTACTTCAATTGGGATAGAAATTCCAGATGCCGAGAATGCTAAAACCGCTCAAGTTCTAGAGTTCTGTTGGTCGGCACTCGGTGAAGCAGGTTTCACTCGTAACGATTTGATCATTTCAATCGGCGGCGGCGCAACTACTGATCTAGCTGGATTTGTCGCTGCAACTTGGTTGCGCGGAGTAAAAGTTTTGCATGTCCCAACCACCTTGCTTGCCATGGTGGACGCGGCTGTTGGCGGTAAGACTGGAATTAACACTGCAGCAGGTAAGAATCTCGTTGGCGCGATCTACTCGCCAATCGCCGTTATTTGTGATTTGGATTTCCTTAGCTCGCAAAGTTCAAAGGATTACATCAGTGGGTTAGCTGAAGTAATTAAGTGTGGGTTTATCCGGGATAGCCGAATCTTAGAATTAATCGAATCTGATCTCGAGGGCGCAAAGAGCCCAACATGGGAACACGCACCCGAGATCATCGCACGCTCCATTCAAGTAAAAGCTGGGGTAGTCGGCAACGACCTGCGCGAAACTCTTGGTACTTCAAGTGGTCGAGAGATTCTCAATTACGGTCACACTTTTGGCCATGCGGTGGAGCGTCAGGAAAACTTCACTTGGCGCCATGGCGACGCAGTTAGTGTTGGCATGATGTTTGTCGCACAACTGGCGCACTTAGCCGGTCGATTAGATGCTGATGTGGTAACTCGACATCATGACATTCTCACTGGAGTTGGTTTACCGACTAAATACGACGTGGGATCATTTGATCAGTTGCTAGCTAACATGGCGATTGACAAGAAGTCACGTGGCGATCAACTCAGATTTATCATTCTGGAATCCGTTGGACAACCTGCAATTCTGCAGTCCCCAGATACGGCGTTGCTGATTGCTGCTTACGCCAAACTAGGGCAGGGTGAGACACATGCGTAAAGTTATGGTGCTAAACGGTCCCAACTTAGATCAACTGGGAACTCGAGAGACAGACATTTACGGAACTCTTACACTGGGCGAGATTGAAAATCTATGTATTGAAGCTGGCACAAAATTTGGCATGGAAATTGACTTCCGACAATCAAACGATGAGGCAGTCATCATTGGATGGTTGCATGAAGCAGCTGCGGCAAAGACTTTCGTGGTTTTCAATCCAGCTGCTTTCACGCATTACTCCATCGCAATTAGAGATGCCGCGGCTCTGCTATCGGCAGGGTTAATTGAAGTGCATTTAAGCAATCCGCTAGCGCGTGAGGAATTTAGACATACTTCCTTTATTTCTGGACTTGCCCAGGGAACCATCAGCGGATTTGGCGCGCAATCATACGTATTGGCGTTGCAAGCAATAGCTTCATCGTGACCAAATCCAGAATTTCAAGAATTCAGGATTCGCTGCAAGAAGATCAGGCTTTCTATCTAACCAATTTGATTAACATCCGTTACCTTTGTGGTTTCACTGGTTCAAATGGTGCGCTTTTGATCACAAAAATAGCAGCCACACTTGCCACTGATTCACGGTATGAAGTGCAAAGTTCACAGCAATGTTTTGATGTCGACGTTGTTATCGGACGCAACCTCAGTGAGTTGTTAATCGAGAAAGAGCAAGTTGCGGAGATTTGGTTTGAATCAAATCACCTGAGCGTTTCGCAGCTAACTTCGCTCACCGAAATGTTTCCAATTCAGAAGTTTGTGGCAAAAATGGGAATTGTTGAGGCACACAGACAAATTAAGGATCAAGCGGAGTTAAGTATCATCCGAAGTGCGTGTGAAATTTCCGTTGCGGCTTGGCGCATGTGTATCGAGCAGATCAAAGTGGGTCAGAGTGAGCGAGAGATTAGAAACAATCTTGAACAGAATATGCGTCTATTGGGCGCAGATGATGTGGCGTTCGGCTCAATCGTTGCTGCTGGATCAAATAGCGCGATCCCACATCATGAACCAACTGATCGAAAAGTTGCCAGCGGTGATTTCTTAAAGATTGATTTTGGCGCAAAGATTGCCGGATACCATGCTGATTGCACTCGCACAGTTGTTGTAGGCAAAGCTGCGGATTGGCAAGTTGAGATTTATCAGTTATTAGCTGCGGCGCAGGCAGCCGGGCGAAACACATTAAGTGCGCAAGCAACATTTTTAGCAGTTGAAACTGCAGTAAGTGAGACTCTCAATAACAGCGGACACCTGGAATTCTTCACGCATGGGCTTGGACACGGAGTTGGACTTGAGATCCATGAGACGCCGTTTTTCGGCCGTGGATCACACGATAAGATTGCAGAAAATACGGTATTAACGATCGAACCTGGGATCTACTTGCGAGATCGTGGGGGAGTTCGAATAGAAGATACAGTTGTGGTCACCGTTGAAAGTTACGAGAACCTTACTGACCTACCGTATGAACTTATCGAGATCTGAAAAACCTACCAAGGAGCGCACGTGGCATCAACGAATGACCTAAAGAATGGCTTAGTCCTAAACATTGATGGACAGCTGTGGACAGTCGTTGAATTCCAGCACGTTAAGCCTGGTAAGGGCCCAGCATTTGTGCGGACAAAGTTGAAGAATATTCTGACCGGCAAAGTTGTTGACAAGACTTTTAATGCTGGTGTTTCTGTGGAAACTGCGGATGTAGATAAGCGCAACATGCAGTACTTGTACCGAGATGGTGATGGCTGGATCTTCATGGATCTACAAACTTTCGAACAGTACACACTTTCTGATGCCATTGTTGGCGATGGCGCGCAATACATGCTGGAAAATCAAGAAGGTGTTGTCGCAATTCATAATGACTTACCTATTTATCTTGAATTGCCAGCCATGGTCGAACTCATGATCACTTATACCGAGCCTGGATTACAGGGAGATCGTTCAAGCGCGGGTAGCAAGCCAGCAACTCTTGAAACTGGCGCAGAAATCAAAGTGCCACTTTTTATCGAAGCGAATACCAAAGTTAAAGTGGACACTCGCGACGGTTCATACCAAGGTCGAGTTAACTAAGTGCGAACTAGAACAAAAGCACGCCAGCGCGCAGTCGAATCGCTATTCGAGGCTGAACAACGTGGCGTGATGTCGCCAGAGGTATTTGAGCGTAATCCCGAGGTCAACGACTATGCAATCGAACTAGCGTCCCTTGTTGAGTCAAACATTGAGCGAATTAATGAAATCATCGACACTTACTCCCAAGCTTGGCCACTGGAGCGAATGCCTGCGGTAGATCGCGCAATTGTTCGAGTTGGCATTGCAGAGTTACTTTGGCGCCCCGAGGTTGATAGCGGTGTTGCGGTGTCGGAGGCAGTAGAAATTGCTGGTGTGCTGAGCACGCCGGAATCTGGCCGCTTCATAAACGGACTTTTAGGTCAAGTTGCCACGCTGCGAAGTTCGCTTTCCGCGCTTTAAGTGTGCCCTGAGTGGGATTCGAACCCACACTGAACGGTGTTTGAGACCGCGCTCTCTGCCAGTTGGAGTACCAGGGCTAAATTTCTTTACTCGGGAAAGGTTACCGCATGATTTTGTTGCCCTTAACCGTAGGCTTGCAATGTGAGATGCGGTAATGATCGATTGTGTGGTTTGCAGTGAGTAAGCAGGAGTCACGAAACATCGCAACCATCCCAAATGCACTTAGTGCCGCTCGGTTGCTTGGAGTGCCATTCTTCTTTTGGCTCATAGTGGGACCTAAGCGCGATGATTTAGCGCTCTACATATTGGTAGTTAGTGCATTCACAGATTGGCTAGACGGTTACTTAGCCCGGAAACTAAATCAGTTCAGTCGACTAGGGGAGTTACTTGATCCGCTAGCTGATCGACTTTATGTCGTGGCCGCAGTTCTGGCACTCTTCATTCGAGACTTGATTCCGTTGTGGGTGGTAGTGGCATTGTTGTCGCGCGATGTGCTGATGTCGTTGGTTCTGCTCTACCTGAAGCGCTTTGGCATAACAGGCATCCCAGTTCATTTTGTTGGAAAAGCTGCAACTATGAATCTCTTGTACGCGCTCCCACTTATTCTGCTGGGCAACTTCCAGAATGCTGTTGGCGAAGTTGCGCACGTATTTGGTTGGGCGTTTTTGCTCTGGGGTATCACGATGTATTGGTACGCCGCAACGCTCTACTTATCACAGATTTGGTCGATGCGGAGTTCGTTACATGCGAATTGACGCTTCTCTTGATGCACTCCTTGCCGATGCCTTGGCCTCAGATTACGCCGACACTCAAAAGACCCAATTTAGGAATCGAAGTGGACGGGATTCATTTCGGGTATTGATTGTTGCGGCGTCCGCAACTTTAGTAACTTTGGTTTTAGGTATGGCGATTGCGCAAACCAGAGTGCAGGCAACCGAAAACTCACTTACTCGAAATGCGTTAGTTGATCGAGTGCAAGCTGCAGACCGACGAGTGCAGGCACTTGAGGCCAGTGTTCTGACTGCGCAAAATGATTTGATCGCCGCGGAAAGATCCATATTGGCTGGCACGTCACTGGGAGAGCAAGCGCAACAGCGGTTAGAGCGATTGCGAAGTGCAACGGGACAAAGCGAAGTAACAGGAAGTGGAGTTACTGTCACAATCGATGATGCGCCAATCACAACCGACACCGCGTTAGTAAATGAGCCGGGCAAAATTCAGGACCGTGATTTACAAATTGTTGTGAACGGGCTGTGGCAAGCTGGCGCCACTGACATCGCCATAAATGGTCGCAGACTAACTCCTACCTCAGCCATAAGATCGGCAGGCGAGGCCATATTGGTTAACTATCGCCCATTAATTCCGCCCTATGTTGTTTCGGCGATAGGCAACGACGCAAATCAAATAATCGGAAGATTTCGCGAGGGCACCGCTGGTCTGTTGCTTGAAGAGTTAGAGGCTACCTACGGCGTATTCTGGGAACTAGAAACTGTTGGTGAAGTGACTTTGCCGGCGGCCGCTTCAGACATAAGACAGGACACACCGTGATTCCAGCTATTGGATTACTCGTTGGCATAGTGTTTGGCCTCTTGTTTCAGCCCACAGTGCCAATTTGGCTCCAGCCGTATTTGCCAATCGCAGTAGTGGCGGCCTTGGATGCGGTATTTGGCGCGTTTCGATCTGTCCTAGATGGTTTATTCAACGATCGAATCTTTGTTATTTCTTTTCTATCCAATGTTCTAGTCGCGGCCATGATCGTGTTCCTGGGTGATCAACTCGGAGTTGGCTCTCAGATGTCCACGGGTGTTGTTGTGGTGTTGACGATGCGAATCTTCGCAAACGTGGCCGCTATTCGACGACATCTTCTCAAGGCTTAACAATGGGTATGCATTCGGCGCCCCGCAAATTTCGACCAGCACGCACTTCTGCGGAAGCAAGGTTTCGACTTAAGCGTTCACTAACGCCGCAGCGAACTGGAACCCAGTTTGTGATCACGGTGCTGTTTCTGATCCTTGGCTTCACATTGACTGCTGCAATTTCTGCAAATAGATCAGATGCGATTTTGTCTAATGCGCGCCAAAGCGATCTAGTCAGCCTCTTAGATGATTTAGCGCAACGAGAAGCTCGGTTGGAAGCCGAGAACTCACGCCTAGAAACTGCGCGCGAAACTCTTCTTGGCGGTGATGAGTATTCTGCTCTGAATGAAGCAAAGCGACGCGCTAATGCATTGGGAGTGTTAGCCGGCAGTGAGCAAATTATTGCAACAGGTATCGAAATCACAATCACTGGAAATCTCAGCTCATCCACTTTGCTTGACGCCATCCAGGAGCTTCGGGATTCCGGGGCAGTTGCGATTCAAATCTCTGACCCGGAACTAGCAATTAGGATTGTGGCCAACTCTTGGTTTGCTGATAGCACTAACGGAGTAACCATTGGGGGTACGGCGCTGCAAGTTCCGATCCTCATTTCCGTGATTGGTGACCCAACAGTGTTGATTCCAGCGATCAAGATCCCAGGTGGCTTGGTGGACACCGTGGGAGCAGGTGGTGGCCAGATTTCCATTGGGGAAAGTCAGAGCGTAAACATCTCAGCAACGGTGCCCCTGCCGAATTCTTAACCCGAAGTGCCGTACGCTTTAGTCATGAGCAACATACCTGAAGACCTGAATTACACCGCTGAGCACGAATGGATCCGAGTGGTCGGTGAATCCACGGTTCGTTTCGGAATTACTGATTACGCGCAAGACGCACTTGGCGACATAGTCTTTGTCTCGTTGCCAAATGTTGGCGACATGCTTACTGCCGGCGCTACTTGCGGAGAAGTTGAATCAACTAAGAGCGTAAGTGACATTTTCGCTCCGGTTAGTGGCGAGGTCGTAGCTCGAAATGACGCAATTGAAACATCGCCAGACACGCTTAATTCCGACCCATACAACAATGGTTGGATCGTTGAACTTAAGGTATCCGGGGATGCTAACGCATTAGTTGCTGGACTTCTTGACGCTGCTGCCTACCGAGACATGACTTCAAGCTAAGCCTCACGTTAAGGTATAGACATGGGTACTAACGATGAAGAGACTGATTTAACCAAGGCCGTGCCGGTCAATTTGAGTGAAACTAGCATGATTTCTCTCGTTGGCGATCCCGATACTGGCGAGTTTGCAGCCGTTGATGCTGCAAAATTAGCTGGCTTGCCAGGTGGTGGTGCTTATCTGGTGGTCAGACGTGGCCCCCTTGAAGGTATGCAGTTTGCGCTAACTGGAGCTCAAAAAATTTCCATTGGACGATCATCGGACAGTCAAGTTTTTCTAGATGACGTTACCGTCTCACGCAAACATGCAGTCGTTGAATTGGTCGGGAGCGCTTGGACACTAAGTGATGCCGGTTCGCTAAATGGTACTTATGTCAACAAGAATCGAGTCAGTAGCACTGCGCTAAATAATGGAGATGAAGTTCAAATCGGAAAGTTTAGATTTGTATTTATGCTGGCGTTACCTGCAGGAGAATAAATGAGTTCTGCGGACTTTGATTTTTCCAAGCACTCACCAGCACTTTTAAGTATCGGTGAGGTTCTAGTTCGGTTAAGAAATGAATTTGAAGACATCTCGATCTCTAAAATCAGATTCCTTGAAACAAATGGTTTAGTCCTTCCTGAGCGCACACCCAGCGGTTACCGCAAGTTCTCACTCGTTGATGTTGAGCGACTTCGCTATGTCTTGCGGATGCAACGTGACCACTTTTTGCCGCTTCGCGTCATTAAGGAGCACATTGATGCGCTTAACCGTGGCCTAGAACCAGTTGCAGTCGGGGATACTGCGCCAAAACCACCGCGAGCATTAATCAGCACGGAAACTTTAGATTCATCAAATGCAGCTTCGATTGTGCGAATGAATCGCTTAGAGCTTATTGCTGATACCCAAAGCGACCCCGAATTCCTAGATCAACTTGTGGAATTTGGATTGGTTAAACCTGATAGTCAGGGTTACTTTTCACTGACGGCATCAGCGGTTGTCTCCTTGGCGCTAACTCTGCGTAGTTTTGGCCTGGAGCCTCGGCACCTAAAAACTGTACTTTCTAGCGCTAGCCGCGAAGTTGATTTGTTTTCGCCAATAGTGAAAAGCGCTGCGGCCCAGCGAACTCCAGCAGCTGGAGCGCAAGCCGAAGAACTCTCACTACAGCTGGCTTCACTGATCATCTCGTTACATGGCCTACTGGTCCGGGAAGTAATCGACCGCCAGAATTAAGGTCAACTTTGCGCCAATTAATGCGGGCGCGGACAGTGGGAATAGACTCTGTGGTGTGAGAGAAGTAGATGTAGTCGGAATCCGACTGGAATTGCCATCCAACCAACCGGTGCTTATCTTGCGTGACCAAAACGCCTCCCGATATTTGCCACTTTGGATCGGTACCGCGGAGGCAAGTGCAATTTCGCTGGCCTTAGATGGCGTCGTCCCAGCTCGGCCCCAAACTCACGACTTGCTGGTTAATGCCATTGCTCAACTGGGTGGTCAGGTCTCCTCGGTAACTGTCACCGAACTTGTTGAAGGAACTTTCTTTGCGACCTTAAATTTTCTAAACCACGATGCAATTAGCGCTCGTCCCTCAGATGCGATTGCACTGGCGATTCGAACCAGTGTCCCGGTATTTGTGACTAAAGAGATTATGGATTACGCGGGGATGGACTTAGCCGAATCTGATGAGTTCGCAATTGGAGATGGCCCTGGCGGGCAGGATATGAGCGCGGATGAACTTGAGAAGTTTCGGGCCTTCCTAGATGAGATTAAACCCGACGATTTCAGTTAGTTTTTCGCCTTTAATCAGGGCTTTTGTACCTCAAGTAGAGGTTGAGGTTTAGTCTTCGGCGTGTCGGATGGCGATGTCATTGACCTATATATCCGCTAGTTCTATTGTGAAGGGACACGGGTTCCCCTTGGGTTGATTAGTCGGCTCTGCCTGTCTGCACCAGGAGTACGGCATGACAGATCTTGGCAATCCGCCAGAGAACACCGCTCAAGTTCACCGCGATATTGCGCGGGAGGCAGCGGTAATTGTTGCGGGCGAACAAGGTTTACTTTTTGATGAAACCGCGATGGACTCACTTCCTGCCATTGGTTACCGTGGCCCGATTGCCGCTGGCGTGGTTGGCATCACGTATCGTCAACTTGATTATTGGGCGCGAACTTCACTGGTGACACCAACTGTGCGTCCAGCCACCGGTTCCGGTAACGCTCGACTTTATGGCTTTCGCGACATCCTGGAACTAAAGATTGTGAAGCGACTTCTGGATACTGGGGTATCACTGCAACAGATCCGCACTGCGGTTGAGCAATTGCGGGAACGCGGCACCACAGATCTTTCGCAAATAACACTTATGAGTGATGGCGTGGGCGTATACGAATGCACCTCACCCGATGAAGTTTATGATCTGCTAGCAGGTGGCCAGGGCGTATTTGGCATCGCTGTTGGCCGGGTTTGGCAAGAAATTGAGGGCACGCTGGCCTCACTACCAAGTGATCAGTATGAATACGCAGTGTCCGAAATGTCTGCAACAGATGCCACGGATGAGCTTTCGATTCGCCGCCGGGCGCGGGTTTCGGGGGAGTAACGCGCCTCCAAGTGGCTTCGGTAGTACGCTTTAAGGGCTATCGAATCCGAGTGGGAGAGAGCGCACAGCCAGTGCGACGCCGACGGGGCAATGCTCCTCAGAACCTCTCAGGCAAAAGGACTACTTGGATTCAGCAACTCTGAAGTGTTCTCACAA